>Ga0208128_1000014_pt1 | contig 69379 bp, 49 predicted proteins | sample ETNtaG_35_FD_185758 | JGI IMG/M metagenome (GOLD analysis project Ga0208128, IMG submission 185758) | Marine microbial and viral communities from oxygen minimum zone, Eastern Pacific Ocean - ETNP201306PF51B (SPAdes) (version 2) | ecosystem: Environmental > Aquatic > Marine > Oceanic ... | reverse complement strand
ACCTATAGTGGCAGTAGCGGTCAAGGTAACATCGCCGGCAACTGTATCCATATAGTAAAAATCGGCCTGGTTTTCACCGGCCGCAATAGTAATAGAAGTAATAGCCGCACCAGCAACTGAAGCTGAGATGGTTCCTGTTGCAGATGACGAAGATAGAGCAACAGTCAGATCATCAACTGAGGCGACAGGTGAACCAGTTTGGTCTTGTAGTTGAACCGTAATTTTGCCTGAATCTTGATTGATATCAATCGACTGTACCGGACTGCTAAACGCTAGTTGGCGTATCAGTGCGGTACTACCATACTCGTAAACTCCTAAATCAACGGTACTATTAGAAATTCTCGGATTTCCGTCCAGGTCTTCACTTAGCAGGCCACTAACAGTATTATCACCAGCGTTAATAGCGGGAGAAGTGCTTTGCAGGTGATAATCGCCATTAACCGCATCCACAAACTGTGGATCACCAGTGATATTGTTATTTCCAGTTGCACCAAATGGCAAGCTGCCATCAAACAGCGAATGTGTTACAATATGAGAGCCTTCAACATACCAATCATTGGTATTATTTGCGAAGATCGTATTATAGACCTTGATAGTCTTATCAGCGCCGAATGACATCAGTGCATACCCCGAGTGGCCGGTAATCGTATTATTGATGAAAGTTGCGTCTCCACTCAGCTGTAGTCCCCTGTCCCCCTTATTATTCCTATAAATCAAGTCGTTCAAAAAAACGATTTCAGTGGTCGGGCTGGTAGAGTAGACGGCTCCTTGATTATCAGAAATCCGGTTATTTTGAATCGTAATTTGGGCCAATGTGGTGTTATTTTGAATATAGACGCCTTGTGAGTTATTGGATGTTATTAGGTTGGCGTCGAGTAACACCGCGCTAACCCCTCCCTGGATAAAGACACCGGATGAGCCACTCTTTTGGATCGTATTGTTTTGAACGGTTACATTCGTATTGTTACCATAAATGGACAGCCCGACCTGAGCATTATCTGAAATGGTATTCCCCCTACTTGTGGATTGCCCGCCAACTATAACCACCGAACCAGCAGCTAAAGCAATACCATCATCAGTGTTTTGATTGATAGTATTTCCAACAATCGAAGCCGGCTGCTGAACTGTCCCTACCCCTTCTAATTGGATGCCGATTTTATTACTCTGGACGGTGTTTTTCTCCGCTTGTGTCGCACCACCTATAGTCAGTTGGGTACCCGGTTTACCATATATCCCCCAATTAAGGTTACTCTGCACCATATTGCCTGTAATATTCGCTTGCCCATCATTGATATAGATACCTGCCGTACCTTGATTTCCCTGAATGGTGTTATTGACAATATCGGCATAAGTATTGGTATCAAATAGGGAAATACCAGTGCTATTACCCAGAATGGAATTGGCCTGACCACTAGCAGCGCCACCGATGGTTACAACTGCTCCTACACGGGCCACAATTCCGTCTTGGGCATTATTATGAATGGTATTACCGGTGACTAGAACAGGTTGATTTACAGTACCAACCCCCTCTAATTGAATACCAATGTTATTATTCTGAACCGTGTTGCTTTCCTGAACGGTCGATCCACCAACGGTGACCATTGACCCTGTTTTAGCGTAGACGCCCCACTGACTGCAATTCTGGATGGTATTTCCAGTCAGGGTTGCACTTGACTTACCGTCGATATAAACACCAGCGATGTCAGTACTTTGTATGACACAGCTGTCAATAACCACATTGGCAGCGAAGGCTTGCAGACTGACGCCGGTCGCCAAGTTTAAAGATCGCAATTGTATACCCTCAGCACCGTCAATAATCAATCTAGCTGATATGGTTTGCAGACTGGCCGGATTAGTATTAGTTGAGGTTAACGTCAGGAGACCATTTTCAATAAATAAATCGCCGGTATCGGCCGGAGCTCCAGAAATAGAGATAATATCTTTGGGCCAGGCCCCTTTCAGCAACTCACTTAGAGAACCGCTCGTAAATATGTGTGTCTCCGGAGAGCGCTCCTGATCATATATGGTGAAGTTCTTGTATGACTCCTGACCGGTCACGTCAACTACCTTGATGTGTAGACGACGGGCAAAGCCAGTACTGCTTTTCGATCCACTAACGGCTAACAAATGGGTACCGTAATTGTAGGATTTAGTTACGGTTGAAACACTGGACAACAACTGGCAGATTTCGATTTGTGGCGAATCGTTGGCCACTTCATGTGGGTCACCTACGGGCACATCGGTAATCACCGAGAACTGCACCTGGTGCAGACCATCCGGATCCGACAGTTCGAACTCCACCTGATGTGAAGTTGCCCCCGAGGCGTAGGCTAACGGCGTATTGACCTTGATCTCAGGGCTAGTACCTTCTACCGGTTGTCCGTTGACACTCTGTCGGTTGAAATAACGGTCCACATCTAAGTAATCAGCGTTACAGTCGGAGAGAACATAATCGGCTGCATTAGCGCTGTCATAAGACATGACGTAGTGCTTCCCGGTTGGTGGGGCAAAATTGCCCGTGGACCTGAAGTCGTGGTCCAGACCAAAAGCGTGGCCCAATTCGTGGGCGATGGTGGCCATATTGAAGTTGGGCGCATCTGTGGCACCGACACCTCGGGGGATCAGTGCCATCCCACCGCTCGGGCCAAATTGTCCGCCTACACCCCCTGCTTGACCAAATGCATCTAAGCCTTCAAAAACAACAAAATAGATGAACTTCTGATGTGGGTAATTAGTAAGGTTAATATGCCCGCTCAACTCCTGCTTTACTTTATCGAAAGCCTGATCACTTGATGACTGATACCCTGCCAAACTGTCAGCGCCATTGATAGTAACAACCACTACATTTCCATCGGTATCCCTAACTAAATCAAAGGTTTTTCCTGCACTGTTGGTCTGATAACCTTTGACCGCCATTTGCGTACGGAAGAACAGTTGTACATCGCCGGCCAAAGTGATAGCTCGGCTACTTGCATCAGCCCCAGGCGTAACGTCATTGGGCAGGAAAAGAACGGTCAGAACTTTGAGGTCATTTGGACCCAAAGTATCATCGATCAGGCGATTGAAGTGGTAATGACCGTCGGCATGGTGATGGAGAGCAGGCTTATAGAGAACAGGTGGAGAAGCCAAAGCGCTACAGGCTAGAAAAAAAAGGAGAACGAGCGTAGAACAGGAGATTAGACGGCAAGTTTTTATTTTTAATTGGCAATTCACGTCAGCGCCTCACTTAAACTCTATATTTAAAGGGGTAGAAAAACCGTTCATTATCGATTGTTTGCGTTGCAAATGAGTTCCATACAAAACATATAAGATTGTCAGAGTGTTAAGGAACAAATACGATTTTAGTAAACTACCCGTGATTGACATTACTTGTCAAGGGTTTCTTTATCTTTTTGCAGCCAAGTTGTTACCTTCAAATAGGGGCAATGGGAGTGTAGAGTATAAAAACGCTTACTTGTTTATATCGTATTCATAGTATCATGACACATAATAATACAAAAGCATCCCATTATGAATACAGGTCAGCCAAATGAAATTACCGGCTTCTTAAGAAGAACATTTCCACAGAACCTTTTTGAGTTGAATGTAACCGCCTCAAAACAGAAAATAGATCTGGCAGAAAAATCATGTTACATCAACAAGCCGATAGGAAGTTCCAAAACTGTTTGTGTAAGAATCGTAAGTGTACAATTTGAATAAATCCTGTTCTAGTTGAAGAAGGTAGGTTATAATACGAGGGTTAAAGATAAAGGACGGAAACTTCTGTGATTGAATCAGCCAACTTTGACGCGTTTAGTCAAGCCGTAACACAGGTAGGCCAAAAAGGTCTGGATGCGGCTAATCGAGCTATTTCCACCCCTAAGGCCGGAGGCTCAAAGTCACACGGTCTAACGCAGATCAGCCAAATTAAAACCGCTGGCTCCCAGATAAAGGCGACGAAGAGTATGGCCAGTGCAGAGATGAAAATGGCCACTGCTCAGAGTGTCAGCCAATCTGTTTCGACCAATGGCGGCAGTCAATCTGGTGGGGGATTAATCGTAGACAGCAGCCGCTAACCGATAGATCTCACAAACGCAGAAACGTTACCCTGTAGCTGGTAATTCGCTTTTTGAAGCTGTTTCTGATCGGCCAGACATGATGCCTGGTTTTCTACCATAGCATTTGGCTGATCTAAGACCGGTTTGGTGCTCCTCTCTAGAGCCGGTCAATGTAGTCAACTATTCTATCCCACTGCCTCTTTTAAACTACCTCTACTGTTTTTTAGATTCGAAGGTTTTCTTTTCGTTACCGGTTTGCACCGCAATAGTGTCGCCTCGCCCTTTAGCCTCAGCTACTGATTAAGCGACTCGCTACCAATCGCGTCTTCTCACTCTTCTGCCTTCTTCCAATTGGAAACCCTGGATATTGCCAATATCAGATAATTAAAGGCAGTTCTGTTTGCCACTGGCCGTATTATTCATTTCATTCTTTCTAACAGTGCCAATCGGTCTAACCGTACCAAATGTAGGTTGGAACTTTCCATACTGTTCCTGCGATACTGATGCCGCTATCCGCAACGAATTCGCCTAAAAGCAGGCCTAAAAATAGCGGTGTTGTTCGGCGATAAAGACCCAATCCGCCATACCTGAGTATAAAGGCTTTAATTGCCCAACTTAAGAAGATCGAAAACCAAAATGGGTTCATTGCCCAGCTACTCGAGACCACAAAGCCGACAGGGCTCAGTGGGAACCAGATGAAGTTCCTACGGAAACTGGATAAAACTCCCGCCGATATTCCACCAAAGCAGAAAGCTGAAGCGTAAGGAAAGATATTTTCGGTTGGGATGGTTAACCAGGAGGTAAGTCGATTGAATGTTTCGTAAGCCGGCCATAGTTTCCCCGCACTGCCATGATCGTATGCGGCATGAAGGTGAGCCCAAAACCCGCTAATACTACCAAGGACGACGGCAGACAAGATATATGCCGACATTTGGAAGGGGGATATCTCAATTCGTTCACCAAGTTTGAATCCTTCCAAAACGCAGGGCATTGGATGGCTCCGATAAGCGCGGTTGAAGTACCAAAAGAGCGAAATAATTGTCAGATCTGCTGGCCTGAATCGCTTACTGCCCAGACCGGCGACCATCATCCTTCCAGGGCCTGAGAAGTGGAGGTCGTGTACAGGTGACCCAAGTTCAGCTCGGATTCGACCGATGGCAATGGAAATAAGAAAGTAGATAACGAAAAAAATAAGAATCGACTTTACACCCATCCCGGTGAAAAGGCAGAAGGTCGTGATACCAATCAAACCGATAGCCAAAATAGCCAGAGACAGTCGACCGACCGGCCTTTCCCGTGTTAACTGGGGTGTGGATTCTGGTCGGTGGCGAGAATTCATCTGCAATGGATTAGATCTGGCTGGATGAGGTTTAGCCAGATTTTGACCCACATACTTGTAGGAAGCCCACAAAGCCGTAATCGCAAAACCGACGTAGGCGCCTGTGGTTTGTTCGTCAATATACGGAAATTCATTTCTCATCCCTAAGAATGCGGCCCCTACTTTTTCTAATTTCCAAAAAAAGTAGAAGAACCAACAAGAAAAAGAGATATCGATCGGTATAAAAAAACTGAGACCGATAGCGAATGGATGGACGGCAATTGGTAACCAACCCATCGCGTTCCAGGGCGGTTGGGTTAGATACTGTCCGAGGTTTACCGGTTTACCAAGCGTTGGGAGAAAAGGTAGGAAAAAGTGTAAGCCGTTGAAAAAACCCATTGAAGCACCGATGATAAATCCAACCCACATCAATCGATTATTCCAAAAATTGTTTTGTACCATCCGGAGTGGTAGCTGAATTACAGGGTAACTTAACTTCTCTCTTGAAACCCACCGAGAACTGAGTGCTAATGTCAGTCCTAACATAACCAAAACCAGGCAGATGGTAAAGGCCGACCAAATGAGGGCAGGATAGAGCCAGGCCGTGAGGTGCGGTTTTAGGTACAATGAAGATTCGCCCTGAATATAGTTTTCCAAAACCAATTTGTCCGAAACCAACAGCCAGGATGGAATATGTCTCATGAACAGTGCTTGCCAGTCGTTCTCCGCTGTTGCTAAAGCGTGTGGGCCAATAATGACGGAACCGATCAGTTGTAGCATGTCCAGCCCATTAATTGCGGATGAGATAGTCAACATGATGTAAATAGCTAGCAGATCTTTGGTCGAAAAAATGGGCTTTGTAAAAATTGACCGACTACTTTGATTCAAAAATGTCAGCAGGAATAGGAAGAAGATCGTGTTGAAAAAGAGAGATACCGTAGTCGGATACCCGGCGTTCCAGAGCGAGGCCGTCATCAGCCAAAGGGAGTTGATGGGAATTAGTATAAAGGTGACGATCAGTACCCGAAGTCGCATATTTGAAATGAGATAGTGGGAAGGACGATGAAAGTAAAAGCTAGACGATAGTGAGATAGGTCGCGAGGATGGGACCCGCCTCGAGAAAGTCCTCGTAGGCGGTCGGTGGGCTGATCGACATTTTTTCCTTTAGTTCCTAGTTGGTCTCTGACGGCACAATCATTCCCCTCTGCCTGAAGAGCGGATAGCGGCTTCCTCTCATGTCTATAGCTACGCCTCTCTTCTGTATATCTCCTTGTCCATTTTCGAGTTGAAAATTTATTTTATAGGTTCCAGATGTTCCACTTTGCCACAACAATATATCTCAGTGTGGCGTTTAGCGCAAGTGGCACTTCCAACTTGCGTATTCACACGATCTATGCTACAATCGCATTTAGTTGGTTCGATCATCGGTAAAGAGGTCATTGCCTCAACCGAATCGAGACCCTTTTAAGCTAATCCCGTGAGGTTAGAAAGGGGAAATATGCGTACTTTTTTGTCCCTCCGATGTTTTGTTGGACAGGCCAGACCTCCCGCGGGGGGTTTTTTTTTGCCCACTATTGGCATAGAATCCTACTATAGACGACGGCTCAAGCGAGATTGATTTAGCCAAAATGGGAACCACCGCATCTGCTATTCTGAACTTTATCGAAGAGATCGGAGCCTTAAAAGATTTTCCCCGTATGGGCTGGTTGGTACATGGAATTAAGAACGCAGAGACTGTGGCTGAGCACTGCTATCGGATGTCTTTGCTGTCGATGGTACTGGCCGATACATTGATCGAAAACGGCGTTGATCTGGATGTCGAGAAAGTAATGCGCTTATCGCTTCTACACGAGATCGCTGAAGCCCGCATTGGAGATATTCCCTTTTCAGCCACTACCTATATTACTAAAGAGGTTAAGGAGGGGGCTGAGCGAAAGGCAGCTCAGATGATGCTTAAATCTCTTGGTAACTTGGGCCAACGCTACCAGGATTTGTGGGAAGAGTTCGAACAGGGACAAACGCTGGAGGCCAGGTTGGTTCGAGCCGCAGATAAACTAGAGATGATGATCCAGGTGCTAACTTACGAAAAAACGGGTTTCCGCTCTTTAGACCTATTCTGGGAAAATCCGTGGAACCAGAAGGATTTCGACGTCCACCAAATTGTGGAGGAAATTATGGACCTACTCCAACAGCATCGACAAGACGTTATTCGAAGGGTAAGGTAATTAGACAAATGAGTGTGGAAGTTCGGCGAGAAAAAGCGCTGGTTATGACGTCAGAGGAGATACGGCGATCTTTAGTCCGTATTTCGCACGAGATTCTGGAGCGGGACCACCAAGACCTGAATAACCTGGTCCTGATCGGTATTCGTCGTGGAGGTGACTATTTAGCCCACCGCATTGCCGTCGTTCTGGAGACCGTCGAAAACCGGAAGATACCTGTTGGGATTATCGATACCAGTTTGTACCGGGATGACCTCAATTTACACCATACACAGGTCAGAGCTAGCCAAACGGATATTCCCTTTGAGGTGACAGGTAAACAGGTAGTTCTGGTCGATGATGTTCTTTACACTGGACGTACCGTCAGGGCGGCAATGGAAGCGGTCATCGACTTCGGTCGCCCTTCAGCCATCCAATTGGCGGTTTTAATTGATCGTGGGCATCGAGAGCTCCCGATCTCTGCTGACTATGTGGGTAAAAATATCCCGACCTCCCACAAAGAGACAGTACAAGTCGATTTGTCTGAAGAGGACAAGGAAGATCGAGCCGTAATCTACGAAGGAGCCCCTTCTTGACGAGTCAATCTGCAGAAATCGAGGCCGGGTGTAACGTCAGCCTGATTCGAGGTGGGCGTGTTATCGACCCGGAAAACCGGATTGACCAGGTTGCAGATCTGCTACTATCGGGAGGGAAGGTAGTCCAGATTGGAGCGAAGCAACCGAATTTGCCCAGTGGTAAAATGGGTGTTGTAATCGATGCCACTGGACTGTTGGTTGTACCTGGTCTAATCGATATGCACGTGCATCTACGAGAGCCCGGATTTGAGCACAAGGAGACCATCCAGACCGGCACCCGGGCGGCAATGATTGGCGGTTTTACCAGCGTTGCTTGTATGGCTAATACTAATCCGACCGCTGATTCGGCTGAGACTATCGCTTGGGTGAGGTCAAAAGCTGAGGCTGAAGGTGCAGTCAACGTCTATCCGATTGGGACAATTACCCGTAACCTGGAGGGTAAGGTTAAAAGCGATTGGAATGCGTTGCTGGAAGCAGGAGCGGTAGCACTTTCGGATGATGGCAAGACAGTGATGGATACGGCTATTATGAGAGATGTCTTTAGCCACTCTGCCAAAGGCGGATTTCCGATTATCGACCACTGCGAAGATCACCATTTAACCGCTGACACCGTGATGAACCTGGGAGCCGTTTCTCAACGACTGGGCCTGCCGGGACAACCTAATGCTTCGGAAGACATTATCATCGCCAGGGACATTTTGTTAGCCGAGCAAACTGGCGGTCACGCGCATATCGCTCATGTCAGTACCGAAGGTGGTGTGGATCTAATCCGTTGGGCCAAACGCCGCGGCGTTAATGTAACAACTGAAGCCTGCGGTCATCATTTCACCATCACAGAAGCGGAAGTCGAGAAACACGGCACCAATGCAAAGATGCACCCTCCTCTCCGAACGCAAAAGGATGTCGAAGCGGTCAAGCAGGGGCTGGCTGATGGCACTATTGACACAATCGTTACCGATCACGCTCCACACGCACATTTCGAAAAAAATCCCCCTGGTGCAGACGATTCTATCCAACAGTCGATGATGGCTGCTCCCGCTGGGATTATTGGCCTGGAAACTAGCCTTCCGCTTGCATTAACCCAATTGAAAGATTTACTTGCTCCATCCGAGATCATCGCTAAAATGACCTGTATTCCAGCTCAGATTCTAGGCATCGAGCGGGGGACCCTATCCAGCGGTGCGGTGGCTGATGTGACCTTGATCGATTCCAACTTAACCCAAACAGTGGAGCCGGATACTTTTGCCTCCAAGTCCAGGAACACACCGTTCACGGGTTGGAAACTGACCGGCTGGCCGGTGGCTACGATTCGAGCCGGCCAATTGGCGTGGGCCGCTGATCATATCTGGTCCCTGGTTGAAGAAACTGATCAGAGCGAATCCCAAGGCAACCAACTATTATCAAGGCGTGGGGATCGGTCATGAAAGCGATACTAGCCTTAGCCGACGGCACCATTTTTGAAGGAGAGCACTTTGGGGCAACGGGTGAGACAGTAGGCGAAGTAGTCTTCAATACCAGTATGACGGGTTATCAAGAAATTCTGACAGATCCATCCTATGCCGGCCAGATTGTTACCATGACCTATCCCTTAATCGGCAATTATGGTATCAACGCAGCGGACTGTGAATCAAGTTATCCTCAAGTGGCGGGCTTTGTGGTTCGGGAGTATAGCGCCTATTATAGCAACTGGCGATCGGAAGGCAGTTTGGGTGACTATCTGGTACAACATGGGATCGTTGGCATTCACGGTATCGATACCAGAGCCTTGACTAAGCGACTCAGAATCCGTGGCGTGATCGATGGCGTGATTTCTACCGTGGAGCAAGACCCTGCAGTTTTAGTTGGACAAGCGCAACAGTTCGGCGGTATGGCCGGCAAAGATCTGGTTCAGAGCGTTACCTGTAATGACCTCTACAATGCGGACTTTAACCCAATATCTAAAGAGGCCAATGGTGTCAATGTACAATGTGTGGCCGAGCCGGGCAAAGTTTTTCAAGTGGTGGCAATAGACTTTGGAATCAAGCACAATATTTTGCGCCAGTTAGCGGCGCACGGTTGTAGTGTGACCGTCGTGCCTGCCACAACAACAGCAGACGATATTTTGGGCCTTAATCCAGACGGCGTATTCTTATCCAACGGACCGGGTGATCCTGAACCGGTCGATTATGGAGTCCAAACGATCCAACGATTAATGGGTAAAAAACCGTTGTTTGGTATCTGCTTGGGACATCAGTTGCTAGGCAGAGCTATTGGGGCCAAGACGTTCAAATTAAAATTTGGTCATCGAGGGGGGAATCAACCTGTTCAACGATTGGATACCGGTCAGGTGGAAATTACCTCCCAAAATCACGGCTTTTGCGTTGATATTGAGACTCTTCCCTCTCAGGCTCGTATTACTCACATTAACCTCAACGATCAAACGTTGGAAGGCCTAGAGTTGGCCGACTGTCCTGCTTTCTCGGTTCAATATCATCCAGAGGCGTCACCAGGACCACACGATGCCAGTTATTTGTTTCAAAGATTCATAGATTTGATGGCGTCTAACGATCGGTCAGCGTCCAGTTCTAGTTCGAGCCCTCATTAGCCAAAGCAGGAAATCAGAAAAATCGCAGTGTGAGGTTGAGGTCAAGAGGTAAATGCCGAAAAGAACAGATATTCAGAAGATCTTGATAATTGGTTCGGGACCGATTATTATCGGACAGGCCTGTGAGTTTGACTATTCCGGCACTCAAGCCTGTAAAGCTCTAAGAGAAGAGGGCTACGAGATTATTTTAGTTAACAGTAACCCGGCGACCATTATGACTGATCCGGAGGTAGCAGATCGAACTTACGTTGAACCGATTTCGGCAGATACCGTAGCCAAAGTGATTGCGAAAGAGCGTCCGGACGCTTTACTACCCACGCTAGGTGGTCAGACCGGACTCAATGTGTCAGTAGAGTTGGCGGAAAGTGGTATTCTGGATCAGTATCAGGTTGAGCTTATCGGTGCTAAGTTGCCGGCTATCAAAAAAGCTGAGGACCGGGAACTGTTCAAGGAGGCCATGGTCCGCATCGGTTTGGAAGTACCAAAAAGCGGAATTGCACGCTCGCTGGAGGATGTAACAGCTATTATCGATAGGATCGGGTTTCCAGCCATCATTCGTCCCGCCTTCACATTGGGCGGTACTGGTAGCGGTATCGCCTACAATGTCGAGGAGTACCGGGAGATGGTTATGCAGGGCATCACGCTGAGTCCTGTCGGTGCAGTTCTGGTAGAGGAGTCAGTCATCGGCTGGAAGGAGTTTGAGCTGGAAGTGATGCGCGATATGGCCGATAATGTGGTCATCATCTGCTCGATAGAAAACTTTGATGCCATGGGTGTCCATACCGGCGATTCGATTACGGTTGCTCCAGCACAGACTCTAAGCGACAAAGAGTATCAGACCATGAGAGACGCGGCCATCCAGATTATCCGTGAGATCGGCGTCGATACCGGAGGATCGAATATCCAATTTGCGGTCGATCCGGCGACCGGTCGCCAGACTGTCATCGAGATGAATCCGCGGGTCTCCCGAAGTTCAGCCCTAGCCTCCAAAGCAACAGGTTTCCCGATCGCCAAGATTGCAGCTAAATTGGCTGTTGGCTATACCCTGGACGAAATCCCAAACGATATTACCAGGAAGACCCCGGCCTCATTTGAACCGACGATCGACTATGTGGTGGCAAAAATTCCCCGCTGGGCTTTCGAAAAATTTTCTGGTACCGATCAAACACTAACTACCACGATGAAGTCGGTCGGTGAAGCCATGTCGATTGGTCGAACTTTCAAAGAGGCGTTGCAAAAAGGATTGCGTTCTCTGGAAAATGGATGGATTGGCCTCGACAATCATCCACTTGAGGATTATAGTCTGGACGAACTACCGAGTAAATTGAATATACCCAACGTTGAGCGGATTTTCTATATAAAACAGGCTTTTCAGCAAGGGATGACAATTGACCAGATCAATAGCTATACCAAGGTGGATCCCTTCTTCTTGTACAATATTAAAGAGATCGTCGATTTTGAGGCTGAATTATCATCGGCTAACCCCGACTGTTTGAAGACCGGGTCTACCGGAGTATCCCTCTCCCTTGATCAAAAAGCCGTAACCATATTGCGTAAAGCTAAACAGTTCGGTTTTTCAGACCCGCAGATTGCTGAACAGTGGCAGGTGTCAGAATGGGACATACGAAAAATCCGACAAGAGTTCGGTATCCTCTCTACGTTCAAAACCGTCGACACCTGTGCTGCCGAATTTGAAGCGGAAACGCCCTACTACTACTCAACCTACGGCTTAGAAGACGAGGTTCGCCCTAGCCAGAAAAAGAAAATTATGATTTTGGGTGGTGGCCCAAACCGAATCGGACAAGGGATCGAGTTTGACTATTGCTGTGTTCATGCAGCAATAGCGCTGAAAGAAGACGGTTACGAAACCATCATGGTCAATAGCAACCCTGAGACGGTTAGCACTGACTACGACACTTCGGACCGACTCTACTTTGAGCCGTTGACTTTTGAAGACGTAATGAACATCGTGGATCGTGAACAGATTGATGGGGTAATTGTCCAATTCGGAGGACAGACACCGCTGAATCTGGCCATGAAGTTGAAGCAGGCAGGGGTTCCAATTATTGGTACAGATCCAGACGATATCGAGCGGGCTGAAGATCGCCGACTGTTCAAAGCGGTATTAGATCAAGTCGGCGTCTCACAACCACCTAGTGATACAGTGACAGCCATTGAAGATGCTAGGCCGATTGCGGACCGGATTGGTTATCCGGTGCTAGTAAGACCCTCCTTTGTGTTGGGGGGGCGAGCTATGCAAATCGTATATGATCAGGATTCACTAGACGATTATATGGAGTTTGCAGTTCAGGCATCGTCAGAGATATCATCCGATTTTCGGACCGCACCTACTGCAGAAAGTGACAGTATTAAGCCAGTTCTAATTGATAAGTACCTGGAGGATGCGATTGAGGTCGATGTAGATGCTATCTCCGACGGCCATCTAACACTGGTTGGTGGCGTGATGGAGCATATCGAAGAGGCCGGCATTCATTCTGGCGATAGCGATTGTGTCTTACCTCCCTACACATTGGCAGAAGAGCAGATCAATCGGCTGAAGCAGATCACCTATCGGTTAGCTGAAGTTTTGAATGTTCGCGGGCTGATGAATGTTCAATTTGCTATCAAGAGTGAAGAGATTTATGTTTTAGAGGTTAACCCACGGGCTTCACGCACAGTGCCATTTGTTAGCAAGGCGATTGGTGTTCCATTAGCGAAATTGGCAGCTCGAATTATGGCCGGTAAACGACTCTCAGAACTCGGTTTCACGACTGAAATTGAACCGGAATACTTCAGTGTTAAAGCCCCCGTCTTCCCGTTTAACCGTTTCCCTGGAGCCAATTCACAATTGGGACCTGAGATGAAATCAACGGGAGAGGTGATGGGTATTGACTACGATCTAGACGCCGCCTTTGCCAAAGCACAGAAAGCGAGCGGTGCAATTTTACCTCTGTCCGGTCAGGTTTTTGTTAGTGTCCGCAACCGGGATAAGCGTGCCATTCTATTCATTGTGCGCAAGCTTTACGACATGGGCTTCAAACTGGTGGCCACTCACGGGACAGCTAAAGTGCTACGACGCAGTGGAATGGAGGTCGAACTGGTCTATAGCATCGGAAAAGGGCGACCAACTATTCACGACTACGTTAAAAATAGTGCGATTGAAATGATTATCAATACGCCAACCGGCTACACTCATCGGCCCAACGAGCAACTAATTCGTCAGATGGCAATCGATTACGACATTCCGATTTTCACCACTATCCCCGGTGCTTCGGCTGCTGTGAACGCGATTGTAGCACTGCGAAATCATAGTATCAGTGTAACTCCGCTGCAAGACTATGCCAGCCATTAAGCGAACTATTTATGCCACCCCCGCGGGACTGCCCGATCTTCGGTCGGGCGAGATTAGGGATTGGTCGGATGTTCCCATCAGCTTAATCTATTGGAGATATTATGTCAAGTGAACCAATTGACCAAAATACGCAAATTGTCCAAAATATTGACTCAGTCCTGGACCATTTTTCTAGAAGTCGGTCTGCATTACGGCGCCGTGTTGGCTCCCAAGGTGCAGTCGCTTCAGATGGCCGTGATTTAGATGCAGTACAGTCAGTGCAAATTTTAGAAATAGGCAATGGTCGGGAGGTTGCCATCATACAGCCCAACGCCTTTACGATCTCGCGAATTTATACTACCGGCCGACCTGATGGAAAGCGTCCTCACGGCTGTGATTCCTACCACGAATACTTTTGTCAACGACTAGAAGAGTACAAACAGGCCTTCAAAACCGAAGACGGTTTTACGCTAACCGAACGTGAATGGAACCAACTGTTCAATGAATCTTATGATCGATATGTCAGGTATCTGCTGTTCTCTAGTATCAAACGGTGGGAGGATGTCCAGCGAGATACCGATACCAACCTTCAAGTCTTAGATCTAGCACGCCGATACGCTGAATCCGAGGCTACCTGGCAAATCTACCAATACAAAGGCTATATTCTGATGATGAACAGCATTGCCCGTGCAGAGTTAGCCCTGCAAGATAACGACCATTTCAGCGCTTTGCAGATCGTCGATCAAGGAATCCAACGAACTGGTAAGTTTTGTGGCGAATGTTTGCGTGAAAACCAGGGCCAAGCCGAGAATACGACGCGAGAACACTATTTGAATAACCTGATTGAGTATAGATCCGACTTGGAGTCTGTCAGTGAGAGCCTATCTCGCGAAGAGAACGAATCCACCAGGGCCGAAAATGACGAGGATACCATCATCCAAGAATTGGAAGACCTTCTTCAGGAAATGACAGGCGACTAAGCCTCTCTTGCCCCAGTGACTGTACCTGATCAGACTTGAGACCGATGGCCGCGTTGCTACCAATGTATATGCACGCCAAGCTAAAAGCGAGACGTATTCCGTTAGGTCGTCGGACGGCTCTTCTACCAAGGCCACGTTGCTGCCAAGGCGCAACGCTAAGCCAAAGGTGAAACTGTGCGAACCCAAAACCAGAGAAAGGGTTCCGATACTACCGGGGTCAGTCGAAATCAGACTCGCTGGCACCACCAACGAAGTCAAACGTCACTCTCCCTCTTCCTGTCGTTGGTTTTGCACACTACTACTATCTTTCTAGTTGCTGTTTATCGACCAGCCTTTCAACGCCCAAAACCCAGCCAAGATTTGCTGACGGCTATTGAGGTCGACTTCTACCGGCCTCGCTTTCATGCCACTATACCCAAGCCAAGAATGGCACCCAGGCAACGGCGCAATCCAGCAGAAGAGCAACGGAAAAAATTGGTTTCCCCAATGCAGGCAACAAAGGTCAAGCAACTTCCTAAGGTGCTGAGTGGTGAAACTCCAAAAACTCAAATCCAGCCCGATCAGAAGTTGATGCACCTTCAGACAGAGACACGTCTCGCCAGTGCTGACGACTCGCTGTTTGGCGGTGATGCTTCGAGCCTGGAAGCATCTATTCAGACGCCTAATCAGATTTCAAATACCCCTATTGGCGTTCAGCGACCTCAACTTGAACGGAGGTTTGCCCAATCCCAACCAACAGTTCCAACTGAACAGACCGCCACTTCGGAGTCTAAGTTGAGTCGATCAGAACAGATTGGACAAGCGATGGTAAAAATTGCCCAGAGTGTAGCTGATAGTCAGTCTGATAGGCCAACCGACATCGTTTTTCTTTTAGATAAAAGTGGGAGCATGAAAGACAATATCTTGGCTGTTAGCGAACATTTAAAAGATATGGTATCGGTCTTCCAGTCGAACCAGGTGGATTTTACAATGGGAGTCGTAACCTTTACGTATCAGGCGTTGATTTTCGATCAAACAAAAGATCATCAACGGTTTGAGCGGCTGTTAAATAATGTCGACTGCGGTGGACTTGAGCGTCCCTTTAATGCTATTGTCAAGTCGGTCGATCAAGTTAAGTTCCGACCTGAAAGCAACAGACGGTTTATTTTGGTGACCGACGAACCGCTTCAAGACAAAAACCGATTTGAAATCCAAGATCTACCCGCAGTTTTGCGCCATTGCCTCAATAATTCAGTTGTCGTCGATGTCATTGGCCTCAACGAAAAGTATAGTAAGTATTTGGCGCAGCAAACGCGTGGACTCTGGTTTCCGGTACCAAACTGATTAAGCTCAGCCAGTACCTTCTTTCAGCCTATATACCACCTCTATTTGGAAACTACGCCCCTCGCTTTGCCGCTGTAATTTACGCCCTATCTACTCTTTTGACTGTTACGGTTCTGGCGGGGCGAGGTGATCTGCTTTTACCCCAAGTACAGTTTGAGCAGATTCGGTCACACATTATTAGCTTACAGGAAAATGTGGACCTGGATAGCGGCCAGGCTTACTATACACGAAGCACTTATCATCGTCCAGCGGCTGATAATGCGGCGCGCATCATCGCCGATGCGCTTGGTCGTTTCCCTCACCTGCAAGTCAGATTGGAACGGTTCAGCGGGATGTGCAACGTGGTAGCTGATTTACCTGCCCGATCATCTTCAGCTAGTCAGCGAATTTTTATCGTCTGCGCCCATTACGATTCTACGGCTAACCGCGACGCCGATTGGCATCCTTTACTCTCCAAAGCTCCGGGAGCCGACGATAATGCCACCGGGGTGAGTTGTATGCTCGAAATTGCCCGCGTTCTGTCCCCCTACGAATACGATCACCATCTACGGTTCGTGGCTTTCGATGCGGAAGAGATCGGTCTAGTCGGCAGTCGCCATCATGTTCAGCAGGCAATACAGAAAGGTGAGGATATTGTTTCGGTCGTCAACCTCAATATGATCGGTTACAATTGGAAAGCGAATCTGATACAAATTGGGGTTGATAACGCCTCTAACTGGTTAGCCAAATCTTTTCAAATCTGCAACCAGTGGTATGATTTGGATCTCACCGTGGAGGTGCTGGAGGATCCATCCTTCACTGACAGTGATCATCAGCCGTTTTGGGAAGTAGGCTATCCGGCAGTAACCTTAATTGAAAGCATTTCACCCGGGCGACACAGTAAAAACTACGATGCCAATCCATTTATTCATACTGCTCAGGACACTGTTGACAAAGTTAATCTACGGTTGGTAACAAAGGTCGCGCAACTGACAGTGGTCACCATCGACAGTCTTCTCAGTCGCACCTTCGACACTGATACTAATCTGGATACTGATTTGAGTGGTTCTCAACCAAACCGATTTCACTTCTCCTTTGATTCACTAAATCAACAACAGACCAATCCTGTGGAAGTAACTGGAAAAATCACAACTCCGTTCCCTATTCAGGTTGTAATTTCACCCGGTAATGTTGTCGCGAAACTCATCCGAAATCCTCGAACGAATTTAATTCTACCAACTACCGATTTGTTCGAGCTGGTTTACTCAGCCCAGGTCCCGCTAAAACCCGGTCGAAATGTGTTGCAAATTGCAGTTATAGACCCGCTTAGCGTTACCACGATGGAGCGAGAGGTCTATTTCAAACCCAACTTCAATCTTCAAGAACTGAAGATCTATCCCAATCCGGTGCCAAGAGGAAGGTACCAGGTTACCTTTCAGACCGAAGCTAATCAGCCACTGGACGACATTCATTACTCGATCTATGCTGTTAGTGGTCAAATGATTCGACAACTAGAAGGGGTGGTAGATACGACACATCCGCAAGTGGGATATGGGTGGTGGAACTGCAGGATAGCTTATGGCAACGACGTGGTTACTGGTGTCTATATTTGCCGGGCCGATGTGCAGGTCGGTAATACCACACATTCGATTTTAGAACGGTTCGTGGTTTTGCAATAGGAATGGAGACGCGTTTGGAGCAAGCCATCGAATTCAAACAACGCTTCTTTGATAGTTATGCCGGATTTGCCGCCTTCTTGCAAACCCCCGCTAACTAACAGGTCAAACAACTTCAAATGCTAAGCGGTCGGATTAGGCATTTCAGTCAGGGCTATACCTCACTACCCGATGCTCTGAATACACCCATTCAAGGTACAGCCGCGGACATTATCAAACGCTCCTTGGCTAATTTCCCAGCTAAGCTTATTGATACCCAAGCACAAATAGCGGCTTGTGTTCATGATGAGATCATTTTAGAAGTAGGAGCCGAGCAAGCGGAGACGGTCAAATAGATACTAGAACAGGTGATGGTAGCAGCAGGAGAACACTATCCGACTCGAGCGCTAGCAGTAGTAGAGGCCACTATTGCAGATAGTTGAGCCGGCCAATTACAGGTATGGATTGGAAACTTTAATCGCGGTTGCGACCAATCAACCGTGGGCAGATGCAGATGTCATGTCGCCGGTTACTGATATGCCCTCTGAACTGAATCGAGATTTTGGCAATGGCCGGCAGGCCAATTGGGTTAGCTATCGAATTGTCCGCTGAATAAGAGTAGCTTGTGATAAGTTGTAAGCCAAATAGATACTTCTCGCGGGTCTCAAGCAAATGCGAGGATCCTGATGGAAACCAAAGTTGTGGTTCTGGCATCGAACTTGGCGGGAATAGCTCTTTGACTGCTTGGCTCGGCCAAGTTGAAGTGGAGGTGGTGGAAATTAACCGCCATCTGCCCTTCGGACTTCCTTCCCTTTTCCAAAGGGGCACCCTTACTAAGGGGGAGGTGACGATTGAAGATCAACGGTGAGGGGCCACCTTCGTGAGGGCTAAGCGGATGTGATGATCCAGAAGGATGCAGGTGATGGCTGACAACCGTGTATTTTCCTGGCCGAAATCCGACACAAATCTTCTCGGTGCCCTTGTATCTCTCGGTTGGTCATCCCTCTAGCATAGAGTGAGATGACTTTTCATCAAAACCCGGGAATCGGGGCTTGTTTTTGGGGATTAGTTGGGGTTGGAAACTGCTGTCACGGTCTCTTGGTATGTTTTTATTGGTGTGACTATTGCGGGAATTACCACCATTTCTACCCGCGATGCCATTTTTCTCATAACTAGGGTGATCGGTCAGTTCCTCATCCCGCATCCGTTCCACAAGACGTTTTGTTAACTGTTTGAGGCGTCAGTCTTTGACTAAAAAATCTTCAGGCGTTTTGGTGTTTTTGAGAAAATCATCAATGGGTGCATCGTTAAGTTCCATTAGTTTCCTTTGTATCTTAATAGTTCCGGGCTAAGTTCTACTTAACCCGAATTGCCACTTACACAAAATCTAGGATACACTTGTTGCGGCAGATGCTGTTTGGCTACCACGCTTCGATCGCTCTGGAAGTTGGTCAGGTACTCGAAGCACTGAACCACAAAGGCACCGCCAACAACACGCTGGTGATTTTTGTCTCTGATTACGGCGATATGCTTGGCGATCGACTACAGGCGACAAAAGACGGTTTCTTCTACGATGCCTGCGTTCGTGTCCCACTACCGATGCGCTGGCCTGACAGATTTCGCAGTGAAAGACGTGTAACCAGCCTAGTCCAGTTACACCTGTTCAGGCAACCATGATTCGTAGCGACCGATTCAAACTAAACCTGTATCACGTCACCAATGATGCGATCCAACTTATGGGGGAGGGTCAACTTTTCGATATGCAAACCGATCCAAAGAAAGTGAACAATCTCTGGCACGATGCCAACTACGCCGATGTGCACCGGCATCTGGTTCAACAGATGATGGCCTTTTCGATTCAGCAGGAGGTCTGTTATTGTGGTCAACGAGGAGGCGAAGCATTGCCTTCGAAGTGGCGTTCATGAGCAGGGAGACTTCATTCCCGGTTAGGGGCATCGTATCCGTTTTACAAACGCCGTTCGATTGGGAAAACCTGATCGATTGGCAGAGCTACGAACGGTTGATTGAAGATGCCATCTCTTCAGGAGGCAGCGGATTCCTCGCCCCGGCTGTTGCCAGCGAAGTAATTCATCTGACAACGGAAGAGCGCGAGCAGATTATCCGATTTGTCGCTAGTCGAACAAAAGGGCAGGTACCCTTGATCGTCGGGGCATCGGGAACGACGATCGACCAATGTCAGCATTTCGCGCAGTTGGCTGAAACCGTTGGAGCCGACGCATACCTGGTAGCGGTAACACCCGAACTCTATCAACAGCCCGACAGGCTTGTACCATTTTTTCAGGCAGTAGCCTCGCAGATCCGTCTACCACTCATTATCCAGGATTTGCAATTCGATGGCCCGGGACTTTGTCTGGATTTGGTCGAGCAACTTGTTGATGGGTTGCCGACGTTAGCCGGAATGAAAATCGAAACCGTACCCGCTGGTCCCAAGTATACGGATGTCCGTCAAGCCTATGGCAGCGATTTCTTCATCGCTGGTGGATGGGCAGTGCCCCAGATGCTCGAAGCGTTGGATCGTGGTGTCGATGCAATGATTCCCGAAAGTTCGATGGTTAGGGTTTACAGTAAAATCTTTCGTGCCTATACCTCTGGCAACCGTGAACACGCCAAGCGTCTTTTTTGGCATCTGTTACCAATCTTATCGTTTGCCAACCAGGATCTGGAGACATCGATTACCTTCTTCAAGCGTTTGCTCGTCAGGAAACGCATCTTTCGCACCGCGACGATGCGATACAGCTATATTTTTGACGCTTATCAGGAACGGATTGCTGATGAGTTGATCGATCGATATCTGGAAATTGAGGTAGAAGAAAACGGTATATAAGAAATAGTGTCTACATACCATTTCACCATTTCTAAGTGAGTTGCCAGCAGCCCTCCAGAACCTGTAATCATTTAAGGCCGGAGTCGTATTGACACCACTAATAGTGATGTATACACAAGCAGAAGCAGAAGCAGAAGCAGAATTATACCGAAGTATTATGACTCTATTCACCATCGAAGAAAGGAAATTTTGTCGCTGAAAGGTTTAGTAAAAACCTCTATCTTCAGAATCCTGATTTTCTGTTGGTTACTGCCGGGATATAGCCAAGGCTTAAAAAACTAAAAATTCTTGCTGTTAGCGCCGAAGTTGAGGCGGATGGGGCGGATATTCCCGTCACCAATGTTAACGACGAGGATTTCACCACCCGTTGGAATGCCAAGAACGATGATGTAGATACGTGGATTCAGTTCAAGTGGGAGCCATCCCAAAAAATTGACCTCGCCCACGTCACTGAGTTTCGTTCTCGTCTGCGGAGACATACGATCGAATATGGTGATTCTCACAAAAGGTGGAAGAGCTAGTGATGACATCCGCCGAGGCCAACGCGCCCCAAACCACCCGTAGAACCAGAAGGATCCAGTCAAAGTTCCAAGTTATGTGCTTACTTTCAAGACGGTTGAAACAACGGTGCTTCGATACCACATGACCAAAATCGTTGATGCTTCCAGTGAGCCCAGCCTGTAGGAGATCTAGATTTTATACGACCAGAAGTCAGACACCACAGCGCCTGTTCGTCCGGCTGGATTACTCACTACAACCTGGGCTAAACTCAAGGCGGAGAATTAATAGGCCTGCGGTAGAAATCAGGCAGAAATGAGTCAGACCCAAATGATCTGAGGGGAGTACAGATGAAAATTACAGCTATTAAAACCTATCCAGTCTGGCTAGGACAATTGCTAGTTAAGGTAGAAACTGACACCGAAATTTACGGTTGGGGAGAGGCCGGTATGCCCCATCGGTCACGGGCGGTGATTGGTGCGCTACAACATTTCAGTGATTATCTGATTGGTGCCGATCCAATGCGTATTGGTGGGCTCTGGCAGGAGATGTACCGCAATCAATATTTTGAGGGAGGACGCGTTTTAACCGCGGCCATCGCCGGTATCGATATTGCGCTTCACGACATTGTTGGCAAAGCCCTGGGTGTCCCCGCTTATCAACTGTTGGGAGGATCGCACCGTGATTATGTTCCCTGCTTTGCCACGACAAGCGCCGGTAGTTTGGATCAGTTGATTGAAGATGTCAAGCTATTGCTCAACAACGGATGGAATACCATCCGAACCTGGATGGCAAGAGGTCGGTTGGACGGCCAACCTCTTTACGAACCGCGTGAATCAATTGGACTAACGGCCCAGTGGCTGACGCAACTTCGTCAGGAGATCGGTCCTGAGCCGGTCATTGGGATTGACTACCATCACCGCTTGAGTGTCGCAGAAGCCGCCTCTTTTTGCCAGCGGATGCCGGCTGGAACGCTTGACTTTCTGGAAGAGCCGATCCGGGATGAAACACCGGAGGCTTACGAATCGCTACGCACGATGATCGATGTTCCGCTGGCTATCGGGGAGGAATTCTCCAGCAAATGGACGTTTCTACCCTATATAGAACGTGGAATAACCAATTTCGTCCGTCTGGATGTTTGTAATGTTGGTGGGTTAACGGAGGCAATGAAGATTGCCAGTATGGCCGAATCGCATTATATCGACCTGATGCCACATAATCCATTAGGTGTGATTTGTACGGCCGCTTCTGCCCATTTGGCCGCGGCGGTTCCTAACTTTGCCTGGTTGGAAATTCGGGATTCTCCGACAGAACAGCTAGGACACTACAGTCAGGAGTTATTTCCCATTCAGCCTCAGCGAGAAGGATCGCATATCTTAGTGTCGGAGAGACCGGGGATCGGTGTAGAGGTGGACGAACATCTGGCGGCGCAACGGCCACTTGAAATCAGGAAGCCGGGACCACTTCTCCGACGCAGGGATGGTTCTTTAACCAACTCGTAGCAGCATTGCAGACGGGCAGGGATATCATACAAACCGTTCCCACACAATTGGCCACCAGTGTCTCTGGTAGCTTTTCCAGTTACCTCTGTAGCTTAACCCTGCAACGCGGGTTCGGCCAGTTCGATCAACCCCTTCACCGTCGCGAACCATGCCCCCATATCCCTGGCGCAGTGGATTACATCTTTCACCACCTGCACCTCTCCCGGATTGACCATCAACATCCACGGGTGTATCACTAACCCGGCCATTAATCCATTCCTTTTAGCCCAGTCCAGGTTATCGATCCACTTCTGGCGTGCATTGGTCGGGCTAAATGCTTCCTCATAAGCGGCAGCCCAATACGGGCGGCGATCTGTATAATCCGAGGCCCCACGGGACTGTCCACCGGGCACCAGCACCTGCAGATCCGTCCCCTCGACCGAACGCCATTGGGGAACGATGGCATCTGCGGCCCGAAACCTCGATTCCACATAGGTAATTTCCACCTCCGCTGCAGCCCTCAACGTGTTTTCGTCTGCCATGCCGTGATGTGGACAACCGATCCCTTGAATGCGTATTCCGCATGCCGCCTCAATACTGTCTCGCATCCGACGCATCTCGTGTCGCTGCTCGTTCAACGGGCGACCTGATAGGGCTGGTTCGTGGTACATTCCGTGCCGATATACCTCGTGCCCAGCGTCCACAATATCAGCAATCAAATTGGGGAACAGTTCCGCTGTAATACCCAGTACGCAAAACGAAAGATGTACCTCCAGTTCTGTCAGGAGATCCAGCAAGTTCGTCACCGAAACGCGTGTCAATCGATAATCGCCGATATACCTTTGTGCCTCTACGTGTTCGACGTCCACACGCAACTTGAAAGCAAAAGAGTGTCCCTGCCAGTCCATGTTAATCCTCCCAACGGTTCAAACATATCGTTTCGCCGGTTTCATAGGATTGTTTATATGCTAGGATCAAATCCAGCGTTCGCAACCCCTCGGTTTGCCAACTCCTGGTCTGTTCTTCGCAACCATCCTCCCGGCCGCGACACAGGTTCAACCACGTTTCCAATTCACCGTTCTGCCATTTGGGAATATCACGGCGGGTGATGCCATCGGGCGTGTGAATCACAACGGCATCATCCTCAAGGGTCAGTGCGCCTCCATCGCCAACCACGTATACCGTTTGCGCAGGAGCGAACGGTTGGTGCAGTGACATCACCAGATCCACCGATGCGATGGCCCCGTTTTGACAGGTGAGGAGACATTTTCCATTGTCGACATATGGAATACCTCGATGGTCCAGATTGACGCCCAGGCCCATTACCGACACGGGTTCGCTCATCATTAGCATTCGGGCCAGATCAAAGGCGTAAAACCCGACCTCCAACTCTGGTCCGGCGGCCATCGACGTATCACTCTTCCAACCACCCAATGTCAGATGATGGGCAATGGCAAAATGCCCCGTAATCGGACGTCCGATAGCCCCCTCTTCAATCGCTGATCGTGCGGTCACTGCCGGCGGCCGAAATCGATGCGGCAGAACGCCAAAAGCGATCACCTGACGCTCATTGGCTGCACTAAAAATTGCCTCAGCCTCTTCTATTGACTGGGCAAAAGGCTTGGGCAAAAGTGCGTGGATCCCGTGTTCAATCGCCAGTAAGGCATAACGTTGATGCAGATAATCTTCGGTACAAATGCATAAAGCGTTCGGTTTTCCTCGATCGATCAACTCATTCGCCGTTTCGTAGATATCGGCACCGAATCTCTTTGCATAGGCCTCAAGGGTTTTGGGATATTTCGACAACCACGGTAAGTTCAGCGCGTCCCGAATATATTTCGGATCGCGTCCCAGATGGGCCAACCCCACAAAGTCGACGCCGTCCATCTCACTCAACGATTGTCCGTAGTGTAAGCTATAGCTCGACACCAGACCGATAATCCCTACGCGTAATTTCTCTGCCATAGCACTTCTCACTCCATCACTGGCCGGGGTAAATCTACTGGAATAGTTCCATCAGTTGGTACAACTCTCCGTAACGATACGCGGCGACTAGCATCTTAGCTTGTGAACGTGAAAGGCCAGATATTACCTGGTTCGAACACCCGCCTGCGTAGCCTGTAGTCAGAGATTGCCCGTCGACTTATAGGCCGCCTTATAGGCCATCTCGCCCAAACCGGTTAAGCCGACCTCCAATTTTCTGTCCACCCCAGATCTCCTCTAAATCAATCCGGTTGGTGGCGATTTGGTGTTTTGGTTTTTTGACTAAACAACGATATTCATAAAGTGGTTGAACTTATCGATATGATATTGCAACACCGTTTCGGGCTCATCCGGATTGATAACCTCCACCGAGAAAAAACCGTCGAAACCGTCCGGCTTCAGTAGCTCAAATGTGCGCTGGTTATCATCATCCGTCACTCTTCCACCCAGATTGAAATGCAAATGACGAACGTCGCCTTTGATGTGAGTATAGGCATCGTCTACCGACTGTCCATAACCTATGTGGTGGCCGATGTGCCACAGTACACCCAACCGCTGGGCGTTAGCCTCGTCGATCACCTGCCGGGCCCAGTGCGCGCGCATGTTGGTGTGGGTCTCTATCAGCACATATACCCCATGTTGTTTTGCCTGCTCATCCACCGCGGCATACGACTGGGCTGCCAGGCTCAGCACGGCATCTCGGGTACCGGCGTCTTCCTCCGGCACCGGATCACCAAAGGTCCGCAAAAACGGTGCTCCCACGCTGGCCGACAGTTCGATATATTGCTTGAGAATCTCCTGTTGCTTAACATGTTGATCTGCATCATCAGAATTGAACTGTACCCCAGTTGCAATGCAGGTGCAGGTGATACCGGCTTCGTCTAACTGTTGTTTGACCGATGCGATCTGCACATCACTGGCATCCAGTTCGATGCCATGTTGATGATCCCATTCAACACGAAATTCCAAGCCTTTATAGCCGTATCTGTTCGCTGTTTCAATTAATTCAGGCAGCGTCTGCTGGGGGCAGACCGAACTCATAAAACCGGGTTTCATCTGTTTTTCCTTTGTCAAAACACATAATTGACATAAACATTGAGAGTTGACTAGTTGACTATATCTACTCTCACACTATAGGTTATTTTCACAGTCAGATTAAAAGGTGCAGCCGTGTAGCCAACCACGGGGCATCGGTCGCACCTCCAAACCACATGCAGCAACAACCCAAGACAACAATACAGGTTGCGAATAGTTGGTTAACGCTTCAATAAGCCGACGCGTTAGTGCTCGGCTGCATTGACTTGTTAAAACTCTTTATTGCCATTACTCCAAAAAGCATGGCAAAGCAAAGTGGCCAGAAAAATAGTTATTCTCCAACAACTCCGATAAGAAACGCGAGCGGGGAGCCGTATCCATCTGCTCTTTCCATACTGCCATTTTCTATTACAAATATAATTCGTTGTTCTGTTCGCCACAAAAGTGGCCACCAAAATAGATTTGTTAAGCCAAATGATAGCCAAAATGCACGCTTACTCCCTTTACGTAAGTAGATATACGCTCCCCACCAGGTTGCTAACATTCCGCCCCAGAAACCCAAATGAGTCAGGCTCATTTTGTTGATTACACCGACAATTAAAAAAACAGTGACGGTATCGATATAATCAAAGCTGTTGCGAATATCGCTCTTTGGTACTTTCCCATCGAGTTTTAACGCAACTTAGAAGCAACTTAATCCTTCAACTGGTCGATCACCGTTAGATGCCAATTGGGGTCTTCTAAAGCTTCGTAGATGACCCCGCCCTCGACCTTGTCGGGCATGGGCAGTCCTAACAGGTAGCAGAGGGTTGGGGCAACGTCGACCACCCGTACTTGACGTTGAAGAGGTACTCCTTGACGAACTCCGGCCCCCGACAGGATGAATGTCGAGTGCTGCCCACCGATACCGAAACTAACAGAGGGGAGTTGTTTGCCGTGTGCACCGTCGAATTCCGGACGCAGAGCGTAGACGACATCGCCAACCAGATCGCCGCTGAGATTGACCATCTCCGCATCGGCCTTTGTCAAGGCCAGGGAAAAGGGGTATCGCCCAGTTTCTTTGTCCCGGTAGGTGTGCAGGGTGGCAATAATCTCTTGCTGCGTCGATTCGTAGTCTGTTGGATTGACAACACCGTCGGGTTCACGCCCTTTGAGGTTAATGAAGATATGGACCAGACCGACGTTGACAGCGCGCGTTTTCGACCAATTGATCTCTCGTGTTCCCTCTTTGTAGGCGATAAAACCGGTCTCTTCCAACACCTGGGCGATGTCCACCGCACGAAATTGATTCGGGGTGCCTCCGTGGTCTGAACAGATAAGAACCACTGTTTGATCATCCGCTAAGTCCATCAGTCGCCCAATCATTCGGTCGACTGATGCATAGGTGCGGATCACCCCTTCACGGCACCGCTCAATTGTCCCGGCATCAGCCCCGCTGAACTCATCCGTCTGGCTCAAAAAGAAGTGACTGGTGTAATCGGGCGCATGCGTCTCTACCATTAAGACGTCCCAGGGACGGCTTTGGGCTAGGTGCTGTGCCACATCGGTTAAACGCTGATGGTGATATTCCAACAGCTCGAAATAGGTGTCGTCGTCTACCACGCCCAGCGCATCGCGAGCCGGATTTTGCAGGAAAGACCCAACCTCCTTATCAATCTCTGAGGCGATTTCATCTGGCACTGTGTAACCCTCCCGCGGCCAGATCTGTGGCACGAACAGTTCAAACGCATCCGCAGTTGGTGTAAGTGTAACCAGTTTCATTCTCACGTAACCCTCTATATCGGCGCCGTCAATCTGGAAGGTATCCAACCGCCAATCGCTCCAGTCTCCTACACCCAGGTCGGCGACTATGTTGCTGCCAGACCGACTACCACAGATACGCACCCGATCGTAACCATCTTCACCTTCAGCGTAGAGGAGACCGAAAAAGGGTTTGGGTGTGCCCTCCTTTCCACGATTCATGGATTCTCGTCCTCGCGCCAGGGGCTGAATCGTCAATTCCACCTCCAGTGGCGGCCGGCCAGATGTGGGTAGATCGATCCATCCCTTCTCTTCAGCATCTTCAATCGTAACCGGATCAATGCTGCGAACTTTCTGCAGCGCGCTGGGATCCAGTGTTTCCGGATCGCGTTGGCCACCAATCGGACGTGGTGCCCATTTCCCGCTGACAAAGAGGTGATAGCCTGCAATCTGATGGTGATTGGATACGCCAGGACCAGTACCCTCGACCTGAATTCCCGTCTTTACCGTGGGAGGCCAGGACATCTCCCACTTAACGAGGATCGGTGTTCGTCCGGCACGCTCAACCAGATTCCAGAGGTACTCTGATTGACATAGCCCGGTATTGATCCCCCATACGGTCTCGTCAAGCGGTTTGCCCAGAGCACGGATATTAAAATCCATCACCTGATGGGTACCGGGCCACGAACCGGTGGAGAGAGCAGTCCAACCGGGTGGGGTCAACGTTGGAAATACACCCAGCATCGGACGAAAAACGCCGCGGTTCATCAATTTTGCCATGTGAGGAGCATGCCCCCAATCAATGACATTTTTGACCAACTCCATACTGGCGCCGTCCATGCCGATAATAATGGCCCGTTTGGCTGGAGAAAGCTGTGCGGCATTGGTATTTAAAGACATCATAACCACCTTTTTTATATCAGAGAAATGAGGTTAGTTGTATGCTATATCAAGCCGTAGATAGTGTGAAAAACCGGCAGGTGCTCCAAAAGTTCGACTGCTGGTATCGTACCTGGATTTCCAGAGTATCAACTGTATGACAAACACGTTAAACAAGATTTCCGCCTGGCTTGACCGGTGTGGACAACATGCTCCATAATAACAGCAACTGTTTTGATCCTCAAATCAACAACGAAAGAAACAATTGCCCCAATGTATACTCTGACCAAAAGTCGGATACACGCTTCGCTCTCTTAACAAAGAGATTATAGACGCTCAACAGCAGGCCGTCAAGGGTTCTTCTGCCAATGGGGCGTCCGCTGGACCTGTAGAGGGCTGACTTTAGATCTGATGGGTTGATTTCTTGAGAGCCTTATTTGACACAGTTTATTCGGCATATTAGCCTCAGGTTACGGACGACCTTAACGTGCCCTGTGTCATTACGACCTCTATTGACCAGGCCAGGTCGTTTCAACGAGAGGAGAGGGTTTACAATGGGAATTGGTATAACACGTACAGTTCAATACCTGAAATATCTTGTTCGGCTTTTGACAGCTGAGTTTTGAGAAAACGTTTCCTCGGCTGAGGGAATATCTCATCCTTACGCTTAAGTGAGGTAAACCATCTATTGTAACGCTTAGCTTAACAGGCTCCCTTAAATAGTAGGAAAATTCGTTGACAACATATGGCGGGTCTATATAATTTAATTGGCTTTCCCTGTGTTTGAGTAAGCCATATCTACGCTGGCCTATCTCTAATAATGGCGAAGGGGACACAGTTTTAGTTTAGTAAAACTGGCTAGAGAAGCCGTGTAGTTAATGTTCAACAGTAACTCCTGTGTGCAATAAAACCCTGTTTATTGAAATGGACCTGTTTTCAAGCGCCAGCGTTTAATTCTGCTTAATTAAACGCTATGGAATAAATATCGGATTGATGTTAGTTGGGCCGACGAAACTAAATAATGATATGATTAGAATCCAAACTTACCACAACGTTAGCTCCAGGTGAAAGAGTTCGAGATGGAAAACAAGATTGAGATCATAAAGCCCTCCAACCTACAAATTACCCAAAGGGATGCCAACGATCAGGCTAAAGTGCTGATTGACGGTCGTTACAAGGGTGATGAAATTACAGTTACGTCCGACGGCGGCGGGGTTTACACCATCACCGTGGATGAAACTGGTCGCTTTGGCGGTAATATCCTATTGACCTCGGGTTGGCACAACTTAACGCTGACGGGAAATAGCGACCCGACGGACCGGTTAGGAATCGACAAGTTGGGCGTGGGCGAAATATTTTTGACTGCCGGGCAGTCGAATTCAGCCAACCACGGTTTTCCTTGTCAGCAAACTGTTTCCGGTAATGTCACATCTTTGGGATTAGAGGGGTGGCAAATCGCCGACGATCCACAACCGGTCGCTACTGGAGAAGGTGGAACCCCGTGGCCTTTGCTAGGCGATCTACTAAACCGCAAACTGATGGTTCCTATCGGTCTGGCTTCAGTAGGTGTCGGTGGAACGGCTGTCTGGCAGTGGGACCCATCCGCCGAGAATTCCCTTTACCTCCGCCTGCAGCAGGCGCTTCAACAGTTGAGGTCCAGCCAAAGCATCTCCTCCCCTGCTGATACTGCCTGCGCGCGTGCCGTTTTGTGGCATCAGGGGGAATCTGATACTGTGGCTGGCACCTCGGCCACGGCTTACGCTGACGGAATGGAACAGATCATCCGCCAATCGTGGGTAGACGCCGGTCGACAGATCCCCTGGTTTATCGCCGAGGTCTCATACATCGGCCCCGATCATACCCAGCAACAGCGCGCCGTTATCGAAGGACAGCAAGAGCTCGTCTCACGAGGGGTGGCCTTCGCCGGCCCGACAACAGACGATTTGATCGGGGAGCGTTACCGATATGACGGCGTTCATTTTGGCCAGGCTGGATTAGAGTCGCACGCTGAGCGTTGGGCCGACTGTTTGTCATCCTATTTCGGTTGGGATTAATCAGAGGGGGGCGCCCCAAATTACAACTGGTATCCGATCACTATTTTTCGCCTCGTACATAAGAAGAGGTCCTATCATGAAGATTACAGTCTTGGGGGCGGCGGGCTGGCTAGGCCGTGCCATTCTGGAAAATCTGTCCGTTCACCACGACGTCCGGGCTTTAGATGTGGGTGCAGAAGCGTGGACAAACAATAGTTTCGCTGGGGAAATTATCCACGGTGATATCACCGATTTTAACACCGTTGACCGGACCATTGAGGGCGCAGATGCCGTCATTCACGCAGCCGTCTACGCCGGTATATATACCGATAACGATGACCAACCCTTTCTCGTCAATCTGAAGGGGCTCTGGAACACGCTGGAGTCTGCCAGAAGAAGAGGTCTCCACCGCATTGTGCACATCGGTTCCTGTCAGGTTGAGCACCCGGAGGGGAAGTTCTTCACCTCTGAAACTAGGCGTCCCGACGGTAGTCTCTACGCCGCTACCAAACGGATGCAGGAAGAGCTGTGCCGTCAGTTTCACGACGCCTTCGGTTTACCGATCGTCGTCCTGCGTCCCTGTTCCATCATAGATGGTCGGACAGATCAGGCCAAAGGAGGCGCTCCGCTGGGATCAGGGAGTTGGAACGTTGGAATAGTCTGCCGCCACGATGTGGCTGAGGCGTGTCGTCTGGCGGTGGAACGTGAGGAGCCTACCTTCGAGGTGCTGCACCTGGCCGGATCCCCGGAAGCGGAGGCACACTGCAATGTAAAAGAGACGCAGCGTGTCTTGGGCCTGACCTTCCGCGCTGATCTGGACAAGTACCGCTGAAAGACTAAAGCGAAACTATAGATGCGTCAGACCCCTTTCAATTGAGCTATCCCTTTTAATTGAGTTGGGTACAACAAAACCCTATCTAATGAAAATAGGTTGATATATGAGTCAAACAATACTCGGAACTACCGATGATAAGATTACCATCAATGGTGAACTAACATACGGCGATATTCCTGGAACCAGGCCCGAAAATCACGGATTACTAATGAATGCCCGTTTTATTCAGGGGATTTTTGATGATCGAGCCGATGTCGGTCGCTTTTCGCGCTTTGGCCGTTCCTGGGATGCGGATGAAAATACAGACGGCTTAATTAGAGCGCTTCCTGAATGGAAGCGATACGGGCTACTGGCCTTTACCGTCGGCTTACAGGGCGGAATGCCGGTACTCACCATCTCCAACAAAACTATCGATAATAATCCCTATAGTGAAGACGGCACCCGCATCGATCCCGAATATTTGGACCGTTTAGACCGGTTGATCACCGCAGCAGACCAACTTGGGATGGTTGTGATTGTCAGTTTGCTGTACCAGGGGCAAAGCCCCAGAATGAGAGATGGACGCTGTATCCGCAATGCGGTAAAGGGTGGCTGTAATTTTTTAAGAGACCGGGGCTATAAAAATGTGTTGATCGAGGTGGTCAATGAACACGACGTAGGGCAGTTTAAGAATCATCCTCTGGTGTTCTACCCCGATGGCATCGCGAGTCTGATCGATTTGGCCCGGAAAGAGTCTGGGGGCATGCTGGTCGGCTCTTCTAGTGGCGGCATCCGGTTTTACCTTGAAGCCTGTGAAGCCAGCGATATTATTCTGGTACACGGTAACGGTGGCACTGAACAGACCTATTACAATATGATCCGTGATGTCAAGGCCCTGGATTTAAACCGGCCCATTGTCTGCAATGAGGATTCGCCCCGCTTTACGCAACTGAAGGTGGCCTACCAAACCGGTACTTCCTGGGGGTATTACAATACCCACACCAAGCAGGAACCGCCGGCTGACTGGTCGGTTACAGCCGGGGAGGACTATTTCTTCGCTTGGCGCATGGCAGACGGATTGGGCATTGAGGTGTCGGAAATACCTTTCGAGGAGCAGTTTTACCTGCAGGGGTTTGAAGAGGCTAACACCTATCAAAACAAGCGTTGGATCAGGTTAGCCAGCCTATATCCTGAAAAAATTGACTATGTCGAATTTTATAGAAATGGCCGCTTCTACGATATCGCTTATGAAGAACCTTATTACGTCAATCACCAACAGACCTGGATTCAGCAGGGGGTTGAAATGACGGATACCGAGAGGTGGAAGGCGGTGATTCATTTGCATTCCGAAGATATTCTGGAAAAAGAGAATCACTAACAGGCGAGGCCAACCAGATACCCGATGATCGAAATTGTAACGGATGGACACTCCCGGGCGCGCATCGTCGTTTTAGAGTCCGCTTCACCGGTGGAAAGTCACGCGGCGGCAGAGTTAAATAGGTACCTCTACCAGATGAGCCGGACGCATCTGCCGGTAGAAACAGTATCTAGCCTAGAACAAACAAATATCTATATCGGTAGTGCGGCTCCGGTGACCGAACTCGATCTTTCCGAGGAGGCGCTGGGTTTTGACGGCTATGTTGTTAAAACCGTTGGGACAGATATCGCACTGGTCGGAATCAAGCCCTATTCGTGCCTCTACGCCGTCTACCATCTGTTGACCCGGCATCTCGGATGCGGTTTTTTCGAAGACGGGGACCAGGTACCATCTCAACCATCGGTAACCGTCGGTCGGTTGAACGATGTCTGCAAACCGAAGTTTGAGTGGCGCAACAAGTGCGTGGCCCATTTTCCCGCCTACAGTGGCCATCGGTGGTACAGCGAAGAAGAGTGGAAACAGTGGTTCGATTGGCTGGTCAAGACACGGATTAACACCTGTGAAGTAGGCTGGCTGGCACGCTACACCGGCATAGAAGCGCTGGCCGCTGCCAGGTTCGGCATACAGATTGAGCTCACCCCCTGGCAGGAACAGAACCTGGCCATGATGCGGAGGCTGTTTGATTACGCCCGTATGTGTGGCATCCGATGTTGGCACGAGGTCACCTGGCATATGCCGTGGCTGGCCAATGAGCCTGGATCCATGCCCTATTACGATAGCGTCCAGACAACCGAATTCTGGCGCAAATACCAGGAATCAACGGGAAAAATCGTGCCGACCGTGCCCTATGACTGGTGTGGGCTTACCTTTCAGTGGTTAGACCCTAGGATACCGGAGGTGCAGGAGTTTATCACCGCTTGCGTAGCCACGCAGATGGAAGTGCTGGGATCGGACCACTACTACTACATCGGCATCGGAGGAGAGGGCCATTTTGGCAGCGGTTCGCCTGAAGAACTGGATGAACTAACGGAGGCTTTGCTGTTCAGAACCATCGACGCCGTCAAAGCTGCGGATCCGCAGGCCGTTATCCTGACCGGCCAGCCGTTTGCCTACGCATCCACCTACCAGGCACAAAAGAGGGCGGTTAAAAAATCGGAAGCCATCGTCGTCACCAACTTCCTGGCCGTACCGCAACGGATACCGGACTTCCAGCTCAACGACTACTATTGGGGGCTACGGTGGACCAACGGAATGGTGGTGCAGTGCGGTAAGCACACCAACCCTTGGGGCGACATGAAGGTGGCGGTGGAGAACGCCAAAGCCCTGTGCCGGGATCCCAGGGCTTACAATTGGTGGGGCTTCGCGGTCGGAGGGGAGTCCAGCCATCGAGCCCACATAAAACAGGACCTGTTAACCGAGATCGCCTGGGATCCAATGTCCGTCGATCTGGACGACTTCGTCAGGCGATGGACGAGCGCCCGTTACGGAGCGGCCGCTGCTGAACGTCTGCAGCCTGTTACCCAGGCCGCTATGGACACTCTGTACGCTTGCTACAACATGGATATGACCAATCGCCCGCTCTACCGTGACTGGGCCGGAGGATATCTGCCGGGGTTGACGCCGACCTCGATTAAGCGAACCCTGAGCTATCTGCCCAAACTGCGTTTTATCCTCGAAACCATGCTGGAGGAATTCGATTCACTGCAGAAACTTCACTCAGGTGCGGTCTGCCCCTTGTACCATTTCGATGTTGTCGATTACGGCCGGGTCTATCTGGGAGCGCTGTTCAACGATCGATTAGCCCGGGTACGAAAGGCGTTTCGGGCTGGAAATCAGAACGCTTTTGAGCGGCACGCGGCAGAAGTGGAAGAGGTGATGCACTTCATCGCCAAACTCACCTCTTCCCACAACCAATTTCAGTTGAAAGTACACGACGATCGGGCGGCCAAATGCCCGCAGATTCTGCCTGGACACGCCAACCAGGAAAGCAATTGGGTAACCTTTACCGCCACCCAGTCGCCCACCGCCTGGCGTCCGCTTCTGGACTATACGGCGGAGGATTACGCCGAACTGGTGGAACACTACTTCTGGCCTCGGGTTGAGCAGTATTTGAATCGGATGCGGGAGATGCTCGAGGGGGGAGAAGATATCTCTAGTCAGATGGGGCGTGACTTTGTGATATCCGATTGGGCCAGCCCCAAAGGGCCTCTACCGTGGTCGCCCTACGGTATCGTTTGCGAACCGGAACTCAGCGTCGGAGACAAAGAATTGGCGCACCGTATAATCGCGGCCGGTTCCAAGAGTGGAGAATACGATTTCTATCAGGGGCCACTGAAGCTGCTAATCGAGGAGCTGCTGGCCCGTTTCCCTGTACCCGAAGATCTCGATGACGTTCTCAACGAAGAAGACCCCACCCAAAAAGCTTATCAGATTCAGTCGGTGTCTGGTCAGCCGGGAGACGTCAACCAGGGTTTTCACACGCCGGAAGTGGTCGAGTTGGTGGTCGTACCGGAAACGCTCGGCTACGTGGTCGAGGTTGAGCAACTCGACTCGGTTTACAACGTGGCCAGAGGGGAGGTGACCCGTTGCAAAGTACACGTCTCCGATTGGTTGGATCTGACCCGGTTGCCGGACCAGAAATCAGAGAGAGGTGATCACGCGATAGTGGTCTATGAGTTCTCATACGACGAGAAATGCTGGCTACTTCGTTATGATCCCGGATCGGACCAGACGTTCGCCTCCCTGAGAATCGATCCATACCAAGATCAATCGTAACCTGACCAAACAGGACTTAAACTCTCCAATCATCGATGCAATTCTGCAGGTGGTAATTCGCTGCCTACTTCCTGTCTGACTATGTCAGGATCACCATTTTTCTGGTGTCACTTACTTGATTTCACCTAATTTCCTGCTGGTATATGACCTAACTCAATAATTCTAATTTGCTTACCCACTACGTTATAGATTTCAGCAGTAACCGCCAAATCTTCAACCAATTGGGCAGAAATCCACGTTTCTGGGTTAAATGGATTTGGGTAATTAGCTAAGAGTTGGGTTCGTATTAGTAATCTTTCAGGCAGTATCATTTTTGCCGAACATTCAACGCCATTTCTTCTGCACTAGAACGATTTAGATTGGCTTGTCGTCGATTTTAAGCTGTCGATCGTCGCTGATTTAGCTCAATTGATTGGATGGAAGCGGTAGATCTGTTGGGCTCGTTCAGGTATCTGCTGCCAGACTCCGTTCGCAACTTGAGTTCTAAAAATACCGTGATCTCCCAGTGCATTATGAAAACGACTAAAATAGACCATCGCAATCATAGTGCGGACTTGATCGGTGTAATTGGGCATCGCTCGATGCCAGCATCTCATATCCCGAACGACAACGGAACCTGCCGGCATCACCATCCGCTCCGAGGGCAGCTTGGCTGCTCGCTCCTCACTGCAAACGTGGTAGTTCTGAAATAATTCTTCTTCTTCCGTCGAGGGGTCAATGATGGGGTCAACGATCAGATGAGAACCGGGCCAGATCTCGGTGCACCCGTTTTCGAGTGTGAAGTCGATCAGCGGGATGTTGACTACAATGTTGCTCACCGGTAAAGCTAATCCCAATTGAGGAAACAGGTGCCCACTATCTCGATGAATCCACTGTTTGAGGGCATTATTATAATACCTGGAATCGCGTCGTGTTGAGTTGAAGCCGTATGGCAGTGAAGAAAAGAATCCGGATCCCATCACCGCCTCAAGAATTTGAACAGCTATGGGGTTATCTATGATGCGAGGATCCAGAAAAGGGTGAGTCAGAAAGTCAACGGTCTGTTGCTCGCGCTGAGAATTGGCTTCGAATGCTTCTCTGACCTCTTCTATCAAACTAACAGGTACGATCCGTTTAAAAACGACATAGCCAACCTCTGCTAGCGTTTGGCAAGCCAATTCAAGTTTTTCGGATGAGAGTGGATCTTGTTGCGTTTCTTCTACTGAAACTATCATTACTTGGATAACCTATACCTTTAGATTCAGAAATGGTGACTACTTCAGAATCACCATCTTGCGTGTTTCTGTATAGTCTCCTGCCTGTGACTTCAGGCGCGCCTGAATCTGGTAGAAGTGGGGGTTAATTTAGCTAATGATTGAAAAACCGGCCTTCAGAAATAACCTCCATTGATTCCCTTAATATGTTGGATTCAAAATTATGGTTGGCTTACTTTTAAGGCCTTAAGGTTACCCCAGATCTCGACTAATTTCTGGTCGTTTGCTGTTACCGATAGCCCGGCTGCCTCCATATTTTGCTTGATCTCTTTGTCACTCAAGGCTCGACTGTAAATTCGAAATTCGTCGATAACACCTGGGAAGAGTGGATCCCCCCAGTTAGCTTTGGCTAAATACCAGTTTTGGCCTTCGCCCCAATCTTCAAAGCTTTCCTTGTTAAACTTCTCATGTTTTTTCATTTCTGCATTGAGATACAGTTTGATACCTTCTCCATCTTTGTCAAAGCTCAGGGCCACATGGTACCAAGTACCCACTTTTGTTTTTTCCCCTGAACCAAAATCAACCCTTCCTCCTCCACTGAAATGACAACCACCCGCGATATCATTTCCCGTTCGACCATGATTAGGTGTGACAAAGAAATCTCCAGGGCCGCCTTTGCCGAAATCGAAAACTCTCGACCAGGTACCGGGAGCACTCAGTGCTTTGAACCAAGCTTCAACAGTAAAATCGCCCAGGTCGATTTGGTCCATAGTAGCGAAATCTGATTTTCCATCGAACTCTAGTCCTTGACCAAATTTGCCGGCACTAACTTTAGGGTTGCCTTCTAGACGACCATCTCTTTTACCCAAAACATCTTTAACAGTCTTGCCTTTTACTGTGGGGTTATCAAAAGACCAGTAAAGAACTAAGTCCTTTGGAATCACTGGCCGACTATCAACTGTACTAAAAGTAGTGACTATCAGAAACAAAACCATGTAGAAAAGGGATTTTTCCATCAGATCCTCCTGCGGTGTTTTATCATCAAAGTTGAAATTGCATCCTACAGCATAATTTAATGGTTGTCAAGTAAATGAACAATCCTCTGAACTGGGCGGGTAGAAGCTAAGCCATGGGGAGGCTAGCCTCAGTCAGCGAAACTGCCAATCACTGATGACAAAGAAGTGGATTATCCAGGGCGGTGGGGGAGTTTTTAGGTGTTATTCGGTGTGATGTGAGAGGAACGCGACTTTATGAAGAGAAGAAAAAGGGTACCAACTAAGGGCGGCTGATACCCGCTTGATTACCCCGTACACGAGTTATTTTTTTGCCTGGGTTTCCGTGATCATTTAGTTACTTTAAAACTTCCACTTCAAAATAATCTCTTGGGCGTCGCCTATAAGCCGGACGCCAGCAGTTAACCCAATGCGTTGTCGGTCGTTGATATAGCGTCTACAAACTGTCTTTGTGGCTGATTGACCGATTTAATCACACCCTTGAGTATTGGGTGGGAATGACCTATTATTCACCCTTTATCCATTCACCAACGGATTGTTTACTTTCATACCAAAATATATGGGGCCACTATTTATTAGGTTAGACATCATGCACGGTTTTTCGCTTTGCTCGCATCGCTGTGTGGGACTCGATAGATCCAGTATGGCTGGTACCAAACCAGTGATCAAAGGGTATATCTGGTTCTCCATAATTGCACTCGAAGTAGCGATGGTGCAGCTGATGGAAATAAGAGCCACCGGCCATATTGACCTTTTCATTGACGACAACTTTTTCAAACCCGACGTGGCCTTGGGCAGGTGTTAACGAGGCATGCTGTGCGTTCATGAGCATGTGAATGGGATGCGAGGGGACAATCCAGTGAATCAGGATGCAGCTGTAGTAAAGGATATGCTCAACGGGGTGCATGGCCAAGCCCGACCAAGGACCGACATTGATATTTTTGTGATGCAGATAATGCCCCGCCTTATAGAGCGGCGGCCAATGGAGGAGACGATGAGCCCAGTAAAAGTGGAACAGCCGCCATAGCGGTACCAGACAGAGCAGAAACACAAAGTAGATTGGCTGCTGCAATGGTTGTACATAGGGAATCACCCCATTGGCATAAGCCCAAAACATCAATACTTCGTAGGCCGTCCAAGTAATACCACCGCTAACACAGCTCCAAAAAATGTTGTCATACAGTTGATTTCCCCACAGGAATTGGCGTTTTTTGGTTGCCAGCCACTCTGAAGTGTATTTGTATTGTAACCCCTGAGATTTACGTCCCCAAAGCCTGATATGCCAGACGCTGACAAAAACAGTGAGCATTATCTGATTGCGTATAAAGATTTCGATTATCCAGTCGGCGCGGAATGTGGTTGTTCGCGACAGATCTGGCTGAAAATAGAGCCATGTCAGCGTTGCGAGTGCCATATAGAAAAGATTCCATGGAAAGAGGTAATGGTAGAGCCATTTTGCGACTTCGACGGGCTTTGGTGGCCAGGCAAAGACGGGATTGGCGGGTTTGGTACCCCCTTCGGGCTGCCAGTTACCGCGTTTGTCGCGAGGCATACCGTCGATCAGTCCTTCATTTTCATTAGGTAGGGTTGCCATGAGATTCCCCCTTTAGGTTTTACTTGATTGAAACTGACTTTTCAGCGACTAGCGCCAACATATCCGTGTCTGAATCAGCTAGAATCTATAACCCGGCTAGATATCTTCTTCAACGAAAAAGTTAGCATCTCAGATAATACCAATGGAGGACTCGGTATGCTGGATGCTTGCCATCAGATTAGAATTAGCAGGTCCCAGACAATTCTGATGCCACCCAAATAGGAGAATCTGTTGTTAATAAAGACCATGATTGAGTTTAGCACGTCGAACATAAAATTCTCTCTCAATCTATCATAATTTACTAAACTAAAGTCGACTTAGCCTTTTGTACCTGTTAGAGCAATTCCTTCAATAAAGTAGCGCTGGGCGAAAAAGAACAAAATTACAACTGGAGTAATAACAACTGTTGAAGCTGCCATTAGTAGATGCCATTGAGAACTATACAGTCCCGTAAATTCAGCTAGCCCCAGGGCAATAGTAAATTTTCGCGAATCATTTAAATAAATCAACGGTCCTAAAAAGTCATTCCATTCCGCTAATGTTGAGAAAATACCCACTGTAATTAGCGCCGGCCGACTTAAGGGAATGATAATATGCCAAAGTATTTGTAAAGGATTAGCTCCATCAATCGTTGCCGCTTCATCTAATTCTTTGGGAATGGTTAAAAAGAATTGCCTCAGCAAAAAAATATAGAAAATGCCACCACCAAACCATTTGGGCAGAATTAGTGGCCAATAGGTATTAATCAAACCTAATTTGGCCCAGATCAAAAAGGTTGGGATTAGTGTTACCGCGTAGGGCAGCATTAGAGTCGTCATTAAAACAGCGAAAACGAAATTTTTCCCGACCCATTTTAGACGGGCAAAAGCGAAAGCTGCCATTGAAGCGGTTACAAGTGTCCCTAATACTGAAGGGATCAAAATCGTTATGGTATTCAGAAAATATTGGATAAAAGGAACAGTCGTTAACGCTTCCGGGTAATTGGTAAATACCCATGGGGTTGGAATCCATTCCGGAGGAAAAATAAATATCTGTTGCATGCCCATAAAGGAACTTCTAATCATCCACAACAGAGGTATTATCATGATAACTGAGCCGCTTGCTAGCAGGAAATAGATGCTAATTTTGGTTATTTTTCCGTTATCGGTTTGAATCATTATTTTCTTTTCTAATAAATTAATTGGTTTACTTTCCATCGTAGTGGACCCAATGTGGTGAGGATCGAAAAACCAAATAACTTAGACCGGCAATTGCTAGAAATATTACCCAAGCTAATGCAGAAGCATATCCCATTTGGAATTGATCAAAAGCCTTACGATATAAATATAAGACATATAACAAACTTGAGTTATTTGGCCCTCCTTGGGTCATCACATAGGGCTGAGTAAACGTCTGCAAGGCATTAATCAGTCCCAAGATTAAATTAAATAGGATTGTGGGACTGACAATTGGCACAGTTATATGTATTAGTTTGTGCCATTTGTTAGCGCCATCAATTTCAGCCGCTTCATAAAGAAACCTTGGTACAGATTGAAGACCGGCCAGAAAAATGATCATCATCGGTCCAACATCCCATAGGCTCATCAAGACAAGTGATGGGATAACGGTCTGCGTACTATAGATCCATTGCAATTTGCCAAAGCCTAATGGTTCTAGTAAAGAATTGAGGAGACCAAAATCAGGGTTAAAAAGCCAAATCCAGAGAACACTAGAAGCAATAGCTGGAACAATCGAAGGAAGATAAAATATGGTTCGAAAAACAGGACGAGCATGAATTCTTTGATTCAGTAAAACTGCCAAAAAAAACGCCGCTATTGTTCTTAAAGGCACACTAAAAATAGCGTAATAAAAGGTAACGGTCAGCGACTGGCGGAATAACTGGTCGCTGACAAACATCTGTCTATAGTTTTGAAACCCAATCCAATTAGTCTCCCCAATGATTGTTGAGTCGGTGAAGGAGATTATCAAGCTAGCAGCAATTGGGATTAATTGCCAAAGTAGAAATCCGAGAACTGCTGGGGCTACAAAAAATATAGGCCAGAGAAAATTTCCCCACTGACGGCTCCATTCCAAGGCTAGATTTTTTGAAAATCTGGATTGCATAGAAAATAGAAACCAATTACCACGTAGAGCGTCGTCTCGTCAGTGTTGGTTTAGGAAATGTGAATCTATTTCTTAAATAAGCGACCTTGCAACAGTTTTTGACCTTCTTTGACCGCCTGATCCATGGCTTGCTGTGCATTGGCTTCCCCGGCCCACATTAAGCTGAGCGCTGGAGTGATCGCCTCGTCCAAATAAATTATTCGTGATGTAAGAGACTCAACTTGTCCGATAAACAAGAGGGTTCATTTCGCTATCCGCTAAATCGCCGGCATTTTTCCCACCTAAGAAATGCTTGGCATCGTGGATCCAACTTGGATTGCTGAGTTTATAAAACCGCTGTACCATCAGGATAATAGATTACATTGGGTCGTATCAACACTTTCCAAGCGGAAGGTTTCAATTACCAATTATCGAGAGACGCGGTTGATCCAGGCTTGGTCAATTTCTAGACCGAAACCGGGCGCGTCGGAGGGAACCAGGTAACCATCCTGAATCACGGGAGTACCGGGTAATTTGACCATCTCTTCCAGCGGCACCCCCGGCGGAGAGACCCCTTCAGACCTTTCTCCCCAAGTGATTGCTGGCATGGCGAAGGCCAGGTGTTGTCCATAAGGATAGTTCATACCGGCATGGGTGATAACGGAAATACCGTTAGCCTGAGCCAGATGACAGATTTTCATGGCCGAGGTGATGCCACCACACCACAGGACATCGGGTTGAAAAATATCGACCAGACGCTGTCCGGCAGCCGTAGCAAAGACAGTGGGCAAATACCAATGCTCACCGGTAGCCAGCGTTTGCCAAGGGATGCGTTGCCGTACCGACTGGTATCCGACCAAATCATCAGCCGGGATGTAGTCCTCGATCCATTTGAGTCGATACGGTTTTAGCACTTCGGCCAGGCGGACGGTGAATTCGCCGTCAAAGGCGGTCCAGGCATCCAGCATCAGTTCAACTTCGTCTCCGATGGCTTGGCGGGTCTCGGCCACTATCTTCTCCAATTTTCTCAGGCCCTCCATGCCGTGTTCCGGCCCATAGGGACAAAACAACTTGGTGGCCTTGAAACCCAGTTCCATGTACCATTCTTGGTCAAAACCGGAGGCGTAACAGAAGATCTTTTCTTTCTGCGGTCCCCCCAGTAGTTCGTAGACGGGGCGCTCCAGCAATTTGCCCTTCAAGTCCCAGAGTGCGCAATCGACAGCACTGATGGCGTAACTGGCTAATCCTGACGCGCCGAAAGGCGTCGACATCCGCACCATCATGTCCCACAGTTTTTCAATGGCCATACAGTTTTCACCGACCAAACAAGGGGCGTAAAAATCGTTAATTAAAGTGGCCACTGGCGCACCGAAAAGCGAAATGCCGAATCCCCAGGTACCGTCTTCAGCAGTGATTATACAGGCTGGACGATACCAAGTTGGATCGGTACCAGATAGCGGGTAACGGTCAATCGGCCGGTTCATGATCAGGCTTTTGTCGCGTGTCTGCTGACGCGGTGACGTTTGCGGGTGTGGATTGAGTTCGATTTGGAAAGCGCGAATTTCTTTAATCTTCATCACAAACCTTCATTGTGTTCAGTCGGTAAGATTAGGTTGTGGTTTCTTGCTTCTGCCTTTAAGCGATGAGATCCTCTATTACCTTACCGTGGACGTCGGTCAGTCGATAGTCGCGCCCCTGGAAATGGTAGGTCAATTGCTTGTGATTCAGCCCCAACAAATGCAGAATGGTAGCTTGCAGATCGTGAACATGCACCGGGTTCTCGACGATGGAAAAACCGAGTTCATCGGTCTGGCCATAGGAGAATCCACCTTTGACCCCACCCCCGGCCATCCATATGGAGAAACAGTCGGGGTAGTGGTCGCGACCGAGCACATCGCTATTGGCGGTTCGGCCTTCTCGGAATGGTGTCCGGCCAAACTCACCTCCCCACACAATCAAGGTTTCATCCAGCAGGCCTCGAGCTTTAAGATCGTTTATCATCGCCCGAATCGGCTTGTCCATGGTGGCACATTTGCGCGTCAGACCATCCCGTATGCCCCGGTTAGGATTGGTTCCGTGGAAATCCCAACCCCAATCAAATAACTGAACAAAGCGCACCCCGGATTCGACCAGGCGTCGGGCCAGCAGGCAGTTGTTAGCCAGACTAGTCTGGCCAGGTTGTGCCCCATAGGTTTCCAGTACCTTCTCTGGTTCTTGGGTAATGTCCATCACTTCCGGAACAGAAACCTGCATTCGAAAGGCCAATTCATATTGAGCGATTCGGGTCAGTGTCTCTGGATGTCCCATTTCCCGAGCTTGCAGTTCATTCAACCGCTGCATGGCGTCAAGACTACGGCGACGCATTTGACGGTCCATTCCGGGTGGATTGGAGGCATACAGTACGGGATCACCTTTGGAACGGCATTGAATCCCCTGAAAGACAGAAGGCAGAAAACCGTTGCCATAGGAACCGGTGCCGCCATTAGGTTGAACACCACTGGAAATCAGAACCACAAATCCGGGTAGGTTTTCATTTTCACTGCCCAAACCGTAAGTCACCCAAGATCCCATCGAGGGACGACCGGAACGTGGAGATCCGGTATAAACCAGTAATTCAGCCGGGGCATGATTGAACTGCTCAGTGTGCATAGAGTGGATAACGCACATCTCGTCGGCAACCGGATGTAGATTAGGCAAAGCGTCCGACAGCCAGAGTCCTCCGCTACCGTGCTGTTCAAACTGACGACGCGTCCCCATAAGCTTGGGCACACCGGAGGTGAAGGCAAAACGCCGCCCTCTCAGAAATTCGTCGGGGCAGTTCTGCCCATCCCGACGAACCAACTCCGGTTTGTAATCGAACAGGTCCAGGTTGGGTGGTGATCCTGTCATGTGGAGGTAAATCACCCGTTTGGCTTTGGGAGCGGTGTGGGCGGGTTTGGGCCGGAGCGGATTGACATTGTGCGTGCTACCAGAGGATATTGAATTGACGCCAATTAGCGTTGACAAGGCAATTGAGCCGAAACCAGCACCTTTCAGAAAGTGCCGTCTGGTTATGTTTTGAATCTGTTCCAGTCGAGGGGTCATCGTTTGTTACCTTTTCATCGTTTTGGCAGATCAGCCCGACCTACCGCTTCATAAAGATTTCATCCAAGTTCAGTAAAACACCGCTGACAACTGTCCAAGCCGCTAGTTCGGCCAGGTCTGTGCCCGTGGGTAAATCTCCCAGTGGTTCGGTAGCTATCAGCCGGGCCTGTTCCAGGTTCGACTGGTAATTCTGATAGGCCGAGTGATAGAGTTGATCTAAGCATTTCACCTCGGTCAGTTGTGCGGGCCGAATCAGGGTTTGGCTGATACCTAAACCGATTTTATCAGCTACATTTCCCTCTGCCGCAACCAATCGACGAGCTAAACTCTGGGCCGCTTCCACATAGACGGGGTCGTTAAGAGTCACTAACGCTTGCAGAGGCGTATTAGAGCGGGAACGACGGACAATACAAACCTGGCGGTCGGGGGCGTCAAACGCCACCATCGACGGATAGGGGTTCGACCGTCGCCAATTGGTGTAAATACTGCGTCGATAACGATCCTCACCCGTACTGGTCTGCCAGTCGATATTGCTGCCAAAGGCAGCCTTGATGCCCAATTCCGGTTGGGGTGGGTTGACTGGGCCACTATACATTTTGGCGCTTAACAAGCCGCTGACAAAAAGTGCTTGATCCCGCACCATTTCAGCGGATAAGCGAAAGCGGGGACCACGTGTAAACCACCGGTTGTCGGGATCCAGGTTCAACAATTCAGGTGTCACTTTCGACGATTGGCAATAGGTGGCCGAAGTAACGATAGTGCGAAGTAAATGTTTTAGATTCCAACCGCTATCCATCAATTCAACCGCCAGCCAATCCAGCAATTTAGGGTGAGAGGGGGGCACTCCCTGGGTACCGTATTCCTCACTAGTACGGACCAGCCCGAGTCCGAACAGCTGTTCCCAATGTCGATTGACCACCACTCTGGCTGTTAGCGGATTATCCCGGCTGACCAACCATTTGGCCAATCCAAGCCGGTTAGCTGGCGTATCAGACGGTAAGGGATGGAAAACGGTAGGAGTAGCTTCAGTTACCACATCGGTAGTCCGCTGAAAATTTCCCCGAATCTGAATTCTCGTTTTCCGCCGTTTGTCGGCTGTCAATTCCTGCATAATAGGTACAGTGGTGTGAGGGGCCAGTTGGTCGAGTTGTTGTTGCAATCCTGCCAGTTTTTCCTGCTCTGACTGTAAAGCCGGGGCGATGCTGCGATAGTATTGGGCCAGTTGTTGCTCTTGCTCTGTGCTGCGTGCCGATGCCGTCAAGCGGACGATCTGCCGCATCTCCTCCGACAAGCGGACGTCATCGGCTATTGCTACGGCGGCTGTGGCCTGAAGTGAAAAGTGCCGGATCAAATGGTTTTCATGCACGGATTCTTGTTTGAGCTCAACGATTAACCGACCGGCCTCAGCTTTCTGCGGACGGGCCAAAACGAGTGTCAGTTGGTGGGGTTGATTCAATTGGCCAGAGACCGCCCAGCCCATTTTGGCATCCAATCTGCTAGACAGGACTGATTTTGCCGGGAACCCATTTTGGCTATAGTCAGCTCTGGCATCAATGAAGCCAAGGGCTTGTTTTTTTTCTGGCTGATGGATGGTAACGGGGGTAGGCGTAGCAAGGGAGGTTTCATACCACACCTCTGATCGGTTCGCATCCAGCAAAACCAGTCGATAACCAGCTAGGCGGTTGGTAATGGCTTCACCACCATCGGTCCGGTTCCAAATTTTGATTATATTGATCTGCTGCATGTCACCCAAATCGAGTTCCAACCACGGATCTTCTGACTCTCGGGTGTGCGTCGTTGAATCCGATAGGTAATCGCCGTTGGTGTCTCCATCTATAGCACGTTCAGCTACCCCTTGGTTATCGGTCGAACTCTGCGTCACGACTGCTGTTCGTGCCAGGTTGGTTTGTTTCTGCCAGACTTCCACCTCTGCCAAAGAGAGAATCTTATTAACACCCAGCAGTCCCACCTGCACATACTGAGCGGAGATTGACTCAACCGTGTCAGGTTGCCAAACCGCTTTTACTTGCGATAACACAAAGTTATTATCTTGTGGTTGGATCTGCAAGCGTAAAGCTGTAATTTCAGATATATCAGGGCGCAGGGTGAGGGTATAGGTATCCTGTTGGGGCAACTGGCTTTGGTTGGCAACCGAGCCATCGGTCTGAATTTGCAACAGTGAATGTTTAGCCACCGCGTGCAGCGGTTCGAGCCGTTGCCAATGGGGAACAGTTTGTAATCTGGTTTCCCACTGTCGTTGAGCCTGGTTTAAGGCCGGAGTCGGGATTGATAAAATGGTCTTTAATTGATCAATTTCCGTCTGCCACTGCTGCCGCTTTTGCTTTTGTTCCGGGGTAAACAGTTTCAGTAACGGTTGCTCATCCCGTTTGTCACTATCTTCCGTGTTGTTGAAGAAGGCAAAGAATTGGAAATACTCCTGTTGTGAAATAGGGTCGTACTTATGAGAATGACACTGGGCACAAGCTATGGTGGTGCCCATCCAGACGGTCATGGTCGTATTGACCCGATCGACAATAGCTTCGTTGCGGAATTCCTCGTCGTTGGTTCCCCCCTCGTTATTGGTCATCGTATTACGGTGGAAGGCAGTCGCAATCAATTGATCTTCAGTCGGCTGAGGCAGCAGATCGCCAGCGATTTGCTCAATGGTAAACTGGTCAAACGGTTTATTCTGGTTCAAAGACCGAATTACGTAATCCCGAAAGGCCCAGATAGTGCGCGGTGGATCGTCGGCGTATCCGGCGGAATCAGCGTAACGAGCCAAGTCGAGCCACACCCTGGCCCAGCGTTCACCGTAACCGGGTTTATCCAACTGAGCCTGAACATATCGTTGGTAGGCCTGGGGATGGTCATCGGCTACAAATCGACTTACCTCTTCTACCGTTGGCGGCAAACCGGTTAGGTCAATGGCTACCCGCCTGGCCAGGTGCCATCGATCCGCTGCCGACTGGGGATGTAAGTCCTGTTGCTCCAGTTTAGCTAATGTAAAATGGTCAATGGGGTTTCGGGCCCAATGGCTGTTTTTAATGGCAGGAAGCGCTGGTCGTTTCGGCTTCTGATATGACCAGTGGGGTGAGAACACAGCCCCTTGCCGAATCCACTGCTTTAGCAACTCAATCTGTTCCGGTTGCAATCGGGCTGCGTGAGTGGATGGCGGCATGCGTAACCCTCTATCTTTGGTGCTAATCCGCGCGATCAACCGGCTGTCAGAGGGGGCAGTTGGCACAACGGCTGCCCGACCACCTAAATCTCTTGTTGCCCCTTGGTAGTTGTCCAGCCGCAATTCGGCTTTCCGCTGTGCTTCGTCCGGCCCATGACAGGCGAAGCAATTCTTTGACAGGAGAGGTCTAATTTGTCGGTTAAAATCGACATTAGCTGACTCTACCGCCTCAGCTTGCGCCGACACCTCGCTTATCTGGTTGGTTACTATCCCTAACATAACTATTACCAGCGAGGTAAATCCAACCACTTGTATTCGCATTTGATTCACCCTTTACTTTGGTCGACTTTTTATCGTATCAGATTTCAATGGTTTCGTCAAACGGTAATCCCAGAAACAAAGCCTGTTCGTGCTTTTGCATTTGTTTCCGGTTTTAGTAATATAGGTGGAACTTAGACAAAAGAAGCCAAGAGCTAAGGTTATCTTGGTTAATACCACTAAACAAGAAAACCCCAATTATATGATGTCATAGACGGGTGTATTCTTCATGGGGACCTTTTGCCAAACCACTGGAATCAATCGTTTACTGTGTTTGACCGCATGCTCGATTTTTAGGTACAAATCTCCGAAGATACTGAATCAGGGCTAGTCGCAAACGGGAAGAGATTCAGTCGATTCAATCCCGCGACAGGCTTTAACGAGCCAGTCAGTAGTAGGGAAAATGTCTTGCCAATTGGCCCGGGGTCACGATCACAGGCGGTTAGTTGACCGAACAGGTGACGAACGAAGTCAATATCACGGCGAAAAAAATAGGAGATGAAGACGTCTAACATGAGAAGTGAAACAGAGAGTTTACATAACTATTATATAGCAATGCAAATGACAGGTCAACAGAGTCGGAATTAGATGGTGTAAGGAAGTCAGCTAGCAAAAGAAAGAGAACAAGTGGAGAGAAGAAAAGAGGTGCCAGCTAGAGGGCTAATACCCGCCTGTATTACCCCGTACACGATTTATCTATTGCGCGGGTTTCAGTAGACAATATAACAAATAGCATGATCGCCGACGTAAGGAATTGTTTTCGCTTTATTAGAAGCCATTTCAAAACGGCCTCAATGTAATTAGGATGCAAGCAAGGTCAAAGAACGCTTGCTAGATCTGAATTTCTCTTTCCCAACCAACAACCCGTCTTCGCCAGTTTGGCCGCCATGCCAAAGCCGGTTCAACCTTCCATCGACGCCTGTCAGGCCGCAATTTGCCACCATCCTCATCTTTCTTGGTCTGCTTGTTTTTAGGCTCCGGACAGATCAATTCAATGCCGCCTTTCAACCGACTTTGGCGGAGCGGATCACTGTTGTACCCTTTATCCGCTATGATGCGGACAGAATTTTGCCGCGGCCGACCAGCATTTTCTCGGCACTCTAACTCTTCTCAATCGTGGCTTCCAGCCGTTTTATTTCACTCCTGAGAAATTTCAGGCTGACCACTAACTAGCACGGTTCTAATACTCCGCTGCTTGCGGCAGAATAGTTTATTTAGTTGAGCTTCTAGGTTTTTTCAGTATCTGGATTTTCCAGGCAAGGTGCGCGGTATTTGGTACCTTCGGGCTCTTTTTTTACCTGGAAAACTTTGTTCTGATTCACACTTCCACTCCTAATAAATAACTCCTATAAGTGGTAGGATGCTAACCATTTGGGCTGTTCTTCAGAATCTCGTCGATCTGAGATAGCTCTTGAGTAGTGAATTGTAGGCTAGCTGCCGTTATATGATCAGCTAGTTGGGCCGTATTTTTAGCTCCAACCAAAACGCAAGTGACATCTGACTGTCTTAATGCCCACGCGATAGCTAGCTGCACTAGAGTAGCCCCTTTTTGGTAAGCGATCTCCTGCAAGTCTTCGGCTACGGATAAATATCGGGTAAATAGATCGCCTTGAAATCGGTGGGAACGCGATCTCTCATCGTCGGGTGGAAACTGATAACCAACTGTGTATTTTCCTGTCAAGAGACCTTTGGCTAAAGGGCTGTGTGCCAAAATGCCAATTCCGTTTTCCTGACAATAGGATAGATCTAAATCTTCGATTTGCCGATCAAACATATTATATCTGGGTTGGTTTGAATGAAAAGTTGTTACCTGCATAGCCTGCCGCATCTGAGTCGCATTGAAGTTGGAAACACCGATAAATCTGGTCTTGCCTTGTGCTTGAACTTTAGCCATTGTCTCCATGCTCTCCTCAATCGGATACTCCGAATTCCAGCCGTGGATCTGATATAGATCGACATAGTCGACGGCTAGCGCACGAAGGCTATCTTCAATTGCCGTTTCGATGTCCGATTGACCGTATTTCCCACTTACCTTAGTAGCAAGGAAACATCGCTCACGGTAACCGTTTTTTAAGGCTTTTCCTAACGTTGCTTCACTGCTCCGGTAGGCCTGTGCGGTATCGACTAAGGTGATACCGTTATCAATCGCTGTTCGGACAGTGCCAACGGCGGTTTTTTCCTCGACTCGTCCCATTCCACCCCCGATCGGCCAGGCACCAAGACCGATAACCGAAACCAGATCTCCGTTTTTGCCAAGTTGTCTTCTCTCCATGCTCTTCTCCCGTATTACTCATTTGATGAGCATCCAAGGTTACTATTCAACTTCCGAATACCAATCAAACACATTTCCCAATCAGCATAGCACAGTCGAGAGGGAAGTACAAATAGATCTTATCATAGGACATTGACGACCGATTGCGTCTCTGGTAAGATAGAAATTCACTTCTCGAATTATAGATTTTGTGTCGGGAGTTTTTTATTATGGAGATGATGAAAGCCGCTATTTATACGGGTTTGAAGCAAATCGAAGTCCAACAGGTAAAAAAAAGAGCTCCAGATCCTGGTTATGTGATCTTGGATACTAAACGAACAGGTATTTGTGGCAGTGACCTGCACAACTACTTTGGAAACTGGGCACCGTCCAATACGGTGGCTGCAGGGCACGAAACCTGTGGCCTCGTGGCTGAAGTCGGAGAAGGGGTCACCGCCTTTGAAGTTGGAGACAAAGTCACAGCCGAATGTTTCTCCCATTGTGGACAATGTACCTATTGCCGAACAGGATACTACAACCATTGTCAGAAACGTCGCTGGATCTCAGACAACGCCCACGGTGGATTTGCCGAATTTACCACTGTTCATACCTCTGGACTGTTCAAACTGCCCGATAATATGAGTTTTGATGACGGGGTAATGGTCGAACCTCTGGCGGTCTCTTACCGGGCAGTGGCACAGGCGGATGCTACTCACCAGGATCGGGTAGCTATTATCGGTGGTGGAACGATTGGTCAGTTTTGCCTGGCTGCGGCAAAATCTATGGGGGTTAAGGAGACGATTATTACGGCCAAATACGACCAACAGATTCAACTGGCACATGACTTGGGGGCCGACCACGTAGTTGATATTCGAGAGACCGATCTGCAGACCTGTGCTAAAGATTTAACGGATGGACTAGGGGTTGATGTAGTAATTGAAACTGTTGGAGGTGGCCAAAACTTCGACACTGCTCTGGATGCGGTTCGAAAATGTGGTACAGTTGTTCTGGTCGCCGGCTACCATAAGCCACTGGAGGTTAACTTAGCTCGTGTCGTTTGGTCTGAAATCGTCATTACCGGCTCCAATTGTTATGGTTTCAGCAATATGCAGACCGACTTCGATACAGCGATTGAACTGATCGATTCGGGTAGGGTTGAGGCCAAAAAATTGGTGACACATCGATTTCCATTTGACGAAATTGCTGAAGCCTTCCGCATCTCGGCAGACAAAAGCCTGGGGGCCGTTAAAGTACACGTCTGTCAATAACAGAAACAAGTAATGTCAAAGTAAGAGTCAGGTAAGAAGGGCTAGAGCGTTCTCTAGACCAAAAAATTGACTCCAACTTAAACTCTAAAATAGCAGATTAAGCGAGGAGACATGGAAAATTATCGAAGCTGCCTATTTCTGATTGCCGACGATTGGAGCCGGCTCGCCAAGTGTTATGGCAACCAAGTGATAAAGACGCCTAACATTGATCGATTAGCGGGACAAGGAGTGGTTTTTAATAACGCTTTCTGTACGAGCCCCTCTTGTGCGGTCAGCCGAGCCTGTATTCTAACCGGGCAACATAGCCATACTCACGGGCAGTATGGCCACTGCCACGGCATTCACGGATTTCGGACACACGAACAGATGCAATCGGTGCCTAAAGTCCTGAGGAGCAACGGTTTTTCGACTGCCTGTATCGGTAAAAAACACGTCGAGCCTGCCAATGTCTATCCTTTTGATTATGAACCCAAGGTTAATGCGCGTAGCCCGAAAGACATGGCCGATAAAGTGACCGAGTTTCTAGGACAGATCGGCGGCAACCCGTTTTACCTGCATGTCGGTAGTGGCCACCCACATCGAGCCGGGCAAGGATACGGAAATGAGCAGATCCACGCCGGAATTCGGCCCGTTGGCTACGATCCACAGGAGATTATTGTCCCCAATTTTCTACCTGACAACCAAGCCACTCGTGCTGATTTAGCCGACTACTACGAAAGTGTCTCTCGCTGGGATCAGGTGGTTGGAGCGGTGCTCAATGCCTTGCAAGCATCCGGTCGAGCGGATGAGACACTGGTATTCGTTACTACAGACCACGCCATGCCCTTTCCCGGTGCCAAAGCGTCCAGTTTCGATAGCGGACATCATTGCCCGTTAATAATCCGGAGTCCAGACTTACAAAAGCGAGGCATTTATAACCAAGCCATGATGAACTGGGTCGATTATTGCCCTACGATACTAGACTGGTGCGGTGTTCAGTATCCTGAAGAGGCACCTCCATTAGCCGGTCGATCCTTGTTACCAATCCTGGATGATGATAGTTTAGCACCAGGCGACGGCAATTGGGAGGAGACCTACTTCTCCCACTGCTTTCACGAAGTCACCAACTACTATCCCTATCGAGTTCTGCGAGAACGGCGCTACAAATATGTCCGCAACCTAGCTCATCAGTTAGAAACTCCGTTACCCAGCGACCTGTTTCGATCTATTACCTGGACGGCCGTCCGAGACGACAACCTGGATCTACTGGGCCAGCGTCAACGACAGTCATTCCTGTACCAAAGTAGGGAAGCCTTGTTCGATATGGTAAACGATCCTGCCGAATCAAACAACCTGATCCCAGCCTCGGGCGCAATTTCGGATCCAAAACTGGCAGAAACATTGTCCGAGATGCGGCAAAAAGTGATCGACTTTCGCCGTCGAACCAAGGATCCGTGGTTGGAACAGTCCTTTCAAGAAGGGGAAATTGAGAGGATTTAACGCGATTTTACTGACATTAAACAGTTAGAAGTCGTTTGTTTTTCTCGAGAAAACAGGTTGATATTTTTGGTCCCTTGAAAAATTAAGCCTGCTGAGAGATAGGTTGGGACCGGACACGTTCTTGATTTTCTGTATTGTATTTTTAATTACACCCTACTCCTACTTTTTTACCACTACCAGATGTCGTACTGCTCTGGTTAGTAGGTGTCAAAATGGTGGTTCGGTTTCTCTACTACCTGTGTGGTTGGGAAATTTTTGACACCTCTTATCCACTATGCTAAAATCAGGCTGAACTTGGAAATCGTATAGTTGCAGGTTCGCCAAATGAGATGTACACAGGGGCAGATCAGATCTTGCTAAAAGTTAGATTACTCTGCCAATACACCTCCCAGAATGCTAGACTATGGCTTGAGAGTAGAAAATAAAATTGAGCCTTATCCACCTTCCATTACCTACTTTCAACACTCCACTCAACGGAACGTGGCTAGTGAAGTAGCCGATGATATAGAAACGGAAAATTGCATGACCGGTCAGACCTTCCACTCCAACCATCCAGATGAGACTCGCCAGATTGGCGAAATCGTTGGTCGAGTTTTAACCGCCGGTGATGTTGTTGCCTTGATCGGCGATCTTGGAACAGGAAAAACCTGCCTAACACAAGGGATCGCCCGTGGGATTGGCCTCCACGCCGACCAGTTGGTCAGTAGTCCGTCTTATACCCTTATTAATGAATACGAAGGGCCAATTCCCATCTATCACATTGACCTCTATCGATTGGGTAAACGCGATCATGTTTGGGAACTCGGATTAGACGAGTATTTGGAAGGAGATGGCGTTTGTGTAATCGAATGGGCGGATGTGATTCTCGATCAACTTCCCAAACATGCCATCCAGATTAAGCTCTGTTGGATCGATGAAAGCAGTAGGGCGATAGAGGTTAATGGCCGAGGCAGTGTATCTACTCATACCTTGTCTCTTACGAAAGAATTAAGGGAGCCGGAACAAGCATGACAGCCAGTAAAAAACTGATCCCTTTAAGCCGGCCTTGGATTGGGGCGGATGGCCCGGAGATTGCTGCGCTCAACGAGGTGTTTGCTTCTTGCTGGTTGAGTACTGGTCCCAGAACCGGCGAATTTGAACAGCGATTTAGCGAATACATCGGTGTTAAACACGCTATCGCTGTCAGTTCATGTACCGCTGCTATCCATTTGGCGTTGCATGTTTCCGGTGTGACAGCAGGTGACGAGGTCATCACCACTCCTTATACGTATACAGCGACTTCAGAGGCAATCGGATATACAGGTGCCAAACCCGTAATGGTAGACATTAATCCGGTAACCTTAAACTTAACCCCGGCGAAAGTCGAATCTGCTATTACACCTCGAACCAGAGCCATTTTGCCGGTACATATTGCAGGGCAGCCTTGCGACATGGCGGCTCTGACCGAGATTTGCCAACAATATAATTTGGCTTTGATCGATGATGCGGCCCATGGCCTCTCCTCAGTTTACCAGCAGAATATGATTGGCAATATTGGAGATTTCTCCGCTTTCAGCTTTCACGCCACGAAAAATTTGGCTATTGGCGAAGGTGGGATGGTGACAACTAACTCGGATCAATTAGCTGAACGGCTGAGAATTATTCGTCATCACGGTATCACTAAGGATGCCTGGCAACGACAAGCGCAGGGAGATATCTGGTACTACGAAGTCACCGAACAAGGGTTCAAATACAACATGAGTGACATTCAAGCTACTATTGGTCTTTGCCAGTTGGCTAAGCTCGAGAAACAACTTGCGATTCGGCACAACCTGGCTCAGATTTATCTTCAAGAGCTAGCTGGAATTCCTGAAATCGAATTGCCGACTGAACCACTCGACGGACGACACGCTTGGCACCTGTTCATCATTCAACTGGACTGTGAAAACCTTAACATCGATCGCAGTCAGTTCATCCGTGAAATGAGAGCGGAGAACATCGAGTGTGGCGTTCACTATATCCCCTTGCACCTGTTTCCATATTACCAACAAACATACGGTTATCAGGCGGGGGATTTCCCCATAGCGGAGTCAGCTTACAGTCGAGTAGTTAGTCTACCCATGCATCCCTTGCTTGAAGTCGAGGATGTTTACATCGTTGCTGAAGCTATTAAGCGGCGAATCAAATCTGCCTGTTTGGAATAATAACCAGCTTATCTAAGTTCTATGCTAAGCGTTATACGTGCCCTTCGACACTCCGGATCACCAAAAGGCAAGGCCCTGTTCCTCATTGTCGCTCTGATTGCTTGGATCTTATACTTTTTTTCTGCCCGGATATTTGATCGAACGCCCCCAGAGTTATTGGTGGACAACGTCTCTGCTGGTCAGGTTTTACGAGAAGCCGTCTCTCTATTAATTACAGCAACCGATGAGAAAGCTGGTGTCAAGTACCTTTACCTCCAAATCGACGATGGTCCGGTGCAAACACTGCAACGTCTCAAAAAACAGACAACAGGTAGAAAATCTGAGTATATTTACGATCTCTCCGACTTGACCGATGGCTCACATCGGATCTTAATTACTGCTGTTGACAACGCGTTCCGACAAAACGAGAAACAGGTTCAGCTTGATTTTGCCATCGACTTAACCCGCCCCCAAGTTAAACTAAAAACCAAGCCCAAAGTTGGAACCCAAGGAAATACCCTGGCCCTTTTTATCGTTACTAACGAACCTTTAAAAGAGATTCAAGCTACTCTTTTTGGAAAAAACTTGCCTCTTTATCCGCTGCCCACCAATCCAGATACGGAAAACAAACTGTATTGGTACCGCAGTCTGGTTGGCGTTGGTGTTAGTCAACAGGCTGGCTATCACTCCGCGGAGATAATTGCTACCGACCTAGCTGGCAATCAATCGGAACAGGTTTTCATTTTGGAAATTGGAGAGACCGAGTTCGAACGGGGCGGTTACATCAAACTCTCACCGGAAAAACAGAAAGTGATGCTCGATAGGTCCAAAAGCCGAGAAGATAATGCCAAGCGGGCGAAGGCCTATGCGGTAGCTGATCAAACTGCTGAACAACTGTGGGTAAGCCCCTTCGTTCGACCGGCTCCCGGTACCCTAACCTCACCCTTTGGTAAATACCGGGAATATAACACCGGTGTGAAGAGACATCATCTGGGAACCGATATTGCCAACCAGACAGGCACAGCTATTTATGCTGGTAGCCGCGGCGTGGTAACACTAGCAGAACGCCTTCACATTTACGGTAATAGTATCATTATCAACCACGGTCAAGGGGTTTCAACCAGCTACAACCATCTCAGTGAAATTGAGGTTGCAGTTGGCGACAAGGTCGAAAAGAACCAACAAATCGGTTTAATGGGGGCAACAGGGCAAGTAACAGGACCACATCTACATTGGCACATGGCGGTCAACGGTGTAGCGGTTGCCCCTGAGCAGTGGATTGAGGTCAGTTTCTCAACACCCAAGCATGTCCTCGACCCAATTGAAGGTACCAACCTCTCGTCGGAAAGATGACCCTGTTAAATGAACAATCCTCGTTGACCAAAATATCCAGAGGCACTGACTACGAACAACATCCAACATTGACACAGATTGTTCCAAGCCATACTTGCCTCTCTTGTGATGTCTGCTGTCGTTTCTTAGATCAGCAGAGCCACTTGGCACCTATTTTTACTAAAGAAGAGTTTGATAAGGCTGTTCAAGCAAGATTGTCGGCTGATCTTTTTCAGAATAGCAGGGATGGTTCCAGCCGGCAGATTCGCCTAAAACCATATCGAGATTTATTCATTTGCCCCGCTTTTGACCCCAACACTCAACAATGTACTATCTACGAACATCGACCACTGGATTGCCAGATCTATCCTTTGGCAATTATGAGAGATATCGATGGACAGAAAGTTGTGTTAGGTATAGATCCGATTTGCCCCTTTGCTGAGGCTAAGATCCAAACTCAATCCTTTCAGCATTATGCGGACCACATTTCGTCGTTTCTCGAATCAGAGATAGTTGTGAATCGGATCGCCCAAAATAGGGATTTAATCGGCTGTTTCCAAGAGAATGTGGTTGTCGTTAGACAGTTAACTAAGCTGACCGAAAAAGTGGTTGCCAAAATTGCTCCACCCACTGATCCTTGCTGACCAGCAGATCTTTACCGATTATCTGGCCAGGGCCCATCGGCATTTACAATTTCAGACAGACTTCGTCGCTTTGCCGTCGGCCTATGCCTTTGCCAGTCACTATATTTGGCGGGATTTTTTCGACTTTTACTGGGCTATCTGGGACGGCTACTTCTGTCTGTTCGCCAAACAAGCGGAAGACTACTTTATGCCTATCGCGCCATTCGGCGACGACAGCTATCCAAAAGTGAAAAACGGTACGGACACTGAGAACTTCGTATCCGTTTTAGACCGAGCCTTCAACTTCATGCTCTCCCAGAGTCAACGGTCCCATATCATACGCATCGAAAATATGCCCATCCAGCTATGTTCACTGTTGTCTGAAGCCGGTATAAATTCGACATCTGCTTCTAAAAGATTTCATACGGCTGAAACAGAGACAGAGTTTATCTATTGCCGCCAAAAGCTAGTTGATCTCAGAGGTAACACTTATAAGAGCAAGCGTCACGCTATCAACGCTTTCAAAGCCGATCATCCTTTAGCCGAAGTAAGCCCCTACTCCCCCAATAAGGCTGAGGATTGTTTGAGATTGTACCAACAGTGGTCTACTTCACGTACCGAGACGTTTCCAGACCAGGTATACTGTGCATTATTGGAAGACTCATCTTTTGCCCACCGAACTGGACTACAGATGGCAGACAAGATAAATCTGTTCGGCCTGGTGGTGAAAATCGATTGTCGTATTTGTGCTTACACGTTGGGTTATGCCTTGGGAACAGACACCTTTTGTGTTCTTTTTGAGGTGGCAGACCTTCGATATCCAGGTCTAGCTCAATTTATTTTTCACCAATTATGCATCCAACGCACAGAAAAGTGGATTAACGTTATGGGCGATTCGGGATTGCAAAATTTAAAGCGGGTGAAGATGTCTTATCGTCCCAGTCGGCTAGAAAAATGTTTTGCCCTCCGACTAACCAATGATGCCTAAACAGATGGAGAACGCTACACCTAAAACCGGGCTAATTTTTCTGAATGGGTTCTACGATTTGGATCGACTCGTTTTTTACCGTCGAGTAATCCAGAAAGCAACAGACTGCGGATATCCCCTGATCTGTGCTGATGGCGGCCTCCGTATTTTTGATGTGCTGAACAAGGCTTTCAATTCCAACTTTCGACCCACTCAGTTAATTGGCGATCTGGATTCTGTTGCCGATGACGGATTGTTAACAGGTCAATCCAATTATTTAGGAATAGAGGCTATTCCTGAATGGGTTGGTAGATTCGACAAAGATGTTACGGATGGTCAGTTGGCTACCGTGCTGTCCTTAGAACAATTCGGCTGTCAACGTCTTCATATTTACGGTTCCCTGCCCCGCTTTTACGAGATCGACCATTTCTTAGGCAACCTGAAGTTAATGCGATTGGTTCATCAGCATTGTCCAGAGGTAGATGTAGAGATGCGAGATCCATTGCAAACGGTTTATCGCCCGCGATCTATAGTCAGGATTGAACGCAAGACAGAAATAGTGAGCAGTCAGGTCAATAACGACCAACCAGAACGAATTTCATTAATCGCGCACGACAGAAACGTTAGGGTTCGAAGGTCCAGCGGGTTGTGCTGGGATCTAGCCGGATTGTGGATTGACCCAGATCAACCAACGGCAATACGCAATGAATTTTTGCCCGCGGCGGATAGCGTTACCATCGAGTTGGAACCCGATTCCGATCCCGTACTGGTGATTCACAATTTTTACGAGTAAGGTGTCAGCTATGAGTTTCAATAGACATCGATACTGGATATAGAACATAGAATGTAGGAATAGTGAATGTAGGGATAGTGAATAGCGAAGTTATTGGTTTTTTCTCCTCTATACTGAATTCTTCAGTTTCAATTTAATTGAACGACCGTATCCACCTTATGAATTATATTTACCTTTGAGGGTGTCTAGTGATAGATAGAGCTAAATCATTATAGAATAGCATCATAGACACTATGATACATTCCCTCGATTTTCGAACCAAAGCCTTTCAACTCAAGGAGAAAAAGAGCTGACCTTTGAGCCGGTCAGTGACTGGTCTGATATTTTTATTCGGACATTATTTAGTTGGTAGAAAAACTTGAGCTAACTGTGATTCGCAATAATCCATCCACAAAGAATCAATATGGATAGGCGGGAAAAGATATTGAAAAACAGGTGGATGGCTGCCAATGGCAACCAACCAAACGCTTTAACCTGAGCCAGTTGGCTATCTACCATGCTTTTCCGCCTCTTGGTGTCCGTTATAAAAAATATTGCAATATCCAAAGGTGAACCAACAGGTAGGTATCAACTCCCAACAAAAAGTAAACAACCTCACCTTAAAAATCTGGATTGCTTACTCTTCATTCCCAATAATAATTTTGGTTGAAGACGCTTGTCACCGTGCAAATGCACAAGTCCGTTCCAAATTTGAATGAGTCTCATACGGCCCTACTGAGTTGTTGGGAAGGCGGAATGAAGTACTATTTCTGGAAAGTCTAGGTCAAGGGAGCAGAATATCGGTTTAAAGGCAAATCATAGGAAACATTTGCTTTTTCCTTGGTTTTCGATTAGAATGTGAGCCTAAAGAAAAGCGACGCAACGACGAATTTATGATACTGGGAGACCTAATGCACCTAAGATTGATTTGTTCACTGTTCTTGCTCTTACTAGGAGCTAGCTCACTTATTTCCTGCGGAGATTCAGACAGCGAAGCGACCATTTCCAAGCCGGCGACCACTACAACCAGCAGTATAGTCGAGGAAGCAACAATCGTTGAGATTGATGTGGCGGCTGAGGAAACAGCCATTCGAGCCCTACACAAAGCGCACGACGGTGCTGTCAACCAGAGGGAGGCTGTTCCAGTGATGGAATACTGGTCTGAGGGAACAGGAATGGTAATGGCGCACAATTTTTTTGGTAATGTAGTCATCAGTCGAGGTCGCCAAAAGGTTAGGGCTACCTGGCACTCTATCTTTGCCCGCAAGAACCGATGGTTGATGGAAACCACCATCGAAACAGTTGTGATCGAAAAAAAACGTGGAAGGTTGGCTAGATCTGAAGGACGGTTCAAATACCTGGTCAACGCAAAAGACTATAGAGCCCTGTACGAGAAGGGCAAAGATGGCGGGTGGAAGATCAAAGCCATCGACTACGGTGATAATGGGTTGATTCAAGGCTTCAAAGTAAAAGGATAAGTTTTACTCACCGATGGCAAGTTAGGCGATTATTTATCTGCGTCCAACTTGACGTGAGTACTATTTTTTGATTGTGTTCTCAGGTTAGAGATCCTGGTACTCTCGTTCACACGGATTGACAGCGAAACCGACTTGATGACTTCGCGCGAAAGTGGGAAGTCACGATTTTCCGAATCGACCAATATAAAAAAAGTCCTAGCCCAGATAGAAACGGATTTCGGTCAGGACTATCGTTGGAATACTCACGGTGGTGTTTCCAACAGTGGGAACACCACCGATTTCTAATCGGTGATATTCTTGGTAGGTTTGCGGAATAGGACCACACCTGTCTCGATAAAATTAGGTTCGGTTACCCACAGTGCGGCCATCCAACGAAAGGTTGATTCAGCATAGAAACAGACGTGGGTAAGGTCGTTCTTGTAGTGCCAATTATTAAAATCGGCTGGATCCCCCACAAACTGGGTCATTACTCCTAATAGGCCGCCAGGTTTCAAACATCGCCACAGCAGGTCGAATGCTTGTCGTGGTTGTTGCAGGTGTTCAACGGTTTCTGAGGTGGTAATAAAGTCGTATCGGTAGTCAAAGACGGTGGGATCGTCAGCATAGAATCGGTCGTAGATCGCCATCTGATGCCCAACTTCCTCAAACATAACCGATAGGGTTGGTCCTGGCCCCGAGCCGAAGTCGAGGCCACTGCTGTTGGGAGATAGCTGCTGCTGAATCGGGAGGAACAGACGACTGAGGAATTGGCGGTATCGTGGATCTTGTGGCGAATTCTGGTGGGTATCGTATCTGGCCTTCTCATCCTCAGCTGATAGAAAGTATTCAGGTAGTACAAAAATTAGCTGGCAGTCTTGACACTGGAGATAGTCACGGTGGTCGTCCTGAAAAAAGTGACCGCCGTGATTATTCAGGCAGAGCGGGCAGACCTGCTGTGGGCACAAAACCTATAGACCAGTTTTAAGCCAGGCCCAGTTTGTAGCCAACTTCCCCATCGGATCAACGGATAACCCTTTGGCTTTGAAGTTCTGTTGAATTTCTTTTGGAGATAGCGCCCGATTGTATATCGTGACCTCATCAATCAAACCGGCAAATCCACCATCTCCGGCCTTACCAATTTCTGTCTCAGTACCCCCATTAGTCTGGATTCCTTCAGGGCGCTGGAGTTTCAACTCATCTCCACCATCGAGATATAATAGCTGGTCCTTTCCTTTAACAACTGCCGTTAGGTAGTGCCATTGGCCTGGTTTAATTTTCTTTTTGATGGGAAAGCCAAATCCCCCGTCACCGTTCCAACCGGGACAAACGATGAATTCAAACTCCTGTCCAGCATTCCTACCGTCAAACCTTAGTGCCCATCCATTGATATCCCTTTGGGCTACGATAGTACCGCAACAGCCAGCCACAACGCCTTTAACGGGTTCATCATTTTTAGCATTAATCCAAGCCGCAATTGTCATCTCTTTAGCAGCATTAAACGCTAATGCTTTAGTGCCAGGGATATCGACCGAATCATCTCCATCGCCTGAGAAGGCCTGACCGATTTTCCCTGCTTTGATTTTCCCGTTTCCGACCATTTCACCGTGGTTTTCACCGATTACATCTTTGACTGTCTTGCCATCGACTGTGTTTTGATCCAGCGGCCAGTAGGCGACCAACCCTTTGGTCACCAGTTGAGCCGAGGATATTGTTAACATACTGAATAAAATACCAAATAGCACTAAAAAAGATACTTTCCGGTCCATGTCGTTACCTCCACAAACTTGTCTTCGGAATAGATTGCCTGCAACTTATGCTAAGACGATTCAGTTCTCGCTGTGAACGGCTTAGCGAGAACAATGTTTCAGAAACCACTGATACAGGTCTGGATTGTCGTAGGTATGGGTCCAGGAATCGTGACCAGTGTCAGGATAAATAGTGAAACGGACCCGGCTTCCCACTGCTTTTAACGCCGTTACCATATCCTGAGAGTGTTGAAACGGCACGACGACATCCCTGTCACCGTGAAAAACCCACAACGGCAGATCTTTGATTCGGCCGGCTTGCGACGGATTTCCCCGGCCACAAATCGGAACTGCAGCCGCAAAAACTTCAGGGTAGGCTGTGGCTAATGCCCAAGATCCATATCCACCCATACTCAGGCCGGTCAAATAGAGCCGCCCTGAATCTATAGGATAGCTCGTAACCACTTGGTCCAGCAACCCTTTTAGGACTTCGACTTTCTCTGTCCACCAGGATCCTATCGGACACTGTGGTGAGACCGTGATGAAGGGGAAGTTTTGGTCCTGCTCAACGATCTTTGGAATACCGTGTTTCTTGAGCATCGACAGATCATCTCCGCGTTCTCCAGCTCCATGCAGGAAAAGAATCAATGGATGAAAGCCGTCCTCTGAATTGGGTGGAATGTGTAACAGGTAGTGGAGATGCTCCCCATTGGTGTAGGTTAATTCGATTTGCACTCTGTACAACCTCTGTATTATGAAGGGTTAACTGGAGGTTTTGACGATCACCCGATCCACGGTGTAAGCATCCAGTAAATCGGTGCTGATTTCAAGGCCGAAGCCCGGCTTGCCGTCCAGGTGAAATACCCCTTCGGTCGGCACAGGTCTTAATTTATTGTAAATTTCACTTTCAGTGCCGTGATCGACCACTGACGTAGCCAGACCAAATGTTTCAGCCATCGACGGTAGAGGCAGGCAAGCCGTTAGGTGTAGTCCCCAGGGGGTACCTGCCTGGTGGAGCCAAGTGGGAATTTGTAGTTCGGCAGCCTCTTCCGCAATCCGTAAGCATTCACCGAAGCCACCCGCCCAGCTAATGTCAGGTTGAATCATGTCTGCGGCCTTACATCGGAGTAATTCCCGAAACCCATAGCGGGTAAATTCATGCTCACCCGAAACAATCCAGGTTGGATCAACGGCTTGGACCAATTTGGCCATACCCTGGTAGTCGTCTAAGGCAATCGGTTCCTCAATCCATTTCAAGTTGAGGTCGGCTGTAGACCCGGCAAAGCGGAGTGTGTAATCGACATCCCAACGCAGGTAAATGTCAACCATCAAATCTAGATCGTTCCCCAAATTGGTTCGTGCTTGCCGCACTGTTTCCAGGTTTTTTTCCCATCCCAACTCCCCTTCGGCAACACCAGCTCTAAGTGGAATTTTGCAAGCGGTAAAGCCTTGATCCGCATAGTCGGTCACAGCGGTACCGGTAGCATAGGCGGGGATTTCGAGTCGTGGTTGATCCGTAATTAGGCTATAAACGGGTCGGTCAAGGATCTTGCCACACAGATCCCAGAGAGCGAGGTCAAGGCCACTCAAGGCGTAGATGACAAGACCACGTCGACCGTAAATCGAGGTCAAGTGATAGAGTTGATCCCAGATTTGCACCACGTCAAGGGGGTCTTGGCCCAACAGAAAGTGTTGCAAATGCTGATCGATGACCAATGCTCCCGCCAATCCACCACCACCAAGCCCGTACCCTTTCAAGCCTTTATCTGTACTGATCTCGACCATCAATGCACCTGCCTGGGTAGCGAACGGACCGCGCCAATCGACATGATGGCCTTTGGGTTGTGGTGGCACCGCCGCCCCTTCAGAGAAGGCCAGTGTTGGCATAGCTGATGGATTCAGGTTGAGATGCCAGGTCTGCAAGCCGACGATTTTATGTCGCTGTTTAGCCTGTTGCTTAAAACTCTGGCTTCGTTCGTCAACAATAGATGGTTTCATTCGTAGCTGTTTATCAGCAGGTGTTGTTACAACGAATTCTATCTCGGGTTTGGCCTATGGCACTATATCAAAGTTTCGGTCGAACTCTTTCATCGATTATAACTCTTCCATTTTCCCTGATACGGTAATGGTTTCAACGATTGTCAGTACACTATAACAGACACTACTCTGTGCCGTCAAGTGTGTCCTTTTTTTGAGTTCTAAACCACTTCGTGAATATAATTTGGAGTGAAGCCCCCACTGTTTCAGGTGGAATATTGATCTGAAAATAGATTTTTATTCTTAGGGGAGGGAACATATTACTTGACAGAAAAATTAAGGACTGTCAATTTAACCAGAAAATTTGAACTAAAGAGAAAGATATACCCGAGATATTAAAAGTAATCTAGGCGTGGGTAAAATGGGACATTGAAGGTATTATTGATCTGAAATTACTGCCTGTCCGCACGGATCTGCTCGGGAGTAGATAACTTGCCTGGTCCAGCGAGTGTAGCAGCCAGAGAGTATCGTCCGAAGGTTTTGTGCATAAATGGATAGTTTGGCTAGAATTACCAGTCGGATTGGGTGCGTGAAACAGCAGTCACAGTGAAGCCTGGTTCAAAAAAGTGTAGGAAACTATGGCAGGTAATCGTCTGATAACAAGTCCTGGAAAAGCCACCTATCTGATGCATTAGTAATGCTTGAGAATGTCGACAACTTAAGCCTAAATCTCACCCACTACCCACTTGAGTATACTGCAACTATACTGTCATTAACAGTGCCTTCAGATTTCTCTCTGGTCGGCTTAATCTGTTTCCTCTACTTCTTGTGGCCGAGGCGGTAAAGTCGGCGGTAAAGCCAAGTTGGGACGATCCCCTAAGTCGGGTAACGTCGGTGGGTCTGAGGCCAGGAGTTGGAGTATCTCCTCAATGGCTCGATCAAGCTGAGGGTCTTCTCCAGCCACATAATGGTGTGGTGCATAATCGACCTCGATATCCGGATCGGTCCCGTAGTTCTCTACCCCCCAGCCAACGTCCTGAAACCAGAAAGAGTATTCCGGCTGAGTAGTCCTTCCACCATCGACCAACAGATGCTTGGGCGAAATTCCGATCACGCCCCCCCAAGTTCTTTTTCCGATCAGCTTGCCAAGTCCCATCAACTTCCAGCAATGGCTAAAGATGTCGCCATCAGAACCGGCTAGTTCATCCGTCACCGCAATCATTGGCCCCAGTACCGAGTCGGAAGGATAGGCCATCGGCTGTCCCCACCGTTGTCGGTCGTAACCGATCCGCTTTCGAGCCAATTTCTCCAGGATTAACGGAGAGACATGACCACCACCATTGCAGCGGATATCGACGATTAAGGCTGGTCGATCTACTTCGGCCAAATAGGAACGATGGAACTCAGCATAGCCGTGAGCGCCCATGTCAGGAATGTGGACGTATCCAACCCGCCCATCGGTTCGTTGATGAACCATCTGTCGGTTGTGGCTGACCCACTCTCGGTAACGGGCGGGTCGTTCATCGCCAATTGTTTTGACGGTAATAGTGCGATCTTCGGATTCATCTTCCTTCGTTACCTTTAGGGTTAAGGTAATCTCCTGGCCAGCTTGATGAACCAGTAGTTGGCCCGGCGTAGTATGTGGATCTAAGGAATGACCATTGATGGCAATAATTTTGTCGCCAACTGAAACATTGGCGCCTGGCGCATTCAACGGTGAGTCGTATCCCTCTCGCCAGGTGTCGCCGCTCAGAATGTGCTGGATTTGGTAGCTACTGTCAGCCGGATCGAAAGCCAGTCTAGCTCCTAAAAAACCTTGACCGTATCGATGTGGATTGCCACGATAGTCTCCGTCACTCTCATAGGCGTGTGAAGTGCCGAGTTCTCCCTGCATCTCCCACATTAGATCTGAAAACTCCGATCGGCTGGAGATACGGCTGACCATAGGCAGATATCGGTCGTAAACCTGATCCCAGTCTACGCCTGACATATCTTCAGCCCAGAAATGGTCGCGTTGCAATCGCCAAGCTTCGCGATACATCTGATGCCACTCAGCAACCGGATCGATAGAAATTTTGAGTCGGCTAAGGTTAATCCAACCGCCGATACGACTGGTTTCATCTTTATCGGGTGCTTTCGCCCCCGATTTAATGACACGGATACGTTTGCCAGAGCGATAGGCCAATACTTTACCATCAGGACTGATAGTGAAGTCGGAAACGTTGCTGGCAACGGTCTCTTTATCTCGCTTTTCCAGATCATACATCTCCAGTGCTGTTTTGCCTTCACTACCGGCTACCGGTATTGAGGTGAATAAGATTTTCCCTTTTAAGCCGGCGATTTTTCCATATCGACCGTCAGGCACCGGTAAAGCGACCACACGATTCTGAATACCTTCCAGGTCGATCTGGACCTCGTCCGGCTTTTGGTCTTTATCGCCTATCTTTTGATCTTCGTCTTGATCCTCTACCTCTTGAGCCGGCTCATCTGTATTTTCGACGGTTGTCTCTTCCGTGTCGGACACCTGTTCTTCGTTGTCTTTGTTGTCCCCCTCCTCATCCTTCTCCTTTTCTGGATCGATCAGGGGTTTAGGTTGGGCAACAAACGGTGAGTGCAGGTCTTTCTGCAGAGTCAGCAAAAAGGGGCGAATACCACGCGGAAACCCCAAATCGAAGTGAAGGTTGTCATAGACCGGATTAAATTCGCGCTGGGCAAGAAAATAGAGATATTTCCCTTCTGGATCAAATGCCGGCTGATAGTCCTTTAGAACAGGATGTGTAGCCGTATGGGTTTCACCGGTTTCGATCTCGATCAAACGGATTTCACTCGTATTTTGTGTGGCGGAGAAACCGTAAGCGATCCATCGACCATCCGGTGACCAGGAAAAGCCTGCGATCCGCCCGTGCGGGCTCTGGTCCAGAATCCGCGAGGTATTTTGCTCTAAGTCGACTATAATCAATTGATGCCGATGGTTGGTCAAAGCGACCAGGTCCGCCTGGGGTGAAACCGACATTAAGACTGGCCGACCAATGTCGATTTGGTCTAAACGCTCAGCGGGCTTGGCCGGGTCGAGATAGTGGATCTCGAGCCGTTCGTTCCCTTTGTAATTTGTCGAATCCCCTTCATCACTAACCAGCAGTAATCGTTCGCCATCATTCAACCAACGCGCCAAGCGATAGCGGACGGTTGCGGTTGGGTGATCTTCACCCATCTCAGTGGTAGTGATTTTACCATGACGCATAGTCGCGCCTTCCCAATACGCCATACTAAAGGCTTGACCTCGACTGACAACGGCCAGTGATGTGTTACCGTGAGCCAGATCGAAGGACTCTAAATAGTTACTCGCCTCGACAAACTTTCGATTTCTTTGGATGCGAGGTGAACGGAAGTCGATCTCTACCTGACTGATGATGTCTGCTTCCGGGTCGCAAATAAATAGGTCGCCGCCTGCATGGTAGACAATTCGCTGCCCGTCACTGGTGGCATTACGGGCGTAAAAGTTCTGATGGTCGGTGTGTCGTTGTAAATCTTCGCCCGTTGGAAGACAGGAATAGATGTTACCAATACCTTGATGATCCGACAAAAAGTAGATCCGCTGATTGATCCATATCGGACTGGCCAAATTACCGTCAAGATCTATCAGTCTCTGAAACGATCCACTTCCGTCAGTGTCGATCCACAATACCCCAGCGGTACCACCTCGATAACGTTTCCATCGTGCCGGATCAGCAGTAAATCGACCAATTACAATTCCACTATTGTCGTCAAAGGCGATCGTTTGGGCTGAACCGTAAGGTAGTGGGTCTGCCAGCCCACCAGTCCGATCTACTTCAAAAAGCTGGTACGACCGACCAAAGGGGGTTCCGGCATTACTGGCAAAGACAATTTTTTGGCCATCAGCGCGCCAATTGGCAATACTGTTGACAGCACTCAGATAGGTCAACCGCTCTGCAGGACCACCCAGCGTCGGCATGACGTAAACTTCCGGCTGTCCCTCTTCACGTCCGACAAAGGCGATCTGTTCCCCATTAGGTGATATCAAAGGACGGCTGACTTCACCCAGATTAGAGGTTAACCGACGAGGAATCCCACCCGTGTCAGGAACCAGCCATAAATCGTCTTCGGCGACAAAAACCAGTTGATCTTGATATAGGCTCGGATAACGAGCATAACATTTCTTGGACAATCGATCTTCTCCACTACTTTATTGATAATTTTGACCAATTAAAACGATGCTTGATCTATTTATGGTAAAAGGCGCATTATATCCCATCTCTGGAAACGGGTCAAGTACAGGCCACTTCCAAAATTTAATCATGACTTTATTACTTCGGTGAAGTTACTAACAAATTCTTGGAAGATTGGTAGAGCATAATAACAATAAAGTCTTTCATATTAGAAGACGTAACGTAAACTCGATTCACCTGGATAAATGGCTCATCGCCCACGCGGTGATTTTCAGCACCAGAAAGAGTGACGGTGGTCGTTGGATTGGATTTGGTTCCAGTATGACCATGTCAATTCGAGTCTCTATTTACTGCTCAACGTTAAATTCTGACGGAAGTTCAGTGCCGAACCTGGCACAAGAGATGGAGGAAATAGTCTATGGTCAAGGGCATCAATCATCTCGTAGTTTGGCAGAAGTCTCAGGTGTAACAGATTTGGATAAGGACGATTTTTGGTTGACATTCCGTGGCCAACTTAGTATTATTTTACGGTTCTGAGAGCCGCTAGCTCAGTTGGTAGAGCATCTGACTTTTAATCAGAGGGTCACAGGTTCGATCCCTGTGCGGCTCACGTTTCGCCCCGTTCGTCTAGCCTGGTCCAGGACACCAGCCTTTCACGCTGGCGACACGGGTTCAAATCCCGTACGGGGTATAGTCTAATGCACGAGTCTGGTTCGACAGATAACCGGCATTGTACGTGACTTCCAGCGTTGCATTCGTATAGACAGTTATCTGCTTTATTAGCGAATGCAGCGCTATTTTTTTGCTCTCCAGTCCCTTCAACCACTCCTTTAATTCCTGTCGGATCAGTTTCAAATCTGGCATCCTGAACTTGTCTATCCCTTGATGGTGCTTCAATTCCGCTTCCAGCTGCTCCTTGCTGGATTGATCCTCAGCCAATACCTGCAGAGCCATCTCCCGTGGGATCTTAGTTTCAGCCATATCCCTCAGCATCTGCTTCATCCGATCCTCTAACTGCTCGATCTCCGACTTCAGGCGTCTGATCTCTCCTCGAGCATCTTTGGCCTTCTGATCCAAGTCCTTACGTGCCATCTGGAAATAGGATTCCAGGAATCCCTGTTGCATGATCTTGCCATTGACTTCCTCCATCACACTGTCTTCTAACCGTTGTTGATTCAGGTACAGCTTATTCTGACAGGCATCATGCCGTCGGTAGTTAGAACCACAGATGT
>Ga0208128_1000013_pt1 | contig 69683 bp, 59 predicted proteins | sample ETNtaG_35_FD_185758 | JGI IMG/M metagenome (GOLD analysis project Ga0208128, IMG submission 185758) | Marine microbial and viral communities from oxygen minimum zone, Eastern Pacific Ocean - ETNP201306PF51B (SPAdes) (version 2) | ecosystem: Environmental > Aquatic > Marine > Oceanic ... | reverse complement strand
GAGCATGGCAGCGGCTGGCCGCACCTATACGACAGCAGCGGTGGCCTAATGAGCAAACACGACTTCAGGAACTACCCCTCGTTCATGTTGGTGAAGGATGGCTACATTGTCTGGGACCATAGCGGACAGCTTAGCTACGACGAACTGGCGGCGGTGCTCGAGCAGCATGGCGTCCACTCAAAGTACGGGTAGCGCGTAAGCGCAATATAGCGCCCACCCGCTCCCACTCTGATGTTACTCGAGTTCAGCGAAGTCGGTGTCGTGCTGCTCTCACAGGAGTGGGTCTGGCTCGATATCATTCGCATGCTGGTTTCTACGTTCCTGGCGGCTATCTACCTGCAGTCCAGCATCGACAAGATCATTGACCGGCAGGGGAACCTGGACTTCATGGCGGAGCACTTTGCCGGCACTCCGCTCGCTGGCATACTCTCCGCTGCCGGGGTCATCTATCTACTGCTGGGATGGGGCGCGGTGCCTGGAATGGTGGGTGCGCTTTTCGCCGGAATCTCGTCGTGCATCCTGATGACTGGACAGCGACTAGCAAAAGACTACGTCGGCGCCGCGGCGCTAGTGCCCTACTTCCTAATCGCCATAATCGGGCTCTACATCTACCTGATGTAGGCAGGCTCAGAAGCCGCAGATGGTGCGGATATCGTCGGTTGCCCCTGGTGTAGTGAGGCCAATCGCGACAAAAAGCACAATCAAAAAGAAAATTGGGACGGAAGCAGTGCGATATGCCAGTGGCGGGTCCCAGCGCAAGTGCATAAAGAAAGAGGCAATGAACCACACCTTGACGAAAGCTATGGAAAAGAGAATAAACATGGTGACGGCGAAGCTGAATTCCTGCAGGATTGCCATTACCTCAATGATTGTGAAGAATACAAGCCAGCCAAAGACTGCCATGAAGCCGTTAGCGATGCGAGGGAAGGGGTGCTCGTCGTGGTCATTGTGCACTTCCTCAACAGCCTCCTCTTCAGGCGCTTCAGTTTCCGGGTTTTCGTCGTCACTCATGGTTCAGAATAGGTAGAAGAAGGGGAACACAAAGACCCATACTATGTCTACGTAGTGCCAGTAGAGACCGAAAAGCTCCAGTGTATCGTGGTATTCTTCGTTGTAGCCGCCTCGATTGGCCTTGAGGATTAGATAAGCCAGTGCTATAAGTCCGACGAAGACGTGAGCTCCGTGGGTTCCTGTAGTGATGTAAAAAGTACTGCCCTCAAGGCTGGTATCGAGCCAAAAACCATGCTCATACTTGGGGGCAACGCAGTGGTGTGAAATATCCTTTACCACGCAGTGTTCACCCCAGAAATGGCCATTTTTCATCTCCCACCACTCAAACCCCTTGATTACCAGGAACAATGCCCCCAGCAAGAACGTGCAGCTCAGGTAGCGAGTTGTGGCCTTGTGATCGTTGCGCTTGGCAGCATAGAGTGCCAATACCACCGTCAGGCTACTCAGCAGGAGCGCCATAGTGTTGATAACCCCAAAAACCAAATGCGAACGGATTATGTCGGCTGCCGGCACCCACTCGTCTCCCGCGGCAGAGCGGTAACGCAAGTAGGCGCTCAGTAGCGTGCCAAAGACCATCATCTCGGTCAGTAGGAAAATCCAGGTGCCGAATTTGCGCGTCGAGAGGCTTGCAAAGGCAGGATGGTATGTCTCAATCTCTGCATTTTCCTCAGATGTCATCGGGAAATACTCGGAGAGCCACATAATGAAGCCGGTAAGAAGCACAAACAGCCCCACTAGGAAGACAAACCAGAAGGCAGGATAGCCGTTCAATGCCAGCGTCAGACCTAACATGATACCCATCAGCCCTAGTGCCGAAATCATTGGTGAAGCTGTACCGTGATGTTCGGTGTGTGCAGCGTCGCTCACGAAGTAGACTCCTCGGCGGTGGTCGGTGTAGATACAGATGTGGGCTCGTCTTCTTCGTCTACGGACGGCTCGGCAACCTGTAGAGTCGGGATTTCAGTGAAGCTGTTGTGTGGAGGGGGAGAGGAAGTAGTCCACTCCAGTGACCATCCGCCCCATGGGTCAGCGCCCGCCTTTTCGCCGCCGTTCCAAGAACGAAGGATGTTCCAGACCAACAGCAGCTGCGCCGCGCCGAAAAAGAAAGCGGAATAGGAGACAAATTCGTTCAGCTCTGCCATGGAAGCGTCGTATGTGGCGTAGCGCCGTGGCATTCCCATCATTCCCAGAATATGCATTGGGTAGAAGGCAGCGTGGAAACCAAAGAACGATGTTAGGAAGTGTGCCAGTCCTAACTTCTCATCCATGAAACGGCCCGTCACTTTCGGGAACCAGTAGTAGATACCGGAGAAAAAGCCGAAAAGCGTGCCGCCAATCAGCACGTAGTGGAAATGCGCGACGACGAAATAGGTGTCATGCAAGTGGATGTCCATGGGGATTGAGGCTACCACTATGCCAGTAATGCCGCCGATAGTGAACGTTGCGATTGCGCCCAGTGAAAACAGCATTGCTGTGTTAGTCGTAATCGATCCACCCATCAGCGTCGCCAGCCAGTTGAAAATTTTGACTCCCGTTGGCACTGCGACCAGCATAGTTGTCAGCATTACGAAGAAGCGAAAGAGTGGGTCGGTACCGGCGGTGAACATGTGGTGTGCATAAACAACGTATGAAATCAGACCAATGGATGCCATTGCGTATACCATTGAGGTGTAACCGAAAATCGGGCGGCGCGCAAAGGTGGCAACCACATCGGAGATTACGCCAAATGCTGGGAGAATCAGGATGTACACTTCAGGATGGCCAAAGTACCAGAACAGATGCTGCCACAAAATGGGGTCAGCACCTGCCTCGACCGAGAAGTAAAGGCTGCCGAAAGTGCGGTCGGCGAAGAGCAGGATAAGGGCAACTGTAAAGACCGGAATCGCGAGCAGCAGCAGGAACACCGCCACCGTGATAGACCAGGTAAAGAGCGGCATGCGCATCAGTGTCACACCAGGCGCGCGCATACGCATAATCATAGTCAGGAAGTTAATCGCGGTCAGCGTCGAGGAGGCGCCGAGCATAATCTGTCCCGCAGCCCACAAATCAGTACCGGGAGAAGTAGCGTGGTCGCCCGACGAGTAGGGGACGTAACCAGTCCACGCCACATCGCCCGCACCTCCGGTGAAAAAGCCAGCGTAGACCACCAGCGCGCCGGTTGGCAACAGCCAGAAACTGAGCGCGTTCAGGCGCGGGAAGGCGAGGTCGCGCGCACCAATCTGTAGCGGCACCAGATAGTTGGCGAAGCCAAAGATAATTGGCATGCCGGCCATGAAGACCATGGTCGTACCGTGCATCGTGAAGGATGAATTGTACTGGGTGTTGGTCAAGAAATCGTTATTAGGTTCCATGAGCTGGATGCGCATTAGGAGCGCCAGGAAACCGGCGACCAGGAAGAAGAAGAGGCCGGTTCCGATATAGAGCAAACCAATTTGCTTGTGGTCTGTGGCAGTCAACCATGGCTTCAGGTAGCCCCATAATTCGCCGAAGACCTGCTCGACCGACTGCTCCGTCGAGACCATGCGGTTCCCCACCACTACGGCCGCCAGCGTCCCAATCACGACCAGGCTGAGGTAGAACACCTTGCGCGACTCCGAGATTTCCTCCGGCCCGACCACGGCGTTGGTCCCAGGCACCGCAAAGGTGGCGCGGTTCCACTGGTCACTGCTGTCGGATGCGCCATTGCCGTTCACCGAGTTACCGTAGAGTGTGAAGTCGGCGATGCGCGTGTCGTCGCTGGGTGCGGTCCAGGAGACGTTCCAGCTGCGCTGGTCGTTGCCGGCCGCGGTATGCGTCAGGTAGCCATCAATCAGCTGCGTCGAGTCGTCGGCGCTCGCCAGGGCACCCTGCGTGGTGCTAAGGAAGAAGCCGCCCTGGTTTTCGCCGTCGGTCGCGACGCTGCTCTCCATGGTTATGGTGAACGTGTAGGTCTCCCCGGCGGTGAAATTGGCTGGCGTCGTGAGGTTTAGCGCGACGCCGGAGCTTGCGTCGGCATTGTGGCAGTTGCAGCCGTTGGCTGCGACTGCCGAGCCCAGGCCGGAGTCAATACCTGTGCTACGCGAAGTGGCGTTCGGCACCAGCGAGGCGCCGACCAGTAGCGCCACGATGGCGAACATCAACGCCGCGTTGCGCAGCTTCATGCCGCCGGCTCCGTGATGATTATCTGGCCAAGCATCTTCGAGTGGTCGTCACCGCAGTATTCGGCGCAGTAAATTGGATAGGTTCCGGGTTCGACCGTGCCGGTGTCAAACCACATCGCGGTGGTAGTGTTGGGGACGAGGTCCTCCTTGATGCCGAAAGCTGGCAGGTAGAATGAGTGGATGACATCGACCGCCTCGAGCTCGAACTTGACACGAGTGTCAGTCGGCAGCTCGAGCGTGCCGTCGTCGGTGGTGCTGCCATCCTCGTAGGTGAAGGCCCACGACCACTGGCTGCCGCTCACCTGCACCGTCATTTCGTCGCCTTGGTCGACGTCCCAGTAGTCATCGAGTGGTCCCAGTGAAAGCCAGGTAATCCAGCACACCAGCAGCAGCGGCCCTATCGTCCACGCAATTTCGATAGTGTGATCCGCTCGCTCTGCCGGAAATACACCGGCTTTAGGCGCGTCGGGCGGGTCAGAATCACCCTCCTTGTGTCGGTACTGGTAAACTGCATATACTAGCCAGCCAAAGACAAAAATTGTGATTATGATGGACCAGTAGAACACCTGCTGAGTCAGGCTGAGCGGATCTTCGCTGAACGGTTCCCATGATGTGGGAATCGGCAGGCTGAGAAGGTCTGCAACTAGTGACATTTTGGGTACCAGAACAACTTGCGGCCCGACCTAGGCAGGGTATAAAACATTTATGAACATAGTATACATACGATAATATTTATGTGATGTGTATTTATACGATGCTTTCAGGCGGTCAGCGCAACGGCAGCCACCATCGCGCCGAACAACAGGAACAGGAATATATTCGAGTAGCCGAACAGTGTCCACGCCACCCGTTTTGACGGGGTATGCTGCAGCTTCAGCGCTAGCTGCAGGAAGCGGCCGCCGAGCAGCACCGCCGCCGCGAGGAAGGGGTAGCCGAGCCCCGCCTGCCAGCCGGTGGCGAGCGATGTCAGCAACAGGGCGGCGGCGTAGCCGGTGACGTAGCGTCGCGTGGCGGCTTCGCCCGCCGTGACAGGGAGCATCGGGACGCCTGCCTGGGCATACTCGCCGGGACGTGCCAGTGTCAGCGCCCAGAAATGGGGCGGCGTCCAAAGGAAGATAACGGCGACCATAGCCCATGGTAGCAGCGCCAACGGGTCACCTCCAGCGGCGGTCCAGCCAATCAGTGGTGACAGTGCGCCCGCCAGCCCGCCGATGACTATGTTCTGTGGGGTGCGACGTTTGAGCCACATCGTGTAGACCAATACGTAGAAGAGCGCACTGAACGCGGCGAATGCAGCGGCAAGCTGGTTAGCCAAGAGCGCCAGTACCACAACACCCGAAACACAGACAACGATGCCATACACCAGCACCGCACCCGGCGCCAGTTCCCCAGATGGCAGTGGGCGTTTGTCAGTACGCGCCATCAGTGGGTCGATGTCACGGTCATACCACATGTTGATGGCCATCGAGCCTCCCGACGCGAGCGAACCGCCAACCAGCACGACCAGCGCGGTCTCGAGTGTCTCCGCCCACGTGCGCGCCAGGTCGTTGCCGACAAACATCGCGCGCAGCAGTTGTCGGTCGGCAATGTCGTGCGCCAGGATGGCGGCGATGGCGGTCACCTGTAGCAGAACCACCACACGCAGTTTGAGCAGGCTCAACCAGAGTCGCCATTCAGTCATACAACATCGTAGCCCGCAACCGAAGCGCTACCACTGTCCAGACCGAGCAGCGTCGCCAGCATCGAGATTGTGGTGATCTTTCCCGCACCATTCGGACCTAGCAAGCCGAATATTTCGCCCTCTGCCACATCCAGATTAAGGTTGTCAACCGCAACCAGTTCACCGAAGCGCTTCGTCAGACCGTGGGTTTCAATCGCTCCCATCGCCGCGCCATCCGCCGCGGGGATTTAAGGCGCAGAGTCGCGCAGTGGTCTGCGGCTGTCATGTATGTTCTGATTAAGAAACAATGACGAGAACAATCCCACCGAACCAAGGCCGGTCTTGCTTTCCACAGGTATCTGCATCTTGGCAAATCTGGTGTGTCCACTATTGTCAGCATACATCCTGACAACTGGTATCCCCTCTGTCATGACAGGGGGGATTTGCCCTATTTATTTAGGCCTAGTGTCTGCGGCGCAGCCCGGCTGCACCAACCAGCGCCATAGCAGCGACAATGAAACCTGCTAAAGGCATAAAAAAACTTAAAGTATAAAGTAAGATAGTAGCGGTTTCATCAACCTAAATCTCTATTTCCTCGTGAGCACGTAGCGGCTCCGTGCAGAGCAACCATGCCACCGTGAGGTGCAATAATGTCACGACGCCCAGTAGCAGGTGTAGCAGCGAGAGCCAACCTGGATAATCTGAATCTGACGCCATGACAAGGTAGAACCCACCGACAAACATGTTCAGAATGAACGCACCTAGTGCGCCATCCACGAGTCGCGTCACGACCGAGCGGCCGCCATTGTTGCGCATCCACTGACCACCCCAGAAAAGTGCCGCGCCGACCCCTACAGCAAGGAAGCGATGCAGTATTTGCGCTATGACGCCTAGCTCGAGCCCCGGCAACAGCGTTCCTTCGCAGAGCGGCCACGCCTCCCAGCCGCCGCCGCACGCCCCGCGATGGTAGCCGGTCGCCAGCCACGCACCCACCAGTAGCAGCGCCAGCGCTGCTAGTGACAGCCCAGCAATCAGGCGCGTCTGTTGCACCGCAGCTTCCTGCGGAATGTGGAACCGCTCCGACAGTGGCCCCTCAGCGAGACGCGCCATGAGTGCGACACGTAACAGTGCGGTCACGAAGGCAACCGCAAGCAACAGGTGCAACGCGACGCTCCACGGCGCATTGTCAAAGCCGACCGTGATTGCACCGGCCGCAGCTTGGATTGCCAACAATACTGTCACATGCATATGCGCCTCGGCGACACCTGGCAACGCAGCGCGACGCTGCCACACCGCATAATGCGACCACAGAACGGGCAGCGCGATAATCCCAACTAGCAGGCGGTGCAGCCATTCTGTGAAAATCTGGTTGGACGAGTAAGCGAACTCCGGATTGTCCTGCCAGCGGTGGTCCGCTTCGCCGGGATGGTCGGCCCACCACGCCTGCTGCTCACCCGGCGGGACGTCGAACTGCCAGCCGCCGAAGCAAGCGGGCCAGTCAGGGCACGACTCGCCCGCATCGACGATGCGCACCCAGCCGCCAGTGATAATAATCAGCAATGCCAACGCTGCCAGTGCAAGTGGTAGGCGGTGATTCCACGGCAGTCCCCCACTGGCTTTCCCGAGATAGTTTACCCTGTAATCACCCTGCCTCGAGTGGTACAGCCTTGAACAAGCAATAATCTTGGCCGGTCCCATGGCAAGCAAATTCGCGAACTTTCCAGTCTCCACCTACTGTTTTTTCCAAGACGCCTTCCATAATCCCCTCATCAAGTGCACAGAGTGGCTTGCCGACATCCGGAACGCCGGTACAGTCATAATTACCATCTATACGCAGGACTAAAGGGTCATTTTTCTGCTTCTCGATGACGCCCATACTGTTATTTTTCCAGAAAATGCTCAAGTCGTTAATTACGGAATCAAGTTCACTACTCCCGTTCAGGCTACCTGCTATCTGGGCCCCAATCTCACGCCCTAATTCACGCAGCATGGCGTCAAGTGAGAGCCCCCATGATTCCGTGACATAACGCAGGCTGTGGTTGATACGCTCCATTAATGGAACTTTACTAGTCAGGCCATTACTAACGGTCTGGGTAAAATAGCTGGAAAACGCTTCTGTGGGCTTCCCGCCAGTAGCGGCAAGTCGTCCGCTAATCTTATAGAGTTTACGCCGGGAATCAGCGAAGTCCACCGAAGACTTGACTAGGCCAGCCGCTTCCAGCTCAAGCAGGTGGCGTGCAGTCGTCGATTGTGCCCTGGCTATCGATAACATGACTTCGCGCTGTGTTTTGGCGCCGCTGCCGAGCAATTTCAAAATTTCTCGCTTGATAGGACTAGAGACAGGTTTCAGTCCCTGTGGTGTGTTGTAAAGGTCGAAGTCGTCTCCATTCATTTTCTAGATAAGTGAACATAAAACCAAACCTATAAATAGGTATCTATTGGTAAGAACGTATAGTTACGTTGTTTAAGATGTAACACTCAAACGTGAGCGGAAACCTCAACCCTGAAAACGAGCACGACAGCTTCCAACCAATTCTAGTTGCGTTAGCTGTCGCGCTGCTACTAGCCGGGCTCCTAGCATGGCCCCTGCTCCCACTAGGTTTGGTCATAATTGTATATGGACTCTGGCACTGGATTGGCGAAGAAGTAGAACTATGGTCCTGGAGTAAGACAGGTGGATGGAGAGACGGTTACTACGCTACGATAATCGTCGTTATCACGGAGGCACTGGTGTTCCTGGTCTTCTTCACATTCTGGTTCTGGGCTCGTCATTATTCGGCTGATTCTTGGCCTCCTGAAACAGTCGAATTCGATATACCTTTTGTTGGATTAACTTCCCTCTTCCTGTTCCTGAGTGCCTACACGGCCCACAGGTCACTCAGTGAGCCCTCTGATTCCATGTGGTTGCCAGCCACAATCCTACTGGGCGCACTTTTCCTAATCGGACAGGGTTACGAATACTTCACACTCTACGAGGCGGGACTGACGCAGGAATCCAGCTTCGGGACCGCCTTCTTCGCGCTTACCGGCCTGCATGGCCTGCACGTGCTGGTGGGTATCGTGGTCCTCAGCATCCTGTTCTGGCTGGCAAGGACGAATTCGCTCCATAAGGAGACGCAACTGCCGGAGAGCATCGTGCTCTACTGGCATTTCGTTGATGCGGTCTGGGTGTTCATTCTTCTTTTCGTCTACCTGGAGGTACTCTGATGAGGATTACACTCGCCATTGCCGGCGCACTCGGTGTCATAATCCTACTTGCAGGCGAGGTTACTGCCTGCGCATCCTGTGTTAGCACCGGTACAACCGGTGTTCATGCCGAGAAGTACGACAGGCTGTTCAGCATCTATACCCTGATTGGTGGTATCGTCACCCTCGTAGTGTATGGCTGGATGGGCTGGCTCCTATTCAAGTTCCGCGCCAAGGAGGGAGATTTCGAACCTGCTGATGCCCCTAAGCTGGGCGAAATCCCCAAGCACCGGGGAGACCCGGCCTGGACTTGGGCAGTTACAGCTGGCATATTCGTCATCCTGATGGGACTCACAATTGGAACGATTGACATGGTCAACTTCTACGAGGACCCGGATGAAGGCATGGCAAGCAGGCAGGTAACTGTGAAAGTGACTGGCGCGCAGTACTTCTGGGAGTTCGAATACCCCAGCGGCAATAAGTCATACGACACCCTCACAGTGCCAACCGACACCACAGTCATTCTGAAGGTGACCTCGAAGGACGTCTGGCATAATTTTGCTGTTCCTGCCCTGCGGCTGAAGATTGATGCCATTCCAGGCGACACAGAGCCGAACGTAATCTGGTTTGATGCATCTAATACCGGAGAATATCCCATTTACTGCATGGAACTCTGTGGCGCAGATCACGCCGATATGAAAGGCACTCTGGTGATTGTAGAACCAGATGACTACACCAATCTCTATGATGGAGGGTCTGCATGAACACAGTCGTACTGAAGCGATGGCTCTCAACCACCAACCACAAGGATGTTGGCTTGATGTATTTCTTCGCTACACTCCTGTTCGGATTTATCGGCCTCGCGCTCTCGCTGCTGATTAGGCTACAGCTCTACCAGCCCAATAGTGGGACAGCCCTACTCGACTGGGGGCCGGGAGAGCCTGGTGAATTCTACAACTCAATCGTGACCATGCATGGTGCCGTGATGGTGCTCTTCTTTGCGTCACCACTCTCCTTCGGTTTCGCGAACTACATGGTCCCATTACAAATCGGGGCGAAGGACATGGCGTTCCCGCGACTGAACGCGTTCAGCTTCTGGGCGTTCCTACTCGGGGGACTGGTAGCTGCTTCGGGATTCCTGCTAGGTGGGGCCGCCGACGTGGGCTGGACCTTCTATTCGCCGCTGACCTCACTCGAGTACAGTCCCGGCAATGGAGTTAACCTGGCTGGCGCGGGGCTGGTACTGCTGGTGATGTCGGTGACGGCTTCAACCATCAATTTCATAGTCACAATCCTGAACCACCGCAAGCCGGGAATGAGCCTCTGGGACATGCCGATTTTCACTTGGACCATGCTGTTCACGGTGGTGCTAATGCTGGTGATTTTCCCGGCCCTGCTAGGAGCACTGCTGATGCTGGTCGGTGACCGCATCTTCGGGACGATGTTCTTCGCGGACTCGACGAATGGCTCAATCCTGTGGGGGCACCTGTTCTGGTTCTTTGGCCATCCTGAGGTTTACGTGGTGTTGATGCCGGAACTGGGGATTGTAGCTGAGATAATTCCAGTATTTGCCCGCAAGCCGCTCTATGGCAAGCGCTACATCATCTATTCGCTCATTGTCGGAACGGCCCTCAGCGTTATCGTCTGGGTCCACCACATGTTCATCACTGGCATTGACCCGCTATTGAGGGAGTTCATGAGCGTGACCACCGAGCTGATTTCGATTCCGTTCGGCGTGTTAATGATTTGCCTGATAGCAACGCTGTATGGCGGGAGAATCACTTTCCCCACTGCCAACCTGTTTGCTCTGGGTGCCGTGGCCTTATTCGTCATCGGGGGGGTGACAGGCGTATTCCTGTCATCAGCCGCAATCGACTACCACCTGAGGGGGACCTACTATATTGTAGCGCATTTCCACTACACGCTAGGCCCCGTGGTACTGGGTGTCGTGGGCGGAATTTACTACTGGTTCCCCCTAATGTTCGGTCGCTTCCTGGACGAGAAGCTGGGCAAAATCCACTTCTGGGGCACAGTGCTCGGGCTCCTGCTTTTCGCTTCACTCTTCGTGCTGACTGACATGCCTCGTCGCGTCTACATCTACGATGAGGTGACCTGGGGATCCTACAACCTCGTGGCCACAATTGGCGCCGTAATTGCCTTCCTAGCACAGCTGGTTTTCCTCTATAACCTTGTCAGGAGTTTGAGTCACGGCGAGCAGGCAGGTAGTAACCCCTGGGGCGCCAGCACACTGGAATGGAGTGATTCTGATTGATGGATGAAGTCCCACTCCGGGGCACTGTGCTAGCTTGGGTCCTGATAATTGCTGTGGCAGTTATCACGTTCCCGGACGCTAGTTCCTACAGTGGTGGGATTTCGGTTGATGACTCAAAGAGTGGATGCATCTGCCACAGTAGCTCGCCAGCCAGTGACCTCATGGTGACGCTTTCGGGACTGCCCGCTACGTATGACGCTGGAGTCCGCTACAATCTGACAGTCGCGCTGTCTGGTGGTCCCGAGGTCACGTCTAATTCGACGAACCAGGGAGGCTTCAACCTCGAGGCAAGCGCTGGTGACCTTTCTTCAGTAGATTCGAACACACAGGAAATGGAAGATAGCTCGTTAACCCATAACTCGGAAGGCAACGACCAGCGGAGCTGGAATGTTTCTTGGACTGCACCATCAGACGATTCGTTGAGCGTTAGCTTCCTGTTGAGAGGGAACGCCGTGAATGGAGATGGTGAACAAAGCGAGGAAGATTACTGGAACGAAGCCGAATATAGTAGCAAGGGCAGTAATTACAAGGAGGCGAATTCAGCCACTCCCAGCGTCACAATTTCGCTGGCCGTAGTGGCAATTGCTGCTGTGGCCGCTGCTCGGCACTCTGGCCGACAACGAAAATAAAACTATGACAATCACGATGTCGCAGACGCTGAGCTTCGATGTCGAAGACCCCGGTGATAGCCCAACCTACTTCTTTGAGGGCGATGGTGCTGAGGATAACGAGACCCTCCCGGTGGATGTCAATTGTCGATTTTTAGCACCTAGCGGATGGGATATTGTCTCCGCAAATACCTCCAGTGGCACAATCGATGTCTATTGGACCAGCACGGATGTTCCAATTGCCGAGTTCATGCAATCGGCTGGGGAACCCCTGCCTGATTTGACCATCACGCTTGGACCAATCGCACCCGAACCTTATGACTGCGACGACGCAGCGACCCACTGTATTAGTCTGGACGACGGCATGACATTCACACCAAACAAGCTGTCAGTAAGTAAGGGCGACACGGTGGTTTTCGTCTGGGAAGGGAATGCCGACGTACACAATGTTGCGGAAGTTAATGGTGCTAATGATATCGACTACAACGACGGATTCCGTTCAGGCAATCCAACCTCGGATGATGGATACTGGATACTCCCAGCCGAAGAAACTGCCGTCGAGGGGACCCTTTACTATGTGTGCGAACCGCACGCCATGATGGATATGCGCGGCAGTATAACCGTCGGTGAACCACCGGCCGATGAGGGTGAGCCGCTCGATGAGGATAGTGGACTTCCCGGACCGGGGGCTGTGTTTGCAGGCGCTGCCATTATCGGCGCTGCATTGCGCCGCCGCCGTTAGGCGTATTCCAAAATAGCCCCCGCACCTGCGACTCCGTGAGCGACTGCCTCTTCTGCAAGATTCGCGACGGGGAACTCCCGGGCGACTTGGTCTACGAAGGCGACACAGTGCTGGCGTTCAACGACATCAATCCTCAGGCGCCGACGCACGTGCTCATCATACCGCGAGAGCATATCGCGACCCTCAACGATTTAGAGCCAAAACACAGTGAGGTGGTAGGCGAAATGCACCTCGTAGCGCAGCAGATAGCGCGCGAGCGGGGTCATGCGGAGGACGGCTACCGCACGGTCTTCAACTGCAACGCTGCGGCAGGACAGACAGTGTTCCATATCCATCTGCACTTGCTCGGTGGCCGCAACCTGGGCTGGCCACCCGGTTAAATAGTAGTCGTCGAGAACTCAGGCTAGTCCGTTACCCATCTCGATGATGCGTTTCCAATGCTCATCCGAGACTGGCATTACTGAAAGCCGGCCGAATTTCACGAGATGGAATTCGGAGAACTCCGGCAGTGACTTGACTTGTGCCAGCGTTACCGGTTCCCTCAGTGCGGCCTTGTGTGCGACATCCACGACAGCCAGGCGATCTTCCTTTTCGACTCCGCAGTCGCAGTCTGCCTGCCAGTGTGGGTAGGGCTCGTTCTCGACAGTGACTATCCCGCGCACGCAACGGTCGCTACCCGTATGGTAGAAGAACGCCTCATCACCAGGCTGGCACTGCCGCAGGAATTTGAGTGCCCAGTTGTTACCTATCCCAGTCCAGCGAATGGTTAGGTCATTCTCCATCTGCTCCCAGCTGTAGCTTGACGGTTCAGTCTTCAGCAGCCAACGCGCCATTCAATCCTCATCGACCGGAGAGTATTCATCTTCTTTTTCTTCAGCCGAAGCCGCCGCCGCTGGGGTTGTGGCTTTCGTCGTAGTCGCTGTCATCGTCGTCGTCCTCAGAATCTGGTACTCTGGGCCTTTCGTCCTCAGAATCTGGTATTCCATCACCATCGATGTCACCTTTACCACCTTCTTCCAGAGGTCCTTCAATTTTATTTTCACCAGAGTCTTCCGCTGCAGGTGCGCCCTCAGCGACACCTTCGTCAAATGCCGCTTTCGACTGACCCATGCTCTTGGCGAGCTCGGGCAGCTTCTTCGCGCCGAAGAGCAGCACGATGACGGCGCCGATAATGAGGGCTTCAGTGGTGCCGAACATAGTCTCCCAGCCAGTGGGGGGTGATTACTGTTTCGGGCGCAAGCGCTAAACTGCGCGCAGGTTGGCTGCCCGTGGACCGTGACGCATGGGCAACTGCTGCCGAGAGCTTGCAGCGGCACGCCGCACTGCACCTGTTGCTGGCTGGAGCACTGTTCCTGGGCATGTTCGAACTATCGCCTGCCCTGTTGACCGAGCTACGCGACCGCCTCCTGCCGCAGGACGCAACGCTGGTTTACCTCTCGCCGGCGGAATACATGCTGCTGCGCTTCCGGCTCGCTGGATACGCAGCCATCTGCGGACTGGCTCTAACCACCGGTATTGACGCGTGGAGTACCTTGCGAGGGCGCCTGACAGCGGACAGGCCTGGCATTGGCTCTGTGGCGACGGTGTTGCTAGTGGCGCTGGCGCTCTTTGCGGTGGGTGTCGCGTATGCACAGCTGCTGATGCTGCCACTGGTACTGGAATACCTGCATGGCGACGCAGCGGCAGCCGGCTTCGCCTCAACCTACTCCCTGAGCGCGTTCTACTCGTTCGTGCTGCTGCTGACTGTCTCACTCGGTATCGCATTCGAGCTGCCACTGGTAGTGCTGCTGGTGCTGCGGCTCGAGCTGGCGACTGTCGCACAACTGGCGCACTACCGGCGGCATCTCATAGTCGCCTTCTTCGTGCTTGCTGCCTTCATCACGCCGCCCGACGTCATCTCGCAGTTCCTGCTGGCGGTGCCGCTACTGCTGCTGTTCGAGCTATCGTTGCTAGTGGGTCGTGTCTCCGGCAAGGGCTAAATCCACCCGGCACTGCAACCCCGATGCGCCCACGGCGCTGATGGCGGCGGGGGAAGCGGATGCAATGGGACCGGGTGGGTTTTCCTTAGAGAGAGAATGAAATGTGAGGATATGAGTGCCTAATGATGACTCCTAAATGCATAATTTTCGATTGTGATGGGACGCTGGTTGACAGTGAAGATGTAACAAATCGGATAATCGCAGAGATGGCTAGTGAATTGGGCATCACAATGACTGGGGATGAAGCTACTGCGACCTTTGGCGGCAAGACCCTTAACGCTGTACTCTACAAGATGAGGGAGTTGTCAGGCAAGGAGATTCCGGATGATTGGTTGCCGAGGCTAATCAAAAAGGTCAGCGAGTCCTGGAAGACCGAATTAAATCCAGTCCATGGTGTAAGAGAGTTACTTGAGAGCCTAGAGATTCCCATCTGTGTAGCTTCCAATGGTGAATCTATACACATCCATCAATCACTCGAAATGACCGGACTACGTGACTTCTTCGATGGGGACATATTCAGTGCTTCAGACATAGGCGTTCCGAAACCTGCTCCGGACCTGTTTCTATACACCGCCAAGAAAATGGGGTTCAAGCCCGAACAATGTGTTGTTGTTGAGGATAGTATACCTGGCGTTATAGCTGCAAACCGTGCAAAAATTAGGGTCTATGGATTGGTAAAAATGTGTTCTGCTGAAGAACTCGAGAACGCCGGTGCAATACCATTTACAAACATGCGGGACTTGCCCGTTCTATTGGGAATCTAAAATAAACTTAATGGATTGAACTCAGGGAACGCCGCCGTCATCGCGCTGCGCCGTCCGAGAAACACCTAAACCGACCGGGTAATTGCGGGCTCCTTGTCCACGCCGATGATGAAGCAGTATTACTCCATCAAGCGCGAGCATCCTGACGCACTGCTGATGTTCCGCATGGGCGACTTCTACGAGACCTTCGGCGAAGACGCGCGCACCGTTTCACGCGAGCTGGACATCGTGCTCACTGCACGCGACAGGAAGTCGAAGAACCCGGTGCCACTCGCCGGCATCCCCTACCACGCGCTTGACAGTTACCTGGCGAAGCTCATCCGCCGTGGCTACCGCGTCGCTATTTGCGACCAGCTGGAGAATCCTAAGGCGGCTCGTGGACTGGTGAAGCGCGGTGTGACCCGCGTCGTCAGCCCCGGCACCGTTGTCGAAGGCGCGCTGCTCGACGCGGGGCACAACTTCCTCGCCGCCGTGCTCGAGAGCGACGGCAGCTTCGGACTGGCGCTGCTCGACATCTCGACCGGCGACTTCCGCGCGGCGCAGTTCGCCCGCCGCAGCGGACTCGAGGCGGAGCTGGTACGGCACGCTCCGGCAGAGGTGCTGGTGGCGCCGGCTGGAGAGGCCGAAGACGGACTGGCGGAGTGGCTGCGTGCACACGGCTTTGCGGTCACCGAGGCGGAACTGGAAGGCTGGTTGCACCCTGTCGCGATGAAGGCGCTTGAGAAGCGGTTCGGCGCGCTGGAACTGGAACCACTGGCGACGACCGCCGCCGGTGCAGTGCTCGAATACGCGAGTGCAACGCAATTCTCCGAGTTGCAGCACCTGCGACCACCAATCGAACTCGCTGCGAGCGAGCAGATGGTTCTCGATGCAGTGACGCTGCGCAACCTCGAAGTCGTCAGGGCAGTTGGCGACGGGGGAGTGCGCGATTCACTCTTCGGTCACCTCAACACAACAGTCACTGCAGGTGGCGGTCGTACGCTGCGTGAGTGGCTGCTACGGCCTATCTGTACGCTCGAACCGCTGGCTGCTCGCCATGGTGCGGTGGGTGAGCTGGTCAACAAGACATTGCCACGGCGTGAAATCCGTGACATCCTCAAGGGTTTTCAGGACGTCGAGCGGCTGCTGTCGCGGGTAGGCCATGGTTCAGCATCGCCACGTGACCTGGCTGGACTCGGGCAGAGCCTCAGTATCGTCGGCGAGCTACAGCAATTGCTACAGGAAGAGCCTCTCGAGGCGGAGCTGCTCGCCTCAACCACCAGTGATATTGACCCGCACCCTGAAGTTTCGAAGCACCTGGCGCAGGCGCTGGTCGAGGAACCCCCACAGGTCATCCGCGACGGGGGCATCTTCCGCGCCGGCTTCTCCAGCAAGCTGGACCAGCTGCGAGGGCAAGCGACACAGGGGCGCGAGTGGGTCACCGCGCTGCAGGCACAGGAGCGCAAGCAGACCGGCATCGCCAGACTGAAGGTGGGCTACAACCGCGTCTTCGGCTACTACCTTGAAATCCCGAAAAAAGACGCGAAAAAAGTACCCGAAAGCTACCACCGCAAGCAAACCGTTGCGACCGGCGAACGCTACATCACTCCCGAGCTGAAGGAACAGGAATCAGCTATCCTGCACGCTGACGAGCGTGCCACTGCTCTGGAAAGCGAGCTGTTCCATGAGTTGCGCGACTGGGTGCTCAAGCGGCTGCCATCACTGCAGTCGACCGCACGTGCCGTCGGGCAGCTGGATGCACTGGCGGCACTGTCCGAGGTCGCCGAAACGCGCGACTACTGCCAGCCCGAAATGTCCGAAACGGGCGCGCTGCACGTCTCCGATGGTCGTCACCCAGTTATTGAGCGGCTGCGCGAAGGTGAATACATTCCCAACTCGCTGCATCTCGACGACACGCAGCGGCAAGTGATGATTCTAACCGGCCCCAATATGGGCGGCAAGTCGACCTACATGCGCCAGACGGCACTCATCTGCCTGCTGGCGCAGGCTGGCTCGTGGGTACCTGCAGCGTCGGCACGGCTGCCACTGGTCGATCGTATCTTCACGCGTGTGGGGGCGCACGATGACCTGGTCCACGGTCACTCTACCTTCATGGTCGAGATGCTCGAGCTGGCCAATATCCTGCAGAACGCCACGCCACGAAGCCTTGTGCTGCTGGATGAAATTGGTCGCGGCACCTCCACCTATGACGGACTCGCGATTGCGTGGGCCGTTGCGGAGCAGCTCCACGCCGGGCAGGGCGTCAAGACCATGTTCGCGACGCACTACCACCAGCTAACCGACCTGGCTCGGCTGCTAGACCGTACCTTCAACTCGCACATGCAAGCGCGCGAGGAAGGTCACGAACTGCTGCTGCTCTATCGCGTTGCAGAGGGGGCAGCCGATGCGTCATTCGGCGTCCATGTGGCTCAGATGGCAGGCGTGCCCGACGCTGTAACGGCGCGTGCCCGCGAGGTGCTTGGGAAGCTAGAGCAGGACGCGACCGTGGAAGTTGCAACCGCGAGCGGCCCGGTGCAGGCGGTCTTCGACTTGGCGCAGGCTGCTGCCGCAGAACAGAAAGAGGACCCATTACGCAACGAAATCCGTAAGCTGGACCTGATGAACCTGACGCCATTGCAGGCGCTCGAGAAACTGCATGAACTACAGCAGGAATTGCTCTAGGCGATGTCGAGCAGATAGCTGCGCTGCTTCTCGTTGCCCTGCTCGTCGAACGCGGTGATGCGTACGGTGTAGCTACCCGAATCGAGCCCATCGTCCAGCATGAAATACCAGCCGTATGCGGCTTCGATACTCCATTCATTGTCAGTCGGGAGAGGCTGCAATAACACATATGTGCCTCCGGCAACCAGGACGCCCTCTGCACCTTCCTGCAGTGCCAGCCGTGCTCCCGTAACTTCGCGGTTGTCGCGCAGATCGACGACGAAAAGTAGTTGCTCGCCGTCGGGAGGCGACATGGTCGTGTTCCAGTTGTCGCCATCATCGACGTAGAAATCGAGCCCGCCGACGCGCGGCGGCGCAATGTCACTGAAGGGAGGATTCGAGAGCAGGATGAAAACGCCCAGCCAGGCGAAAAGTGACGTGAATATTGGGCCTGCCCAGTTCTTACGCTCGAAACTGCTGGTGTCAATCACCAGCGGAAGCACTTTCACTATGGAAAAGCAGGCGGCGAAGCCGAATAGCATCCCGTAGCGCGCCTGCTCCGTCGCAAGCGCAATCTGCCAGCTTGCCAGCCCCATCAGCAGCGCCCAGACTATGCTGAAAAGTCCGGCTTTCGAGTCACGCACCTCCTTCACGAGCCACTCGCTGCGGTCGAACTCGGGAAACTCGAACGACGGCTCCGACTTTTTCTTCTTTGCCATAGCGCTGCGCGCAGCGCAATAGCCTACAAATAAAGCCCCCCGCTCGCGCGGCACCTGTGGCCCGACTCCCCGATTTCAGGCAGCTCTCCGACAACGTGCGCTCTCTCGACCGCGCCAGAGCGGAGGCGTTTCTTCAAGCGCACTGGCGACTGCTGGTGTTCCTGTTGGTGCTGCTCCTGCTGGGCGGCTTCTCACCATCTTCTGGATTTACAAAATTCGCACTGCTGGTCGCCGTTTGGGTCACCACGCTGCGATGGGCACAGAATGAGGATAGGCTGGAACCCCTTGGCCTCGATCTCATCTGGGGCCGTTCGTTCCTGATGTGGCGTACTGACCACGGCAAGCGCTTCATCGAGCGCATGGCGCAGTACGGCACGGTCTGGCGCCGCTTCGGCGATGTAGGACTAGTGATGGTCTATGGAACTATGGTGACCATGCTGCTACTGCTGGTATGGCAAGCGTTCCTAGTTTCCAGCGTCCCCAAGTCGGCCGCCGTCTCCCCAAAGCTGATGCTAGGCTTGCCAGGCATCAACCCGGTTATCCCTCTCGGCTACGGGGTTGCCGCACTCGCCATCGCTGTTGTCGTTCACGAATTCTGCCACGGCATTCTGGCGCGTGTCGCGAAGGTGAAACTGAAGGCACTCGGCCTCCTGTTCTTTGCCGCACCAATCGGCGCTTTCGTCGAGCCAGACGAGGAAGAAATGATTGCGATGCGGCGGATTGACCGCATGCGACTTTACGCCGTCGGCCCCGCCTCCAATATCACGCTAGCGTTCCTGTTCGCGCTGCTCTTCTCGTGGGGCATGGTCGCGGCGCTCGAACCAGCTCACGATGGCGCGCTAACTGCCTCTGTCATGGGAGACTATGCTGCCGGAGAAGCAGGCCTCGAGCCATGGATGCTGCTTACCTCGGTCAATGGCACCTCCATCAAGAGTGCCGCTGACTTCGGGGAAGAGCTAAACAAGACCTGGGCGGGACAGAACGTCACTGTACAGGCGCTTGACAAGGGACAGCCACGCAGTTTCGATGTCACCCTCGATGACAAGGGCAGCTACTACCTACAGTATTACCCAGATTACTACGAGCCGTGGATGTCGGGCAAGGGGTTCCTCGGTGTCGGCGTAACCGATCAGGCAGCCGTCACTGAAGGACTGGCGCATCCTGCGCAGGACGGCTGGAGCCTATTGCGCTACATCACGCTACCATTCCTGAAGCTGCAGCCGTTCCCCGAACACTTCACTGCACTCTTCGAGCCGAGTGGACTGCCCGGAGTCCTGCCGGACGGCCTGTTCTGGATGACGGCCAACCTGTTCTACTGGATTTTCTGGCTAAACCTGATGGTCGGCATGACCAATGCACTGCCGGCAGTACCGCTAGACGGTGGCTTCATCTTCGGCGACTCGGTCGCGGCGCTGCTCGACCGGCTGAAGCGGCCGGTACTCTCGGCCGAACGCAAGGAGGAAATCACCGACCGCCTCGTCTCGGCGCTCGCAATCCTGGTAGTCGCGCTGGTCGTATGGCAACTTGTCGGCCCGCGGCTGATTGGTACCGATGTGGTATTCCTGCAGGCACGGTTCGATTCGAGCGCTGAGGAAGGGTGGAATGGCGACAGCTTCGAGTTCGATGCGTCGAGCTCGGTCGGCGGATTCGTCGAATGGGAATGGGATTTCGGCGACGGAATCACCGCTAGCGGCGAGCAGACGAGCCACGCATGGGATACTGGCAAGACCTACTACGTCGTGCTGACCGCGAAGGACGCAGATGGCCGACAGAGTCGAGCCTATCAGTCGATAGTCATCGACCAGCGCTCCGAGGGGGACGGCGATGTGGACGCGCTTGACGGCGCCACCGAGACCATCGCCACTAACCCCTATATTGATGAGGTGCGGGTCGAGATTTCCGTCACCGGCGACAATCTGATTTTCTCAAGCAGCGTTACCGTCACGTTCTCTCCTCCTGAGGGAGAGGTGCGGCAGCAATCCATTACCGTCGGCTCCGGTAACACGCAGGTGCTGGACTGGATTGCCCAGGGCAAGGTGGGTGACTGGACGGTCGAACTGGAGTCGGAGGATTTCGAGTTCAGCTACATAGTGGCGTGGGAGCTGGATTACCGGCTCTCTGCTGAATAATCGCATCTATCGCAATCATAACTAATATTAAGGACCCCTTGAGGCCTGACACAAGCCCGATGAGTGAAGACCCGATTCCGCTGAAAGCCATCAACCACGTCGAGCTGTGGGTCGGCAACGCCAAGCAGGCCGCCTACTACTATCGCCAGGCGTTCGGTTTCTCACAAATCGCCTACGCCGGCCTAGAGACCGGCATGCGTGACCGCGCCAGCTATGTGCTAGAGCAGGGGCGTGTGAGGCTGGTCCTCTCCACCCCACTCAGCGGTGACAATGGTATGTCTTCACACCTTATGCAACACGGGGATGGCGTACACGACATTGCGTTTCACGTTGATGACGCCGATGCTTGCTTCACCGCTGCGGTTGAACGTGGTGCGAAAGTAGCTAGCAAACCACAGACACTCAACGATGCAAACGGTTCGGTGCGGCATGCCGCTATACACACTTACGGTGACACGCTACACTCGTTCATCTCACACGATGACTACGACGGGCCCTTCCTGCCAGGCTACCACGCTGCACCGGTTGCAGGCGATTCTGTGGGGCTGCGTTTCGTGGACCATATCGTCGGCAACGTCGAGCTGGGAAAGATGGACGTATGGGCTGGCTTCTACGCGAACGTCCTCGGCTTCAGCCAGCTGCAGCACTTTAGCGACAAGGATATCTCGACCGAATACAGCGCACTGATGTCCAAGGTAATGGAATCAGATAACGGCCGCATCAAGTTCCCTCTCAACGAACCTGCCGAAGGGCGACGGAAGTCACAGATTGAGGAATACCTCGATTTCTACGACGGGGCAGGCGTGCAGCACGTCGCGCTACTGACCGATGATATCATCAAGGCTATCACCAACCTGCGCGCCAATGGTGTCGAGTTTCTGGAAGTGCCTGACACCTATTACGATGACCTACAGGAACGGGTCGGCGTGATTGATGAGGACATGGAAGCCATTCGCAAGCTGCACATACTTGTTGACAGGGATGACGAAGGCTACCTGCTGCAACTCTTCACTAAGCCGGTCGAGGACCGGCCAACCCTCTTCTACGAGATTATCCAGCGCAAGGGATCGCGTGGCTTCGGCCAAGGCAACTTCAAGGCGCTGTTCGAGGCGATTGAACGGCATCAGGCCGAGCGGGGAAACCTCTGATGCACCGCTACCACTGGCTGGGTGAACTGCCGAAGAAGCGACACATGGCACTGCGCAAGCCTAATGGCGGTGTCTACTATGAAGAGCTCAAGGGCAACAAGGGGTTCGACGGACCCTCCTCACTGCTCTACCACCTCCACCGTCCCACGGCAGTAGTCGGGACCAAACTGCTGCGCGAGGTGCAGCTGGAGGAGGACCCGGACCGGCAGTTGCGCATGCGGCACTTCTTCACTGACAAACTGGCGCGCGGCGGCAGCCCTACCATGGACCGAGTGCCGATGCTGTTCAACAATGACGTTACGCTCTGGATGGCGTTCCCCGATAAGGAAGACAATTTCTACTACCGCAACGCCCAAGCTGACGAAATCATCTATGTCAGCGATGGGAGCGGCACACTCGAAACCGCCTTCGGGGAATTGGCATATTCGCAGGGCGACTACCTCGTTATTCCACGCGGCATCTTGCATCGCTACCGCCTTGGCAAGGACAAGCAACAATTCTTCATCACCGAATCAAAGGGCGAGGTGCGCACGCCGAAGCGCTACAGGAACGAATACGGCCAGCTAATCGAGCGCTCCCCCTTCAGCGAGCGTGACTGGCGCGTGCCGGAAAATCTACAAACCGTTGATAAACAGGAGCCGTCTGTCATCATTGTCAAACAGCGCGACCTGCTTACCGAAGTTACGCTAAACCACCACCCCTGCGACGTCGTCGGCTGGGATGGCTACTACTACCCGTATGCTTTCAGCATCCACGACTTCGAGCCGATTGTCGGCCGCTACCACGAGCCGCCGCCTGTCCACCAAACCTTTGAAGGCGATAATTTCGTAATCTGCAGCTTCTGCCCACGACCGTACGATTTCGGTGAGGATGCTGTTCCTGCACCGTATAACCACGCCAACGTCATGTCGGATGAGGTCATCTACTACGCCAAATCAGAGTTCATGTCACGCAAAGGAATCGAGTATGGGTCAATCACGCTCCACCCCGACGGCATTACCCACGGTCCGCATCCGGGTCGCTACGAGGCGAGTATTGGCGCCGAAGCCACCGATGAGCTGGCTGTAATGGTCGATACATTCTACCCACTCAAAGTCGCTAAACAGGCCCTCGATATCGAGGATAGTGACTATAGTCGTTCCTGGCTTGAGAGCGGCGAAGGCTTCGAGGACGCGCTGGGCACCTAGAGACCTATAGATGGACGACGATCAAGCCGTTATTTTGCTCCTCTCAGCAATCATGTTCGTGGGGGCACTGGCGTTTGGCTACGTACCACTCGGCCTGCATTTTTCCCACAAACGTCTGGAGCAGTTCATGGCAATTGGCGCGGGAGTGCTAATCGGTTCCGCCTTCCTGATTATAATTCCTGAAGGACTGGAAATTACCTTGGGTGAACATGAGGAGGAGCTAGAGCATGAGGAGGGCCTGGAGCCACTTCTGCTTGGTGGCACTATCCTAGCAGGCTTCACACTAATGCTACTGTTCGAGTTCTTCGGACTTCCGCATGCGGTCCACCATGAGGCAGATCGGGAATTACTGAGTCTGTCTGCCACAATCGGACTCGTAATCCATTCGGCCGTGGATGGATTAGCACTTGGCGCTTCGGTCACCAGCGGCACCGAAATTGGGCTGATTGTTTTTGCTGCTATTATGCTCCACAAGGGGCCAACCGCTTTCGGTCTCTCTTCATTTCTGGCACACAACAAGACCGAAAAAACACGGTCGCAACTCTATCTGTTGCTCTTTGCACTTACGTCGCCGATTGCAGCCATCCTTGCGTTCTATACTTTGCGCGACAGTGCGCTGGCTAGTGACGTGAATGTCGGGCTGGCACTGCTCTTCTCAGCCGGCACCTTCCTCTATGTTGCGACTGTTGATGTCCTGCCCGAAGTGCACAGCCACGAACACAATGACGAATCACCTACCAGTTTCGTCGTGCTCGGGATGCTGCTGGTGCTGTTAATCACCCTGCTAGGCCCCGGCCACGGTCACTAGGTTCCAATGCCACCTGCCTTCATCTACGGCACTGCCTGGAAAGAGCAACACGCTGCTGGACTGGTGAATGATATCATAATGCCATCTTACCGAGCAGGATGGCAATCGCGATAAGGATTACACATCCAAGAAATTTCTGCATTGTGCGTGGTTCGTACTTGTTCGCGCCTAGTGAGGAGCCTGCGACGCCACCGATGATGACCGCCAGTACCAAGGGGAGAATTGTGACAGGATTCGGGAAATCTCCTACCCGGGCAGCGAGTCCGGCACAGGAATTCAGCCAAATGAATATTGCCCCTGTAGCGGCAGCCTCCTTCTCGGTTCCCAGCCCCAGGATAATAATCAAAGGTACTAGGTAGATTCCGCCGCCGATGCCCACGGCACCAGCAATGAAGCCGAGGATGCCACCAATCAGAAGCGATACCGCTAATTTTCCCGAAGAAGTAAGATTTAAGCGTAATGCCGGTCTGTCCCACACGTAAACGCGGAGCGCGACTAGAACCAACGTTGCCATAAGCAAGAGAAAAAAGATATCTTTCGGAAAATGCAGTGAGCCCCCAATATATGCCATCGGTATGGAAGTAATCAGAAATGGGAACATCAACCTGATTCTACCGTGGCCGCCACGCAGAAAATTAATTGAGGCAATACTCGTTACAATCAGATTCAGGATTAGTGAAATGGTTGGAATTAACAGGTAATGCACTCCAATAATTGCCATCAGCGCCGTGTAGGATGAGCCGCCGCCAAGTCCCACGGATGAATATAGGAAAGCAACTATGCAGAAGGCTAAAGCCAAAAAATACAGATTCGGGATTATTTCGTCCATTTATTGTTTTCACCTTGCAAAACGGGGACTGGGTAAAAGATAACGGTCATTAACTCTCCAGGGTTGAGCACCTGAAAGCCTAATACCGCCTGCCTGAAGTCAGCGCCGATGCGTCCTGAACGTGCGCTGCTAAGCGAAATCGTGGACTACGCCGGGTTATTCCCGCCCGCGCAATTGCCGCTGGAAAAAGCAGTCCGTGAATACGCCGCGCACCTTGGCGAGGAGAAAGCATGGATGCTGGGGCGCTTTATCATCCCTGCACAGCGACTGGAAGAGCTAGAACCGCATCTTGTTATCTTTTCGGAACCGTTGCGTATCATTGTATTAGGCAAAGGCGGTCGCTCTGAAGACGAGTATTTAAAAAATCTTAACCAAGATCTAACTGCTATCAAAACCTTCCGCACCGCTCAAGACGCGGTCGTCAACGTCGATAACTTTGAGGCTCGACTGCCGCCTCTGCCGGTCACCAACGCATTCATTGTCAATGTGGCCAACCAATTGCGCGAGGCTGGACTGAAGCAATCGCACGAATTCGCTGTCAATGACCATCTCGAGTTGACCATGGCGGCGCTTGCCACGGCTGGCGCGGGAGCGAAACTGCGCTGCGGTGGCGTGACTGCTGACGCCGTTCCGGCGCCCGAGCAGGTAGCGCGCTTTATCGTCGCCGCGCGTGACGCCGATGTGCCGGTCAAGTTCACCGCCGGACTGCACCATCCCGTACGGCATTTTAGCGATGACATCCAGACTGAAATGCATGGTTTCCTGAATCTATATGTCGGTGGAATGCTGGCGCACACAACAAGCTTCGGGTGGCAGGAGCTGGCTGGAATCATCGCCGACCAGTCACCCGACGCGTTCGCACTGACTGGTGTTGGAGTCGAATGGCGTGGCCGACTGGTACGTAGCGAGGATGCGATGCGACTGCGTGAAAACGCACTGCTGGGACAGGGGAGTTGTTCTTTTGCCGAGCCGGTAGCTGACCTGCACGATATGGGATGGCTCTGATGGCTAGCGAAGCTAACAACCCGGCGCTGCGGTCGTGGATCAAAGTTGAGACAAAATCACATTTTCCAATCCAGAACTTGCCGTTCGGAATTTGCTGCCCCCGTACTGGGGGCGATCTGCGTGTCTGTTCCGCCATTGGGGAGTTCGTCATCGATCTGGCGGCGCTGGACGAGTCCGGTGCCTTCGATAGTACACCAGTTGCCGATGCCGGAGTATTCCATGAGCCGACGCTTAACGCCTTCATGGCGCTCGGCCGCGAAGCGTGGTCGGCAACCCGGCAGGCGCTGAGCCAGCTGCTGCGCGACAGTTGCGACGAGCTACGCGATAATGCCGAACTGCGCAGGTTGGTACTGCTGCCTGCCCACGAAGTAGAGCTGCACCTGCCGGTGGATGTCGGTGACTACACCGACTTTTACTCGTCTCGCGAGCACGCCACTAATGTCGGAACCATGTTCCGCGGCGCCGATAACGCACTGTTGCCAAACTGGCTGCACCTCCCCATTGGCTACCATGGCCGCTCTTCCTCAATTGTCGTCAGCGGCGCCCCGGTGCGACGACCGCAAGGACAAACACGTCCCGATGATGATCAACCCCCCGTGTTCGGTACCAGTAACATGGTCGACTTCGAGCTGGAGATGGGATTCTTCGTCGGCCCTGGCAACGTGCTCGGCGAACCGGTTCCCGTCGGCGAAGCAGAGGAGCACATCTTCGGGATGGTACTGGTCAATGACTGGTCGGCGCGCGACATCCAGAAGTGGGAATACCAACCGCTCGGCCCCTTCCTAGCGAAGAACTTTGCGACAACCGTCTCGCCCTGGGTCGTGACGCTCGATGCACTGGAGCCATTCCGCTGTCGCGGCCCTGAACAGGAGCCACGGCCACTGTCCTATCTTCAGTGCAGCGACAGTGCGTTCGATATTTCCCTGGAAGTGTGGCTGACGCCCGACGGAGTAGCGGCAACGCGCATCTGTGAAAGCAATTACCGTTATCTTTACTGGTCAATGGCGCAGCAACTGGCACACCATACTGTCGGCGGCTGCAATCTGCGCACTGGTGACCTGCTCGCCTCCGGCACTATTTCGGGACCCACTAATGACAGTCGGGGTTCACTGCTCGAACTTGCGTGGCGTGGAGAAGAGCCGCTGAGCCTCGATTCGGGCGAGCAACGCAGCTCGGTGCAGGACGGAGATACCGTCACGCTGACTGGCTGGTGTCAAGGCGACGGCTACCGCATCGGTTTCGGCGAGTGTTCTGGCCAGCTGCTGGCCGCACACTGAACTCCTTCGCGCGCAGGGCGCGTTCGAGCTAGCGCTTATATAAACCAGCGAGTGGCGCCCCTTCCGGTCGCCGTTTAGGCAGCCGGCGCAGGACTTAACATGGCTCGACGCACGCGTAGGCGCCGTGAGAGCGCACGCAGTAGCCCGCTACTCCATCCCAGCGCAGCTGCCGCCGTTACACCGACTGCCACGCCAGCTCAAGCACCTCGGACGCGTAAACCGGTCGAACCGCTCCACTGGCCCAGTGTACTAGCGCTGCTCGGCATTTTCCTGCTCGCACTCACACTGCGAACTGCTTGGACACTTGAGCCGGCAACCGCCGACGGCTTCCAGCTGACTGGAGGCAGCGACCCCTACTACCACAAGTGGGTGGTCGACCATGTCAGCGCTACTGGAGAGCACCTAGTCCACGACGAGATGCTCAACTACCCCTATGGGGCGAACAATAACCGGCCGCCGCTCTTCGACTGGTCCATTGCTATTGCAGGGCTGGCGCTGGCGCCCTTCTTCGGTGACGTCGAGGAGTCAACTTGGTGGGCGATGGAAGTGCTGCCCGCAGTCTATGGTGCGCTCATTGTCTTTCCCATTTACGCTATCGGTCGTGCACAGTTCGGCCGGCAAGCAGGGCTGCTAGCAGCGCTCTTCATTGCAGTTAACTCAGGGCATATTTCGCACTCGACCCTCTCGCTGGCTGACCACGACTCCTACATCGCGTTCTTTGGAACCTGTGCCTTCTTTTTCTTCATGCGGGCGCTCACTGAAGGGAACGATGCCCGCTGGATTGCTGACTGGCGCTCTGTCGAGAGCATCCGCAGTGGCTTCACGAACTTTCTGCGCTCCGAGCAGCTGGCGCTCGGCTACGCTGGGCTTACGGGCATGACTTTGGCGCTGGTTGCGCTGAGTTGGAAAGGATTTCCCTACCTGATGGTCATCATCGCCACCTATCTGGTACTGCAAATGGTCGTCAACCAATTCCGGAGGGTTGACAGCCTGACCACTGCGATGCTCGGTATCGTCGCGCTCTCGCTGCCACTCCTAATCTCATTTCCCTATTACCACCACATGGGGTTCATCGAAACCTGGTGGGACGCACCCGCCTACGTCCTGCTCGCCTTTATCGGCGCATCGGCACTGCTGGTGCCAACACGAGACCTGCCGTGGCTGCTGGTGCTAGGTGGCACTGCCACAGTCGCTACCATCGGCTACCTGCTGCTCACCTATGTTTTCACCGAACTGGGATTCCTGCTCTTCAGTGGGCAGGGCTACTTTGTCCGTACCAAGCTATTCGACACTATTGCCGAGGCGCAGCCACCTACCTTCGCCAACTTTGTCTTTTCCTTTGGACCCGTCTCTGTCTGGTTCGGCTTCTTTGGACTGGCCTGGATGGCATGGCAGCTTTCCGGCGGTCGCACCTGGAAGAAGGACTACCTCTTCATCCTGACATGGTCGGCGGTTGCACTCTACATGGCACAGTCCGCCATCCGCTTCATTTTCAACGCTACACCAGTGATGGCATTGCTCTCGGGCTGGGTCACCTGGCAGCTCATCGAGCGTGCCGACTTTGGTGCGGTGCTGCAGGCGTGGCGACACTACTGGGGTCGCTATGGGCCTACCATTTTCTTCCTAGCGTTCGGCTCGCTGCTGACAGGAGTCCTAGCTATTTTCGTGGTCGGGCTGCTGGAAGGTTTTCTGATTGGTATTCTACTGCTGGCGCTGATGCTCCTCCTCGGCATCATGGCGGCAGGCGAGGATCAGTACCGGTTGCGTGACCGCCTAAGTGGACTGCGGCGCGCGTTCGAGATTAAACGACCGGCAATCGCGTTCGTAGTTGTGGGGCTGCTGTTACTGCCAAATAGCTTTCAGGGATACGACGCCAGTATCCCCTACGAATCCAAGAAAGATCATGACACTGCAGTCTACGACTTTCTGCGCTACTCACTGCTGCGACCGGATGAGTATCAGTACGGCGAGCGCACCAATGCCACTCTCTATCCTGACGGCGTAGTCGGGATGTACAATCGCACCGATAGCAGCGAGTTGTGGTATCTAGGGCTCAGTGGCCCGTCTTTCCCGTCCGACTACTGGATTGAGGGGCTAGAGTGGTTGGCAGAGCAAGACACCCACCTGCCACCACAGCAGCGACCTGGTTTCATCTCTTGGTGGGACTACGGCTTCTGGGCCATCGACATCGGGGAGCACCCGACCGTGGCAGACAATTTCCAGTACGGCTACCAAATGGCGGGCAACTTCATCGCTGCCCAATCAGAACAGGAGGCCATGGCGCTGCTACTCTACCGCCTCATTGAACCCGAGGTTGACCGCAAGGGTGACCAGCGTTTCTCACCCCCAGTACGCGAGGTACTGCTACAGCACTACAGCGAGGAGCAAGTGGCGCAACTAGAGCATATCATCGCCAACGCGAGCGACTATATCCCTGACGATGACCCGGAGCTTAACCGGCGCAACGCCGCCATCCGCGCCGGACGACCCATCTTGATGTCACAGCCGACCGATGTATTGGCTGACGCTATCTACGGCATCGAACAAGTGACTGGACACTCCATTCGCTACTTCGCCGCCGACACGCGCCTTATGCCCTATTCGGCCGAAAATACCGGAATCCTCTACGCACCGGTAACACTCGCCGATTACGAAATTGGAGATTTCGTCGAGGTGCAGGCAGTGCTCTCGAACGGCGAAACACTCGGCTTCACCGACGCTACAGAGATGCTGAAGCAGGACCCCACCCTGACCGTTACCGCGCAGGAACTGACCTACAAAGAACGCTTCCTGAACTCTATGTTCTACCGTGCCTTCATCGGCTGGTCTGGCCCTGACCTAGGACGACCTATCGAAGACGGGATTCCCGGTATCTCCGGTGCGCTGGGCAGCGATCGTAACCTGCCCCCTATCCCAGCCTGGAACCTAACCCATTTCCGGTTGGTCGAGTTCAATAGCGGACTGCGCATCCTGAAATACTACGACGGCGCTGAAATATCTGGTGTTGTACGTACCCCCGACGGGGCGCCAGTGCCGTACGCCAACCTGACGCTAGTCGACGAGCTCCGCACCCCGCACGCGACCACCACCACCGACAAGTATGGTCACTACAGCCTGCTGGCGACTGCCGGTAACCACTCGCTGGCGGTCTCGCTCGGAGGCTGGGAGAGCGACCAGGAAAAACTCTACCTCACCTCCAACAACCTGCTTACCATCCGCGAGTCGCTGCTAATCTCGGAGGCTCAGGCTACCCGCCAGACAGATTGGCAGATTGAGTTAGACTTGGAGGTCGAACCGGCCAGCGTCAGCGGTCGACTCTTTTGGGACAAAACCGATGGAGAGCAGCCACTCGCCGGCGTCAGCGTCACTGCCCGGCAAGAATCCACAGACCGCGAGTTCAGTGCGCTCAGCGATGGTGACGGTAACTATGTGCTGGAAGGACTAGCACCAAGCGGGTACACAGTCACCGCCGACTACCGCGGTCACACGCTCGAGCTGGCGAGCTACGAGGGCGTTGCTGCGCTGCGTGCAGGACAGGCTGTAACGGCCGACGGCGGGTTCGCACCGGCACTGGTGTCGGGACGGCTAGACTTCTCGCCAGAACTGACAGCGCGCCCGGTAGGGCTAATCCTTCACGACCACACCAACGGAACACTGATGGAACAGACCACTAGTGGAATGTTCGACTTCGGTGAACTACTTCCGGGCAGTTATACACTACAGTTGCTAGCTGACGACCTACACAGCGACGAGTTGGGCAACAACACATTACCACTAGAGCTGGAGGCAGGAGATTTTGTGAGTCAGAACTTGAGTCTAGTGGGCGGCTTCCGGCTGGAAGGGGTACTCACCAGCGGTGGCCAACCAATCTTTGATGAACAGATTTCCATCAAGGAAGTGAGTGGACAACGCACTACCGAGGTTTTCAGCACTGCCAGTGGCTATTTCACCACAGTTCTGCCGTACGGTCTATACGATTTGTACACCCTACAGGAGCACGGCGACGCGGTTACAGTCTATCTGGACCGGGTAGATAGTGATAGCTATAGCGGGCCACTGGACGCGAGGCTAATGGCAGGGAGTCGTGTCAGTGGCACGCTATTCGTAGATTTGAACGGTAACGGGCTTCACGACTACGACCTAGACGAAAAAGTAGTCGGTGGCATCTCGGTGTACTTCGACTCGCCCTACGGGAAGATTGAAGTTCCAACCAGTTCTTCAGGCAATTACGAAGCGATTCTACCACAGGGAGACTTCACTGCCCACGCACTACAAATGGACGAGAGGGGCGCGATGGCAGTGCTGCGGGTAATACAGGTGGAATACGGCAGCACGACTGCCGACTTGCCGTTGCTCCCGGCGCAAGACTTGATGGTGCGGCTATACGAACAGCACCTAGGACAGGACCTGCCAGCTGCTGGGTTGCTACAACTGGAAGGCGACGGAGGTAGTCTCTCTACTTGGGTAACCGAAGCGGGCGCCGCTCTGATTTTGCCGTCAGGCAGCTATCGCCCGACGCTTGAGAAAGACGGCTACCACCTGATCGATGGGGAACGCTTCCAGCACTACGCAATACAGGAAGTTGTGCTGGAAATAGAGCGCGACCCGGTCGAAGTAAATGGGCAACTGCTCTACTCCGGTGCGCCCGTAGGTGAATTCCAGATTAGCTTTATCCCCCTTAGTCAGCCCGAATATTACTATTTAAATTTCAGCACCGACGCATATGGCAATTTTGCGGTGCAACTACCACCCGACCATTATCTCTATAGCTTCAGCCGCGAAGTCGACGGCGTACGCTATCTAGCAGAGGGGCTGCTCGAACTAGAACTGGCTTCGCCGCCAGTCGCACTCGGAGTTGTCGAGGCGGAGCTAGCCCTACATGTTGCAGGCCACGCCATTGGCGGAGCCGTGTCGCAGGGGGGACAGCTGCATTTCACAGATACCGAAGACTCGGAACGTGTCATCATGCTCGAGGCGACTCGCTTCGACGGGTTCAATGGGTGGGTCCCACCGGGTGAATGGTGGGTGCAATTCAACGATTTTTCGGATAGCAACCACTGGAGTTGGCTGTCGACACTTCAGCTGGAAGCTCCGGTGGAGCTGGAGTTGGAGTTGACGCAGGGTCACTACCTGCACGGCGCACTGCTATCGGGACCAACGGGCCAAGTGGTCGAGGAGCCAGTAACCCTACGACTCAGCTCACCTGGCGGCACCTTGTTTATCGATGTGGAAGGTGGGGACTTCGATCCGCGCGATCTGCCGCCAGGCGGATATCTACTTGAGGCTGAACCAGAAGGCTTCCTGCCCTACTCGCAAGCAATCGAAATCGATGGTGCGACCTTCACGACGATAGAGCTTGTGCCTGAGCCAGTCCCTCTGACGCTCAACCTGAGCTACCGTAACGCAAGCGGGAGCAAGCTGCCGCTAGCAGCAGGCATTAATCTAACACTCAGCCGCGAGGGGTATAGCCAAACCTGGACCACTGACGAGAACGGTAGCTTGACGCTGTCAGAGCTGATTCCAGCACGCTACGACTTACTTGTCGACGCACTGTCCGGTGGAGGTGACGACCGCTTCAGCTTAGATCGCAGTCTGAACCTGCGCGCCGGACAGGGACACCAATACTTCGACTACATCGCTAGCTGGGAAGTACAGGTGCAGGGTCGTGTGTTCTACGACCGCAACTTTGATGGCAAAACCGATGGAAACGAGCTGCTCCCCGATGCGCTGATCGAGTTCCGTGATATGGCAGGCGCGACAGTCATCGCTAGTCTGCAGACCGGCACTAACGGTGACTTCACTACCTGGCTGGTGCCTGGAAATTACTTGCTCTGGACCCGCTCCAGCGCGGACGCTAGCTACGTACTGCTTGAAACCCTAGAGCTTGAAGGCTCTCTTGAGCGAGAACTCTCGCTACAGCGTGGCGTCCACTATGCGCCTACCTTCCTGCGTGACGACGACGGGAGTCTACTACCGGACCAGACAGTGGAGGTCAGCGGCGGCCCGGCACCACTTGAGCTGCAGACTAGCAACGGCACACTCGAGCTGCTGCTGCCGGCAGGCGAGTATCATTTGGAGGCTGAATGGATCGAGCTGGAGTCCAGCCCGGACTGGATTTACGTTCTGGACCGCGATGAAACGCTAACGCTGGAACGCGACGGCGAGGTGTCGACTGTTGGGTTGGAGCGACAGCTGCTGCGAGGGGTCGACATCATACTTGACCAACAGATGGCCACGGGCACACTGGGGCAGTCGATCGACTTCATGTTCAACTTGACTGGCAGCGGCTACCGCACTACTACCTTCAGCGCCTCGGTCTCGGACGCACCAGCCAACTGGACCGCTAACTTCGGCTCGGGAGGGCAGGTAACCGTTGCACAGGGCGAGACCGTGCAAGCGATGCTGACTGTGATTCCCGATGACGGGGTCGTGCCGGGCGCATTCACTTGGTGGCAGGTTAGCTTCAGCTGGGGTGGCAGTGGCGAGCAAGACCCGCTTACCTACAACTACGAGCTACAGGTTATGCCGCAGCAGCGACCAGCGCCTGATTTCACAATTAGCGAGGTGACTTGGTCACCCTTCGAGTCGATTGTTACTGGGAGCGAAGTGACGCTGCGTGCGACAGTACAAAACACCATCCATAATTCTGGAACCCACTTTCCGCAGGTGACATTTTACGCAGGTGACGAAATCATCGAGATGACTAGTGCCGAGTTCGACGGTGAAAGCGAGTGGCTGGTCGAGACTACCTGGACGGCTGATGAGGGAAACACTGTAATTCGAGTTATGATTGACCCCGAGTCGCTGTTCGAGGAGCAAGACGAGACCAACAATGAACAGCTGCTGACACTGGCTGTCCACACACCAGTCGAAGAGAGCGAGGATACGCCCTGGATACTAGGAGCGGCTGTCGTGCTGCTGCTGCTGATTGCCTACTTCGCGTTCCGGTTACGCCGCTAGGAAATCGTAAGCTCCTTGACTTCGTAATTCTCCGCGCGCTTGTCGATGTACTCAATAAGGTCGGAAACGTGCGGCGATTCGAGCATGATTTCGCCACTCTCGTGGTCAACAATGCGGAAGGGCATGAGCCCCCTTGCATCGATTGTTATATATTGGTTTCGAATTTCACGCCCAATTCCTTAATTCCGCTGTGATATGGGGTGGCGTGAAGCAGTATCTGGAGCTGGTAAAGGAAGTTCTCAACCGAGGAACACGCAAGACAAACCGCACTGGCGTCGATACTGTTTCGGCATTCAATATCAATTACTCTGTCGACATGGGGAGTGGTTTTCCACTACTGACCACCAAAAAAATATCGTGGAAGAACATTGTTGTCGAGAACCTCTGGTTCCTCTCGGGCGACCTGCATGTCGGGCTGATGCAAAAGCACGGATGTAAAATCTGGGATCCGTGGGCCGATGACGCAGGCTACGTGCCGAGCGCCTACGGGAATTTCTGGCGCAACTTTCCGGTCCACGACGGCGACAGTATCAGCTTCAACGACCAAGTACGCTACGTGCTGCGGACATTGCGCGAAAGTCCCGACAGCCGGCGCATGGTCATCTCAGCTTGGGCTCCCGGTAATGCGCAGGGGAGCGCACTGCCGCCCTGCCACCTCATGTTTATTTTCAATGTCCAGTATACGGAAACAGGTGAACCTAGGCTCTGCCTGCACCTCACCCAGCGTAGCTGTGATGTTGCGCTGGGGGTGCCGTACAACATTGCTGGTTACGCATTTCTGCTCCACCTTTTCGCCCATTTAGTGGGAATTCGGCCCGGCATCTTCGGCCACTCGCTAGTTGATGCACACATTTACACCGCCAAGCCAGACGGCTCAATGGCCGAATACGACCACGTTCCGGGGCTGCGGGAGCAGCTGCTGCGCGAGCCGCGGCCGCGGCCGCAGCTCACAATCAACCCGGCGCTTACGACGCTAGATGACGTGCTAGCGCTATGCAACGCCGACCTTGAGTCAATTCTAGCTGCATTCCGGATTGATGGCTATGATCCACAGCCTGCCATTGCCTTCAAGGTCGCGGTGTGAGCGGAACCCTTCTAGCGGCAATCTCGCCCGATATGGTTATCGGTCGTGATGGAGGAATTCCATGGCATTACCCGGGCGATTTGCGACGATTCAAACGATTGACCCTGGGTCACACTATCGTGATGGGGCGTCGCACCTGGGAATCACTGCCAAGACGGCCGCTGCCGGGACGGCGTAACCTGGTGCTCACTTCACGCAACCTCGATGGGGGCGAGTGCTTTAGGTCACTCGCAGAAGCAGTAGCGACCATAGAGGGTGAAATGTTCTTCATCGGCGGCGCGCAGCTATACTGTGAAGCGCTAAGTATCGCTGATTTCATTGACCTGACCTTGGTGCCTGATGAAGTGCCAGTGGAGGGGAGCGTGCTGTTTCCGCCGATTCCCCCGGAATGGGAACCGGGGCCAGTCGAGCCGCATCCCGACGAGCCGAAACTGCGGCTGCAGTGCTGGGCACGGCGCTAGCCGCTACGCCAGTCGGGGTCATTGCGCAGTACCCATAGCGGGCTGCCGATGATGTAAACGGCAGTGAGCAGTGCCGCCACGATCCATAACAGTTCCCACACAGCGTAGCGCTGCCACGCGGCTAGGATAGCAAGCTGTAGCAGCAGCACTGCCCCAAAAATGGGCAGCAGCATCTGCCCACGTGCCTTCAGGAGTGGCAGCGTCGTAACCATAGCGAATGCTGCCAGTCCGAGCAGAGCCGGCGGCCACGTCGCTGTGTCGCCGGTGAGCCAGGAAAAACGCAGACAAACGGTTAGCACCAGAACCATCATCGCTGGTGTTGGCATCCCTGAGAAATAGCGCAACTGCTCCTCGCGCTCATACGTGAAGCGTGCCAGCCGCAACACTCCCAGTAAACCAACCAGCAATGCGCCCACCAAAGCCAGCATATTCGGCGCGTCCCAGTCACCACTGAGCGAAAGCGCCGGACCACGCGACATATTGTACCAGAGCGTATAGATGAGCGCCATCGGTGCGAGGCAGAAGCTAACCATGTCAGCCATTGAGTCTAGCAGCGGCCCGAAACGGTGGCTCGAGCCGTAGCGGCGCACAAGCATTCCATCGATGCTGTCAAGAAACGCCCCGACCACTAACAGTAGCATTCCAATCAAGATTGCGCTGCGCGTCCCATCGAGGAAATAGGTAATCGCTAGCAGGCCGCACCCTGCGTTGCCGAGCGTAGCCAGGTCACCATACGATACCTGGAACAGGGGCCGGAAGAGCCTACGCAGCATCACGACCTCGTCAGACGCGCCACTGTCTGGCCTGCCTGCAGCTTCTGTCCTGGCATGACTACCATCTCGGCCTTTCCCGGTAATTCCAGATCAACTCGCGAGCCGAGGTGGATTATGCCGATGCGCTCGCCCTTCACCAATTGCTGTCCTTCGGAGAGGTAGCTGGTGATGCGCCGGGCTAATGCGCCAGCAACCTGTATCACCACCACTAACCCGATAGTGGTCTCGAGCTCGGTGCGCAGCTGCAAGTTGGCGTCCGCACCAGCGCCATAAGCGGGGCTGAAGCCAGCTCCAGAACGGTGTTGCACCACGACGCGACCATCCAGCGGTGCGCGGTTGACGTGGACGTCCAGCGGTGACATGAAAATTGAGAGCCGTACACGCCCGTCCTGCTCGCCAACGGAAAGCACCGTTCCATCGGCGGGGCTGACAACATCATCCTCGATTAGCCGTTGCGGGTCGCGGTGGAACCAGAGTAAAACGCTACCAATCACTAACAGCGCTGCCGCGGCCCAGCCAGCTTCACGTAATGGCATATCAGACGGCAGCCCCGCGGCGGCGGCGAACGGAACCAGCGCCAGCCCCAGTGCGGCGGTAGCATAAATCCAGCCCGGAGTACCGACGGCGAAAGGGGGCGTGCGCCTTCCCGGCGGCGGTTCACGCCACGGCAGGTCCATCACCCCTAGAATGGCGTCCTGCATCTCTGGCAGGTAGTGGAACACGATATACGCCAGCGCAACTAGCGCGATCAGGCTGCCACCTTTCCCTATCCAAGCGTGCGCGTAGTAGAATGTATCCTCTCCCCACACATTCTGGTAGGTAAGCCAGATAACTACGGCGTTCCGAATCAGATTGAGCAAGTAAATCGTGGGCACAGTCGCTAAGAACGCGTAAAGGCGGCGCTGACGTGGTGCGCTAGTACATAGCACGCCGCCAACAAAGATTATCATCGACTGCAACGCAGTACACGCCAGTACGATGCTGACCGGGGATGACATCGGGTCGCGCCACTCTGCCTCGACGGGGACGCTCACACCCTGATGCGTTGAGCCAATACGATACCAACGCGAGCCGGAACCGTAATCCAGTGCTTCCAGCGCAGTCGGATAGCCGAATATATCAAGCAGCCAAACCGACTGTTCTGCCACCACTAGGATTAGCCATCCTGCCAGTAGCGGGATTCGCTCAACCAGGAAATATATTCCACCGGCGACTATGGTCATAGCCACTAGCCAGCGTAACGCAGGGTATTCCTGCTTCCAGTAGATTGTAAGCCAATGATGGTACGCCAAGTAGCCAAAGAACGGCAGCGCCATAGCGCAAAAAAAGGCGTTGACGGGGTCGTTAACTGGAAGTGTCGCGTAGTATGCGACCTCACTCCACCAGAAACCACCCAACGCCAGCCATCCAACCATGCAGAGCCGGTGGCCTGCAGTAACCGGCAGTCTACGCCCTGCAAATACATGGGGGCCACTTGAGAGCCAGTATCCTGCCGTGAGTAGCAGCAGCGACCCAATGGCGAGTACCTCACTGGCCGGTATCATCACTCCGCGCGACGCCTCCCCGCTAAAAAAGACTCTTCAGCTAAAATGAGCACACGCCGCTGCGTACGATTCGGGGTCGCCGATGTCAAACCATGTCCCGGCATAGGCAATGCCGCGCACCGTTGCACAGCTGCTGCGCCATGCCAAGAAATGTCCTAACGCATCGCGCTGTCCGCCGCCGGCGAGAAAATCATCGAGAGCGCTGACACCGCTAGAGGAGAGCAGCCAACAGGCGGTCGCCGCCAGAGTAGAACGTGGTACGGACGGCTTCTCGACAAAATCGACAATGACACCGTCCTCCAGCGTGGCGATACCATAGAGTTGCGCTAGCTCTCGGCTCTGGACGTCGTAGAGCGCAATGATGTCGTCGCCGGTCGCCTCGTGCAACTCTACCAAGCGGTCGAGATTGAAGTCAAAAAGATTGTCGCCGCCGGCGATGAAAAGCGGACCTGTCAAATGCTGTGCCTCCACTAGTTGCCCGAGGGCGCCCAGTGCGCCCGGCTTCTCATCTTCGCTGTGTGCCTGCTCGACCGTTAGCTCTACTTGCAGCGGACCGTCGTAGCTGGTGATGAAGGCATCGAACTGGCTGGCAAAGGCGGCGTTGACCGCAAGCAGCACACGATTGGGGGTGACTGCCTCGAGCGAGCGTAGTACATGTGCCAGTAGTGGTTCGCCTGCGACAATGAGCAGCTGCTTAGGGGTATTGCGTACCAGCTCTCCCATGCGACTCGCAAAGCCACCCGCCAGAACGATTGCGTCCATCAGAGCGAGATCTTGCCGCCGGCCATCAGTTCCTTGATAGCATCATCGGCTGCCTCAGCGAGCTTCGTGTCATCATATAGCGCTTGCTTCACAGCCTGATGGCGGTCGCGTACCTGCTTCCAGCGCGCCTGCTGCTCCTCGCGCGTCACCTTACGGTGCTGTCGCAAGTGGTCAAGCATCTCCATCGCGCGTTGGTGCTGGTGGTCTGCACGCTGGCGAATTTCGACAAAATCCTGATGTTTTTTGTCTGCCTCTCCAGAGAGATGTGACGCCTCCTGCATCATCTCGGTCATCTTGTCATACAATTTTGAATTGAGCTTCGCCAGCCGCACTACTTCCTGGTGGTGCTGATCCGCCTCGCTGAAGCGGGTGTCGATTGACTCGTCTAGTTCGCTCACCTCGGCATGCAGGTGCTCCTGCTCCTCCAACGACACCTGTTGCTCGCTCAGGCTGCGGCGCAGGATGGAAATACGCTCAAGCAAGGCGCGCTCTCGGGCAATTGACATCTCGGTTGTCTCGAGCCGTCGCTCGGACGCCATGATTTCCGACATTAGTGCCTGAACTGTGTCGAGTAGCCCTCCCGAGCCCCGGCCGCTCTTCCCCTTCGCCTTCTTGGCGGCAATTAGCTTGTGAGCCTGCTTGCGCAGCTGCTCACGGGCTTGCATGCTCTGGCCCTTGGCGCGCGAGTTGGACTTCATTTCCTCGCGCAGCGCTAGAATCTGTTCCATCACCTTGTGGCGCTGCTCATGCAGCGCATCGCGTTCGTCGCGCAACATGCGCGACTCGTTATTGAACTCATTGCGGCGCGCTACGAAGCGCTGGAATTGCTCCTCCGAGCGCTGTATTTCGGTCTTAGGCTTGCGCTGTCCCTTCTTGCGTTGTGCCATCGGAAGCGGGGGACGGCTAGCGTGGTAATATAAAATCAACCTCTCAGACAGAAAGAGTACTGTTTGAACTATATCACCGGGAACTATGCGAAGGGGTTGAGTACCTTGTAGACTGAGTCATTGATCGGTCCTATTTCCAACGGCATTTCCTCTCCCGTGAATGTTTCAACCACCTCGATATAGCGGGAAGCTGCCTCCACCCGGATGTCGTCAGTCAGTGTGGGCGGCTTTCCTTTACCGGTAAAGCCCTGATTTGCGAGCCAGGTTCGCACGTATTCCTTATCGAACTTGCGTGGCTCTTCCTCCTTTTCAAAACGCGCTTCATAATCCTCCGCCAGCCAGTAGCGGCTGGAATCGGGCGTGTTTACTTCGTCCATCAGCATAATCTTGCCTTTGGAAATACCAAATTCGTACTTGGTGTCTACGAAAATCATACCCTGCTCGGCCGCACGCTCGACACCGCGGCGATAGAGTTGCATCGAAATCTTTGAGAGTTCGCGGAACAGCCCCCGCTCAATCACGCCGCGGCGATAGAGTTCCTCAGGTGCAACCGATTCATCATGGTCGCCCTGTGCCGCCTTAGTTGAAGGGGTGATTATCGGCTCGGGGAGCTGCTCGTGCTTACGCATGCCATCCGGTAACTCATTACCGCAGAAGTCGCGGTCGCCCCGCTCGTATGCGGTCCAAATCGAGGTAGAAGTAACGCCAGTCAGGTAGCCTCGCACGACCATCTCGACTTGAATGGGGTCGCAGCGTCGCACCTCCCACAAATTGGGGTGTGGTCGTCTTAGCACATGATTAGCGACTATGTCGGCCGTTTCCCCGAACCACCAGTCGGCCAGCTCGACCAGTGCTTGTCCCTTGAAAGGGACCGTTCCCAACACGCGGTCAAAGGCAGAAATGCGGTCGGTAGTAACCATTGTAATCGTCTCTTCCTTGACATAATTGTCACGCACCTTGCCACGGTAGAGTTCGCCTTGGTCTTCGTAACTGGTCCCCTCCAAGGTATGGGGAAGCTGCTGTCGCAGGATATCGCGGGCGACCATGTTGCACCGAAAGTGGGAGCGGGACTAAAAGCAGTATAGGTCGGTGCAGCGCAAGGCTGAAAAACTGCATGTGACTCTTGCGCAAGGTTATCGTGCTAAGCGACATGCTGAGGCGCCGCAGCAATAGACTGCTACGCCCACTTGGTGTTTTCATGGGTCGTGTCGGGATTCGTCCCAACAACCTCACCTTCCTCGGGCTGGCGCTGACCGTTGCTGCAGCGTGGCAGCTGTACGCATCAGACCACGACGGGAGGCCTGTTGCCATCTTGCCTGGAGTAGTACTGATGTTGCTGGCTGGGCTGGCTGACGGCGGGGACGGGTTGGTGGCGCGCGCTGCTGACCAGACAAGCGTACGCGGCGGCTTCCTTGATGCACTGACTGACCGCTACTCGGACAGTCTGCTCTTCGGCGCGTTGCTGCTGGGCGGTTGGCTGGTGCCACTGCCGCAAGCACCCTCGATAACAGGCGAGACGTGGGCACTGGCGGCGCTCATCGGCGCTCTGCTAACCTCTTATTCACGCGCAGCCGCCGAACGGCTCGGCGTGAGCCAGCAGGCTGTGGGCCTCATCGAACGGCCGGAGCGTATCATTCTGCTTGGCTTCGGTCTGCTAGCAGGAGAATTGGCAGGTAATCCCGCCATCTGGACTACCGGAACACTGGCGCTGCTGGCATTGCTCGGAAACCTCACAGTGGCGCAGCGACTCGTACATTTCTGGCGAAATGCATCTGAAACATAATTTAAATATAGGTCGTCAGTGGAACAACATGTCTGACTGGCGAGGGCTGGCAGCCACTGGCCTTGGATTAGGGCACTCACCATTCGCTCCCGGCACAGCCGGCAGTGGTGGTGCGCTGGTACTGGTCTGGGTGATTATGACCTATGGCGGAGCACAGGGTGGCTACGCACTGCTAGCGATTGCCATCCTGCTCTACCCGGCCGGTCGCAGCTTGGCTGAATGGGCCGAACAGGAGTGGGGCGATGACCCCGGATGCTTTGTGCTGGATGAGATAGCAGGCTACCTGCTAGGTGCCGCCATTATTTGGCTTGCTACTGCATCATCCCCAGATGTAACCGAGCTAGTGGCACTGTTCGTCCTGTTCCGCGCCTTTGACATCCTGAAGCCATGGCCAATCTCGCGGCTGGAGGAGTTCAAGGGTGGTGACGGGGTGATGCTGGATGATGTTGCAGCCGGTATACTGGCTGCTGTCGTGCTACTTCTGCTCCCTATTCTGTTTTAGCCAGCCCCCTGCTTGCGATGCCAATGGTCGAAATCGTTCTCTATTTGCATATCATCGGCGCCATTGCGCTCTTCAGTGGATTGGTGGCGGCTGCTGTGGCGATGTTGCGCATGGAGCGCGCTGCTGGTGAAACGCGGCGCGAGTTGGCGTCAATGGCGCGGGCGATGGCGTCAATGGCGGCAGGAGGCGGCGCACTGACGCTGCTATTCGGGCTCTATATGGTACTCAACGAACCGTGGCCTAACTTCGGTGATGCGTGGATTGACAACTCACTTGGGCTATTGCTAGTGATTGTTGTAGTTATCCCGCTGGTAATAGTGCCGCGGCTACGTGCGATTGCCGAGGGAGGCGGGACCATGGGCGACCCAACGCTCTGGATTACGACAACTGGCATGCTAGGGGGATCTTTCGGCATCGAGTACTTGATGGTTGCGAAACCGCTAGCACACGGCAGCGACGACGGCGTACTGCTGCTATTTCTGCTACTTGGTGCAGGAGCGGGCTGGTTACAGACCAGAGAAGCCTGAGTTTCGTTTTTTACCCGCCCTCACTGGGGGCGCAATGACTGAGATTGAGATTCGTGTCGGTCTCAAGCCGGGCATGGCTGACCCTGAAGGCGCCAATGTCCAGAAAGCACTGGGATTGCTAGGCTTTGAGTCTGTAGAGGGTGTGAAATCGGCGCGCTGCTACCGCGTCTTGCTCGAGCTGCCAGAAGATAAAGCGCTCAAAGAGGCGGAGCGCATGTGCCAGCGGCTGCTTGCTAACCCTGTAGTGCATGACTACTCTATCTCGGTGGTGGAATGAAACTACAGCCGCTTGAGGGCGTGGAACAGGCATTCACGGTACCTCTCGATGGAGACCTCAAGGCAGCCGCCGAAGTGCTAGGGCTGGGACTCTCGGTCACTGAGCTTGAAAAGGTACGCGACTATTTTCGCGCCGAGAAACGGGTGCCAACCGATATCGAGCTGCAAGCGATTGATCAGGCATGGTCCGAGCACTGTTGCTACAAATCATCGCGCCCCGTTCTCGAGGAAACCGTTTTCGGACTTGATGTACCGCGCAAGGTCTTCGTGCGGGAAGATGCAGGTGTGATGGAATTCGATGCCGACCACTACTACGTTGTTGGCCTTGAGTCACACAACCACCCTTCGGCACTCGACCCCTATGGCGGGGCGGCGACTGGTATCGGCGGAATCCTGCGCGACGTGGTCTGCATGGGTGCACAGCCAATTGCCTTGGTCGACCCGCTGTTCTTTGGGGAACTAGATCTCCCTCGCGCTGAGCTGCCTGAAGGCGTCAAACATCCACGCTACCTGATGGGAGGGGTTGTAGCTGGTATCCGCGACTACGGTAATCGTGTGGGAATACCTACAGTGGCTGGTCAAGTGGTATTCCACCCCAACTACACTGGCAACCCACTGGTGAACGTGGGCTGCATTGGTGTGATGCCGAAAGCAGAACTGATTCGCAGCCGAGCTGGCGGACCGGGTGACGTCTACATCCTCGCCGGTGGCCGCACCGGCCGCGACGGCATCCACGGAGTGACGTTTGCGTCACGCGAGCTGGAAGCAGGCTCCGAGAGCGACATTGGCGCGGTCCAGCTGGGGGATCCGATTACCAAGGAACCACTGATGCACCTCTGCCTCGAACTGAACCGAGCCGAACTACTGACCGGGATGAAGGACTTGGGTGGTGGCGGTCTATCGTGCGTAGTCGGTGAACTGGCGCTGGATGGTGGCTGCGGTGCGCGCGTAGATTTGGAAAAGGTGCCACTCAAGCAGCCGGGAATGGCACCATGGGAAATCTGGGTTTCGGAATCACAGGAACGTATGATGTTTACCGTGCAACCTGAAAACGTCACGGAAGTGCTCGAACGATGCGCGGCGTGGGATGTTGAGGCGACCGAAATCGGAGAAGTTGTCCCACAGAAGCGAACGAGCGTTGACTGGCACGGCACGACTGTGCTGGACCTCGACCTTGAGTTTACAACCAAGGGCCCAGCCTATCAGCGACCGTCGCTTGAACCGCAGACGCCTGAGCTCCTAGCAGCAGTAATGGAGCAACCAGACGACCTCGGAGCATTACTGCTCGAGCTGCTGGCGACCCCCGAGGTATGTTCGCGCTCGTGGATCATCCGACAATATGACCACCAAGTACGCGGATCTACTGCACTTAACCCGCTACAGGGACCGGTCGGGAACGAAGGTCCTGGAGATGCTGCCGTGCTGAAGCCCGTGTCTGATAGCTGGCGCGGACTGGCGCTGACGAGCGACGTCAATCCCTGGCTGGTGGAGGCCGACCCCCACGCAGGAACACTACTGGCGATTGCCGAAGTATGCGGTAATCTCGCCGCTGTAGGTGCACGTATCGATTCGCTCGCCGATTGTCTCTGCTTTGGGAATCCAGAAAAACCTGAAGTGATGGGGCATTTCCGTGCTACCTGCGAAGCGCTAGGTGAAGGCGCGCTGGCACTTGGGGTGCCGTATATCTCAGGCAACGTTAGTTTCTACAACGAAACTTCCCAAGGTGCTGTACCGCCAACACCGGTGCTGATGGGAATCGGACTCGTTGATGATATTCGTAATTGCGTCACGAGCGACCTGAAGCTAGATGGAGAACTCTGGATTATAGGTGCAACCCGTGACGAGCGGGGCACCAGCCTCGCTGCACGGCATCTTGAATTCGAGGGAGGAACACTGCCCACGGTCGATTTCACGACTCTGGTTCCGCGTATGGAGGCTCTGATAGAGGCGATTGCGGCTGGCGAGGTAGTTGCATGCCACGACCTCTCGGCTGGCGGTCTCGCAGTTGCGCTGGCCGAGATGTGCCTCTCCGGTAACGGCGCAACGATTGAGCTGTCCTCGAAGCTGGACGCAATGGCCACTCTCTTCAGCGAGTCTGCAGGACGCTGGCTGGTACAGGTCGCTCCGGGCTGCGAAGCAAGCTTTGCGAAGCGTTTCGACCACGCACAGCGGCTCGGCGCGCCCGCTGATGAGTTGTCCGTAACATCCAACGGCAAAACACTGCTGGAGTTATCACCAACAGCGCTGCGAGCGGCTTGGGAAGCACCGCTCTGGGAACGGCTGGCCTAGGCATTTTTATCAACCCCCTTAATCGGCAGCACGATGACTCTTGCAGCGACGCTGATACTGCTGATTTTCATAATTACCTTCGTGCTCATTCTAGGCGAGTTCGTGCACCGCACTACCGCTGCCTGGATAGGGGCAGTAGCGATGCTGATTGTGGGGAAACTGACCGGTACGCTCGACTGGTGCACACATGGAGAATGTGAAGGGAACCTCTTCGCTGCAATTGAATTCAATGTGATTGGACTGCTGCTGGGAATGATGATCTTTGCGGCAATGCTCGAAATCAGCGGCTTTTTCGAGTTCATCGCCATCAAGGCGACAAAGCTCTCGAAGGGTGACCCCTGGATGTTGGTAGTTTACTTGGGAACCTTCACCACACTGATCTCGGTGGTCATCGATAACGTGACTGCGATTATCCTGATTGCGCCGATTACCATTAAGATTTGCAACAAGCTGGAAATAAGTGCCATCCCCCCACTAATTACCGAGGCAATTCTCTCCAATACGGGTGGCGTCGCTACATTGGTGGGTGACCCCCCGAATGTCATGATTGCAGCCTCGACAGGGTTCACCTTCAACAGCTTTATCGAGCACCTAACGCCGCTGACAGTGATAGCATGGATTGCGACGATGGGGTATATGCGCTACTACTATCGCGACTGGATTGAGACCCGCCCTGAGCATGTGGTGGAAGTGCTGGCGGAGGACGAATGGGCAGCAGTCCGCGACCGGCCGATGATGAATCGCACGCTGGCGGCGCTAGCACTCACGATTGGGATGTTCTCGGTGCACGAGCTTATCCACCTCGAGCTGGAGATTTCGGCCATCGCGCTCGGCGGAGCGGGGGTCGCGATTGCGCTTTCGCTGCCTGACCTGCCCGAGGTAGTCGAGAGAGTCGAATGGCCTGCGCTGCTTTTCTTTGCCGGGCTGTTCATAATGGTCGGTGGCCTGGAAGGGGTAGGCCACCTCACGGCGTTAGCGACCTGGATTTTCAACACCTTCCAGGAACCACTGATGCTGGCAGTTGCAGTCATCTGGGTCTCCGCCATAGCGTCGGCAATCATCGATAATATACCCTTTGCCGCCGCGATGATTCCAGTAATCCACAAACTTGGTGAGCTAAGTGTGGACCCAGTAACAGAACTCCCTACGCTTAACACCGCACCGCTCTTCTGGGCACTAGCAATGGGATGCGGCTTCGGCGGTAACGCGACCCCCATCGGTTCCTCGGCCAACGTGATGGCGGTCTCAATTAGCGAACGCGGCGGTCACACCATCACCACCGCTGAGTGGATGCGCGTAGGGCTGCCTGTGATGCTAATTACCTGTGTCGTCGCAACCATTTTCATGGTCGTCTTCTACGACTCGCTCTACGTCCATCCCTGAGCCAAGATAACGGCGCAGATCGAGCAGTCATCCGGGTCACTTACGGCGGCACTGCACTCTGGACAGTACGCGCGTTCCAGGAACTTCTCCAGCCACGCCGCGCGCAGTTCCGGCTCATCGGCTTCCATTGCATGACGTAGTTCCTCATCTGCGCCTTCGAGCGATGACAAATGCTCCAGACTCGCCATCTTGGCGACTGTATCTGGCTGCGGCCGTAACAACGGCGCCATGAATACTCCCGCGACAAAGCCAGCAGCGTGCGCCGTGTGCCCCACACCATCACTGATACCGGCGGCGACATAGGCCGTCTCACCACCCATGAATACCAGTGCTGCCAGTATTACTGGCACACGCGGCAGGAAGAGCGGGCCTAGTAGCATTGGGATTTCGTCGCGCGGATAGAGCAGCGCGAAGGCACCCATCACTGCGAAAACCGCCCCTGATGCGCCGATATGGATGCTGTCCTGTCCTTGCCAGAGTGCCAGCAACCCACTGCCAAGCGACGCGAGCAGCCCGCCTGCGAAAAAGACAATCAGTAGCCGACGCGTACCAATGCGCTCCTCGAACGGCGCGCCGAGCAGCAACAGCACCAGCATATTCATTAGCAGATGCAACGGCCCAGCGTGCAGGAACAGAGCAGTAAGCAGTGTCGCCCATGCGAACCCGGGCTCTGTCAGATACCCGGGGCGAAAGCCCAGCTCCAACCAAGTGGACAGTGGCGTGCCCGCAAGCCACCACACTGCAAAGAGCGCAAAGTTAGCCAACACCAGCGCCTGCGCCGCATACATGTGCGCCCGCAGTCCACCGACTAACACTGCGGCCGCCAGCAGCAGCAGCAAGAACGATAGCCCGCTCATCACTGGGGGCGAGCGCGGCGCGAGTTAAGGCTCACGCTGGGGTATGGTTGGGGGATCCCGTAGGACCCCCCGGTTGGCGCGTTGGAGCGCCTAGTCTTCTTCTTCGCGGCGGCGCAGTGCGACACCGAGCGACGCCAGGAAGGCGGCGCCAGCCAGGCCAGCTAGGCCCAGTGCGAACGACGGGGAGGTGCTGGTAGCAGACACCACACTGACTTCAGTCGAAATCAGGTTGTCGTCCTTCTTGTTGTCGTACTCGTCGCAGGCGTTGTTGGTACCACACGGCTTGATGACGCCCAGATCGTCCTCGTTCTGGTCTGGATTAATCCAGGCAAACACCTGAACGTCGTAGTAGTCACCGCCATCGCCACGGTCGGCACCCTTCTCGGGCACATATGGCTCGGTCCAGGTAAAGGAGGCGGTATAGGACGAGTCTTTATCAGCCGCTTCGAGCACGCGCTTAGGCTCCATCTTGGGTATGACGGTGCTGCCTATCTGTGTCGCGCGGGTAGTGCCGATGGACCAGTTCTTGTACCGGTCTCCATCCTTGGGGTCGTAGACCAGGAAGTAGACTTGCACGTCTTTGGCGTAGTTACCTTCGTTGACTGCTGTCACTCTGATTTCCATGCCGTCTGGGTCACCATCCTGCACTGCCACGCGATTCTGCTCGATTCCAGTGAGCGAGAACTGTGGCGGCCGGATGAAGTACTTGGCCTTACCGGGCGGTTCGGCCATGGCGGACTGAGAGCCAGTGTCGTACAGGTTGATGTAGAGTGTCAGCTTGCGGTTGCTGAGCGGCTCGTTGGTATCCCAGTTGAAATCTGGGGCCTCGATCACCATAGTAATCCGCGCTTCGCTGTCAGCATCCATTGGCACGCTAGTGGTACCACCGCTGCTGGTAGTTGAGATGGGAGCGCCATTGAGCGCACTCGCTGAGACGAATATCTGCCACAACGAGGTGTCGTAGCCCATCTGCTTCAGCTCAGGTGTGACCTGCAGTACATTGGCCAGCGTCCCGGTGTTCTTGACGAAGAAAGTGGTCGTCACGGTCTCACTTGGGAATATTTCCTGCTGGATAGCCCCTTCGCGCATGGCGAAGAAGCCGTAGTGCAGCGTGCGCACCACCTCGACACCGCCAATGGAGGCGCTGCCAAGTGGCCCGCGTGCGTGGAACACGAACGAGAACTTGTTGCCCGTTTCCGTGTCATACTGCAATGGCTGTGAGGCTGCGTACATGCCGCTAGAGCTGGTGAGGTGGATGTAGTAGGGTATCCACTCGCCCCAGCTGGTATCGGTGAGCTCGCTGCCAACCTTACTGTGGTCGCGGCCATCCATGATCTTGTAGCCGTTAGCCGTTGTGAGGCTCAGCGATTCTGAGTCATCCAGTCCGAAGCCCTCGTGCTGCGCCTTGACCATGATTTGATTGCCCGTTCCCATGTCGTAGTTGGCCCAGAAAACCAGGTAGCTATCGGCGCTCCAGACAGTCAGATAGGGTGTGCGCGCGTACTCGTTAGCTTCGGCTGCTGCCACTACCACTATGGTGCCCTGCATCACGGTGTGGAAGGTACACTTGTAGGCGTAGGTGCCAATGCTATCAAAGGTCCATTCCCACGCTTCGCCAGACGTCAGAGTTCCAGAGTCGAACTCGCCGTTGTTGTCGGTTACTGTGTGTGAGAAGCCGCCAGCATCGCTGTTGGTCCACTCAACTGTGGTGCCCATAACCACCTCAATGTAGCTAGGTGTGAAGCCCTGTGCTTGATTACCGATGGAGATACTGACGTCGTCAGTTGCCACGTCGGTTTCGTCCCAGCTTACTGAGAGTGCGCCGTCGCCCACCGCAGCAGGCTCGTTCGCGACATCGGCCCAGTTCTCTCCACCTGTTAGGGCAGAGTCACCCATGTCCTCCGCAGCACCAACCAGCAGCATGTGGCTCTCACCGTTGTTCGAAGCGAACAGGTCGGCCAGCGTAGTGCTGGTTCCGGATTCTGTCAGCTTGATACCAACGGTGTACATGCCGGGTCCGAGCGTGCCGGCCGGTAGCGCTATCGTGGTTGTACCAGTCGAAGTGCCCATGTCGAGGGAGGTCAATGGCACCGCATGTGACCACACGGTGTTACCGTCCATGTCATTGGCGTAGGCGTAGATGTCAGTAGACTGCGGAAGCCCGGTATCACCCAGGTTGCCCATCCCGACATTCTTGACGTTGGTGGTGAGCGATGCGCCCGCGCCAACGTCCATCCTGTAGGGCATGTCGACTGTGGTCTGGGTCAGGTCGAAGCCCAGTGCGTAAAGACCAATGTCATCGATGTACCAGATTGGATTCCAGTCGGGGTAGGAACCGCCCAAGTGGAAGCGAAGCTGCAGGTCGTCCATTCCGGGGCCTGTGTAGGTATCGAGGCGTATCTGCGTCTCGACCCAGCCGCCGGAACCGCCCACAAAGGCCTTCTGGCCGCTGAGGGGATTGGCGTAGGCTGGTAAGTTGTAGACTTCCGCATACTTCAGCGGCGCCGAAGAGGTTGATGGGGCTAACCCATTCCAGGTCGTGCCGCCATTGGTACTGATTTCCACCCTACCACCATCGTAGTAGTAGACGCCAGACTCGTAGAAGGCATAGGTGTGCATGAACACAAACTTGGCCTTCACTGCCTGACTCAGGTCGAACTTCGGTGAATAGAGGCTTATGTCGTCCCCATTGGGGTAGCCATAGACGTCATCACCGCCACTCCAGCCGTGAGCTGGACTCCTGAATGCGTTGGTGGAGGTGACCCAAGCCATGGTTGTATCACTGGCTATGCCTGTGCTCCAGCCGCCGACATAATCGTTGCCGCCTTTGGCGTTCACGCCACGTATCTTCTCCTCTTCGGCGTCGCTGAAGGAGACCGTGAACATGGTCTCACGGTTCACGTCCTTGTCGTTGTCTCCTGGGTACTCATCCGGAGCGGATACTCCGTTCTCATCTACGTATCCCTCTATCCAGGAATCTACCTTAATCTTGTACATTCCGGGTGTGCTGAAGTGGAAGGGGACTGTGATGTCCTTTGATTCGCCACTGGCGAAGGCGCCGCCGGTGCCACTGCCTGAGATTCCCCAGGTCTCCGTGTGCAACACGGACTCCATGCCAGTGCCAGTGATCGCTACCTCGTCGATAGCCCACTGCTCACCGTCACCAGGCCAGAGGTAGGAGTACATCCCAAAGTGGAACCGAACCCATACGCTGTCCTCGCCGACATAGTCGGCAAGCGCGAAGCTGTCGGTAACCCACTGGCCACCGTTGCTGAAGAAGGACTGGCCGCCGCTAATCTTCACGAAGCCGTCCTGCCCGTAAAGTGTGTGACCATAGTTCACGGAGAACACCGTCCCGGGGTAACCACCCTCAGGTATGAACGGTGTCCATACGATTTGAGTGGGGTCGGAATGGTCTGCGTTAGTCGATATCTCGACTCGGCCGCCGTTGTAGGCAGTGCCCTGAGACTGGTACCAGACAAAGCGATAGCGGTGGTCAACCGTCATGACTGCGTCGTCCGCTGCGTCACTCAGGTCAAGCGCCGGCATGGTCAGGTAACCGTCGCCGCCGCCGTAGTACATCGCGATTTCGCCATCCTCGTGGCCCCAGCCCTTTCCGCCGTCGGCGTCAGCCGCTGGGAAGTAGAAGCCAGGGTTGGTTCCCCAGGAACCCGTACCGCCGGTAGCGACATTCGTCGCTTCCCAGGGGTGGTCGTTCATGCTGGTGTGACTTTCGTGGTCCTCAGAGTATATGGTCTGCGTGCCATACGGGCCAATCTGCAATCGCACCTTGGCCTTGCCCGAAAGCTGCTCGACAGCGCCCGCGTTAAGCACCTTGATACCAATATCAGGGGTGCCGTCGACCGGAATCGGGTCAACTAAGTCCAGCGACGGAACGGCGATGTTGTTGCTGTAGACAAGACCGGTAACGGTCACGTCATCCAGCCAGTAGCCGTACGGTCCGTAAAAGGCGTAGTAATAGCCGTTCCAGCCAACTGACCAGCGAACCTTGACATCATCGTTGCCGACATAGGGAGTTAGGTCGTACGCGACCTGGCGGAAGTCGTCGGTCATCGGGAAGCCATCGAGGCCGTAGTAGGTCCAGCCCGACTTGCCGGCATAGGGGTTGGCCATGTAGGTGCCAATGGTGCTCCAGTAGCCGCCCTTGTAGCCCGCTTGACCGTCACCGCGGTCGCTGGGCGCCATCTCGTCCCAAGTCGTGCCGCCATCCTGCGATATCTCGACGATGAGGCCGTCATAGTTGTAGTAGAAGCGATAGTTATGCGAGAAGGTGAGTGTCGCATCCACGGGCAAGCTCAGGTCAAGCGATGGGGTGGAAGCGCCTGTAACGCCCGGATAGGACTGATCAGCCTTCTTGCCGCTATACAGTGCATTGCTGCCAGTATTTGCCTTGCTATCAAGCCCCCATATGTTATCGCCGCCGAACTTCTCGTAACTGATATCCCAATCACCAAAAGCGCCACCAGTTAGCCCATTTTCGAAGCCTTCGCTAAACATGACGTACTTGATTGTGAGGAACGCAGTCCATTTATTGTTGCTCGTGTCCTCGTCACTCCATTCGTCCGTGATTGATATCTCGATACCAACGACATCGCCCACCTTCAGCCCATTGGGGAAGTCTGGGCTGGAAGCATCAGGCTTGAAGGCATCAAAGGTGACGGTTTTCGACTCCTTGTAGGCTATAGAGCTGATAGTTTCAGTCTCGTCCATGGCTGTCTTGGCCTTCGTGGTCAAGTCTACCTGGACGTCATCGAGGCGGTACCAGCCGTTGTAGTACCAGTACCAGTAGGTACAGTAGCCAACCCGCCAGCGCAGGTCGAGCGTCTCGCCTGCCCAGGGACCCAGGTCCAGCTCGACGTTGCCCCACTTGTAGTCGTAGTTATTGTCGCCAGTGGTGCGCCAGTACATGTCCTGGGAATTGCCGAAGCTGTAGTAGGCCCAGCCGAGCTGGCCACCGTACGGGTTGTTGTAGGTGGACACCATGGGTGTTTGGTAGTAGCCGCCCTTGGCGAAGCCGTCTATCTGATCCCAAGTAGTTCCGCCATCGGTGGAGCCCTCCAGGAACGCGCCTTCATAGGTGAAGTACATCCCCCAGGAGTGCGAGAAGGAGAGCGTGCCACCCATCGAAGAGGTCATGTCGATGGAGGGAGCCCGCAGCCAAGAGTCGTAGGCCATAGCGCCTATGGTCTTGACCCAGGCGCCGTTGCTAGCTGAGTGGACCTCTAGCGTGTCGTAGCCATAGGAGCTCCGGTAAATGTAGTTGCTATCCGCAGCAATCCCGTACGTGTAGTAATTGTGGCCGGGGTAAATCTGCCCGTAGGGAATACCCACCGAGCAACCGCTCGGATAGCCATCGTCAGTGCCGATGACACACTTGGATATTCCGCTGTAGTAGCCGTAGTAGGCACCGAAGTATAGGTTTCCGTTACCGTCGGTGGCCACATCGTAATGGTAGTTGAATTTGTAGTACCACAGAGAATACGCACCGGGAGCATTGTTGTAGTAGTCGGTTACCTTACTACCGCTAGTGGTGAACTCGGTAACACGACCCCTGTCACTGGCAAACTGGCTCCGGTAGCTGTAGTAGGAGACGAAGACGTGGGTCTCCGTGCCAACTGTGGCAGTCTCGATGCCCATGGGCCGGCAGTAGTGGTAATTCCCACCACCGTAGGTGGTGCAGCCAGTGAGTGCGGAGCTCCATTTGTTTATGTAATCGCCGTCAGGGTCCCAACGGGTGATGTACAGCCACGCGTTGTAGTACCAGCCGGTCGAGACAAGTATCTCGTCATTTATATTGTCAAAAGCTATTCCCTGAGCGTAGTAGAGGGGCTTGGAGCTCGTGTGCTGCTTGTACCATGCGTAGGTGTATGTGTCAGTGCCAGAGTCGTAGCTCAGCTTGTACATGCGCGCGTTCGAGCTGCCGTAGGTGATGAAGTAAACATTCCCCTCGTCGTCAGCGGTGACGGCACGTGGCCTGTAGCAGCCGGAAGGGGAGTACTTGGCATCGAGAGTCTGAGTGGTGGCATCTATGATGACTACTTCACCGCAGTTGCCGGTACCGCCAAAGTAATTGGCGACGTATAGCTTGCCGTTCTTGGCATCCACGTCGTAGGGGCCGTCTGTGAGCAGGCCTGCCAGCTCCAGCTGACCAGGATAGCTGGCGCCACTGCCCTTACGGCCAGCGGACATCGCCTCGCCATCCCACTCTCCATCCTCATCTTCACTATCTATGCCGCGGTTCCACGTGTCCTCGTCGTTGCCAGCACCCCAACCATCGCGGGTGCCCGAGAAGATACCGTGGGTCCAGCCGGTTACATCACCATTGGTGTCATAGTCGCTGAAGTCCTCGTCTATAACTGTTACAACATTGGTGGTAAATATCTCCATATTCACATCGACATCGGTCTGGGTGTTGCTACCCTTGTTCTTGATGTCGGCCGAGAACACGTTGTCGTCAGCCAGTGATATCGGATCTGGATGTTCCACAGATGTTATCTCCACCTCGTTGACTGGAGGCGGGGGTGCGTAGAACTCTACTGCGCGGCCGGCGTAATAGCCGCCATTCATGCCGCCGAAAGCATAGCTCAGTCCGAGGGCGCCGCTCTCCTGAATACCTGCCGAAGAAGCGCCATAGAAATTTTGGGCTGTGTTATCCTTGTACTGGAACACGATGTTACCAGTTGCCTCATACATCAGTACCTCGTAGGTGACTGTATTCGTACAGGGCTGCGCCCACTGCCGCAGCTGCTCGAATTGTATAATGAAAACTCGGTTTCCTGTTGTTCCTTGGGACTCCGAGTAAATTCCACTGGCGCCAGTACAGTACTGCCAGTCGTTCCACATTGGCGCTATCAGCGCGGTGTTGATAGCCGTGGATGGGATTCTCTTGCCTGTCCAGTCGTACGGCACTCCGGGGTTCCCCAGAGTCAGCCAGCCGTTATCTCCGCCAATCCACCACTGAGTACGATCCACGTCGTACATGGTGAATGTCCAAGGCAGAGTATACGGGCCTTGTACGTAGTCAGAAGGGTCAGAGATCTTGGATCCACTACTTACAATGTCTACCCAATTGTAAGTGGGGCCAGTGCTTTCGGCACTGTCCTTGTAGGTGTAACCCTTTGCATCAGGGCCACCTGATCTCGCCGCAGCGTCGGGTGCCAGCATTACAAATCCGCTGGTGACCATTACTACGGCAACCACGAAAGCAACGAGCCTCGCGGTCCAGTCGATGGAGCTCTCTATAGAGTTTTCTTGCATATAACACACCTTGGTTGAGTCCTTGTCCCAACAGGTCCGAAGACCCGTTGAAGGGTACGTGCTATGCTGCCGGTTCATTAAAAACGTTCGCCCGTGGCCCGGGCAGGCTGCACGGCAGCCCAAGGGCTATAGCGGAGGGTAAGGCGTACCGACGATGAACATCGGAGTTCTGGCACTGCAGGGAGCGGTCAGCGAGCACCGGCTAGCACTGGAAGCGTGCGGTGCCCGCGTGAGGGACGTTCGAACGCCGCGCGAACTAGCGGAAATTGAGGGATTGGTGGTGCCAGGAGGCGAATCCACCACGCTGCGCCATCTGCTGCGAAATGCTGGCCTGTGGGAGTCACTGCTAGTGTGGGAAAAGCCCATACTGGGGACCTGCGCAGGGGCAATCCTGTTAGGCCGCTGCGATGACAGGACGCTAGAAAAAATGGAGCTGCGGCTGGATCGCAATACCTACGGCAGGCAGCAGGAGTCATTCGAGGCCCGAATCAAGCTCGACGTGGGTGACTCGTTTCCCGGGGTGTTCATCCGAGCGCCCGGTATCACTGCCACTGGCGGGACGTGCAGGCCAATCGCATGGCACAACGGAAATATCGTTGGCGCTGTGCAGCCACCTCACATGGCACTCACCTTTCACCCCGAATTGACCGGAGACCGACGACTGCACCAGCGCTGGCTGGAGATGGTACCACGGTAGCCGACCCGAAAGGCCGCCAGACGCCAGGCTACGAACGGCACGTCTTCATCTGCGGCCACGAGCGTCCGCCCGCTGCCGCGCGGCCCTGCTGCTCCGGACGCGACAGCCTAGCTGTGCTGAAACAGATGAAGACGGCCGCCAGCGAGGCGGGACTTTCCGGAGTGCGAGTCCAGAAATCGGGTTGCCTCGATTTCTGCGAGAATGGTATCTCCTGTGTAGTCTACCCGGAAGGGGTGTGGTATCGCATCGCGGAGCCGGAGCGTGACGTGGCAGAAATTGTCGAGCGGCACCTGCGCCACGGGAAGGTTGTCAAGCGATGCCTGATGGAGTTCTGATTTTCTGACGATTAATATTTAAGGAAAGAAACTTCATGCGAAGATAGTGGTGCGCGGGGCAGGATTCGAACCTGCGAACCCCTAAGGGAGAAGGTCTTGAGCCTTCCGCGATTGGCCAGACTATGCGACCCGCGCCCCGTGCCGATGGTCGGGGGTATTTTAGCGACGCGTCGCTGCCACCAGATGACTGCACCAGAATGGTGGAAACGTGCCTGCAACGAACTGTGCATCGGCGACCCAGTGCTGGCAGCGATTATCGATCGCTTTCCCGAAGAACAGCTCGAGCCACGGGCAGATGCGTTCTTCACTCTGGCACGTGCAATTACAGGACAGCAGATTTCAGTGAAAGCGGCGCAGAGTGTCTGGGGCCGGCTGGAAGTCATTTGCGACGGTGCGGTGACTGTGGAGGCTGTGCTGGCGCGCAGTGTGGAACAGCTACGGCCGGCGGGGCTGTCGCAGCGCAAGGCGGAGTACGTGCACGGACTCGCCACCCATCGAGAAGTCTGGGACATCGACTGGGAACCACTAAACGACGAAACAGCGATTGCGAAGCTCTGCCAGCTGCGCGGAGTAGGGCGCTGGACTGCTGAGATGTTCCTGATTTTCTATTTGTTGCGGCCTGACGTGCTGCCACTGGATGACATAGGGCTGGTGGCAGCGATACGAGATATTTACGGGGAAGCGCTTGAGACGGTGGAGCTACGCGAAATCGGTGCGGTGTGGCAGCCCTGGCGCTCAGTCGCAACTTGGTACCTGTGGCGCTCGCTTGACCCGGAGCCAGTCGAATACTAGGTGAGAGGCCTACTCGCCAGCCGTTTGCGCCTTCACGACTGCACCGAGGGCGTGCCGCACTAGCCGTGCAGCGAGCGCAGCGGTGTTGCCATTGTCGGCGGGTGGACAGGTTTCAACGCAATCGAAGCCGACCAGTCGGTCGCTCAGGAAGTTGAGCACCTGTAGCACCTCATAGGGTGTCATACCAAATGGCTCGGGCGTTCCGACACCAGGGGCGAAGGCAGGGTCAATCGCATCCATGTCGAGACTCAGGTAGAGCGGGCCATCGAGTGCATCAACAATATCTGAGAGGTGCTCGCGCAAGTCGACCCAGCCCGCCTCAATGTAGCTGAGGTCATCCTCGCGCGCCGCCTGCTGCTCCTCACGCGATAGCGAGCGCACGCCAATGACGCGGACGCACTCGACGCCCACTATTTCGGAGACACGGCGCGTAGTCGCGGCGTGCGACCACTTTGCGCCCTGATAGCCGTCGCGGTAGTCTAGGTGTGCGTCGAGAACGACAACAGTGAGATTAGGATAGTACTGCTTCAGTGCGGCGACCGCTGGCGGAGTGAGCGAATGCTCACCGCCGAGGCCGACCGAAAATTTTCCTGCGGCGCCAATGCGGTCAACAATCTCGCCGATGGCGCTGTTATTAGCCTCCTGGTCTGCGACCGTCTCGACGTCTCCCCAGTCGTGGGTCGGGACGTCGCGCAGGTCGAGACCGAGCTCGTTGAGCCATGATTCAAAGTTATGGCTGTGGTGCCGGATGGCCTCAGGACCGTCGGCAGCACCCTTACGAAAGCAAGCGGTGCCATCGAAAGGGTAGCCCCAGATTACGAAGCGTGCATCATCGAAAGCCGCTTCGGCATCAGCAAAAAACTCAGGCACGCGTAACCAGCCGGCGTCCCATCGCCTGCAGGAAGCGGATTTCGCCTCCAGGCTCAATACTGCCCTGGAATTCCTCGGGGATGTCGGCCATCGGGATAGTGAAGGTCTCCCAGGTTTCTAAATCCATGAACTGCACCTCGGCACCCATGTGCGCCAGCACCTGTCCCTTGCGGTTGTCCACCTGCGGGACGTGCACCTTGTGCTTCACAGGATGGACCAATGACCGCTTTACCCCATCAAAAATGCCCACTGCAACGATACGCGCCTTGGCTTCGCCGTGCTTGCCGGGCTTTGAGGTGATGTATTCCACAATCCTACACGGGGCGTCATCAACAACGATGTAGCGCCCCACCTTGAGCGATCGGATTGCCTGGATAGTGGTGGTCATGATTGCACTCCGCGGACGGGGAGCTAGTCCTCGCGCAGCAGTCCGGCGGTGCGGAGCTCGTGCTTGATGTTGCGGACGGCGTTCTTGATGTCATTGACCTCGCGGGCGCCAACGCAGACCATCTTGCCGCTGCCGAAAAGTAGCAGCACCACTTTTGGATCATCCATACGATAGACCAGTCCGGGGAACGCCTCAGGTTCATATTCGACGTTTTCAAATCCAAGCGACATCGCAATCTGGATCAGGTTAAGTGTGGACTCCAAGTTAGTAGTAGCAACGATGTTCTGGATGACTATATCTGGTTCGTCCTTGACTGGCATCTTCAGGACACGTAACTTGTCTACCACCTTGTTGATAGCGACGTGCACGTCCGGAATCGAGCGCGCACCGGTGCAGACGACCTTCCCGCTGCGGAAGATGAGCACCGCCGTCTTGGGCTCTTTAAGCTTGTAGATCAGGCCCGGAAATCGGTCTTGGTCGTATTCAGCACCTTCGAGCTGGAAAGCGATGTCCTGCAACATCAATTCTTTGCCAATCGAGGCGCTCGCCACGACGTTTACTACTGTTATTTCAGCCATGGTAAAACCCCTAGGAGCGGCCTATATAAGCGACCTATATAAAGCTTAAATACCAAATCATCCGATTAACTGGTAACGTTACGCGACCTTTTTAGCGCACCCTGTGTGGCGCCGCAGCGGGGCCCGTAGGGTAGCTTGGTCCATCCTTCGGCGTTCGGGACGCCGGTACTCCAGTTCAAATCTGGGCGGGCCCACCATTCAGCCACTACAGCGGCTTGCTAGCCTCGAAAAATATCTCGGATATCTGCTCTTATATATGGGAAGATGCTAGACGATAATGAGCGAAGCCGTGATTGCAGGTTACGTTCGTTCGCCCTTCACTCCCGCGCGTAAAGGTGCACTGGCGAAGGTTCGGCCAGACGAACTGATGGCGCAGGTGGTGCGCGGGCTGCTTGAGCGAAACAGCATTGACCTGGTCGAGCTGGAAGACATGATCATTGGCTGTGCATTCCCGGAAGGCGAGCAAGGACTGAACGTGGCACGCATTGTTGGTTTCCTGGCCGATCTGCCAGTATCAGTGGCAGGGACCACGGTGAACCGCTTCTGCGGGTCATCGATGCAGGCAATTCACATGGCTGCGGGTGCGATTGCGACCAACGCAGGTGAGGCATTCATCTGCGGCGGCGTCGAGTCAATGACGCGCGTGCCGATGATGGGGTTCAACCCTCTCCCGCATCCCGGACTCTGTGAGCGAGCGCCCGAAGTTTTCATCTCGATGGGGATAACTGCCGAGAATCTGGCGCGCAAGCACGAAATTACGCGCGAAGCACAAGAGGCGTTCGCGCTTGAATCGCAGCAGCGCACATTGCGTGCCGCAAACGAGGGTTACTTTGATGACGAGATAGTGACGATTGAGAATGGAGGCAAGGTCTCCACGGATGGCTGTCCGCGTCCCGACACAAACCTCGAGGCGTTGGCGGCGCTGAAGCCTGCCTTTGACGCCAATGGCTCCGTGACGGCAGGCACCTCATCGCCGCTTACGGATGGGGCATCCGCAGTGCTGCTGACCTCAGCCGACTACGCGCAGCGCAATGGCCTGAAGACTCTGGCACGCATCCGCGCCACCGCCGTTTCCGGCTGCGCGCCTGAAATAATGGGTATTGGCCCCGTAGAGGCCGCTCGCAAGGCGCTCGACCGTGCAGAGTTGAAGCTAGAGCAAATGGACATCATCGAGCTCAACGAGGCTTTCGCGGCGCAGTCGCTCGCAGTACTGAGTGAACTGGGACTATCTCACGAAAAGGTGAATCTGGATGGCGGAGCAATTGCACTAGGCCACCCACTAGGGGCAAGCGGCGCGCGTATCACCGGCAAGGCTGCCTCGCTGCTGCAGCGTGAGGGGGGGAAGTATGCGCTGGCAACTATGTGCATTGGCGGCGGGCAGGGCATCGCAACGGTGCTCGAGGCAACGTAATGGAACGCACAGCAGTCATTGGTTCCGGCGTCATGGGCGCTGGCATTGCGGCACACCTGGCGAATGGCGGTGTGCAGGTAGATCTACTCGACATCGTTCCGGAGGGCGCCGAAGACCGCGATATACTGTCACGAGGGGCGATTGCGCGCCTGCACAAGACCAAACCAGCACCGCTGATGCACGCTGACTTTGCAGAACGTATCCAGCCCGGCAACCTAGAGGACCACCTCGAACGGGTTGCGAAAGCGGATTGGATTGTCGAGGCTGTTGTCGAAGACCTAAAAATTAAACAAAAAGTGTTCAAGCAGCTCGAAAAAGTCCGCAAGGACGGTAGTTTCATCAGCTCCAATACATCGACCATTCCACGCGCGCAGCTCACGAAAGGAATGGGGCAACGCTTCGAGCGCGACTTCCTGATTACTCACTTCTTCAACCCGCCGCGCTACTTGCGGCTGCTCGAGATTGTGCCGTCGCCTGTGATGGAATTAGAGCGACTCAACGCATTTCGTGACTTTACTGACCGGCGGCTCGGCAAGGGCGTTGTTATCTGCAATGACACGCCTGGCTTCATCGGCAACCGTATTGGCGGCTACTGGATGCAGTGTGCCATCAACGCGGCCATAGAACTAGGGCTCACGGTCGAGGAGGCTGACGCGGTAATGGGGCGTCCCATCGGCGTTCCGAAAACCGCGGTGTTTGGGCTACTGGATCTTGTCGGACTCGATCTGGTACCGCACATTGCCGAAAGCATGCTAGCAACGTTGCCTGAAAACGACGACTACCGCCGCGTGGTTGCCGAAGCCGAAGAAAACGGCATTGCTGCCATTATTGCTGGAATGATTGAGGCCGGTTATACTGGCCGCAAAGGAAAAGGCGGCTTCTACCGACTGAATCGGGACGGCGGAAAAAAGGTCAAGGAAGCACGTGACTTGACAACGGGAGACTATGCGCCCGCGAACCGGAGAGTGGCGCTCGAATCGCCCAAAGCCGCGAAGCAAGGGCTGCGTGCACTGGTAGAATATCCTGACAAAGGGGGCGAATACGCGTGGAAGGTGCTGTCACAAACACTTGCCTACACGGCATCACTGATTCCCGAGATAGCGGGTTCGATATCTGACGTTGACAAGGCAATGCGGCTTGGTTATGGCTGGAAGCGGGGCCCCTTCGAAATGCTTGACACATTCGGCGTGGAATGGTTCTGCGAAAGGCTCTCTGCCGATGGTCTTGCAGTACCGTCGCTGCTGGCGCACGGTAGTCCACTCTACGAACACAAGACGCAACTGATGGTGGATGGTAGCTACATCGCGGTCCCGCGTGCCGAGGACACATTACACGTCACTGATCTGCGCAAGGCGAGCGAGCCACTGGCATCCAACGCATCAGCATCAATCTGGGATGCAGGTGACGGTATTGCGTTACTAGAATTTCACAGCAAAATGAACTCGATTGATCCGCTCACTCTGGAGATGGTCGCCGAGGCTGTAGAACTGGTTGAGATGGGTGACTTCGTCGGCCTGGTCATTGGAAATGATGGCGAGCACTTCTCCGCCGGCGCTAATATCGGATTGGCTCTCTTTGTCGCTAACGTCGGCGCGTGGGAGGAGAGTGACAAAATGATTCGCGGCGGGCAACTGGCGTTCATGACACTCAAGCACTCCAGCTTCCCTGTTGTCGGCGCGTCCAGCGGACTCGCGATTGGTGGCGGCTGCGAAGTGCTGTTGGCGTGCGACGCTATCCAGGCACACGCCGAGACCTACACGGGACTGGTTGAGGTCGGTGTGGGGCTGGTCCCAGCGTGGGGAGGTTGCAAAGAAATGCTGCGCCGCTGGGCTGAGGTGGGGCCACACGGGCCGATGGCACCGGTAACGCGCATCTTCGAGAACGTAGGCACTGCCAAGGTAGCGACGAGCGCGTTCGAAGCAAGAGATATGCAAATCCTGCGCGAGGGTGATGGAATTACGATGAATCGCGAACGTGTACTGGCTGACGCCAAAGCGCGCTGCCTTGAAATGATAGCAAGTTATGAACCGCCTGAGATAGCTACACATCGCCTGGCAGGACCTTCGGGCCGGACGGGGTTGCAGATGGCTGTTGCGGACCTGTTGCGGTCGGGTAAGGCAACCCCCCACGACGGGGTCGTCGCCGGAGAGCTAGCGATTGTGCTGACCGGTGGCGAGACCGACCCTACGAAAGAACTGGATGATTCGGATATCCTGGACTTGGAGCGTGAAGCCATCCTGAAGTTGATGAAAACGGAGCCGACGCTGGAGAGAATCGAACACATGCTCAACACCGGTAAACCACTGAGGAACTGAAATGCGTTACAGGGTGCCGAAACGGGAGTTCGAGTTCGTGCTGCGTGAGGTGATGAACATCGAGCAGCTGACGCAGCATCCTGGCTACGAAGAGGTGACCTGGGAGATGTTACAGATGATTACTGACCAGGTGGCTGAGATTGCGGAGGACATCTGGCTCCCAAGCAACCAGATTGGGGACCAGATTGGCGCGAAATTCAAGGAGGGAGAGGTAACACTCCCGCCTGAGTTCCACGACGCGATTAACGCAATACGTGATACAGGACTGGTGACACTGTTCGCGCATCAGGAATACGGCGGGATGGGATTTCCAACCGCCTTTGAGGTACTGGGTGACGAGGTGATGTGTGCGACCAACATGGCACTGGCAACCATGACAGGACTTACCAAGGGAGCCTACCGCTGCATCCACCAATACGGCAGTGAGGAGTTGAAGGCGCTATACCTGCCGCGTATGGTGAGTGGTGAGTGGTTCGGTACCATGTGCCTTACAGAGGCACATTGCGGGACCGACCTAGGACTGCTACGTACCAAGGCAATAGAGCGGGAAGATGGTAGCTACCAGTTGAGCGGCGAGAAGATCTTCATCACTGGTGGTGAGCACGATTTAACGGATAATATTCTTCATCTGGTTCTGGCGCGACTGCCCGATTCACCGAAGGGCGTGAAGGGGATTTCGCTCTTTCTAGTGCCTAAATTCATTCCTGCCAGTGACGGCAGTCTAGGTGAGCGCAACGCCATTCGAGCGCTCTCCATCGAGGAAAAGATGGGATGCAAAGGCTCTCCCACCTGCGTCATCGCGCTCGAGGAAGCACAGGGCTGGCTGATTGGCGAACCAAACCATGGGCTGCGGGCAATGTTCTCGATGATGAATCACGAACGGCTGGCGGTCGGCATGGAAGGCGTCGGCATCGCTGAGATTGCTTACCAGAACGGACTGGCGTATGCACTGGACCGGTTGCAGGGACGTGACCTGAAAGGAGCGCGATACCCGGAACAGGAAGCAGATCCGCTAATCGTGCATCCCGATATCCGGCGCATGCTGTTGCGCGCCAAGTCACTCATTGAGGGAATGCGTTGCCTGGCGGTCTGGACTGGAATCTCGATTGATCGCAGCCAGATTGGCGGAGCAACGCGAGAGGCAAACGGCGAGCTGGTCGAGCTGTTGACGCCGATTGTCAAGGCGCTCTGCACCGACCTGAGCTGCGAAATCGCGAACGACATGCTTCAGGTCTACGGTGGCCACGGTTACATCCGGGAACATGGCATGGAACAACTGGTACGCGACCTGCGGATTGCACCAATCTGGGAAGGCACCAATGGCATCCAGGCACTAGACCTGGCGGGGCGCAAACTACCGCGCGACATGGGACGGCTGCTACGACGCTTCTTCCATCCCGCACTCGAGTTCATCGAGCTAAATCGCGACGACACTAACCTGAAGGAATTCGTGGAGCCATTCGCTAAGGGTCTGCGCGGGCTGCAGAAGACCAGCATGTTCCTAGCGCAGAAAGGACTTGGCAACCCACACGAAATCGGCGCTGGAGCGACCGACTACCTCCGGCAGTTCGGGCTAGTGGCACTGGGCTACATGTGGCTGCAGATGCTGAAGGTTGCCTTCGCCAAGCGCGACGATGAGGAATTTTACGAATACAAGCTGATCACCGGTCGCTACTTCTTCGAACGCGTCTTCCCAGAAACGATTTCGCGCGCGGTCGCTATCTCGGCTGGGGCGAAGACTATGATGGCAATGCCTGACGCTGGTTTCGCTGGTGATTATCGCTTCTCGGGCAGCTAGTCAACGAACTGACGCCCAAACGTATAGAACGGATTACCCGCCAGCCACTGCCCTCCGTCGGAGACAAGACATTCGCCGGTTGTGTAATCGCTCGAGGCGAGCCAGAGTACCTGTAGCGCCATTTCGTCGGCGGTGGCGAGTCGCCCTCTAGGAATTGTGTCAACAATCATCTGCTCCATCTCGGGCGCCGGAAACAGATTCGCTTTGGCGCCTTCCGTGGGCACGACGCCGGGACAGAGCGCATTGACACGGATGTCGTGGGAAGCCCACTCAAGCGCCAGCGAACGGGTCAGGTTCAGTACTCCCGCTTTGGCTGCCCCGGAATGCGCTACGTAAGGCGCAGAGCTCCAGGCATAGTTAGCAACGATGTTCACTACGCTCGAATTATTGCCTTTACGTAGCAATGGATGGCAGGCCTTTGAGACGCGGAAGGTGCCGTCGAGCACAATATCCACGACTGCTCGCCAAGCGTTCTCGCTCATCTCGGCCACGGGCGCGAAGAAATTTCCGGCGGCGTTGTTAACGAGCACGTCGAGCCCGTCCCACTCCGCTTCGATTGTTGCGGCGAGTGCTGCTACGCTCTCGGTGTCGCGGACATTCACAACCTGCGTTAGCGCTTCAACACCCGTAGCAGTAGCAATGGTAGCGGCGCCAGCCTCTAGATGCTCAGCATTACGCGATGCAATCGCCACCTGTGCACCGTGCGCTGCAAAAGCAGTGGCGAACGCCAGCCCCATCCCGGTGCCACCGCCAGTCACGAGCGCGCGCGAGCCAGCGAACAGATCGGTGCGGAGTGGGCTGTCAACCATCTTGGCTCCATTCAGAGGGTCAAATATAATCCCTTAGCGGACTGCCCCACACGATGCTTACGCTCGAGAAGGTCCGTGAAGCTGCGGTGCGACTGGAAGGGGTAGCTCATCACACACCAGTGATGACTTCCGAAGCGATTGACGACCTCGCAGGCCGCCAGCTAATCTTCAAGTGCGAAAATCTGCAGAAGGTGGGGGCATTCAAGTTCCGTGGCGCGTGGAATGCGGTCGCATCACTTTCCGATGAGGAAGCTGGGCGTGGGGTCTGTACACACAGCAGCGGCAACCACGCGCAGGCGCTGGCACTCGCGGCGCAGATGCGGGGTATCGCGGCCCACATCGTGATGCCTGATAATGTAGCTCCAATCAAGCTGAATGCAGTCGAGGGCTACGGCGCCGCAATTACGCTGTGCGAGCCGACGCTGAAAGCGCGTGAGGCGACGCTGGCGGAGCTACAGCGCGAGAGCGGCGCTGTGCTGGTACATTCCTATGATGATGCACGCGTCATTGCCGGGCAGGGGACCGCCGCGCTGGAGCTGCTAGCGCAGGCAAAGCTGGACGCCATTATCACGCCGATTGGCGGTGGCGGGCTGCTCTCAGGCACCTGCATTGCCACCCGGGGCACTGCGCCCGAAGTCGTACTCTACGGTGCCGAACCGGCAGGTGCCGATGATGCGGCACAGTCGCTCGCCAGCGGAGAACTGGTACCGCAGCTCGCACCCGATACCATCTGCGATGGCCTGCTCGCCAGCCTGGGCAAGCTCACCTGGCCTATCCTGCGAGATCACCTTGCAGCCATTATTACCGTCGATGACGATGCCGTTCGACAGGCAATGCGATTGCTATGGGAACAGCTAGAGTTACTAATCGAGCCGAGCGGCGCTGTAGGCCTCGCTGCAGCGCTATCACCCAGCTTCCAGAGCGACGCACAGCGAGTTGGCATCATCCTCACTGGCGGCAATGTTGATTCCGCAAAGTTCTTTCAGCAATAGAGTGGCGGGCCCGCCGGGATTCGAACCCGGGATCTCCGGCTTAGAAGGCCGGTGCCCTTCCAACTAGGCTACGGGCCCCGCACGTCGGGAAGAGGGGCGGCTTAAGGGATTTGGCTGTAGCTGCCAGATCTCTTTACCAGCAGGATTTATTTAAATATCTATCGTTAGTGAATTCTGCTGCCGTTTTCTACCTTCTGATCAGGCTGGAGCAGACTCACAACTTTGCCGCTTTCGGCAGCTAGCAGCATCCCTTCCGACTCAACGCCGCGGAACTTGGCGCGCTCGAGGTTGACGAGCACGGCAATCTGCCGTCCCTGCAGCTCGTCAGCCGCGTATATACCACGCAGACCGGTCACGAGACGGCGTGTGGGGCCACCGAAATCGACGTCCAGCAGCCACAGCTTGTCTGCGTCCGGGTGCTTCTCAACGCCGGTCACGGTACCGACGCGGATGTCCAGCTTCTTGAAGTCATCGAAGCTGATTTCTGGCTTTAGCTCGTGGAGCTCGTTTGGGGGCATTTCTTTCTCCAGGACCTTCTGCAGGTCCAATTTTGCAAACAGCGGCTCGGGTCGCTGTAGGGTAAAGTCATTCTCGCCGTCCAGGACTGCCTCCCAGCCCGCCTCCTGCGGGGTGCCGGACAGGCCGAGATACTGCCATGCAGTCTCTCCTGTACGAGGCATGTATGGCGACATCATTATTGAGAGAGAACGGCAAATATTCAGGAAGCCAACTAGCTGCGTCTCGCACGCACTGCGGTCCTGTTTCAGGATCTTCCACGGCGCTACTTCGTTGAGCGCCGCGTTAGTCGCCTGCGATAGTTGCAGCATCGCAGCCAAGCCGCGCTTGAACTTGCATGCGGCGAGCGCCGTGTCCATCTTCGCGTGAGCCTCTGCAACGCGGTCGCGCAGCTCAGGCAAGTCGCACTCATCAGCGTGGAGCCCGTCGGGGAAATTCTTCTGTGCAAAGGATATCACGCGGTGAAATAAATTCCCTAAATTTCCAATGAGCTCGGTATTGACTCGTGTGACATAGTCTTCCCAAGTGAAGCTTGTATCCTTCTGCTCGGGCATGACTGCAGCCAGATAGTAGCGCAGCGCCTCCGGGTCGTAGCGCTCCATGTAGTCGGGAATCCAGACCGCGTGGCGACGCGATTTGGAGAACTGCGCCGAGTCCAGCAACAAATACTCGTTGGCCGGCACATCGTGCGGTAATTGCAGCCCGCAGCCGAGCAACATCGCAGGCCAGATGATGGTGTGGAAGGGGATGTTGTCCTTGGCCATGAAGTAGCGGTGCTCCGCCTCGGGGTCATCCCACCATTTGCGCCACGCCTCGTCGTCGCCTTGCAGCTGTGCCCAGTGGCGTGATGCCGAGAAGTAACCCATCACCGCCTCGAACCAGACGTAGATGCGCTTGTCCTCGTAACCCTCGCGCGGGACGGGGATGCCCCACTCCAGGTCGCGCGTTATAGCGCGGTCGACCAGCCCCTCCTCGAGCCAGTTACGGGTGAAATTGAGCACGTTCGACTTCCAGTGCTCCTTACCCTCAGCAAGCCACTCGAGCAGCTTTTCACGGAAGGCGGAGAGTCGGAAGAAGAGATGCTCGGTCTCGCGGAACTCCAGGGCAACTTCAGGGTTCAGCTTCGGGTGCGGATCAATTAGTTCATCCGCATCGAGCGTCTTGCCACAGCTGTCGCACTGGTCACCGCGTGCGCCAGTCGAGCTGCAGTGGGGACAGGTGCCCTCAACATAGCGGTCGGGCAGGAACTGCTCTGCCTTTGGGTCGTACGGTGCAGTAGTAGTGCGCGGTTCAATGTAGCCTGCGTCGTCGAGCCGCTCAATGATTTCCTGCGCCACTGCTTGGTGCTCGGGCGTATGCGTGTGGGTGAATAGGTCAAAGGAAATCCCCATTTGCTCAATGGAGTGGGAGTTCATTTCGTGGTAGCGCAGCGCCACCTCCTCTGGCTCAGCCCCTTCTTGCTGCGCAGTGACCATGATGGGGGTGCCGTGCATGTCGCTGCCGCTTACCATCAGCACCTGGTTTCCCTTGAGCCGGTGGTAACGGGCAAAGATATCGGCCGGCAGGTAGCAGCCCGCCATGTGGCCCAGATGCAGCGGCCCATTGGCGTATGGCCACGCGACGGCGACGAGGACGTGCTTCACGGTGGCGCAATCCTCCCGTTATAAATCAGCCACGGGCGCCAGCGCTCTTATCCCTGCGCGGCTGCCGGGGCGTGTTCCGCATAGAGCGCGACTATACCGCCGAGGCGGCGCGGCGACTGCCGTTGCTTCCCAAGGAGCATCCCTGCTACCGGCTGCATGGGCATCGTTTCACCGTCACGCTCGCCATCGAAGGTGACGCCGATAACAAGAAGCAGTGGGTCGCGGACTACTACGACGTTGATTCAGCTTACGAAAAGCACGTCGGTAGCCTGATTGATCACAACTATCTCAACGACATCGCGGGGCTGGAAGTGCCGACAACCGAGATGCTAGCGCGCTGGGTTTTCGAACGACTGAAGCCGACGCTGACGGGGCTGGTCGAGGTCGTTATTGCCGAGGAAAATGATACGCGCTGCAGCTACCAGCCAGATTAGCCGCTGGTGCCTAGATACTCAACCAGTTCTGCCAGTGCCCTGCCGCGATGACTAACTCCGTTTTTCTCCGCTAGTGGCAACTCGGCGAAAGTCCGCTCGTCGCCTTTCGGAATGAAGATTGGATCGTAGCCGAAACCCCCGTCGCCGCGCGGCACGCGGGTGATGCTACCACGGCAGCTGCCGTGGAACAATTGGTGCACACCATCTGGTAGCAACAGGCCAAGCACGCAGCGGAATTCGGCGCTGCGCTCTTCCCCGTTACCGAGCAGCGCCAGTACGCCGGCCGGACCGATAGTATCCCAGGCGTGGCGGCTGTAAACGCCGGGGAAGCCGCCCAGTGCGTCGACGAAAAGTCCAGCATCGTCGATGAGCAACGCTTCGTCGGGATGGTGCTGCGCTAGCCACTCCAGACCGAACTCGACTACTGCCTCGAGTGTCGGTGCCTGCACCTCAGGATACCCCAACTCACGTTGAGTGACCTCGTGCCCCAGTGGCTCGAGCACTGCCGCCAGCTCGTGCACCTTCCCCGCATTGGAGGTTACCAGCCCTAACTCCATCATGCCCGCAGCAGCGGCCGGTTTTAGTCGCTCCCGTCGCCGTAGCCTCTTTAACCGGTGCAGCGTCGCGAACGCCGTGCGGGGGTCGCATAGTCTGGCCATTGCGTTGGATTGCTAATCCAATGGGCTCGTCCCACGGGGGTTCAAATCCCCCCCCCCGCGCCATTTTTCACACTGTTAGAACTGCATTATCAATAGAAGTGAAACATATCCTGTGAACATCAGGAAAGGCGTGTCCCAAGTGTGTGGCGAATACGCTTCGGTCAAAGTCATGAGCAACGGGACTAGGAGCATGGAAAGCACGAACTGTGTCGTAGTGAAATATTCATAATGCATTGCCACGACGATTAACCCCGTAATCAACACGCAGGCGCTCCCTTCCAGGGTCCTCACGTATTCTTTTTCGGTGAATAGCGCTCTGGTCTTGTATTCGTGCTTACCGAACCTGATGCCTACGGGTTCGGCAAGGCCATCGCCCACCACATTGATCAGTATGGGGATGAGAACCAGTGACTCCAGGCCCCACTGGCCAAAGAGCCAGACCATGGGTAACATGACTGCAAAGCCAGCCACGATTTGGGTCCATATCCAAGCCAAGGTGTGGGGTCTGTCCTCAGGTCTGTCAAAGCCTTCGAACATCAATTGATATGGCGGAATCAATTTTCTAATGGGTTCATAGAACGTAAGCAATGATACTACCGTTACCGCTGCACTTATTGCCAAATATACGATATCCGTAAAGGTCTCAGTACTAAATTGTTTATCGATGAAAACTGGAAGGAAGAAGAGCGCAAAATGGTTAATCTTTCTAGTATAATTCACCCTGATAAAAAAATAACGAGCCAATGAACCTGAAAAAAGCATGATTGCGAGAAGGGCAATTCCCTTGGCAAGTGTAGACTGGATTTCCGGAGTAATCTCCATAGGTTACCAGATATGGTGGACCGGGCGAGATTTGAACTCGCGCCCTCCTCCATGCCAAGGAGGCGATCTTCCAGACTGATCTACCGGCCCACGCGAGCCCGTCCACGAAGGGAGCGCTTTAAGGATTGCCGCTCGTGGTGATGCGTGTTCGAGG
>Ga0208128_1000012_pt1 | contig 71453 bp, 70 predicted proteins | sample ETNtaG_35_FD_185758 | JGI IMG/M metagenome (GOLD analysis project Ga0208128, IMG submission 185758) | Marine microbial and viral communities from oxygen minimum zone, Eastern Pacific Ocean - ETNP201306PF51B (SPAdes) (version 2) | ecosystem: Environmental > Aquatic > Marine > Oceanic ... | reverse complement strand
TCTCGCCAGCTGCAGTGGTTCGTTCCTCATCGAGGGTGATCTCGCTCGCAGCTAACAGCAGTTTGCTGGCAAACTGCTTTGCCTGCAGTGCCTTGGCGCCTTCTGCTTCGCACCAGGTTCCTGTGCTTTGTGGCTTCAATTTGGGTGTGTCGATACCAGTGAGGTGTACCGTTGTTGGCGCACCTTTTATGTTGAGGATCATGGTGCTGGCGTCAAGTACTTCGACCAAAGTTGCCGGGGTGTAGGTACACAGGCAGGCTGCGACTACAGCTGTGCTGGCCGTAAGCTGTAAGAGCCCAGCAACCCCCACCAAAGCGCGATATTTATTGGTGTCTGTCGGGCTAACGCGTCGTAATCTCGAAAGTCGTAGAAATCTATTCAAATAGCCGCAAATACTCATGATTTGTCTAGACGGTAACCAAATCCTTGAAACACCGCGTTCTTTAACCTGGATATTAGCAACAAACGACCCAAAACTAAGAATCTAAAGCCGGAGGGTGGTCTGTTGGTTGACTCTAAATGGTAGCTATGGTTCACTGGATTGGTTGCATTCGGCACTTTATGGTGGTTGTAAAGACTTACTCCATTTGTTGTTGATACGAAAATGTAAAATTCCCCACGAGGATTCGAGAGAAATGAAAGAAATCAAGACTTTCCAACAGATGTACCGCGATGGGCATGTCAACCGTCGTGAGTTTTTAGCAGCGATGGGCGCGCTCGGTGTGACTGCAGCTACCGCGGGTAGCTTTCTGACTTCAGCGAGTGCACTGGCATCAACACCCACTCGGGGTGGATCGGTCATCTTTGCGTCGAACTTGCATGGGCCAGATGACACCTTAGATCCGTTGCTCGGCACATCAACCATCGACTACACCCGGGCAAATGCGGGGTGCAATGGCCTGATCCAGGTTTGGACCGACATGAGTTTACATGGTGAGTTGGCTGAAGAGTGGTCGGTGAACGGTAATGCGACGGAATATACCTTCAAGATCCGTAAAGGCGTTACTTTCCACGATGGTCATCCTCTGGAGGCCGCTGACGTCGTGTGGAGCATGAACCGTCACATTGAAGATGGATCGCCATCTTCGATCGGCTCTTTCTTTACCAACGTGACGGAGTGGAAAGCTGTCGACAAGTACACCGTGAAACTGAGCCTGTCGTCACCCGATGCGGATATGCCGTACAAGCTGACACAGCCACAAGCCAAGATCGTCAAGAAACACACGACGAATTGGTGGAAGTGTGGCACCGGGCCTTATTTAGTCGACAATTTCCAGGCCGGTGTGAAGTCGACCCATGTGCGTAATCCGAACTATTGGCGTGATACTGGCCAACACCTCGATAGTATGGAGATCACGGCGATCACCGACCCGAATGCGCGCCTAAACGCGTTGCTCGCGGGCAGTGTCGACATGATTACCTCGATCAGTGCCAAGCAGATCAAGAAGCTCGAGAGCTCAGGGCTGAATGTCTTGTCAGTGCCGGCGGGTGTGTATGGTGGTATCTGCTGCCTGAAGAACACAGCCCCGGGTGATAATGATGATCTGGTTCAGGGACTGCGGTACATCCAGGATCGTGAGCGGATTGTCCGGAAGTTCCTGAAAGGTCACGGTACACTGGGTAACGACCACCCGATCAACATTTCTTATGGCGCCGATCATTGTCACGAACTGCCGCAAATTCCGTATGATCCCGACAAAGCCAAGTGGCATCTGAACAAGTCGGGTTACTCGACGGCTGAACTGTTCGTTGCACCTGTTTCCGGCGCTATCGAGGATACGTGTCTCCTGATGCAGGCGAACCTCAAGAAGATCGGATTTGATCTGAAACTGAAAAAGGTACCGACCGACGGTTACTGGGGTGCGGTGTGGATGAAAGAGCCATTGAACGTGGTGTCATGGAACATGCGCCCGACTGCGAACTCGATGATGGGTATTCAGTTTGGCCCCAATGGCAACTGGAACGACACTTACTGGAACAGTGACCGCATGGGAGAATTGTTGAAAGACTCCTTGGCCGAGACCGATGCAGCCAAGCGGCATGAGATGCACTGTGAGATGCAAAAGCTGGTTAGTACTGAAAGTGGGATCATCATTCCTTATCACACTAACATTCTGGATGCGAACAATCCTAAAGTTAAAGGATTCTCCAACGTGCCTCTGGGCCAGTTTGGCGGAAACGGCTGGGCCGAGCATATCTGGAAAGAAGCTTAAGTTAATAGCCGTGATGTTACGAAAAGAAGCCCGCACGTTCGCGTGCGGGCTTCTTTATTTGGGACACCCTAAACTCATATTATTTGATTAACTCATCATGCTTTGGCGCGCGATTGTCGGCCGGTTGGGCCTCAGTATAGTCACCTTGTGGGTGGTCTCGGTGCTGATTTTTGTCGGCACCAACTTGTTGCCTGGGGATATTGCACAAATTATGCTGGGGCAAACCGCAACCCCTGAAAATACCGAGGCGCTGCGTGTAAAACTCGGTCTGGATAAACCCGCTCACATGCAGTATCTGGTCTGGTTGGGTAACATCGCGCAAGGGGACCTAGGAATTTCCAAGGCGGGCTTAGGTGCTGGGCTGGGTACTCCAATCGTCGAGGTGTTAGGGCCTCGAGTGACTAACACCCTCCGTCTTACCGCACTGGTGGCAGTAATTGCAATTCCATTTTCATTATTTATCGGATTGATCGCCGCGATGCATCCGGGAACCCAACTTGACCGCACGGTGACGTTCTCGACGCTGAGTCTCATATCAGTGCCCGACTTTCTCGTGGCGACATTTTTAGTATTAATTTTTGCGGTTTATTTAGGATGGTTACCCTCTATCGTTTTCCTGAGAGGTAACGAAACTGGCTGGGTGCTAATTAAGACCTTAGCGATGCCAACCTTGACTTTGATTATAGTTGCGTCGTCGCAGATTATCCGAATGACGCGGGCAACAGTGCTGAATGTGATGAGTTCCCCGTACATTGAAATGGCCATACTGAAAGGTGTGCCTCGCAAGAAAATTATCTTGCGGCATGCATTGTTAAATGCGATCGGTCCGATCGTTAATGTGATTGTGCTGAATCTTGCGTGGCTTGTCGGTGGGGTCGTCGTGGTCGAGATAATTTTTGCCTATCCCGGATTGGCTAAATTGATGGTCGAAGCCGTTCTTTTGAGGGACTTACCGCTGGTTCAGGCTTGTGCAATGATTTTCTGTGGCACTTATGTCGTCCTGATCTTTTTGGCTGACATGGCTTCAATCCTGTCCAATCCGCGCCTGCGTCATCCCAAGTAAGAGAGTTGGCGATGTCAGAGATAACTCAAAACGCTAGTCCGACAACGCAGTTCGAAGAACTGCCTGATGCACCGCCCAAGCGAAAAATCAAACTCAGTCTGGCAGGTAAATTCGGTGTTGTAGTCCTTATTTTCTGGGCGATCATAGTGGTCATCGGACCAACGATCTCTCCTTATCACGAGGCAGACATTCTTGATGAGGAACTTTTTGTTGTACCAGGCGGAGACGAGTATCCGGATACCGATTTCCAACCACCCAGTAAAATTGTGTTGCTTGGGACGGACTATTTGGGTCGGGACACTCTATCCCGCATTCTCTACGGAGCAAGAACGACCATCGGAATTTCGTTTATTTCAACCCTGTTGGCGTATCTCATCGGGGTCACATTGGGCATTGCAGCGGCCGTCGGTAGCAAAGTGCTCGACACGATTCTGAGTCGGCTAAACGACGCACTGCTTTCTTTACCCTCATTAATGATGGCGCTTGTTATGATTGCTGCTTTGGGCAGCTCGATTCCTTTGCTGATCCTACTGACTGGAATAATTTACGCGGCCAGTGTGTTTCGCATTGCGCGTTCTCTGGGGCAGGAGGTTATGGTCAGTGATTTTGTTGAAGCGGCTCGAGTACGAGGTGAGGGTTTATGGTGGATTATCACCCGCGAAATACTACCCAACATCGCGATGCCGTTGGCGACTGACTTTGGATTGCGTTTCGTTTGGATCATCCTGTTTATCTCCGCATTGAGTTTTCTGGGATTAGGTGTGCAGCCACCAATGTCGGATTGGGGCAGTATGGTGAAGGAAAATCTTCCAGGCCTGATCTATGGATCGATGGCACCGATATTGCCATCGCTTGCTATTGCAACCCTCACGATATCGGTGAACATGATTGTGGATGATATCTCTGCATTTACCGGTGGCAAGCTGTCCAAGAGGATGATTTCATGAGCGTCCTGCTCGAGGTCGACGATCTCAAAATTAGTGCCCGCAGGGACGATGACAGCCTGCTGCCGATTGTTAAAGGGGTCAGTTTCAACGTGGCCCGCGGTGAGGTGGTGGCGCTGATCGGCGAGTCTGGGTCGGGCAAGACCACCATAGCGTTGTCGGCTCTGGGGTATACCAAGCCGGGCCTGGAATTTGCCGGCGGTGAGGTCCGCCTGGAAAATGAAGATGTTATTACCATGGAGCCAGATCAGTTGCGAGCCCTGCGTGGCCAGCGGGTCGCTTACTTAGCACAGAGCGCAGCGGCAACGTTCAACCCGGCGCTGACGATCGGTGAACAAGTGACAGAATCTTGTGTTCTACACGGAATATTGGACCAAGAACAGGCCAATGAACGTGCTGAGACACTCTACCGTGCCCTGGAATTGCCAGATCCTGATCGATTAGGCAAACGATATCCACATCAGGTGTCAGGGGGTCAGTTGCAACGGCTAATGGCTGCAATGGCACTGTGCGGCAAGCCGGATCTTCTCGTGCTCGACGAGCCGACTACTGCCCTCGATGTAACCACCCAGATAGAAGTGCTTAAGGCATTCAAATCAGTAATTAAGCAAGAAGGCTCTGCCGCCATTTATGTGACACACGATCTGTCTGTAGTGGCGCAGGTTGCAGATCATATCGTGGTGCTCTATGCGGGTGAGATCCAGGAGCATGGCAGCGCCGAACAGGTAGTAAATGATCCTGGCCACGATTACACCCGACGCTTGATGCGTGCGGTACGGCCGCCACCTGCAGCCGGTCAGGGTGATGAAATGTTGGGTGAGCACAAGCGAGACGTACCGGCGTTAAAGGTGAAAGACATTACCGCGGGTTATGGCAGGAAACGCAATGGCGTACCTGAGATTACAGTCTTGCGGGACGTCAATGTGTCCATTGAACGCGGCCATACCGTGGGCGTGATAGGGGAATCCGGTTGCGGGAAATCGACCCTGGCGCGGGTGATGGCCGGATTATTGCCTGCCGTACATGGGCAGGTGTTGCTGGACGGAAACGACTTGCAACCGGCGCTTCAAAAGCGCGACCGCGGTGAGTTACAGAAAATTCAGTTTGTTTTTCAGATGGCCGATACCGCGCTTAATCCGCGTCAACGGATCGATCACATTCTGGGCCGGCCCCTAGAGTTTTACCTGGGCCTAAAAGGTAAGGAGAAGCGTCGGCGGATCATGGAACTGCTCGACATGGTCGAACTGCCTCAGGACTTTGCCGGCCGGTATCCCGAGGAACTCTCGGGCGGGCAGAAGCAGCGTGTTAATCTTGCCAGGGCGCTGGCTGCATCTCCCGAGGTGCTGCTCTGTGACGAGGTGATTTCTGCTCTTGATTCGATCGTAGGCGCCAATGTCATTGAATTATTAAAACGGTTACGCAAACAAACCGGCGTATCGTTTGTGTTTATCAGTCATGATCTTTCGACGGTTGCTTCCTTTGCAGATGAGATTGTGGTGCTCTACGCTGGTCGGGTGGTTGAACAGGGGCCGGCGAACCAGGTGCTATCACCGCCCTATCATCCCTACACCCGTCTGCTGATCAGTTCTGTGCCGGAGCTTCGTGTCGGCTGGCTGGAAGAGACAATGCAGACGCAAGAAGCGCAGGCCGGTATCGACCGGGTCGTGCAGCTGACCGAAATCGGCTGCCCATTCTTTGATCGATGTCCTCTAGCGATCGAGGGAACCTGCGATCGTGAGACTGCCCCCATCCGGGATCTTGGCAATAGTCACCTGATCGAATGCCATCGCAGTAAGGAAGAGTTTGTGCACTGAACTTGACCGGAATCGGGTGTAGGCTGGGTTTTATAAAACATTGTTGCTAGCTATTGGGCGGCCCGCTTCTAGAGAAGTCTGCAAAAACATCGATGAATTTCCCTCACGCGATTTAGCAATGTCGTGGCTGATAGTCTGATGAGACAGCAACTGCTCAATGAACATGGACGAAGTTGCCACGATGTGAATGCTGTAATTCGACTTTTGATGTCGTGTGACACCAAGCAGTAACCTGCCGTATCCACGCCTCGGCGTAGCGGTCTTGGTAATAATAGAGAAGGGCTAGGTTGTTGAGACCAATTGCAAAGTCCTGTATTTTTGATGTGAAATGCAATCTACCTGCGAGGTGACAATTGATGTCATACATTTTTACGGCGGCCGATGTCGAAGCGAATTCTGAGTTTATTAGCGATTGCAAAGTGCATACGGCAATTCCCGCCACTGGAGGGAACTGTCAGTTGATTTGGGCGAAATTTGAACCTGGTGGAACCTACGAACTCCATAGCCACCTGCATGAACAAATGAGTGTGGTCGTTTCCGGCCGCATGCGCCTTACGGTCGGAGATGAGGTCCGTGATATTGGTCCTGGTGACATGTGGTACGCGCCGGCGAATGTGAAACATGGCGGTGAGATTTTAGGTGGCGAACCTGTCGTTTTCATCGACGTCTATGCCCCACCCAGCAGGACCATTGCTCAGTGGGTTGAGAACAAAAAAAATTAGTCGCACAACGGCTGTGTGCTTGCTGAGAAGTAGTCGTTCAGTGGAGTCAGCAGGGTGTTGGCACTGTGATATATCGGCATTTCCCACGAAATATGTGGTTCCATAATCTTATTGGATGTTTGTTTGACGGACAGACTTATTTCATGTTTCACTGTTCGGGTAGTTCTTGCAGTACCTATGCTGGTTGGCTTTAACTTTTTAGTATTACATGAATGGGGGATACCTGATGAAGGATATTAAGAAATTTCAGCAGATGTTTCGAGATGGCCGTATGGATCGTCGCGACTTCCTTGCCGCCATGGGCGCATTGGGATTTACCGCGACGACCGCTGGCGGTTTATTGACGTCAGCCAGTGCGTTGGCCGAGACACCGAAGAAAGGTGGTCGACTCAGATTTGCTTGGGATCAACATGGTCCAGCAGATACGCTTGATCCAGCGTTGAATACTGCGACGATCGACTATGTTCGTGGCCGTTGTTACTACAACAGACTCACGCAGTTTAATCCTGACCTTTCACTACGAGGGGATTTAGCCGAAGAGTGGAGTGTTAATTCCAACGCCACAGAGTTCACCTTTAAGCTACGTAAAGGCGTGACGTTCCATGACGGTGCAGATTTCACGGCCGATGACGCGCTCTATGCCATGAATCGTCACTTGGGAGCAGATTCGATCTCCAAAGCATCATCGCTGGTCAGTATGGTCAGTGAGTGGAAGAAGATTGACAAGTACACCATCAAGGCAATCTTGAGTTCACCCAATGCTGATCTTGCTTCTATCCTGGGTACTTTTCACTTCAACATCGTTCAGAATGGCGCTGAAGGGGAATACTTTCAAAAACCCAATGCGACTGGCCCGTTTACAGTTGAAGAATTTGTCCCGGGCGTGCGTTCTGTCGGGAAGAGAAATCCCAACTATTTCCGTGATGGGCCTTACCTCGACGAGGTAGAGACATTTGCTATCACCGACGCTGTTGCGCGGACCAACGCACTCGTCGCCGGCGATATTCAGATCTGTGGAAACCTAGACCCGAAAGCGATCAAGCAAATCGAAGGGAACAATGGCACCGAAATTTACATGGTGCCTTCGGGCGGATATCCAACCATCTGTGTTATGCGCGATCGTCATCCCGGTGACAATTTGGACTTTGTACTGGCACTGAAGTACCTGCAGCGCCGCGAGAAAATCCTCAAAGGTATCTTCAAGGGGATGGGTACCATGGGTAACGACCATCCGATTGGCTCGGCCTACCTGAAGCACTGTGCAGATCTACCACAGCGCCCCTTCGATCCTGATAAAGCGAAGTTTCATCTGAAAAAATCGGGCATCACAGAAGCAGAAATTCACGTTGCCGAGATTAAAGGCGGTATTACGGACATGTGCCTGCTCCTGCAACGTGAGGCATCGAAGATCGGTCTTAAGTTGAACGTGAAACGCGTCCCGAATGATGGGTACTGGGGTGCGGTCTGGATGAAGCAACCGATCATGGTGTCATCCTGGAACATGCGTCCCACCGCCAACGTCATGCTGACGCTGGCTTACAAGAGTGATGCACCGTGGAATGAAGTTCACTGGAAGAACGAGCGCTTCGATGAATTGTTGCTTGCCTCCCGGGCCGAAGCTGATCCTGCGAAATCACAGGAACTGTACTGTGAAATGCAAAAGCTGGTCAGCGATGACGGTGGGAACGTCATTCCATTGCACGCAGCTTACCTGGATGCCATTTCAAGTAAGGTCAAAGGTATGCCCAAGGTTCCGCTGGCTGCAACAGGTGGTGGTGAGTGGCCAGAGTACGCCTGGATCGATAGCTAAGGTAATCCAATTAACACGGGCTTGCGCTTTCAGGCGTGAGCCCGTGTTTTGTTTATCAATGGCTATCTTTTGGTGCTCGTCTAGATGGACTACGCACGCGTAGAACTATGATGGGGCAAATGATTCTTCGGCGAGCGGGCATTGGCCTGGCCACGCTTTGGGTAGTCTCAGTGCTGGTGTTTGCGGGTACGGAAATCTTACCGGGTGACGTGGCCGAGGTGATGCTCGGGCAGGAAGCAACACCAGTCGCGCTCGAAAATCTTCGAGAGAAACTTGGACTCAATAAACCTGCCCCAGTGCGCTACCTGGAATGGCTTCAGGACATGGCGACGGCCGACCTGGGCATGTCACAAGCTGGTGGCACGTCAATTGACAAGCTGATTGGCAGCCGGTTGTACAACACGATGCTTCTCAGCGCAATTGTTGCAGCTATCGCCGTACCGGTCTCTCTGATCCTCGGGTTAGTGGCTGCCATGTTTCCGGGTAGCCGGCTGGATCGAATCATTACGAGCGCCACACTGTGTCTGATATCCGTTCCTGAATTCTTTATTGCAACACTGCTGGTGCTGATTCTTGCGATTCAGCTGAACTGGTTGCCAGCGATTGCTTACATAACGGAGTTTAATTCAGTCTGGCAGTTGCTTAGATCGCTGGCCATGCCCATCTTGACGCTGTGTATCGTGATTGCGGCACAAATTATTCGAATGACCCGGGCCACAGTGCTTAATGTGATGAGTTCGCCGTATATCGAGATGGCGATACTGAAGGGTGTACCCCGCAAGCGAATTATTCTACGCCATGCGCTGTTCAATGCGATCGGACCCATTGTCAATGTCATCGCGCTTAACCTTGCGTATCTCGTCAGTGGTGTGGTGATTGTTGAGACTATTTTTGCCTACCCGGGCCTGGCGAAATTGATGGTGGACGGCGTGCAAACTCGCGATATGCCATTGGTCCAGACGTGTGCCATGATTTTCTGTACGACTTATGTTGTTCTGATATTTGTTGCGGATCTTGCTGCGATGATGTCGAACCCCCGTTTGCGACACCCCAAATAGGTCGGGCAGATGACGGAATCTATCGCGACAAGCCCGCAGTTCGACGAACTGCCCGATGCCCCGCCCAAGCGAAGGCTCAAGTTGTCCTGGAGCGGCAAGCTCGCGGTCTGTGTTGTTTCCTTCTGGATCGTCATTGCGTTTATTGGTCCGTATATCTCGCCGTACCACGAAGCGGAATTCCTGGAAGAAGATCTTTTTAGGGTGGCGGGCAGTGACGAATACCCAGAAGTGGAGTTTCAGGGTATCAGCAAGATTACGTTGCTGGGCACAGACTATCTTGGCCGAGATACCTTGTCCCGCATTATGTGGGGTGCCAGAACAACCATCGGAATCTCTCTGGCTGCGACATTGTTGGCTTACTTCGTGGGTGTCACGCTCGGCATCGCCGCCGCTGCAGGCGGTAGCAGGCTCGATGCGATGCTCAGTCGAGTCAACGATGCCTTTCTTTCTATTCCCCATATTATGTTGGGTCTGATCGTGATTGCTGCTGTTGGCAGTACCATTCCAATCCTGATCATTATGTCGGGATTGATCTATGCCACCAGTGTATTCCGAATCGCACGCTCTCTCGGGCAGGAGATTTTTGTCAGTGACTATGTTGAGGCGGCCAGGGTACGAGGCGAGGGATTGTGGTGGGTGATCACCCGCGAAGTTCTACCTAATGTGGCTATGCCATTGGCAACAGATTTCGGACTGCGCCTGGTGTTTGTTATTTTATTTATCTCCAGTCTGAGTTTTCTCGGGCTTGGTGTTCAGCCGCCGATGGCTGACTGGGGCAGTATGGTGAAGGAAAACCTGTCGGGCTTGGCTTATGGCGCTCTAGCCCCTATGGCGCCAGCTTTTGCCATTGCGTCGTTAACTATCTCGATCAATATGATCGTTGATGATATTTCTGCACACTCCGGTGGTAAGCTGGCCAAAAGGCTGATCTGATCCCGGCGAGATGTAGCCCTGATTACCTCTCGTTGAGGCGCGTAACCAGGCTGACAATGTGCTACCAGCCGCGTTCGAGTGAATGTCGACAGATCCAGTACTTTATTCCTGACTGGGACTGGCGACGACGTTAATCGGGGTTCCTTCGTAGTATTTGACGATGTTCTCCACAGCGATCTCGTAGATCGCATCACTCGCTTCGGGCGTGTTGTAGGCCACATGTGGGCTCAGCACCACATTGTCGAGTTTGAGCAATGGGTGTTCGACCGGTAAAGGATCTTGCTGGTAAACATCGAGTCCAGCTGCTTTTAAGTGATGTTCCATTAACGCATCCACGAGAGCCGCCTCGTCAACAATCTCACCACGGGCAGTGTTGATGAGAATGGAGCCCGGTTTCATCTGCTTGATTCTTCCTGCGTCAATAAGGCCTTTCGTATCATCAGTCAGTGCTACATGCAGAGAGATCACATCAGAGGTTTGTAATAGGTTGTCAAGAGATACGAATTCGACACCGTGTTCGCGGGCGCGGGCTTCACTGGGGTTTCGGGTCCAGACCTTCACAGTCATGCCGAACGCGCGGGCCAGCTCAAAGACCCGGCGACCGATACCGCCAAATCCAATTATGCCCAGCTGTTTACCGCGTAACTCCATCCCATCAAGCGACTGATTCCAGCGACCATTACGCAGTTCTGCATCGAGTTGTGGTAGATGCCGTGCCGCAGCAAGGAGTAGCGCTAGGGTGTGTTCAGCAACAGTATTGTCGGCATAACCCGGGCAGTTACAGACGGTGATACCCTGGGCAGCAGCAGCTGGCAGGTCGATAAAATTACTGGCACCGATGCCCGTAAACGAAAGAATTTCAAGCGTCTGGGTCTGGACCATCACTTCTACCGGCAGTGCCCAGCCGACCAACAGTGCGTTTGCACCGTCGACCCGTCGCAGAAATTCCTGGTGATCTAACGGTGCGTCGTAGAAAATCTTCAGCTCGCCCAGTTTCTCGAGACTTTCGCGGCGACGACCAGCAAGCATTTCTTCAATGCCCTCACTGGCATCCGGATAAACGATGATCTTCACTAATGCTCCCGGTTCAGTGTTAAGGTTGACAGATTACAACATTCGTAGAAAAAATAGTTTTCCAGTCATTAGTTCCAATCTTACCGATGCTCCATAAAGCGCGCGACCGCGACGACTTTGTCTGAACCGCATAGGACTTCAGGTTCTGAGCACACCGACACGGCCGAGCGCCGTGGGTATGCTATTGGATTGATGGTTGCGAGTTCGGTGGTGATCAGTTTTACCGGCTTGATTGTCCGTCATGTGGACGCTGACCCCATGGTCATGAATTTCTATCGTGCCCTGTCACTCATGGTCGCCGTCACCCTTATTCTGGCTATTCAGTATCGCCGTATGGCCATTACCCATGTGATTCGGATTGGCTGGCCGGGTATTGCTGGTGGAGTGATGCTGACGGTGGCAGCGATTTGTTTCCTGCAGTCGATGACGCATACGACCGTTGCCAACACGCTGTTTATTCTGGGCGCTATACCTTTTTTTACTGCCGCGCTGGCCTGGGTTTTCCTGAGAGAACGGCCCGCGCAGGCGACATTGTGGGCGATGGTGATCGCCTTTGCCGGGATTACGGTCATGCTGGGCGAGGGATTCGGCTCGGGATCGGCCTACGGAAATCTGATGGCAATGGGTACGGCGATCTGTTTTTCTGTTTATACGGTGATCGTGCGGCGTAACCGTCACGTTAACATGTTGCCGGCACTGCTGGTCTCAACAGTATTGATCGTTCTTGTCGCCGGGGTGACTCGTTACGGCAGTCTCACGATCCCCATGGATGACCTGCTGTTGTGTGTTGTCTGGGGTGGCGTACTGTCAGGGTTTACCAGCGTCTGTTTCATCGTCGCATCTCGCCACCTGGCAGCAGCAGAGTTGACGCTGTTTATGCTGTTGGAATTTGCCCTCGGACCGGTCTGGGTGTGGTTGTTCGTGAACGAGATCCCTTCGCGCTGGACATTGTTGGGGGGCAGTCTGGTTGTCGTAGCCGTGATCACGCGGGCACTGGTCGAATTGCGCCAACCCTTGTCGCCTGGCTCGGGGTAGCCTGATCTGGAATCTGTGGCCTTATACTTGAAGCCCGGTTGTAAAGACTCAGATCACACTATCGGCACCTGTTTGGCAGCAATTGCCGCCGGCGAGATGACCTCCATGTCTATCTCGACGTGCCATCTTTCGGTGCAGCGCACTTGAGGCGGTGCAGTCGGTTTGTCGGAGCCTGCCATAACGAAACCCTCGTAGCCGCCCATCATGATGCTGTTGCACTTGTCTACATAAATCGGAAATCCACCGATGTAAGGCATAAACACTCTTGGTCGTCCAGGAATATTCGCACCCACATACCAGGAACTACAAGTCGACCGAAGCGAAACTTGAGAGACTTCGTTGACATGGTCTACCCAATCATTCTCGTCACGAACTTTGGCTTCTATTGTGCTTGCTCCCACATCTTTCATATGTCCGATACAGTCAGCAATCCAGTCGACGTGCTGCTCGATTGCCTGGATCATACTCGCGAGTACAGACGGGCTACCGGGGCCAGTAATCATGAACAAATTCGGAAATCCGTTTGATGCCAGACCGAGATAGGTGCGAGGCCCAGCCCTCCATTTTTCCTTTAGGGTCAAACCATCACGCCCCGTAATTTGAATTTTGTCGAATGATCCGGTCATCGCGGCAAATCCAGTCGCGCAGACAACGCTATCAAATTCATACTCAATATCGTTGGCGACAATACCCTTCTTTGTAAATCGTTCGATCGGTTTTTGAGACACATCGATTAGTCTGACGTGCGGCTGGTTGTAGGTAGCAAAATAGTCTGTGTCGACGCACAGACGCTTGCAGCCGAAAACGTTGTCTGGACAAAGCAGGTCGGCCGTCTCAGAGTCTTTGACAATATCGCGAATTTTCCTGCGCGCGAACTCAGCGATCGTGTTGTTGGCTTCCTTGTTGAAAAGAAGATCACCATAAGCGCCAAGGAATGGCAGGCCGCCACGCGCCCAGAATTCTTCGTACTGTTGTTCGCGCGATTCGGCTGTTGCCTCAAGGGCTGGTGATGTGTCGTACTCGAAAAAAAAGCCTGTTGGCCTTGCGCGGGCTTTTGCCCGCAAATCGGGATAACTCGACTTAACGGATTTCACATAGTCTGGATCTAAATCCTGGTTATGTGCGGGCACTGAGTAGTTCGGCGTTCGCTGGAATACCGTTAACGACGACGCTTGCTCCGCAATTACTGGTATCGCTTGAATTGCCGATGAACCCGTGCCAATAACGCCAACTCGAAGGCCAGAAAAGTCCACTTCATCATGAGGCCACTCACCTGTGTGATAAATCGAACCTTCAAATTTATCGAGACCTTCGAAGTCAGGTAGGTTGGCAGCCGATAGGCAACCGACCGCCATAACGCAGAACTGTGCGCTCACGTGGTCGCCGCGATCTGTTTTGATGGTCCAATAATTTTGATTTTCGTCGAATGTTATTGACGTTACACGGGTATCAAACTGGATATCGCGGCGCAGGTCGAATCGATCAGCAACGTGGTTAGCGTAGCTAAGAATTTCGGGTTGGGCTGAGTATTTTTCAGACCACTCCCAGTCCTGTTCCAGCTCTTCTGAGAAAGAAAAGGAGTACTGCATGCTCTCGACATCACAGCGGGCGCCCGGATATCGATTCCAATACCATGTTCCGCCAACATCACTGCCGGTCTCGAAGACCCTGGCAGAAACCCCGAGCATCCGCAGTCGGTAAAGCATAAACATGCCGGCAAAGCCGGCGCCAACAATGACCGTGTTGAATGGGTCGTTTGATTTCACGTTCCAGTCCTGTGCGCCTGTAGTCAACTATATCCCGCGTCAGCCTGCCTGGTATCGGTGTGTCAGTTTGAGATTGTTTATCGATTCAACTGTCAGGGCAGCGGAGAATAACTTATGGGATCAAGGACAGTGGGCACCACTTTTTCGTAAGGCGGCACACCGTCTGGAAAACGGGATTTGGCCTCCTGCCAGCGCGGATGTTCGATGAATCGGGGCCAAACTGCTTCCCTGGAGGCTGCCGACTCGAATGCCAGCAGATAGACGAATGTCTGCCCATCGCGTTCCGTGGGTTGCCAGTATCCCACTGGCCGGATACCGACCTCTTTAAATAGAGGGTCAATGACATCCTGGAAAAGCAGCTGGCATTCTTCCATACGCCCAGCTGCAACAGTATATTGTCGTAATTCATAAATCATATTCTTGCCCTAGCGTTTGTGGGTAAGGTTCTGGAGGGCATCACTAAAACTCGTCGGCTCGGAAGCAGTGACCTCATTGTATCTGAGATCTGCCTGGGGACCATGACCTATGGTGAACAGAACTCTGAAAAAGAGGCGCACGAACAACTCGCCTGTGCATGGGATCATGGAGTGAATTGCCTGGATACCGCCGAGATGTACGCGGTGCCGACACGAGCCCAAACTCAAGGATTGTCCGAGGCATATGTTGGTTCCTGGATGCGCAGTCGATCGCGCGACAGCGTGATTATTTTTGGCAAGGTGACGAGCACCAGTCCCAAGACATGGATACCGCCAAATCGCATACCGCCACAGCCCGCTGCACCGCCGCGTCTGACGCCGGAATCTATTCGTGCCGCGGTACAGGGAAGCCTTAAACGGCTGCAGACAGACTATATCGACCTGATGGAACTGCATTGGCCCGAGCGTTATGTCGGTACGATGTTTGGTGCCTGGGAATACAAGCGCAGCCGAGAGCAGACCGATGTGGTTCCGTTTGAAGATCAAGTTGGTGCGCTCGCTCGGTTGATCGAGGAGGGCAAACTGCGGGCCTGGGGGCTGAGTAATGAAACCACCTACGGTCTCTGTCAGTTCCACCGGACAGCAGTTTCTATGGGTGTACCCTTGCCGGCTACCGTACAGAATGATTTCAGTCTGCTGGATCGCTCGATGGAACCTGAACTTGCCGAGGCGATTACACCCAGACATCTGAACATTTCTTTTTTGGTCTACGGGGCCTTGAATGGCGGCTTGCTGAGCGGAAAATATTTCGATGGAGCGCCGCAGGAGGGTCGACACTGTCTGTGGCCCGACTTCCAGCCCCGTTATCACTCCGACCTGAGTCGCCGAGCGGCCCAGCAGTACGTCACCCTGGCTAAAGAGTACGGGCTGACACTGGTAGAGCTCGCTTTAGGTTGGACGCTGTCGCGTGAATATGTCAGCTCGACGATTATCGGTGCGACTAAAATGGATCAGCTGAGGGCCTGTCTGGCAACGGTAGGTGTCAGCATTAGTGATGAACTAAGCACTGCTGTTGATGAGATCCATAAGGTTTTCCCGAATCCCAACAAGTCTGCGGGGGTGATTTCTCCGGGCTTCATCAAAGATGTCCGCAAGGGTATTTAGTGCCTGGTACAGAATCTGACAGGGTCGACCAGCGAATGTGATCGGTTTCAGAAGATCCATCGACCGGGTGCACGATAGGCCGGCTTAGCTAAGTTTGTTATTTTCCTTGTGGCGCAGGGCATCTCGCTTTGTTTTCTTCTCCAGGTTGTGGGTAAACGCCTGCTCCAGATCGATTCCAGTCTGATTGGCGAGGCAAATCAGCACGAACAGGACATCAGACAGTTCGTCTGCAAGGTTTTTGTTTGCATCGGTTGGTTTTTCGCTTTGTTCTCCGTATTGCCGGGCAACTATACGCGCGACCTCACCGACTTCTTCCATGAGTATCACGGTGTTGGTTAGTTCGTTAAAGTATCTGACACCATATTCGTTGATCCAGTCGTCAACGATCTGCTGAGCTTCCTTAATTTTCATGGGAGTGCTTTTTCCGGATTAATTATATGAGTTAGATGCCTGGGTTTCGTATATTTGGCTCAAGCACTTTTGATGTGGTACGAAATAATGATGCGCCGACAGTTCGGGAAGCGGGTGATCTGAACGTTATCGTCGTAGCGCCCAAAGATGTCCTGAATCTGGTTATCTGACAGATAATGCTTGATGACACGATAGCGTGATCCGTCCGGTAGTTGCCGTATCACAATGAAGTTACCGTCTGCATCGTGGTCACCATCGGTGGGTTCCGATTTTGGGAGCTGATCGCAGAACACTACCCGGGCACCAGCATTCAACACTGCATGCAGGCCATCTAAGAATGGCTGCATGCGTGCATAGGGTACGTGAGCCAGCCAGTCTACCGCCATGGCCGCAGAGAAAGATCCAGTGAGCGTTTTGAGGTCATAGGCGTCTGCCTGTTGAAGGGAGACCCTGTCCCAAGGCAGGTCCTTGTGACGTGCTTGTGACAGGGTTGATTCATTGAAGTCACAAGCGACAATGGATTCGGCCACAGCTGCGGTGAATCGAGTCCAGAAGCAGGGGCCACAAGCCAGTTCGAGGACTTTTTTCCCGCTCATCTCCCTACAGAGGTGTTCAACGACTGGCTGCAGTAGGGTCACGGTATCCGGGTTGTCGTAACCCATCGATGTGTCGTAGATCTCGGCCCGTCGATCGTAATAGTGTTGCATCTCTTCGATCATCAATTGCATTCCCTGGTTAAGGTATTCCGCCGAAGTCAGGCGATGGTTGTCATGATCTGAGCCAGGTCGCGGCGTGCAATATCGGGCACCATAGCTTTTTCTGCGGCAAAACCGGCGACCAGCAGTAGAAATGGCCGTTCTTCGGAGGGTCGTTTAAGAATCTCGTTCAAAAACCGCATGGGGCTCGGCGTATGGGTCAGCGTTGCAACGCCGGCGTTGTGCAGTGCGGTGATCAGCAGGCCGGTGGCAATCCCAACCGACTCTGGCGTGTAGTAATTTTTGAGACGATGGCCATTAGCATCGTAGCTGAACTTTTTCAGGAAGACCGCTATCAGGCAGGAGGCAGACTCCAGAAATGGTTTATGTTCGTTTGTGCCGAGCGGTGCAAGCGCCTCCAGCCATTGTTGTGATGCTCTATGGCCATAAAATTCCCGTTCCTCAGCCTCGGCGGCCTCACGAATCCGGCATCGTGTATCTTGGCTTGTCACAACGACGAAATGCCAGGGCTGCATGTTGGCACCACTGGGTGCTGTACCGGCAGTCCGGATCGCATTTTCAATCACGACCGGTGGAATCTTCCGCGCCGAATAGTCGCGTACGGTTCGTCTCGATTGCATGTCTGCGAGAAACCGTTCCGATCGCTGGATCATCTCTTCGTCGGGATACGAGCGGGATTTGAGCGGGATAAAAGGATAATCTGTCATGTGTCTGATCTTGCGGTGGGTTCGTTTTACAGGGTTTTTTCCTGGATACCCCGGATATTGATTTCAACGTCGTCATAGTGCGGATCGAACGTTGAGTCCTGGGCAAGCACCGGCGACAGGCCAGTGAGTGCGAGCGCAGGGATAAGTTTTCGTCGGGCTGTGTCGGCACTACTCGCCTGTACGTTTACCTCGCCGGCATACTTAAGGTGATGGGCCGATTTACCTGAATAATACAGGGTCAACTCGTACTGGAGCGCAAAGACTGGCATTGCATTAGATCAGGTTCAGCGTCTGGGCCGGAAACGTTTCCACGCAACGTCGGCATCGGCAGCGAGTTTCCCGTCGAATCGAAGTTCTGATCTGAACTGGCAGGCATCGTCATTCCAGGATACACATTCGGAGAACAGTTCGACTGGGCGGTACAGTAAGATCGGACGCCGAAATGTCACGGTGATCTGATTGGTCAGATAGACTGGGTGCTTGTCAACGAAGTGTTCGAAATCATCAATACAGAAGTCACCATAACGCTCAACAGTCTCCTTCATCATGCACGCAGCCGAATGGCAGTCTAGCAGTGTGGAGATAATGCCACCATTAACAAAGCCAAACCCGTTGTCATATTTATCAGACGCTGTCCAGGTCGCTGCGACACCGTTTTCTGCCGAATAGGACTTGACTTGCAAGCCGTGCCGATTGCTGGGACCGCAGCCGAAGCAGGTGCCAGCTGAATAATATCGGTCTTGCAATGAGGACTCCACCGAGGTTTGACTCCATAGGGCTGGCTGTTGGGCCGAAGCATGATTGTAGCTGTATCTAACATCCGCTACCGTGTGCGGGGTAATGACCTGTGTTCAAATCTGGATCTGAGATCGGTACAAATCGATCTTCAGCATAGAGACGGCTCATGAATATTGCAGCGCTATTGCAGAAATCTGCACGCAGTTTTGGCACATCACCAGCAGTATCGTACGCTACGCACGTTTATCTGACATACAGTGAACTTGCCGATCGGGTACAGCAGCTCGCGGCCGGCTTTGTGGGCTGCTGCGGTCTGAAGCGAGGTGACAGGGTGGGGATTGCCATGACCAATTGCCCTGCTTTTACAGAAGTGCTCTATGCGATCTGGCACGCGGGACTGGTTGCAGTGCCGATGAATGCCAAGCTTCATCAGCGTGAGATCAGTTACATCATTAAAAATGCCGGCGTACGTCTATGTATGGTTAACCGCGACCTGGAGGCAGCAGTCGGCCCACTGTGCGATTCGGTTGAGCGCCTGGATCGGGTTGTCAGTGTCGACACCGCTGACTATCGGAGCCTGCTGATCTCGTCTGAGCTGCCACTCCAGAGTGTCAAGGCGGACGATCCGGCCTGGTTGTTCTATACCAGCGGCACCACAGGCAGGCCTAAGGGTGCGACATTGACTCATCGTAATCTGATGATGATGACGTTGAGTTATTTTGCTGATCTGGAGAGTCTCTCGCATGGCGATTGCATCATCCATTCAGCACCACTGTCTCATGGGTCAGGTCTTTACGGTATTCCGCACCTGGCGAAGGCTGCCAACCAGGTGCTGCCCGAAAGTGGAGGCTTTGATCCAATGGAAATCAATGAGCTGTTGGTCACCTGGCCCAATTCGGGTTTTTTCTTTGCACCAACGATGATCGTTCGACTGCTGGCGTCGGGTGCTGTTGGCGGGAAGGCGCGGGCAAATCTCAGGACCATCATCTATGGTGGTGGACCGATGTATACCCAGAATCTGTTTCAGGCATTGGATGTTTTTGGCCCGCGACTGATCCAGGTTTATGGCCAGGGTGAGTCACCGATGACAATTACTTATCTTTCCAAACTTATGCATGAAGATAAGACCCACCCGCGATTCACCGAGCGAATGTCATCGGTCGGTATTGCGCGGACGGATGTCGAGCTTGCTGTGGTGGATGAAAATGGGCAACCGGCGGCAGACAACCAGCCGGGTGAGATCATCGTTCGTGGTGAGGTCGTGATGAAGGGATACTGGGAGAACCGGAAAGCGACAGTCGCTGCAATTAAAGATGGTTGGCTGTACACCGGTGATGTTGGTGTCATTGATGCAGATGGATTTCTAACATTGAAAGATCGCACCAAGGACATGATCATCTCCGGCGGTTCTAATATTTATCCGCGTGAAGTCGAGGAAGTGCTGTTACAACATGATGCGGTTCTTGAGGCCTCGGTTGTCGGTCGATTCCATCCGGACTGGGGAGAAGAGGTCGTGGCTTTCGTAGTCCTTAAACCCGGTGGCAAGGCCAGTAAGGAGGAGCTGGACAATTTTTGTCTGGAAAACATCGCTCGTTTCAAGCGTCCCAAGAATTATCGATTCCTGGACAGTCTGCCGAAGAACAACTACGGCAAGATTCTTAAAACAGAGCTTCGAGAACAGCTGGAATCCGATAGCGACGACACAGACGCACCGCGTTGACCAATAAGTTAGTCGGTTTCGTTGTGCCAGAGCAGAAACAATGCGAGAAGCGGTGTATCGTTACTGCGTACACCATGCAGGTCTAGCGGATGGTTATACAGCAGATTACCCGCTGATACCGCGCGGTACTCTGTGCTGCCGCCGTAGCGCCAGCTAGCTGTGCCGGACAAAGTGAGGTAAAGCTCCGGGGGTGGATGGCTGTGTTCCGGATAGGCCAGTTCCGGATCCAGATAGAGCAGGCCGGCGGTGTGATGCTTTAACTCGAAAAGATCGTTGAAACGGCACAGTGCAATCCTGTTTCCCATGTCGGGTGTTCTAGGGGACTCGGTCCACGGTAGGTGATTACTCAGATCAAGCAGCTGTCGTGCCAGTCGGGTATCCCGCGCCTTGCACAGTTCAGCGGAGACCATGATTGTGGCTGCTGGTGGCGATTTAGGGTTTGCCGAACCGATATCTTCGGCAAATCCATGCGCGGCAGATTCATGGTCGGGTGATTCGGCACACACCCGCATTGCCCGCGCTACAGACAGCAGAAACTGGCGGATCTGGCCAACGGGACTGATATCGGTGATGTTTGACAACGACAAGTGCCTTGAGCTCGAGGGTGCTGAACGGACAGACATTGTATCGCTGTTGAGCGGCAGGTCGTACTTGTAGAGTTCAGTGAACCGGTTCACAATCCCAGCGCCCATGATCACGATCGTCTCAGCCCGGTTGAGATTATTTTGATCCTACTCGATCGTTATCGGGCTTCGGTGCTCTCTATAACCGTCGTTGTCACCGTTGAAATTTCAAGGTCGGATGTGTTGGTGGTTGAGAAATGAGTGCCGCGAACAATTCAGTGAATAGTCAATATCCTGCGCCGCAGCCGACCTGGTTGCTGGTGCTAATCGTATCGACCAGTATCTTTGCCACCACCATAATTACACCTTCGCTGCCCGGCATCACGCTGGTTTTCTCGGTGACGGCCCAGCAGACACAGATGGTCATCACCGGTTTCCTCGCCGCAACCGCTGTTGGGCAACTGTTTTTTGGGCCGTTTTCCGATCGATTCGGCAGGCGGATACCCTTGCTGGCCGGTCTCGGGCTGTATCTTGCAGGTTCTATCCTCGCACTTGTGGCGACCGATCTGTCTGTTCTGGTTCTGGCCCGCTGTGTACAGGGCGTTGGCGCTGCGGCCGCAATGGTGCTGTCACGTGTGATCATCAATGATACCCACGCACCGCGAGCTGCCGCCGCCAGTATGGCTGCAGTTATGTCTGCGACTGCGCTGGCACCGATGCTGGCGTTCTCGCTTGGTGGTGTGCTCTATGATGCTTTTGGATGGCAGGGTGGCATTGGGGTTACTGTGCTGCTGGGCACTGTGGCCTTTATATCGGCACTGATTATTCTTGAGGAGACGCACCGCTCTCGGCAGAGTCGGTTAAGCCTGGAATCGGTCACCCTCAACTATATAGGGCTCTTGCGCAACAAGCAGTTCTTGTTGTTTGCAGGGAATCTCGGGTTTCAGGCATCTATTTTCTTTGCTTTGCTGTCTTTTCTGCCCTTTGCTTTCCATAGATTGGGTTACTCAGCTGCCGCCTTCGGATTTTTTGTTACTGCGCTGCCGGTCGGTTTTCTGACAGGCAGCGCGGTGAGCCGTAAGCTGACCCCGCTGTGGGGCATATCACGGATGGTACGGACGGGCTCATCCTTGTCGATCCTCGCGACGGGGACCATGGCTGTGCTTGCTTTTGTCGGGTATCGTTCGGTGTGGGCACTGTTGTTGCCGGCCATGTTGTTCGCCTTTTCTAATGGGCTGGTCGTTGCAAATTCAACCATGGGCGCGGTTAACGCCGCACATCGGTCTGTCGCGGGATTTGCCTCCGGTCTGGCTGGCAGCTTCCAGCTGGCTTTTGCTTCCTTAGTAGCCTGGCTGACTGTTTTCCTCGGCGCAGCAGAAGATGTTCGCATCGGCACTGCAGTGGTATTCACGATGGCGCTGGTGGGAACTGCACTGGCGTTTTTGATCCCCTTAGACAGTGGTGATTCAACGCCTTGAGGACTCCGGGGCTGGCATAATCCACCTATCGACCAATGTTCCGAATTTGTACGCAAGACATCAACATGCGTCCTAAGGGTTGTTAATCCGGAAGATGAAGACTAGAAGGAGAAGAAATGAGCCAGACAGAAACGACACATGACATCCTGGGCGGGCGCCCCACAGTACGGTCGATGAACGGTATGGTAGCCGCGGCACATCCGTTAGCGGCCAACGCTGGCGCCGAGATCCTACGCAAAGGTGGTAATGCATTCGATGCGGTCGCGGCCACCGCTGCTGCTCTTAACGTCGTCGAACCGTTTATGTCCGGTCTTGCAGGTGCAGGTGGTGCGAGTTTTTTTCTGGCTGAAGACTCAACAGTAGGAACAATTGATTTCATTCCGCCGGTGCCAAGCCGGTTTGACTCGGCGGCTGTCTCAAAAAGCGACACTGTAACCGGTGCTTGCGCGTCTGCCACACCCGGAAACCTTGCCGGTTGGTACGCGCTTCAGAACCGACATGGACGATTGGAATTTGCTGATGTTCTCAAACCGGCAATTGAGCTGGCGAAGGACGGGTTTCCGGTTTCAGGGTTTTTCACGACATTAACGCGTGCTAGTCTCGGGCGGATCAAGGATACGGAATGGCGACGAGTCTTTCGCCCGGATCATGACTGGCAAGTGGGTGAGGTACTGCAGCTGCATGACCTTTCAGAGACGTTGTCACAAATTGCAGCTGACGGTATTGGTTGTCTCTATGGCGGGGCCCTGGGCGAAAAACTGGTTACTCGAATTCAGGCCGGCGACGGCGCTATTTCAATGGGCGATCTTGAATCGGTGTCACCGCTGTGGGAGGCACCCATTTCGACCAGTTACCGCGATCTGCAGGTGAACGTGCCTCCGCCTCCCGCGGAGTCCTTTCAGGTGCTTTTAAGCCTGCGTATATTGGAGTCGTTTGATTTTACGCAACGCGAACCACTGAGCTCAGCGCATCTTGATCTCGTGTTCCGGGTGATTCGAATCGCTGCCGGGATCCGCATACAGAACAACCACAAAGACCTTTCAGCCATCAACGCTTTGCTTGGCGATGTGGATGAACTGGTGTCCAGGGCAGGAGATGGTAAACCTGTCGTCGGACCTACCGAGAACTGGGCCAGTGGTGGTCCTTTCGATCGTTCAGCACTGAAGGATCATACGACCTCGATGTCTGTGGCAGATGCTGACGGTAACCTGGTCTGTTTGACGCAGAGTCTGGGTTCGCCATACGGTTCAGGGGTGATGATTCCGGGTACGGGTGTCATCATGAACAATTTTCTGAACTGGGGGGATCTGGCCGCAGACTCGCCGAATGCGATATCACCAGGTGAACGTCTTGCCATGTGCCTCGCACCTTCGATTACGACCCGTAATGACCATGGTGTACTCGCCCTGGGTACGCCCGGCAGTTACGGTATTCTCCAGACCACGGTTCAGGCGATGGTCGGTTATTTCGACTATGGTTTCGAATTGCAGGACGCAATCAATATGCCGCGCGCCCGCCTGTTAGACGGTGCGGTGGTTAATCTTGAAAACCGGGTGAGTGTTTCAACGCAGGACGAACTGCGTGCCCTCGGACACGCCCTAGGGATGTTGCCTGCTTACTCTTGGCAGACGGGCGGTATGCAGGCTGTGGGTCGCGATGCGCAAAGCGGTGCACTATCGGGCGCGGCAGACAATCGGCGCGATGGCGCCGCTATCCCGGCCTGAGTGGAGTGTATCGAGAACGATCAGCATGAAAACCGCAGTTCATCCCCAAAACGCGGCGGCACCCAAAGGACCTTATTCACCCGGGGTCACCGTCTCTGGGCGGGTCCTGTATGTCTCAGCACAGGGCCCCTTTGATCCAAAGACGGGCGAAGTTGTTGGCGATACGTTTGAGGCTCAGGTCGAACGTGTGTTTGAGAATATCAAAGTGATTATCGAGGATGCCGGAGCCAGCCTGGCCGATGTCGTCAAACTCACAGTCTTTATAACTGACTGGAGTCACTTTGATACGCTGAATCAGATGTGCACGCGTTATTTCACGGAACCCTATCCGGCGCGTACACCGGTGAAAATGGAACTGCCAGGTGCACTGTTTATGGCTGATGCGGTTGTCGCTCTTGCCGGCGACTGAGGAACTGAGGATTTTCAGAACTTTTAGGCGGCCGCTGGGTCAATCAGGAAAGTGTTCAGCGATCCAGTCTGGCACGGGGATGGCTTTACGTGCCTTCATATCCATGATGAGACAGGTGGCGAGCCCGTCAAGCGGGGTCGACCCGTCTGGCTTGATGATCTCATGACGTAAGACAAAGCTTTTGTGACCGCGTTCAACGGGCTCTGTGGTGATGCGCAGTGCTTCACCGAGAAAACACTCGCCGCGGTAGTTGTAGTTGATATTGACCACAACCGTGCCGAACCCGGCTGGATCGAGTACCGGCTGACCACATTGCTGATACCAGTCCTCCCGGGCAGTTTCCATAAATCTAACGGCCTGAACATGGTTGAGGTGGCCGAGTTCGTCGGTGTGTTCGTGTTCTACGGTGATGAAGGTTTCAGTTTTTATCGCAGCGTCTCCGACCCCGAGCAGCCACGCATCGACAGGATGCGTGACGTGCTAGATGAAATGAGGACGATATGATAGTTGATTGTAGCCTGAGTAAAAGCTGTCGTTGGCGACCTGAGTGACCTGGGTGTAAGCTTGTGTTATGAGTCGACAGTTGCCTGAAGTTCTCACCCTGGGCCACCCCCAACTGGCTGAACCGTCGGTTCCTGTTGATCCAGAAGATATTACCACCACCCTATTCCAGGAACGCCTGGTCCTGCTCGAGACGGGCCTTAACCACCATGGTGCGAACGGTATTGCTGCGCCGCAGCTTGGCTGGTTTCAGCGGTTTTTCCTGATGCGTGATCCATCCGGATCGGGCGCGCTGGTGTATTGGATCAATCCACAGCTCACGATTCTCGATCCAGCACCGGTGTGGTACTGGGAGGGATGCCTGTCTGTACCGGGCCTAAAGGCGTATGTCGGTCGCCCCTGTGCGATCAAGGTCGACGGCTTCGACCGGTACGGCAGACCGCTCAGTCGTGAGTTTGCAGACTGGGAGGCCCATCTATACCAGCATGAGCACGATCACCTGGACGGCATCTTGTTTCCTTATCGGGTAGCTGATCCGCGGCACATGGTGACCGCTGATGAACTTGCGCAGCGTGATCGCTGGCCTGACAGTTGGCCTGTAGTCGGGGCACGCGACGCACCGATCAGAGTGGTAAACCCGGGCGATTAACAATGAACACGGTTGGTTTTCGGAAATTATTTGAGCCTGTACTGGTGCAGCCGGTGGCATGAGTACGCGCTCCAGAAAGCTGGGTGGGCTTGAGATTATGCGGGTGCTGGAATTGGTGACACCATTCAGCGCGTTCGATTTTTTTCCCGAGACGACCGAGGAGGACTGGGCACCCCACCGCCATTGGCTTGAGCCGGATGCCATGGACCCCAAGACGGGAAAGCTCAAGTTACCGATACAAAGTTATGTTGTCCGAACCACTCACCACACAATCCTGATCGATGGCTGTGTCGGAAACGACAAGTCGCGTGAGAGCCGACCACACTGGCACCTTAAATCTGACACGACCTACCTTGCTGCACTGGCTGCCCATGGTCTTGGTCCTGCGGACATAGATTTTGTTCTGTGCACCCATCTGCATTCTGATCATGTGGGTTGGAACACCCGGCTTGAGAGTGGCCGCTGGGTGCCGACTTTCCCGAATGCGCGCTATGTTTTCTCGAAGCAGGAAGTGGAGTCCTGGCGCGATGTTGGACATGAAAAGTTCTCACGTGCTCCGTACGAAGACAGCGTGCTGCCCATTATCGAAGCGGGCAGGGCAGAACTCGTCGCAAACGACTATGCATTGGATGATGAGGTCTCTCTGGAACCCACACCGGGACATACACCCGGCCATGTCGCCATATCGCTGAAGTCAAAGGGTGCAGCAGCGGTGATGTGTGGTGACCTGATGCACTCGCCGGTTCAGTGCCTGTATCCTGAATGGACAGCGTGGCCGGACTGGGATGCAGAGCAAGCGAAACAAACGCGGCGGACGTTTCTGGATCGCTACTGTGAGAGCGATACCTTGATCTGTACTGCGCACTTCCCGCTGCCCTCAGCCGGCCATATCATTCGTGCAGAGGAGGCTTACCGCTTCGTCTACGACGAAACAGGGTGGTGAGAGTTATGTTCAGATTATCCTGATGGTGTGTCACCCCATCAGTCGTTAGCCGCTCACAACTTCTTTGAACCGGCGCAGGGTCTCGATCTGATCATCGAGGCCGGGAATACGGTACATCGGGTAGAGCATCACAATGTCGGCCCCCAGCTTACGCCAACCCTCAGCAGCTACGCCCCATTCATCAGGATCGGCCTTGTCCATTCGCAGCCAGCCTTCAATACCGAAGGCACTGGTATCGCGTCCGCAGTCGCTCAGATGATTGCGCAGTTGCTCGAGTTTGGCCTCTGCTTCGTGATCTGGAGCCATGATCGGCATCCACCCATCGCCGATCTGCGCCGCGCGTTTTACAACCGCGTCTGAACTGCCGCCAAACCAGACTGGAATCGGACGTTGCACCGGACGCGGTGTGATGTTGACCTCAGTGAACTGGTGAAATCGGCCCTGGTAGGTGACCAGATCATCACACCAGAGTTTTTTCAGTACCTCGACCTGCTCGCGCTGTCTGGTACCCCGGCTTTTCCAGTCTTCATTTAACGCTTCGTACTCAACATGATTCCAGCCGACCCCGACGCCCAGGCGCAGTCGGCCGCCGCTGAGTATGTCCACCTGCGCCGCCTGTTTGGCCACTACACCGGTCTGGCGCTGGGGCAGAATCAGTACACCGCTTGCCAGGCCGATCGTTGTGGTGGCCGCGGCCAAGAAGCCTAAGGTCACAAAGGTCTCGTGAAATGGATCCTGTTCGGTGTACCGCGGTGACCAGCCGTCGCGTGCCGTTGCCCCGAAAACGTGATCGGGGACTTCTATGTGGTCGTAACCCAGTTCTTCGGCAGCTTGGGCCCAGTCACGAACCCGGACTGGGTCTGTTCCGATGTCGCGGGTTGGAAACCACGCACTGATCTGCATTGCTGTTCTCCCGACGATCATTGCACTATGGGGAAACCTTAACTGATATTGTCCTGTTTCGGGTAATAGAAAATCCATCCCAGGCCGGGAATGGATGTTTGCGGTTCGGAGTTTGAAAGTCTATGGTCTGGTTTTCCGCAGCCAATTCAGGAGATCAAGGTGGCTAACTTCGTGCTCGTCCATGGTGCCGCCCATGGCGCATGGTGCTGGCGCCGAGTGGTTCCGATACTGCAGGCAAAAGGTCACGAGGTCATTGCAGTCGATTTGCCAGGTAATGGCAGTGTCGGTGACTGTACCCCTTTGGATCAGGTCGATCTGGGTTGTTACGTCCGCCATGTCTGTTCGCTTCTCGACCGGTTCGAGTCCCCAGTTGTTCTGGTGGGGCACAGTCTCGGCGGTCTGACCATCAGTCAGACTGGAGAACTCCGGCCAGACAAGATCAGTACCTTGGTTTATCTCAGCGCGTTGCTTTTGCAACCCGGGGAAGCGTTTCGTTCGGTAATGTCCGACGATCCGAAGCGTATTCGACAGGGGCTTGAGCGCGATTCCTGGGCCATATCCGACGATTTGGCTTACGTGACATTTCACGCTGACATGGCCCGCCACCGTTTTTATAACGATTGTTCACCTGATGATGTGGACTGGGCGGTAGGCCTTCTCGTTCCTCAGCCAACCGGACCGCTGATGGGTCACCTGGAGATTACCAAAGCCAGTTTTGGCCGTATTCCCCGGGTTTATATCGAATGTCTTCAAGACCAGGCGGTCGTGCCTGAAATACAAAAAGCAATGTACACCGCGATGCCGTGCCAGCAGGTCTTATCCCTGGACACAGGTCACTCCCCATTTCTGTCCAATCCGCAGGGTCTGGGTGATCATCTGCTCTCCATGGTCTGAATACGGCGGGAATTCAAGAATGGGACTGTAGTGCCTGCAGCAAACAGTGACTGGAGAATATCATGACAGAAAACTATGTTGATCCAACCCGGGATGCATTTAGAGCTTTTCGTTCTCTGAACGGTGAGGGCGAAATCCATATGCTCAACCTCGTTCGGTTGCGGCAGACTGCGGTATATCCGCAGCAGCATGCCCGGCACGGGCAGACGCTGACCGGTGAGGAGGCATACCAGGCCTACGGGGAAGAGAGTGGGCCGATACTCAAAGCGGTGGGCGGGTCAATCGCCTACAGCGCGACCTTTGAATCTGTTCTCATCGGTCCAGACAGCGAGTGCTGGGACATTGTATTTATTGCCCAGTACCCATCTACCGACGCGTTCGTTTCGATGGTTAAGAATCCCGATTATCAGCAAGCTGTGGTGCATCGGCAGGCAGCAGTGCGTACTTCCCGGTTGATTCGGCTCTCACCCAAGAAAGCCGGGGATCTGTTTGGCTGAACAACCTGAAAGGCGGATGCACAGTGGGGGAGTGGGTTATTGAGTAGGCGACTGGGCTGATCCGGACTGTGGCTCCTTCACAGGTCTTTTCGCCAGCAGAAAAAAGACAGCGCCGAACAAAGCGGTGATCGCCAGGGTCGTGAACGCGCTGACATAGCTACCTGTACGGTCTGCCATGTAGCCGGCATACAGTGGACCAAGCGCCATACCCATCATCACGATTAAAGACGACCATCCCATGATGACACCGAAATTAGACGCGCCAAAATAGTCAGCTCGAATCGCCTGCATCAGCGGCCCACGCGTTCCCCAGGCAATGCCGTGTAGCACAGCAAAGCCGATAACCATCCAAATGTTGTGCGCGTAGGCGAGCAGCAGCAGACCTGCGGCATGAAATCCCATGCAAGCGGTGACGATCAATCGTTTATCGAATCGGTCACCGAGAAATCCAGCGCTAACCAGGCCGATGATCTGCATGGCAGTCATCAGTGAGACGACCAGACCCGCCGTGGTCAACGAATAACCCAGTTGTCCGTTTACGTGGAGAATGAGGTGAACCATGACGGCGCCGATAATCAGTAAAGAGGTACCGTGGCCGAGTGACATAAACCAGAATGCTCTAGTTCTCAAAGCTTCCCGGGCGGTGAAATCAGCCCGCCTGTACACCGGTGTGTTTGTGGGATTCTGACTCATCGCCGATAGTGTTGGTCCCTGGTATGGGATCCCATCGGGAGTTTCACCGATGTCCTCAGGTCGGTGGTCGATAATTCGTGTCAGTGGCCAGGCCACTATCAGGACGATAATGCCTGAAGCCGCTGCGGTGATGCGCCAACCTACCGTTTCCAGTGAAAAGATCGTGATGGGCACAAGCATTCCACCAAACGAAAATCCAAACTGTGACAGTGCCAGCGCCTTTGCCCGGTGTTTTGAAAACCAGTTGACCAGTGCCGTGGTGACAGAGAGAAATCCACCGAGGCTGGTGCCGAGCGCGATAAAAAAGAAATAAACATAGAACTCGATGATCGATTCGATTTGACTGAATCCAATGAGCCCCAGCCCGAAAATAACCAGACCCCAGCGAATGACTGCCCGTGGCCCATACCGGTCGATCATCCAGCCCTGGATCGGTCCAAGCAGACCGCTCTCGAGTCGGGCAAGGGCAAAGGCTCCGGCCAACAGCGCCTTGCTCCAGCCAAATTCATCCTCTATCAGGAGAAAGTATGCACCGAATGCCTGAAAGAACAGGATGGCTCCCGTGAACTGAACAAGGCCGCCGGCGCCAACCACCCACCAACCCCGAAATATGTGACCTTGTGGACTGAAGATCTGATGTAGTGACCGGGTGAGTTGTTTCAGAGAATTCGCTCCGGTCGATTCAACGCATTGTGAAAAGTTGAAGTCAGCAGTTCAGTGCGGCCGCACTGCTGCCCTCGAGATACCTGTTGTGCGGGTTGTTTGGCGATGGTCGGGTGGGTTGCGGTGTTTGCCGGTTCGTTGCTACTGTCCAGCATCAGGCCGCCTTCGGGATGGCAACATCGGCTGCAATCTTGTAGGAACGACATCTTGCGCTGTGGCTGTAGATCTGGGCAGAAACTATCAGTTCATCGGCAGCTGTAAGCGCTATAAAGGCTTCGAGTTCCCGGTGCACAGTTTCGGCAGATCCAACCATTGAAGCTGTTTGCAGTTCGTCGAGCATCATCTTTTCGTGGGTGCTGATTCGACTTTCCAGGTTTTCAACCGGTGGTGGTAGTGGACCGGGTTGCCCGCGCCGAAGGTTCAAGGTGGACTGCAGTGCCGAGCTGCGCAGTAGCCAGGCTTCGTCGTCAGTTTCGGCGGCACACACATTGCAGCCTAACATGACGTAAGGTTCAGCCAGTTGTTCGGAAGGTTCGAATCGCTGTCTGTAGATTTCTATAGCCTCCATCATGGCAGCTGGTGCAAAGTGAGAAGCGAAAGCGTACGGTAGGCCCAGTGCCGCAGCCAGCTGGGCGCCATAGAGACTCGACCCCAGAATCCAGATGGGAACCTCCAGCCCGTTACCCGGAACTGCTGTAACACGCTGGCCGGACTGGCTGGACCCAAAGTAGCTCTGCAGTTCCTGTACATCGCGTGGAAACTGGTCTACATCGCCAGCGAGATTGCGTCGAAGTGCATAGGCTGTGAATTGATCAGTACCGGGTGCCCGACCGAGCCCGAGGTCGATTCGACCCGGGTATAGAGATTCGAGGGTGCCGAACTGTTCTGCAATGACTAGCGGCGCATGATTCGGCAACATGATACCGCCGGCTCCGACGCGAATAACTTGTGTTCCACCGGCAATGTGACCGATGACGACTGCGGTAGCGGCACTGGCAATGCCTGCCATGTTGTGGTGTTCCGCAACCCAGTAACGGTTGTAACCTAGATTTTCTGCCCGGCGTGCAAGGTCCAGGCTGTTACGAAGTGCCTGGTCGGCGTGGCTGCCCTGTGTGATTGGAGAGAGATCCAGTACGGATAGCAGAGCCATGGTTAGAGTATCGCCTGTTGTGTTGATCCTCTCAACTGGAAACATTGACCACGAGCTTGCCTCGCTGTTCTGCTCTTTCCATCCGCTCCAGACCTTCGGGGAGTTTGGCAAGTGGATATTGTCTATCGATTAGAGGTTGGATCAGACCACGCCGTGTAGCCTCAATCAGCTGTCTGAATTCTTCCAGGCTGCCCATAGTTGACCCGTAGATCGAAAGTTGTTTGGAGAAAAGTCGCTGAATGTCAGCCGACGGATGGCCACCTGTTGTTGCCCCGCAGGTTACGAGCCGGCCGCTACGGCGTAGGGAGCGAAGGCTGTCCCCCCAACTCGCTTCTCCGACAGTGTCGACGACCATGTCGACCCCCTCGCCACCGGTCAGTGCGATCACCTGCCTGGCAACCTTATCTGTGTTGTAGTTGATACCGAAATCTGCCCCGAGACTGCTGGCCCACTTGAGTTTTTCGTCACTCGAGGACGTTACGATTGTCTGGGCACCCACCATTTTTGCCACCTGCAGGCAGGCCGCAGCAACACCGCCGCCGATACCAACTATCAGAACAGTCTCGGCTGATTGAAGTGGATCGCGGCCGAACAGCATCCGCCAGGCAGTCAGGTAGGCCACGGGCAGCGCGGCTGCTGCTTCCCAACTCAGGTTGTCGGGCTTGGGCACAAAGCAGTGTTCAGGCATAGCAATCAGCTCAGCAAAAGAACCGTGTCGGGTCTCTCCGGAAATACTGAATGTACTGCAGTTGGCCTGATCGCCGGCCTGGCAGGCGCGGCACCGGCCGCAGCTGGCCATGGGGTAAAGCACTACGGGATCACCGGGTTTGAGATGTGAACCAGCCGGCGCCTCGACGATTTCACCTGCGCCGTCAACGCCGAGGATCAGCGGGAGTTCGTGGGAAATACCGGCCCCGCTGTCACGCATATAAAGATCAACGTGGTTGATTGATGCAGCGTGCACTTTCATAACCGCTTCACCGGCGGTAGGCACGGGCTCGGCAAAGTCTGTGACCGTAAGTCCGGCTTTACCCCGTTCTGCCAGTACAGCTGCTCTCATATCTGGGTCTCCCGTCGTGTTGTGTCCGTAAGGTTTAATGGTATCAGAGGTCTCCATGGCGTTGTCGTAGTGTGCGGGGTCTCTGTTAAGCTGATCTGCTTTCAGATGTTGTCGGTGTAAATGTGTGCGCACATCAGTGCGGCACTTGGAGGTCAGCGCTATGAATCAGCTTGTTGGTAAAGTCGCCGTCATCACTGGTGGCGGGGGGGTATAGGCGGAGCGACGAGCCGTCGATTTGTTGAGGAAGGTGCAAAGGTGGCAGTACTGGACAAGAATACCGCAGCTGCCCAGACCATTACAGATGAGCTGACAGATGCCGGTGGCCAGAGTCTCGCCCTGGGTATCGATGTCACGGATCTGGAGGGGCTCAAGCAGGGGCTGCTAGAGATCGAAAAAGTACTGGGCCGGGTCGATATTCTTGTCAATAACGCAGGCTGGGATCTGTTTCGTCCTTTTCTGAAAACCGACCCTGAATTCTGGCGCAAGATTATCGATATCAATCTGATTGGCGCCTTGAATATGCATCACGTGGTGTTGCCCGGAATGGTTGAGCGTGGCTATGGCCGGGTCGTCAGTGTTTCTTCCGACGCCGGCCGAGTCGGGTCGTCGGGCGAGTCTGTCTACGCCGCGTGTAAAGCCGGCCTGATCGGTTTTGCCAAAACCCTGGCCCGCGAACATGCCAGGCATGGAATCACTTTCAATGTTGTTTGCCCGGGCCCAACGGATACAGCTCTTTTTGCCAGTTACGCTGAAGGTGCTGGTGATCCGGAAAAACTACGGCAGGCAATGCAGCGCGCGATTCCGATGGGTCGAATCGGAAAGCCCGAAGACCTGCCGGGCACAATCAGTTTTCTGGCCAGCGATGATGCGACCTATGTCACCGGACAGGTCATCAGTGTATCAGGTGGTTTGACCATGAGCGGGTAACCGGGAGTGGAGCGCCTCACCTTACTGGACGAACATTAAGTTGCTTGGCGAGCATTATGATCTGATCCCATGTTGCAGCGGGAATCGGAACCCCCTCTTTACGGTACATTTTTTCCAGGGCCCGTTCCCGTTCACCGGGAATCTCTACACGGTCGAAGCCGTCAGCAGCCGGACACTCGCGAATGTCACTGAGAATCGATTCAGCGGCACGTTTGAAGGTTGAGTCGTCACGATAACGAGCGGTATCGACCAACAGAATGATCCAGTTCATTTCTGTTGTAGCTGTACCCAGCAGAGCTTCGCCAACGAGTTCAGCCATCAACCCCAGTCCATAGCCTTTCGCACCGGCAGCAGGCAGTAGGGCACCACCATTCAGGTAATCGTCAGGGTCTGTCGAAGGCTTGCCCCGGGCATCGACAATGAGTCCTTCCGGCAACCGGCCACCGGCGCTTTTGGCAAGATAGATCCAGCCGCCGGCTCCGGCTGATGTCGCGAAGTCAAGGATCACGGGGCCACGGTCCCCGCCAGGAATGCCGAAGCCATAGGGATTAGTGGGCAGCTTTGCCTTGGCGCCGCCGTACGGTACAACCTGGCGCCAGTTCTGCCGGGCACCGCCGCCGAACGTGATCGTGAGGCAGGCTGCTGCTGCCCCCTGTTCACAGAACGCACCCAACCTGCCGGTATGGGCACAATGGGTTACGCCCACAACCGCCATACCGTGCTCCTTGGCCAGACTCGTTCCCTTGTCGATGCCCATCGCCATTGCCGGAATACCCATTCCGCCGCCGCCATCGATGATCCAGGCCCCGTGCTGGTTCTGGTGTGCGCTGGGTCGGGCAGACGGTAGAAAGTATCCACTTTTAGCCTGTTCTGCATACTGCATCAGGCGCATCATGCCGTGCGAACCAATGCCCTTGCAGCTGGCATCCACAAGATGATGCGCAACCATAGACGCGATGTCGTCACGACAGCCGATGGCCGACATGATCTCGGTTGCCAACGATTCAAGTTGGCTGGCCGAACGGGTTATGTAATCGTTAACGCCACTGAGCTTCGTCATAATGAGTTACCACACTCAACGCATTTTGAAATATGCCGTTATCCCCCACGATCAGTAGGGACGTTAACGCAGTCGATCTACGAAATCCACAACTGATTGTGAACGACAAAACCCGGGGTCATACTTGGTGATCACTGTTTCGATTGCACTGGGGATCACAACCGGTGGACAGAGCAACACTGTTGCAACAACTCAGAGAGGCGGTCAGCTCAAAGGACGCTGATATCGACCTTGCGGAAACAGCGTTACTGTTGTCTGCGCTGGATGAGCCGTCTGTCGATCTTGTACCTTACCGGCAACACCTTGATCTGCTGGCTTCTGATATCGGTGCGATGACGCGCCCCGGCAGTGGTTTGATGGAATGTATTGACACCCTGAGAGTCGTGGTTTATGCGACGCATGGATATAGCGGTGATAGACGGTCTTACGACGATATCGAGAACGCCAATCTGATCCGTGTGATTGATCGACGGCGTGGTATCCCGGTGTCCTTAGGCATCATCTGTATACATGCGTGGCGTGTTCAGGGTTGGGCCGCAGCTGGAATACATTCTCCCGGCCACTTCCTGATCCAGGTCTCGACAACTGGCGAACTCGCAATACTTGATCCATTCCACCAGGCTCGGCTACTGGATGAAAGCAATCTTCGTGAACGATTCACAGCAGCACAGGAAGATTCGACTGAGAACTCAATGAACGGTGTTGCACCCGTGAGCAACCGCGAGATTCTGTTACGTCTTCAGAACAATATCAGGATCCGGGCCCGCCAGCGCGGTGACACCGCTTTGGCCTTGCGGACTACTGAATCGATGCTGGTGCTGGCAAAAGACGCGCCAGTGTTCCGTCTGGAAATTGCCGCTTTGAAAGCCAAGGCAGGTGAGATCAAAGCAGCCCTGAGTGATATCGAAACACTGCTGGATGGTCGCGGGGCAGAAGAACTGCACGAGCAGGCCGAACTGCTGCAGGCTACCCTAAAGGGGCGATTGAACTGAGGTCATCAGGTGTTTTGTGGGGGATCCTGAGGGTGCGGCCAACACCATCTGGCATAGCCAGTTTCTGGTGTTCCAAGAATACCGGTTTCAGTTTGTTGCGGACGCTGGATGGAAACGGAGCACTGCGTCGGTTATCGAGGCTGATGTTCATACACAGACATTCGTTGCGTGCTACAAGTCGTTCATCGTTGCCGTGGACCATGGTGTGGAGGTAGTGAATGCGTTTGTGATCCACGTCCAGAAGCTGTGTGGTTATAGACAGGGGTTCACCGTCGAATACTTCACTGACATAGTCGATGTTCATACCCAGGGTAAATATGGCATGCTTTTCTCGCTCGGGGTAATCGAGGCCAAGCCCCCAGGTCTCGTAGACAGTATCAGTCACAAGGTCAAATGCCAGGACGTAATAAGCCACGTTCATGTGGCCGTTATGGTCGATCCATTCGGGCAGCACGGTGAGTGTTGTTCGAGGTAATGTCATCAGGCTATTTCCGTAACAGTGTCGAGGTAACGTCAATGGTCCTGGAGTCACGTCAAGTTGTCCAGCAATACAAAGAACTGGGCATTTGGTAATCTCGCCCCTGGTGCTGCAGACGGCTTGCCGGCCATAGGTCTGCGCCAGACCTGAGGAGAAGACATGTACATGCTCTACTGCCTAGATGGATCGCGTGCGACCGCAGCGGACATGGTGCTGGCAGAGGCGGGCCTGCCCTATGAAAAGCGGGCAGTGGATATCACGGCTGACGAGCATCAAAGCAGTTGGTTCCTGTCGATCAATCCCCGTGGCACCATTCCGGCACTGGTCGATGATCATGGCTGTGTGGTCTGTGAAACCATCGCTATCATGGTCTACCTGTGTGACAGACACGGTGTGGAACATCTTGCGCCCGGTCCCACTGACCCTCAGCGCGGGGTGATGCTGGACTGGCTGGCTTATCACGCTGCCGAGGTGCAGGAGCCGGTAAAGCGCAGTTTCTATGCCCACCGATATTCTCTGCGCGCAGGAGATACTGAGGCAATTCGAAAGAGAGCCGGCGACCTGTTCACCCAGCGTTGGGCCCTGGTTGAAGATCATCTGGCACAGGCCGGACCATATCATTTGGGAGAACGGTTCAGTCTGCCTGATATTTATCTTCTGGTGACCAGTACTTATTCAAAGGATCTTGCGCGTGGTGAGTTTCCTGCAATCGACGAATGTGTTCGACGTACTGCTTCGCGTCAGCGTATTGCACCTATTCTGGATGATCATCTTCGGGGGCTGGAACGGATCGCAGCCGTGGGTGTGCCGCAATGAAACGGTTTATTCAGGAATTGTCCTCGCCGGGTTCTTTTTTAAAGGGCTGATTTCGGGTCCAGTCAAATGTTCCTTCGTCTCGGTCACGTACCGCCTGCTTCCAGCCGAGGGTTTCAGCGCGTTGTTTGAAGTTAACCCCTTCAGGAGAATGCCGGGCAATGCCATCGAGCAGGGTCGCCAGGGTTTGGGTCGAGGCGATCCCCATGTTTTCCAATGTCTGGTTGACCATCAGTTTCTGCATGATCAGTTGGTTTCGCGGAATGGTAGCAATTCGCTGGGCAAGGTCCTCAATCGTGTCGTCGAGTGTTGAATCGGGGACGCACTGACCCAGTCCCCAACTCTCGGCTGTTCTGCCATCAATGGTGTCGCCGGTTAAGAGTAGTCTTTTGGCCCGTTCGGCACCGATTCGATAAACCCACATCGCGGTAGTGGGACAGCCCCAGACCCGGGCCGGCGGATAACCCAGCTTGGCACCTTCTCCAATGACAAGCAGGTCGGCGCACAGGGCCATATCGCTGCCACCGGCCAGCGCGTGCCCTTGTATTTTTGCGACCACTGGCAAGGGAGAACGCCACAAGCTCATGAACTGATCCGTGTTTCGTTTCATGAATGAAAAATCTTTCAGCGGATCCCAGGGCATCTCCTGGATGCCTGGATTGGCCCCCGGGGTTTGCGCATAGGCATCAAGGTCGTAACCCGCACAGAAAGAGCGCCCCGCACCTGAGAGAACAATGACACGCACGTCCGGTTCAGCGTTTGCTCGTTCTACCGCGTCAGCAAGTTCTTCGGGCATAGCGGAATTGATCGCATTGAGTACTTCCGGTCGATTAAGTGTGATTCGTACCAGTCGGCCGTCGCGCTGGTATAGCAAAGGCGAATGAGACATGAAATTTCTCGTTGCGAGAGTAGGTTTGCGGTATTGTTCACGCCATCCTAGGTAAGTGCGAGGTAGGTTTCAACAGGGTTGTGGACATGGATCGCAAGAATCGTGAGGCTGATATTCGGGCTCTAGGGGCCGGGTTATGAATACCCTTACACAGAAGTCGCCACTTTTTAACGCGATCGCCATCATTCTGCTTGCAATTTTCCTGTTTGATGTGATGGGTGCCATCATCAAGCATCTCGGCACACGATACCCCGCCCAGCAGTTGTCAATGCTGAGAAATGTGTTTGGACTTATCCCCAGCGTTCTGGTGCTGTTCTATTCGTCCGGCTGGCATGAAGCGGGCCGACCAGTGCGGCTTGTGCAATGGAAGCTCGCGATCGCTCGCGGGGGCTTTGTGGCCATCGCACAGTTCTGCTTTTATCTATCGCTCATCCATATGGAATTCGCCACCGCGTCAACTATCGCTTTTTCCGGTGCCTTGTTTGTGACGTTGTTATCGATCCCGATTCTGGGTCATCGAGTCGGTATGTGGCGATGGTCAGCAGTAGGGATGGGTTTTGTCGGCATTGTGCTGGTGATGCGGCCGGATACAGATAGTTTTAATGTGTATGCGCTGCTGCCAGCCTGCGCGGCGCTGGGTTATGCCGCCTCCAGCGTTACTGCCCAACTGTTTGATAAAAGTGTGCCAACTGCGCTGATTAATCTGTACGCTCTGGCTGGTGCTTTGACCGGTGCGGTTATGCTGGTGGTATTCACCGGAGGTTATGTCGAGGTAGCAACCTACCAGGACTGGTTGTGGTTACTGGCGATGGGTGTTGCCGGTGGCTCAGCTGTGTTCTGCCTGGTGACTGCCTACCGCCTGACAGCACCGAGCAATCTTGCGCCATTTGAATATTTCAGTATTCCGTTTGCGTTTTTGCTGGGGTGGATGTTTTTCGATGAAGCGCCTTTCCATCGCCTGATCCCCGGGGTCTTCCTCATTATCGGCGGGGGGCTGCTCATTGTCTGGCGAGAGCGTAAGACCAAGACTGAAGACCCCCTCTACGATTGACAATACGAGAGATCGACCATCTGGCGGTTAGAGTCCATGCAGCAAGTGCAGCATGATCGCTTTTTGGGCATCGAGGCGGTTTTCTGCCTGGTCATAGATAATCGACTGGTCACTTTCAACCATATCCTCTGCAATTTCATAACCCGGGTGAATGGGCATGTCGTGCATGATCTTGGCCCGACTCCCGGCCATCAGGGTCGAATTGATCTGGTAGGGCAGCATCAACTCACTTCGCCGATCCTTTTCCGTCTGGTACGATGGGTCATTGAAATATTCCATGTCCAGCCAGGTGTCGGTGTATACGTAATCGGCTTGTGATACCGCGTCAGCAACCTCCAGAGTTTCGGTCAGGAGACCGGCATCCTGAAGCCGCTGCCGGGATTCTTCATCCACTGTGTCTATATCGCGGACTGGGCAGACGAGGGTCAGATGGATGCCCAGGGTAGTGCTGATTGAGACCAGAGAGTTGACCACATTGTTGTAAACACCAATATAAGTCAGCCGTGCGCCATCCGGATTACCGCCCCGATCCTCGGCGATGGTCAGTGCATCGGCGAGTGCCTGACAGGGGTGGTACAGATTACAGCAGCCATTGATGACAGGTACTGAGGCAGCGTCCTCCATTTCTATGATATCCGCATTATCCTTGAGCCGGGCCATGATCATGGCTGCGTTTCGACTGAGGTACTTCGTTTCAAACCGCACCTTGCTTAGTGCGAAGTTGCTGGCTCGCCAGTCGAGATTGATAGCGTGTCCGCCGAGTTCGGTCATACCGGCTTCGAACGATACGCGAGTACGAGTCGAGGTTTTCTGAAACAACATAACCAGGGTGTGACCCTGCATATGATTCTGATAATCCTTCCTGTTGTGTTTGACTGTTCTTGCCAGTTCAAACACATGACGGATATCTTCATCACGCCAGAATTTCCAGTCAATCAGATGTTTGACGTTGTTCATGATGGCCGGTGGACTCCATATCAGAAGCGGTTGGTGAGAAAGGGCGGGGATTCTATCATCAAGGAAATTTGCTGTACGATCGGTAATGGTTCTGATTGTCAGCCTTCGCTATTTAAATGCGGGGCGACACCGATCTGATAAATGCTGTTTTGACGGCTGCAAACGTTACAATACTTCTTCTCCTGTACCGGACCAAGTATAAACATGTTGACCGCTAGAAAGTTAGTACTCGGACGCAGTTTGCAGCAACTGCGTCAAGCGTGGATCGATGCGGGTCAGACGGCACGTAGCCGGATCACCGGCGCCATCCGTCCAGGACTGCCGCCTGAGGACCATCATCTGGTCCAGCGTCAGATTGACGCCTGCCTGTTGAGTAGCGGCGGTGCAGTATCTGCCCATGCCCGTGCTGTCGAACTCGGCCGTGTGTACTTGAATCTGGATCTTAAAGGGCGCAGAAATTTCTTGCGTCTACTGGCTGCCCACTACGGTGTGGATACGACCGACCTGCGACAAGGGGTTGATAATTGGCTTGAAGTAAGCCTTGACTCTGATGTACAGAGTGGACGATTGAAGGCCGAAGCAGCGTTACGCGCAACCCTTCGTTCTGCGCGAATTCGACTGCTGACTCAGTTCAATGATCTGCCGGATGGGATTAAGTTCCTGGTCAGTATGCGGTCTGAATTAATTGCCATGAAAGGCGAAGACGCGCAACTGAACGCATTTGACCATGAGTTCAGGAATCTGTTGGAGAGTTGGTTTGATATCGGATTTCTAGAACTTCATCGCATCACTTGGGATGCACCCGCGACTCTGCTGGAAACTCTTGCCAACTATGAGGCAGTCCATCCGATTCGTTCATGGCGTGACATCAAGCACCGCCTGGCTGCGACTGACCGACGCTGCTATGCATTTATTCATCCGCAGATGCCCAATGACCCATTGATCTTTGTCTGGGTCGCACTCACGCACGGTATTCCCGATAACATTCAGAATCTACTCAGCATTCAGGGCGCCGAGGTCGAACTGGGCGAAGCCAATACGGCCGTGTTCTATTCGATATCAGCAACGCAATCTGGTCTTGACGGTGTGGGGCTTGGCAGTTTCCTGATCAAGCGTGTTGTCGACAGACTGAGTCGTGACCACAAACAGCTCAAGGTATTTTCAACGCTCTCACCCATTCCCGGATTTACCCGTTGGCTACAGGAACTGACCGCTGGTGAAGACTGTGGTAGCGGTAGCGTGAACGATGCTGTTGGCCGACTCCAGCATCACGGCGATCTAACTCGGATCTTGTCAGATCGAAGCTGGGTACGCGACGCGACCGCTGTGGACCAGGTCCGTGAACCGCTGCTCGTACTGTGCGCACATTACCTGATGGAAGCAAAACGGGGAGAATCGGCACTGGACCCTGTGGCAAATTTTCATCTTTCCAATGGCGCTAGTATTGAGCGGCTGAACTGGCAGGGTGACACCTCCAAGAAAGGGCAGCTGCAGTCAGCTTGCCTGATGGCGAATTATCGTTACCGCTTGAAGGATATCGAATCCAATCATGAGGCTTACCATACCGATGGCAAGATTGTGTGCGCAAAGTCTGTAAGTGGATTACTCAAGACCTGATGGTGGCCCGCCAAATCGTGTGATCTATCCGAATCCTTGTTGGCTTGCGCTGGTCAGTTGGCGAATAACTCATGGCCGATAGCTCGGAATTTCAGCCACTGACTGGTGTCCGTATCGTCGATCTGAGTACTGTGCTCGCCGGCCCCTACGCGACCTACCAGCTGGCACTGCTGGGCGCTGAGGTCATCAAGATAGAGTCCCCTGATCTGGGTGACTGGGCGCGGCGAGGTGGTGCTGATACCGAACTGGATAATGCGTCAATGGGCCTTGCATTCTTGACACAGAATGCCAATAAGCAATCAATTACACTGGATCTCAAGCAGCGTGAAGCATTGGAGATCGCCGGCAAGCTGATCGAACGTGCGGATGTCTTTGTTGAAAATTTCCGCCCCGGTACGGCAGCCCGACTGAAATTGGATGTGGATTCGGTTCGAGCCCTCAATCCTGACATTGTCTACTGTTCTATTTCAGCCTATGGCCAGGATGGTCCGATCAGCAATCGCCCTGCGTATGATCATGTGGTGCAGGGTATGAGTGGTATCATGAGTACAACCGGCACGCTCGAATCCGGACCGACCAAGGTCGGTGCACCGTACGTAGACTACGCAACCGGGCTTAATGCCGCATTTTCAATTCTGTCCGCTCTGTACGAATCAAAAACTACCGGCCGCGGGGTAACGATTGACGTCGCCATGCTGGACACTTCTATGATGCTGATGTCCTCACTGGTGACGAGCCACCTGAGCAGCGGCTGGATGCCCGAACCGTCCGGCAATGTGGCCTGGAGCAACAGTCCGTCTTCGGGCGCCTTTGAAACGCCGGACGGTATGCTGATGATCGCTGCCAATACTGAGGCTCAGTTTCAGCACCTGTGTCAGGCCCTGGGGCGTGATGACATACTGCTCGATGAACGGTGGGTCCAGCCTGAAGTGCGAATGATCCATTCGGAAGCGTTGCGAAACGTGATCGCAGCTGAGTTGCAGTCGAATACAGCGTTGGTGTGGGAAAGTATCTTTGAACAATGGAATGTCCCGGCATCGCGTGTCAGAACCCTGCCCGAAGTGGTGGCGGAACCGCAGTTTGCACAACGCGGACAGTGGCCAGAGATGGATCTGGAGTCACCTACAAGAACAGTTCGCCTGCCTGCTGTTGGTTTCAAGGTTGATGGACAGGTGATCGGGCCGACCCAGGCACCGCCACAGCTTGGTCAGGATACCAATGCTGTTCTGGAATCACTTGGGTACGGGCTTGAGGAGATCAGCACGCTTCGAGAACGCGGTGTAGTATAGAGTTTGGCTACCGACAACGGACACTCATGTACTTCGCTAACACCAGTCTTTATCTTTCGCAACCATCGACAAAACATCTAATGTCGGGATGGGTATGAGTAGGTTACCAGCTTATACGGGGATATTGGGTCGAATCTGGCACTACCTGTTTTTGCTGATTTGTACCTTGGTGTTTCTGCTGCTAATCGGACCTCTCTTTGTCATTATCCCGTTGTCTTTTAACGCAGACTCCTACTTTACGTTCAGCGAGGGCATGTTGCGCCTTGACCCAGATGCGTTTTCTTTGAAATGGTATCGAGAAATTTTTGGAACCTATGAAGAAATTCGATCATCACGTCCGGAGTCAGATGGTTCAGAGTGGGCATCGGCGGCGGGCAATAGTTTCTTTATAGCAATATGTTCTACATTAATTGCAACGTCACTGGGCACACTGGCGGCTGTTGGCCTGAGCCGATCTCACATGCCGTTCAGGCGATTGATCATGGCGGTGCTGATATCACCGATGATCGTACCGATCATCATTACAGCTGCCGGTATCTTTGTGTACTACTCCAAGTATCACCTGGCTTATACCCATCTGGGTCTGATTTTGGCTCATGCGGCACTGGGCACACCGTTTGTTGTGATTACGGTCACAGCCACTTTAATTGGATTTGATCAGCAGTATGTGCGGGCATCGTACGGTCTTGGGGCCCGACCGCTGAGGACATTTAGAAAAGTGATATTTCCATTGACATTTCCCGGCATCATTACCGGTGCATTATTTGCATTCGTAACCTCTTTCGACGAAGTTGTCGTGGTGATATTTTTGGGTGGCCAGGATCAGATTACATTACCGCGGTTGATTTGGTCTGGCATACGACAAGAAATTACACTGACCATACTCGCCGTTGCAACGATCATGGTGTTATTGTCGGTGGTGGTTTTGTTTTGTGTTGAGCTGTTGCGGCGACGTCATGAGCGTTTCATGACTCGGACCCCAGGTGCAATATGAAACCACTTAACTTGATGTGATTTTTGCATAGTGCGCCATTTCTCAACGCGATAGAGGCAATAGGTATAAATAGTACTTGAAAATTAGGGTGCAATATGGGAAAACTCGAGTGTTGCTGGACAAAAGTTTACGGGTAGACTTGTTACCTAATAGAATCACCCTATTGACTGTAGAATTAACAGCTAAGCGGATTAGACAGCTCGTGTAGAGTGTCGAGAACCGCAGCTAATAAACCAAGGAACTGCTGAAGACTATGGATGCAAGTCAAACAGACGCGTACGTAAGCTTTAACGAAGTTCAGAAAAGTTACGACGGTGAGAACCTCGTGGTCAAGGACCTCAACCTGGGTGTTCAACGGGGTGAGTTTATGACCATGCTGGGCCCATCTGGCTCTGGCAAGACCACCTGCTTAATGATGCTGGCAGGTTTCGAGACTGCCACCAGCGGTGAGATCATGTTAGACGGTACTGCGATCAACGATGTACCGCCCTGGAAACGGGATATCGGGATTGTCTTTCAGAACTACGCCCTGTTTCCACATATGACTGTCCGCGAGAACCTGGCCTACCCGCTCGAAGTCAGAAAGACATCTAAGTCTGAGATTAACGAGCGTGTGGATAAAGCGTTGGGCATGGTCCAGCTGGAAGGTTTCAGCGGTCGACGCCCGGGACAGCTCTCGGGCGGTCAGCAACAGCGGGTTGCCGTGGCGCGAGCACTTGTTTTCGAACCCAAGCTGGTGTTGATGGATGAGCCACTGGGTGCGCTCGATAAGCAGCTGCGTGAGCAGATGCAGTACGAGATCAAACATATCCACGAGAATCTGGGTATAACAGTAGTCTATGTGACACACGATCAATCAGAAGCTTTGACCATGTCCAATCGCGTATGTGTTTTCGACGATGGCGTGGTTCAGCAGGTCGCGGCACCCGATGTATTGTATGAACAGCCCGAGAATGCTTTTGTCGCTCAGTTTATTGGCGAGAACAATACGTTCGTCGGCACAGTAAAAGAAGCCAGCAACGGTCATTGCGTTGCTGAGGTCCAGACCGGCGAGTCCTTGAAGGCATTAGCAATCAATATCGCTGGACCCGGCACGCGTACAACGTTGTCACTGAGGCCAGAACGGGTGAGCATCAATCCTGAGGCAGGCAGCTGTGATAATTCCGTGCAGGGTACAGTCAAAGAGCTGATTTATCTGGGTGACCACATTCGTGCACGCCTCGAGTTGTGTGGTCAGGACCAATTTATTGTTAAAGTCCCAAATGCAGCGCGACACAGCCATCTGACAGAAGGTGAGTCCGTTGTGGTTGGCTGGCACTCGGAAGATTGCCGCGCACTGGATGCACCGACCTAGCACAGTACATTTCAGCCCACCGCAGTTAATCGAAACTCACGTACTTCAGCCCATGGCGAAAGCAACACAACCCATTATGATTGATGGTGTGCCGCTCAAGGAGCAGCTGGCGCGCGCGGAACGGCGGAAAAAGTACATCGCGCTTGGCATGGTCCTGCCGTTACTCCTGTTTATCGTTGTCACGTTTGCGATTCCAATTTTGAGTATGTTGTTTCGCAGTGTAGATAATCCCCGGATGATCACCATAGCTCCGAACCTGGCGGCCGCTGTGCAGCAGTGGGATGGAATTGAACTGCCTTCGGAAGAAGTGTTTGAAATAGCATTCCATGACCTTGTGGCAGCAAAAGAAGCTGGCCACCTGGGGAAAATTGCAACACACCTTAACTATAGCTTGACGGGTGGACGAAGCCTCATCCTGAAAACAAAGCGCAAGTTCAAGAAGATCAAGTCAGGGCCCTACCGGGAGGCCATGATCAAATCGGACAAACGCTGGGGGAATATACACACCTGGGCGGTAATCAAAAAAGTGAGCCCTCCATACACCGCGCGCTATTTTTTGAATGCAATGGATCTCGATTATGATGATTTGGGTAAAGTGGTCGCAAAACCTGAAGAAAAACAGATCTATGTCACACTCTTTATCCGGACACTGTGGATTAGCCTGCTGGTTACATTGCTGACCCTTATTATCGGTTATCCGATTGCCTACCTGATTTCTACCACGCCACCTAAGATAAGCAACTTGCTCATTATTATGGTGTTGCTGCCGTTCTGGACCTCACTGCTGGTGCGAACGACCTCTTGGATCGTGCTGCTGCAGACCCAGGGAGTCCTGAACGATATTATGGTTTGGTCGGGCATCATATCGGACCAAGAACGTATTCAGATGATTTTCAATCTGAGGGGCACCTTGATCGCAATGACGCAGATTCTTCTGCCCTTCATGGTGTTGCCGATGTACAGTGTGATGAAAACTATACCGCTTTACGAGCTTCGGGCTTCGCAGTCTTTGGGTGCCAATCCCTTTATTACGTTTTTCCGGATTTTCTGGCCCCGTTCCATTCCCGGCATTGGTGCCGGCGGGTTGCTTGTCTTTGTACTGTCGGTGGGGTACTACATTACACCCGCATTGGTGGGTGGCAGTAAGGGCCAGATGATCAGTAATCAGATTGCATTTCATATGAAATCATCACTGAATTGGGGGTTGGCTGCAGCGATGGGAACTATCTTGCTGGTTGCAGTACTAATTTTGTATTGGCTGTATGACAAGGTTGTTGGTATTGACAAGATGAAACTTGGATAGTCTCTGATGAGCGTACCTGCTTATACCGGGCCCCTGGGTCGCACCTGGCACTACGTGTTTCTTGGGATTTGTTGCGTAGTGTTTTTCTTCCTGATGGCACCGATCATGGTGATCGTCCCACTGTCATTCAATATCGAGCCCTATTTCACATTTAGTGAGGGAATGTTGCGGCTGGACCCCGAAGCGTTTTCTTTTCGTTGGTATAAGGACGTACTGGGTATGTGCACTCAGAAAGCGACAGAAGCCGCAGACGCATTTACGACCAGCACCAAAGTACAGGAATGCGGCTCCGGGTCGAACCGTGGCTACGAGTGGGCATATGCGGCGCGTAACAGTATCTTGATCGCAATTCTTGCCACCCTGGTTGCTTCTACTCTAGGTACGTTGGCTGCAGTGGGTTTGAGCCGAACGCATATGCCGTTTCGTAAGCCGATTATGGCCCTGCTGATTTCTCCTTTGATCGTGCCGATAATCATCACTGCGGCGGGAATGTTTTTCTTTTATTCAAAGGTCGACTTAGCGTATTCTCACTTGGGCGTGGTTCTTGCCCATGCGGCCATCGGGACACCCTATGTGGTGATCACGGTTACGGCGACGCTGGTTGGCTTTGACGAGACGCTCATTCGGGCATCGGGCAGTCTGGGGGCCAAACCGCTACGCACCTTTTTCAAGGTCATCATGCCGTTGATTACCCCAGGTGTGGTGTCTGGGGCTTTGTTTGCGTTTATTACGTCATTTGACGAAGTGGTACTGATCTACTTTATTGCCGATGCCGCACAGAAGACTATTCCCATTCAGATGTGGTCGGGTCTTCGCCAGCAAATCAGCCCCAGCATATTGGCGGTCGCGACCATGCTAGTAGCATTCTCCATCGTTTTATTGATTGCAATCGAGCTACTGCGCCGTAGAAGTGAACGGTTGCGGACCAGTTTGCCTTCATAACTACTTCATATATAACAAAAACTGTACCAGAAGTGTCTGTTCTTTTTGAAGTGGCAGTAATCTAAAGCTGTCGTATAATACGATCGTTGTGTAGGATTGTTTTCTGTGGCTAGAGTGGTCTGGGCAGAATACAGTTAAATCGTTAATCTATTTACCTTTCCCTATGTTTTGTAATTTCTGGAGGAGTCAATGAGCAAGTTAAAAACTACAGCTGTACTAACGTCAGCCGCCATCGGTCTTAGCATGATGAGCGTAACGGCATTTGCAGGCAAGATCACGTTTGTGTCTTGGGGTGGGTCGTATACTGCCAGTCAGGTCAAAGCGTGTATCGAACCCTACGAGGCTAAGACCGGCCAGCAGTTCAATATCGTGGACTACAACGGTGGTCTGGCCGAAGTAAGGACTCAGGTCGAAGCAGGTAATGTTCAGTGGGATATCGTTGACATGACCCCGCAAGATTCGCTGCGTGGCTGTGATGAAGGTCTTCTGGTTGAGTTCGACCATTCACAGTGGGCCCCAGCACCAGATGGTACGCCAGCGACTGAGGACTTTGTTGCCGGCGCTCTGGCAGATTGCCATATAGGCAATATTTCTTGGGCTACCGTACCTGCCTATAACCGAAAAACCATCAAGGCGACTAGGGGCGTAAACCGTATGCCAGTTACCATGAAGGATTTCTGGGATACCAAGAATTTCCCGGGTCGACGCGGTCTTCGTAAAGTGCCCCGCGTAAATCTTGAGTGGGCTTTGATGGCTGACGGTGTTGCTCACACAGATGTTTATGATGTACTTGGTACCAAAGAAGGTCAGGACAGAGCATTCGCAAAGTTGGATGAACTCAAAGACGATATCGTCTGGTGGGAAGCTGGCGCCCAACCACCACAGCTCCTGGCTGATGGTGAGGTCGTGATGGTCACTGCTTATAACGGCAGACTGTTCAACGCCATGTATGTGGAGAACAAGCCTTTCGAGATCATGTGGGGTCCCCAGGTTTTTGACTTGGATACTTATGTGGTCGTCAAAGGTGCACCCAACGAGAAGGCAGCAATCGAGTTCCTGAAGTTCTGTACCACTGCCGAAGCGTTGGCCGATACCACAAATTATATTTCGTACGGTCCGCTTCGTAAGTCGTCATCACAGTTCGTCAATCCGGCTATCTTGCCGCACTTGCCGACTGCGCCGGACAACTTTAAGACAGCGCTGACCTATGATTTTAACTTCTGGGCCGACCACATGGATGAGCTCAACGAGCGTTTCAATGCTTGGTTAGCGAAGTAATTCAGATAGTTAATAGCTGCATAGAAAAGGCGGGCTTCGGCCCGCCTTTTTATTTTCCTGATTTGGCGTGCTCAAGCGGCTTTAGGGAGACGAATCGCTGCGAGACCGCCCTTATCCTGCGCCGATACGCACAATGAAGTCAGGGTCCGCTCCTGATCGTAAGGCCAGGGCCTCCCGTGCTCTGGATTTAAGTTCAATGGGTATGTTCATATCAGCATGTCGTGATAGAACAATTCCGACTACTTGAATGCCAAATCTGACCATCCGTCCTGCAACGCCTGACGATTTTGCTGCCATCAAGGCGCTCAATGACAGTGTCGTGGCACTCACGAGCCCGCTGGACATCGAACGCATCGAGTGCCTACATGCAATGAGTTGTTACCACCGGGTAGCTGAGCAGGTCGGTTCGATTTCTGCATTTCTACTGAGTTTTGGCCCAGGCTTGGAATATGACAGTTCGAACTATCAGTGGTTTGACCAGCGCTACGATAATTACACGTACATTGACCGGATCGTTGTCAAAGACTCATACCGCGGTCAGGGTCTCGGCAGGTTGTTGTACGAGGATCTTTTTGCCTGGGCTAGTGAACGGCAGGTGCCGAACATCGTCTGCGAATACAACTCGAAACCGCTGAATGAGGTATCCCGGAAGTTTCACGATGCACTCGGATTCCAGGAAGTCACTGCCGAGGCGCTGAGCCCGACCAAGCAGGTCTCCATGCAGTTAAGGGTACTGACAGTTTGATGCGTTGGCTGGATCTAGTCGGGCGGTTGTGTTATTCGTTGCGCAGGAAAGAGTCCGGGTCTTCAGGCAGGATCTGCCCGCCATCGACCACAATGGCCTGCCCGGTAACAAACTTGGCCTGGTCTGAAGCGAGATACACCATCGCGTAGCCGATGTCGGCAGTATCACCGAGATCACCAACTGGGATCACCTTAGCGACTTCCTTGTCACCGTCCTCACCGTAGAGTTCTTTGAGGCTCTCGGTCAGGATATTGCCGGGGCTGACGGCGTTGACGGTAATGCCGTCTTTGGCCAGTTCCAGTGACGCTGCCTTGATGAATGCATTCACTCCACCTTTGCTGGCGGAGTAGGCTGCGAGGCGGGCCTGAGCGACGTTAGGGCCAGTGATCGACGAGGTGAAGAGAATCCGACCCCACTGCTGTTGTCGCATGATCGGAATACATGGTTTTGTCAGTAGAAAGCACGACCTCAGATTGGTGTTTAGGGTGTCGTCCCAGACCTCGGTGGGCATCTCCTCCATCAGCAGGTCTGGATATATCCCCGCGTTGTGGCACATGATGTCCAGTTGACCATAAGCACCAACAACGTGTTCAACAAGTGCCCGGCAATCATCTTCCTCGCGAATGTCCGCCTGAAAAAACTCAGATTGGCCGCCGCCGTCATTGATTGACTGAACCACCGTATTACCATCGTCCTTGGAGCGGGCAGCGCAGATCACGGTTGCGCCCTCGTCAGCAAAAACCCGGGCGATGCCTTCTCCGATACCACGGCTTGCACCTGTGACCACTGCGATCTTGCCTGCAATCGATATGCCCATGTGAATCAACTCCTTTGATCGTATTGTGTTAAGGAAAGCCCCTGTCTCTTCGTCGCATTGGCGTGGTTGTTATAGCGCAGTGGTCGACAAAGATATGTTATGACGATTAATCGAGCTCGATGTTTGATTCCAGGCATTGGACTACAAACCCCACCGGTACCTCCAGTTCAGATGCGATATGGTTCAGCAGATCTCTTTCAGCATCCGATATCGGCTGTTCAGTAGTAGCAACGACACACAGGTCGCGCAGTACCTGCATGCGCTGGGCCTGGTTGACGCGATCCTTGACCTCAGCTATTCGACGCGGCAGATCTTCTTTAAGTCGGTCAGGGTCCAGTGTGTCGAGCGAGTAAGTCTCACCCAGGTAACGCTTTAGAATGTCGCGTTCATTCTTGCTGATGCCCTCATAGGCGTTAGCAATAACAACCGCAGCGCCAAGAAAAAGATCGCGCATAGCACGGCTGCTGTCTGTCTTACCTTGCAGGTAGTCCGGTTCCATCAGGCTCATGATCTGATGTACTTGGTCTTCCAGGGTCGGCTTATCCATACCGGTGGTTGCCATCAGATCAGATTCATGAAATAGCTTCAGTGCCTTGACCCGTAAGGGACTGAATGGGTGCGTTGAGAACCAGTCTTGTTTGGGCGCTCCTTGGCCGGGTTTATCATCAAATGCCAACATGTCATCGACCTGGGCGAGAAACTCGTGCAGTTCAAACCGCACGACCCGCTCGTCGGTAATGCCAGACGCCAGCTTAAACAGTGCCCGTGCAACACTTTCCAGGTCTTGAGCACAAAAGGCACCGGCCCTGTCAGCAGAGATCTCGGCGTAGCGGGACCACGCAAATAAATCAAGTGCCAGATCAGCTGGAGGTGGTTGTCGACCCCTGAGTACGTAGCCGATCGGAATCTGATGATGGCCATAGACATGGTGGCCGAGCTCGTGCCCCATGACAAACAGCAGTTCGGAGTCATTGAAGGCTTCCAGCAGGCTGGATGAGAACATGATGAAGACCCGGCCTTCCTCAGGCTTAAAGCAGGCTGCGTTGAATTGTGGACTCGCATAGGCATAGAGCTCTAGCGGGCTATCGATACCAAGTCGTTCAACACAACGGTCGGCTTTTTGATGTATCCCGGCAGCCATGCCAGGGCTGAGTCGAACTGATGTGGCCAGTAGATGGCGGCGGGTGGCGGACTGCTCGCCTTTTTCCGATTGGCGTTTTATCGACCGATTGAGGCGCTTGATTTCCTGTCGGGCAAGTAGGGCCTTACTGAGTTTCAGATCGTTGCTGCAGCGTATTGCACCAGCCGTCATGATGGGTCCTGTGATCTCTCTAAATGTGGATCTTTAGCGCGTGAGTGTTGATTATCGCTCAGCATCACCCCGCGCATCCTTAAAATGAAGTCTGCACATCGAAACGTAGCGTTCGTTACCGCCGATTTGTATCTGCTCACCCGCGTGTATCGGTTTGCCATCATTGTCCAGTCGTACGGTCATAATGGCCTTGCGGCCGCAGTGGCACACGGTCTTGATTTCTCTGAGTTCATCGGCGAGAGCCAGCAGCTGCTGGCTCCCCTCAAAAAGCTCACCACGAAAGTCAGTGCGCAGGCCGTACGTCAGCACCGGAATGTTGAGTCGGTCGACAACGTCAGTGAGTTGGTTGACCTGTTCGATGCTCAAGAACTGTGCTTCGTCCACCAGGACACAGTCGAGACGACTTTGGTTCTCTCGATCACAAATTATCTGCAGTAGATCGTCACTGCGGCCAAAGTTGACAGCCTCGGCCTCAAGGCCGATTCGGGAGCGGATTCGACCGACTCCTTCGCGCTCATCGACCCGGGGTTTGAGCACCAGTGTCTCCATGCCGCGTTCGGCATAATTGTGGCTGGATTGCAGCAGAGTCGTGGTCTTGCCAGCATTCATCGCTGAAAAATAAAAATAAAGTTTAGCCACAAGTCAACACCCGAGATTATGTTTAAGGCGCTCCTGCAATGATACCGCACGAGGGAAGTCGATCAGCTATCGACAACTGCTTGACCGATTAATTCATCAGGCCGCCGCTGGCGACCAGCACCTCACCCGTGATGAAATCGGATTCGGGTATACACAGCAGATAAACCGCATTTGCTGCATCCTCGGGCCGGCCCAAGCGCCCAAGTGCGGCCATCTCCCTCGCCGATTCTCGTTGCGCTGCAGTAAGGCCAACCGGATGGTCGCGGTCCTTGATCGTAACGCGGTTGGGCTGATCTTCGAATGGTTCTATAAGGCGGGTATCGATATAGCCGAAGGCGACACAGTTGACGGTGACATGATAACGACCCCATTCCCGGGCCAGTGTTTTGTCATGCCAACAACGGCAGCCTTTGCACTGGAATAGGCCACCTGTGTTGCTGCACCGTAGATGCCGAAAATCGATGAAATATTGACAACCTTGCGCAGTCTGCCCGGTGGATCGGTACTCACCTGCTGGCGGAAGTGGTGCCCGGCTTCGCGCAACAGTCGGAATGGGCCTGTCGCATGAACATCCAGCATGGCATGCCACTGTTCGTCGGTGTGTTTGACGGCTGCTGAATTCCAGATGTAACCGGCATTATTGACGACGATATGAAGATCGCCATAACGTTCAAGTGTAGTGGAGACGAGAGCCTCAGCGGTTGCTTGCTCGGTGATGTTACCAGCCAGGGCGTGGACCGTCAGTCCCTGTTGTGTCTGCTTGTTCACACCTTCAGCAAGAAGGACTGCATCCAAGTCGTTGGCAATCACCTGTGCACCCTCATTTGCCAGTTTTTGTACAATGGACCGGCCAATCCCCCGCGCCGCACCTGTGACGATAGCGACGCGTCCTACTTGTTTTAGCGATTGGGCCGTCATCACGAACAAAGATTGCGGCTCGGAATCCCGGTGTCCTGGGTACTGTAGCCGATAAGGCGAAGGCGTTGTGTGGTCATCGATGCGGGTTTATCCGGATATATCAAACGCTCACCGCGTTTTACTCTAGCCTGCCAGTCCGCGTAAGCATCAGTGGGGGAGAATATGTGGGGCCGATGCGTGGTTGTGGTCTGTGATCCAACAGCCTGTTTGCGCGCATCGATTACCGCCGCGCTTGCCATGCGGCGCGGGACCATGCAGACAAAAACGGTGGCTCGCAACAGATTGTCTACTGGGTCGATGGCCTGACCATCGGTACCCGGGCAGTTGCAGTGTGCAGTCCTGGAATCCCAGCACAGCAGATCGCCAACCTCCAGATCAATCCGTAGGGGTTTGAAATTCCGCTGGTTAAGGACAGGATCTTCTGCAGGAATCTCGAAATAATGTTCGTCCTGAGGCAGGTTGGCGACGATGTCAGGATACCGCGTGGAATAAGTGGTGAAGTGATTATGGGAGCCTGGTACCAGCAGATTCGCTCCGGAAGCCTGAGTCATCGGCAGAAGGTTTACCAATCCCTGGATACAGTCAAATTCGGGATAGACCGTGGGGTTCTGGTCAACATGGAACCAAGTTCTTTGAGTCTTCCATGATAGGTTGTGTGTCCAGGGGCGCATTACACAGGCACCGTCGAAGGAAGTCAGTAAGTCTTCGGTTTGCCATAGTGTTGCAAAGGCGCCGATCACTTCGGACTGTGTGCGGATGCCCCAGCAGAATTCGCTCTGGCCGATTCCCTGGTAGGCCAGAATGCCCCCTTTGCTCACGGTTGTCGGCCAATGATGATAAGTATCAACATCGCCGGGGACGACCTTTTGATCAGAGGTCGCCCTGATCCAGTTCCAGAAGTGACCCAGGCTGATACTGCATTGCTTGGGCGGCACTACCGCCTTGAAGACAGCATAGCCCTGATCCAGCAGGTGTTCGCGTGCGGCAGGATCGCCTGGACTGAAATGCTGTGGCTGCTCTGGGCTAGCGGTTTCGCTATTCATCGGTTGTTCGATCGCTGATGTTTAACAGCTACACCAGTTTTTGATCGGTTATTCGTACTCGGGTGGTGGCTGAAAGCCGCCGACCACATCTTCCATCAACTGTGCAAACTGGATTGCTGTGTTGTCTTCCAGGTAGGGGGCAATCAACTGTAACCCGCAGGGCAGTCCGGCACGGGTCAGTCCTGCCGGTACAACGGTAGATGGCAGATAAGCCACGCTGGACAGGCCCGCCCAGAAGAGTTGGTCTACAACCAGCTCCTGTTGTCCGTTTATGTCGATGGTTCGGTCGGGCCGCTCACCCAGGTGATCGTGTACGAAGGCGGCAGATGCTGCGACTGGACACAGCAGAAGATCATAGTGCTCAAAAAATGCCCGCCAGCGCAGGCGCATCTGTTCCCGCTCATCGTGCAGCGTCCACCAGTCGCGATGGCGTATCGTGATGCCTCGATCAAGATAGGCCCGGTAGCGAGTGTCATCAGGTTTTCGTGCTGCAGCGCTTTGACGATGAAATTCAAATTCTTCATCGGTATAGCTGGCGCTGGTGGTCGCCCGAAGCAACAACAGATAGACCTCCTGGTATCGACGCCAGTCAAAACCCGGATCGGCTGCATAGTCGATCTGCACACCGGCTTTTTCCAGGACTGCGACCGTGTCCAGTAGCTGATCAGTCAGTTCTTCATCCTGCGCGCAGACAGGACTTTTCATCAGAACCCCGACCTTGAATTCAGTAAGATTGTTTTTGCGCGGCGGAGGGAGTTGAAACTGCCAGGCCTTTTCGAGCTCGCCCGTCGGCCCCGCCAGAATATCCAGCGCCAGTTTTAGATCGCCGGCGCTTCGTGCCAAGGGGCCGCCCACGAGAATGTCCTCGTGGGCCGTGTCTCCAGGTAGCAGATGGCCCTGAAGCGGTACGATGCCCATGGTCGGCTTGTGGCCGTAAACACCGCAAAAGTGTGCCGGCCCTCGGATCGAGGCACCGATGTCGCTGCCGATCTCCAGGCTCGCCATTCCGGTAGCCAGTGCAGCCGCCGCGCCGCCTGATGAGCCGCCGGGTGTACGCGTCGGATCCCAGGGATTGTTGGTAATACCATAGATCTCATTAAATGACTGCCAGTCGGAAAGTTTGAGCGGAACATTGCTCTTGCCATAGATGATCGCCCCCGCGTCCAGCAGTCGCTGCACAGCGACGGCGTTAACTTCAGGATAATTGTCTATCATTTCAGGCATACCCCATGTCGACGGCGAACCGATCCAGTCGTAACTGTCTTTGATGGTCATGGGCACACCGTGTAACGGACCGGTGGTTTTGCCCCGGGTCACGGCTTCGTCAGCGGCCTGTGCCTGTTCATAGGCATGATCGATCTGCGTGAATATCACAGCGTTGATCGCCGGGTTATGTTGTCGGTAGCGCTGCAGGTGCAGTTCGAGCAGTTCCACTGCACTGATTTCCTTACGCTTTACCCGTTGTGCAAGCTCGATCGCCGGAGTTAATGTAATCTCGGTCATGGGTTCTTTTGAATGGTTGAAACTGATACCTTTGCGGTGTGACTTTGGTTCGAAACATTATACCGGCCGATTAGAGTGTCATGAGCGACAGACCAGGAGCCGTTGTTTGTTCCCGCGCCATACAATTGTGCAACCGGAGACCGTCATTATTGACGAGGCGAGGAGACCATGGCCGCAGATGCAGGTAATGGAAGGTTCTTCACTGTTGATCCGCTGACTAGCGCGTCTTTCGGTGGACGGATCAGCCTTGCCGAGACGTCCACACTTGATTCAGCTGTGTGTGCTCTCGAATCCTCTCCTGCTTTACTGGTACAGGCCCTTTACGATGCGGGTGGTCTGCTCTACTTATCGGGACTTAATGAGATTTCCACGGAACCTGGATTACTCACACGGTTGAGTCATCTCTTTGGGCCGGAGGTTGAGGACTACGAACAAACCTTAACCGAGCGGAGCAAGATTCATCCTGAATGGCCACAGATCCTTCAGATCACAAATATGCCGCCCAGTTGTCAGATGCCTCCGGTGCCTCCTGATCCACCACTGACAGCGGCAGGTGGGCTGCCGGTTAAATTTCCACACCGCCGTGGATGGCACACAGATCAGAGCTTTCGTCGCCCGCCGCCCGACATTTCCCTGTTTTATGCTGTGATTCCGTCGCCACCGGGCCAGGGGCAGACGCTTTATGCCGACGCAGCGGGTGCCTACGATACCCTACCAGCTGATCTCAAAGCCACGGTTGAGGCATTGGAGGGTATTCATGCAATACCCGGTATCGGGCGAGCCGAATATGCTGTCAAAGCCGGTGAGACACCAAAACCTTTGCTACCGCACCAATGGCCACAGCGCCAACCCGTGGTACGGACGCATCCAGTGACAGGCAGGCGATCACTCTATCTGTGTGAAGCAGGACAGATGGACTGGATCGATGGGCCTTTCGTCGGTATGGAACCGGGCCCTGAGGGTGACGGTGCAGAATTGCTTTATGATTTAATGATGCACATAACTCAGCCGAAATTCACCTACGTTCACGAATGGAGCCAAGGCGATCTTCTGATCTGGGACAACCGTAACTTGCTGCATTGTGCGACCTGGTACGATGCACAGAACCACCAGCGGCTGATGTGGCGCACGACAACACGTGGTAATCCTGGCGAGTTGTATTCAGGGGAAGGCCGCAGTTGGCTGCCCGAAGACGATGCCCGGCCGATGGCAGGTCTTGATAATGACTGATCAATCACAGGTTCCGGACAGAAGTGGTACGAAGCGCACGGCCTCGGTGGTCTCACTGGAAATCAAGCCGTTTTGGTTTCGTAGCGTGGTCAATTGCTGATATCCAGGTGCACCGATCGGCGCAATCAGGCAGGTATCGGGTTTTAGAAGACGGAGGAGCGGTTGAGGCAGGTTGTCACTGGCCGCGGTGACAATGATCGCATCGAATGTTTCTTGTCCTGGCCATCCGTCTGTTCCGTCACTGTGCTGCAGTGTGGCATTGTTAATGCACAGCAATTCCAGGTTTTTTTTCGCTCTCTGCGAAAGCGAGAGGATTCGCTCTACCGAGTAGACCTTATCGAATAGATGGGACAGGATGGCGGTCTGATAGCCGCATCCAGTGCCGATTTCGAGAACTCGCTGGTTGTTCTTTGCGGCCGTCAGGACCATCTCGCTCATAAGAGCAACGACAAACGGCTGCGAAATGGTCTGGGCGTGACCGATCGGCAGGGCCGTATCGACGTAGGCATTGTCAAACTGCTCTGGATCCAAGAACAAGTGCCGAGGTACAGTCTCAAGGGCATCCAGCACAGCCGGATTGCGGATGCCTTTGCGCTTTAGTCTTTCGACCAACTTCGTTCTGGCCCGACTGCTGCGACGTGTCTCGAACTGTCTGGCGGTTCGTTGGTCAGAGTTTGGTGAGGTTGGAAGCATCACCGGAAACGTCGACAGGGCAAGGTTGGTTGACTCTTCCACCTGTTCGATATTCGTTCAAACCTAAAAATGGTGCTAGCGTCCATAGGTTCAGCCTCCGTCACTACAATTTTACCGCAAACGACCCTGTCTTCTGCGTCGCGTGAGAAGGTTACGCCCGGTTCGCGCAATGATGATCTTCTGTGCATTATCCATTTGACTGAAGATGTCATAATACTGTTGCCGGTAACCTGATGTCAGATGGAGCCGTTCCCGGTTTATCTATAAATTTTTGAAAACGACGGTGTAGCAGGCAAATGTCATTCATAGACAAGATCAACGAATACAAGGACAACATCGAGGCTCTTCAGGCAATCGACAGTATGGAGGTTTACCGTTGGATGATTTCGCTCGGGCAGAAATTGACCGATGACCCACTCAGTATGAACGGACGTTTACCAAAGAATCAGGTGAGTTACTGTCAGTTCGAGCTGTACGTGGACTGGGAAGACGACAGGTTCAAGGCCTACAGTGACGCTCTGATAGCGGGTGGTTATGCCTACATGCTGCTTGATATCTTCAACTCTTCACCGCTTGATAAAGCCCGGCAGATCACCACCGATCACTTCCGCGCGATCAAAATGGATGAACTGCTCTCCATGAACCGCACCAATGGGTTTTATCAGATGATCGAGATGATGCAGGTGAGGTTACCGGCTGGTTGACGGTTAAACCAGAAAAGCCCTGTCATAGGGGGTTGTTTATAAATTGTTCTCTGGTGATGTTCGTGTCGACACATCTGTGGAAAACGTTCTTATACACGGACGATTACCCTGTAGAAAACCGTGTTGAACGACCTGCTGATGCTGCCTGAGAATAACGTACGGTCAGTTGGTGTGTCGCGTGCTGTAGTCCAGGTTCATTTGCACTGGCCAAGCGCCCAGCTGAATGAAACAACCCAATGCTGGAGCAGAAGGAGATCGATCATGGTTCAATATGTTTGTGATCAGTGTGGTATGGGTGTGACAGGAATGAAATGCGCGAAGTGCGGTGAGGAACTGGTACACGACCACATTACCACCGGTGATGGACAAACCGTCGCTGTGACCAAGTGTCCGGATGGTTGTGGAAAGATCAAATCGCCGATGTGCTGTGGAACAGACATGAGTTGCAGTGTGTAAATTCTGATCAGTCTTGATCTGAGGTCGGAACTTTATCGGGTCCAACTGGGTTTACTTACCCGGAATATTTGTGGGTGATGCAGCTGGATTCTAACGACAAGACTTGATAGTTGACTCAGGTCAAGATGCGTCCTGGGTTGTCCAGGTAAATTCTGTAGGGCTGACACGGTGATATCCATAGTCGCAGGAATATCTACTCGGTTGGCTCCTTCTACAGTTGTGTGAATCGCTACCCCGCCTTTCAGGCGGGGTTTTTTCGCTAAGATCGTTCGACAGCCAGCTGTTTTTATTTTCTTTAGATGAGTTAATTGGGTTATGGCAGGTCGCGACTCCATCCGTTTCCGCGCAGGACCTCGCCGGGATAACAGTCGGTCGACTCACCATCAAGCAATGTCGTTACACCGTTCACCACGGTAGCAGTGATACCGTCTGCTTTCTGGACCAGCCGCCGTGATCCGCCAGGTAAGTCTGATTCAACGGTGGGTAATCGGGGCTTGATGGTTGCTTCATCAAAGACAACGATATCGGCGCGATAGCCAAGTCGCAGCAGGCCGCGGTCAGCGAGTTCAAATGCGGAAGCGTTGTCAAAGGTCACCATACGCACAGCTTCCTCCAGCGTAAACATTTTTCGGTGTCGAACCCAGTAGCTCAACAGGTGGGTTTGTAACGAGGATCCCATTTCCTGGCAGACGTGAGCGCCAGAATCTGAAAACGTGGCCAGTGTTCGGGGATGGCGGAGCATGCCCAGGACATCTTCTGGCGTCTCATTAACCAGGGGTTGTACGAATAACTGGTCCTCATTCTCTATCATCAGATCAAGCATGACCTCGACGGGATGCTGGTCCCGCATCCTGGACAACTCATCGATCGTCGGGTCATCCCAATCCACGCCCTTGAGTGCATACAGGTTGGTATAGTCGGGTTTCTTGGGGTCTGTGGTCGCTGCGCCACCTCCTTGGAAGGTGTGGTCCCTCGGCTTCATCCCGGCTTCATCAGCGACCAGGGCACGTCGGATCTCTGGGTCAGCGAAGCGCTGTTGCTGTTCCTGGATAGGGAGTTCACGCAGTTCACGCCAGACCGGCAGATTATCAAATGGCAGATACGACTTCACTGAAAACAGGGCGATGATCGGGCGTGTCGTCGTTTGACCGAAGATACGCCCACCAGCGTTGACGGTATCGTCCAGATACTGCATCTGGGATTGCCAGGGAAACGGATCCGCACCTTGTCGAGTCGAGAGGGTGCCAAACATGACTGGTCGGCCACTGTCTACGGCGACCTTTTGCAGTCGGTTCAAGAATGTTTTGTGGGCCTCGCCGCTGGCCACATCTGGCCCGATCTGGAATATGCCGCGATTGTGTCGGGCCATCACATCAACCAGGTAGTCGATTTCGCTCCAGTCAGCAATACGGCTGGCGATGGGGGATCCGTCGGGTGTCACATGGGTCGACGCCCGTGATGTACTCAGACCCAGCGCACCGGCGCCCAGAGCTTCAGAGACTGAGTTGCCCATGTGTTTTAAATCGTCTTCGGTAGCAGTTTCGGTCAGGGCACGGTTGCCCATGGCATACATGCGTAGCGCAGAATGTCCGAGAAACGCGCCGTAATTAATGGCTTTCGGCAGTTTTGCCACGTTATCCAAGTATTGGGGAAAGGTCTCCCAGGTCCAGTTGATCCCGGCCATCATTGCTTCGGTGGGGATGTCTTCAACCGCTTCCAGGCAACGTACCAGCCACTCCTGTTGCTCGGGCCGACAAGGTGCCAGTGCAAAGCCACAATTGCCCATGACCACGCTGGTAACACCGTGCCAGCATGAGCAACTGCCTAAAGGATCCCAGGCAACCTGGGCATCCATATGGGTGTGGCCGTCGATGAATCCTGGGGCGACCACCTTGCCTTCGGCATCAATAACCTCGTTCGCATTGCTGTGGATGCGCCCCACTTCGACAATCTTACCGTTCTGAATACCGATGTCTGCTCGGTATCGTGGTCCACCAGATCCGTCTACGATGGTTCCGTTCTTAATTGCCAGATCGAGTCCCATGAGTTTCCTCTATTAGTTTCGTGTGAGTCGAATCGTCCGATCGCAGGTTTCTTACTTGCTGAGCATAGGCGACGCTCAAGGTTGTTTCAACCCGGACCGGGCGATTGTCAGTCTCTTCATTGACAGCCGGGGTAGGGAAAATTGCTTGTGTATTACCGTAGTAGTCTGTATAACGCTCAGTCCCCCTGAGGTAATCGGGTGGACCAAGGAGATGTTTCATTGTTAATTGAAAGTAGTCAGGAGTGTGTTGTGGAGAGAAGTCGTTTTGTATCGGGTCGAAAGAAGAACAGTAAATTCATGGTCATTGGTCGCTTCACTAGTTTCCCCGTGACCTGGAGTGGAATCCGGGAGCGGTGGTCTGAAATGTCTTCCACGCGCCGTGCTGTCGCAATGTCAGCCATGGCTGTGGTTGCATTCGTAGTCGTCTTCTGAACGCTAGGTTCTATTTATTGCCCTGAGCGATTCTGTCGCGGGCAGATCGACAGCTTGGAATTTCGTGTAGGTAGAACTCGGGTTCTACCAGGATACGGTTGTGTCCTTAAACCAATAGAGTACATCTTATAGTGAGCCAAATTTGACCGGGTCCAGCAGGGCAGTGGGTTCGCCATTTTCGAGATACAGTCGCGGCAACCAGCTGTTTAGGTGATTCATCACACTGTACACCATCCAGCCCGCTGCGGTCGCAACCGCATATAGGTTGTTTTCGCCGTCACGACTGATCACGGTAACCGTGTCACCGATTCCAACTGCGGTGCCAGTGAGGTCCAGCAGGGAATGGTTGAGCGCTATTGTGCCAACGCCCGGACAATAGCGGTCCTCAATTTTGACCTGGAGTTTGTTGACGAGTTCACGTGGGATCGCGTCAAAAAACCCCACATGCATGGTGCCGATGCGCATGGGGTGTTCGGCAACAAAAGTACCAAAATAAGTGACTGAATCACCTGCCTGGATGTCTTTTACAAACTCGATTCGGCATTTAAGTTCAAGCACTTGTTTCAACGGGAGGTCGACGTTGCGGTCATTGGGAAACGGGTGTACACCGTACAGGCACATTGCAGGACGGACGATATCGAGCCAAGCTTCGGGCTGGTGAAATATCGCATTGGTGCTGGCCATGCTGCGCAGCGGTACCTTTATACCCCGTCGTTCCACTTCTGAGGCAACTTCGTTGAATCGGAGCAGCATGTTCTGGTCTTCGTCTGGGTGCTGCATGAAGCTGGAGAACAGTCCCTCGAGTTTGATATGGGGCAATTTGCAGACAGCCTCGATAAAGTCCGGTGCAGTCTCGTGGTGTACACCCACACGTCTCAGGCCCGTATCAACTTTGATGAATACACTGGCCCGGGTATTGTGCCGTTGTGCGGTGTCGTTCAGCCGTTGGGCCATGTCCAGCGTGAACACCGCTTGAGAGATACCGCGAGAGACCACCAGGTCATAGGCGGGATCACCAAACAAGGTGTCCATGCACAAAACCTTTGATTTCGGAAACTGTTGGCGGATCACGTCAGCTTCGTACAACTTGGCCACCAGGAACCATCGTACACCTTCGTCATAAAGGCATCGAGTCACTGGAACTAGTCCGTGGCCATAGGCATTGTTTTTCACCACTGGCATGACTTCAACCCCCACCCGGGAACGGATGTTGGCAAGGTTGAAGCGCAGATTATCCAGGTCCATTTCGAGCCAGCAGGGATAGCCTGCCATTGCACGCTGAATTTGTTTACGATCGGTTATCGGCTGCCACATAAAGCATCGTCATCAGGATTAGTCAGATAGCGACACTCTACCATTGAAACAACTTGTGGTTGAGCCGCCCCGGTAACACTTATTGACACGCTTTCTATACTATTGGACCTGCTGTTCTGAATATCTCTTCGGTAAGCGTTGAGGAATAGTTGATTTTCCTTACTGAAGAAACTAGACCTATGAAGCGTATGGAAAGATGATCCTGGACAAAAAAATAGCCCACGGCGATGTCATCGTGCTGGATGGCGCGACGGGTACCGAAATCGAACGACTAGGCGGCAAGATGGACGCCGCCGCCTGGTGTGCTATTGCCAACATGAACGATCCAGAGAAGGTTCAGCAGGTGCATGAGGCCTATATGCGTGCCGGCGCGGATGTAATCACAACCAATACGTTTGCAACCTGCCGCCATGTTCTGGCTGGTGTCGGGCTGGATAACGATACCGTCGCGATAAATCAGCAGGCCGTTAAGTTGGCACGAAAGGCCCGTGACGCTGTCGCGCCAAGTCGACCAGTAGCGATTGCAGGCAGTATGTCGAACACAGTGGCCTGGCAACCAGGTTTTATCAGTCCCGATCCCCGGTTTATCCCCAGCGAAAGACAGGAGACCGCAAACTACCGGGAGATGGCGAACACGCTGGCTGATTCGGGTGTCGATTTTCTGATCCTAGAAATGATGCTTGATATCGACCACGCGAGTCGTGCGCTGGAGGCGGCCGTTGCGACCGGCTTACCGGTTTGGGTGGGTGTCAGTTGCAGTCTTGAGGACGATGGCGCCGTGGTCGGGTGGGATCTGGCCACCCAAGGGCGCATCACTGCCGACCATACACCGCCACTGCCGTTGCCACTGGATGAGATCATTGATGCGCTTCAAAAGATCGGCGGAGACGTCTTTGGAATCATGCACAGCACGGTTGAGGCTACGACGCCCGGGCTGCAGGTGTTGTGTGAACGGTGGACCGGGCCGGTCATGGCTTATCCGGAGACCACCTGCAGCGCTCAACCACCAACAGATCAGACAGATCGGTTGCCACCTCCCAGTTTTCTTGATTCCGGCAACGTCTCACCCGAGATTTTTGCTGAGGCCTGTCGCGGCTGGATCGACCAGGGTGTACAGATCATTGGAGGGTGTTGCGGTACCACGATCGAGTATATGCAGGCAATGATTGACCGCCTTCCCGCACAGGTCGGTGACCGTTTACCCGTCGGTTAGTGCATAGTCGTCGACGGCAGCGTGCTGTGAAATGATGCCGTTGGTGAGATCTCGTCTAACGCGTTGCCGGTCCCGCTGAGATGCGGGTCCGAATCCACCGCCGCCTGGGGTGTTGATGATCAGCCGATCGCCTGCAGGGATGTGTTGACAGCCCTTGCCTTGTAGTTCCCCGTTCTGTTTGAGCGCCACACGTCCAGCAGCACCGTCAGCGCCACCGGCCCGACCGCGCGCTGGAAAATGGATCCGGTCAAACGCAGCCAGCAGTTCCATGTCCTGCCCGATCGCATTTTCAATCTCGATGACCTGGCCGAGTCCGCCGCGGTAGCGGCCGCTGCCGCCTGAGTCGGTCTGGTACTCCTTGCGCCAGAATAGCAGAGGGGCAACCGATTCATTGATTTCAACCGGTGTGCCGCGAACACCAGAGGGATAAGCGGTGGCAGAAAGGCCATCGCTGACGGGGCGGCCGCCTGTGCCGCCATTGGTCACTGCCGTCACGGTGAAAATATCTGAGTCGTTTGCACCGCGATCAGTCTTGCCGCGAAACGTCAGATTCCACAGACAGGATGCGCCCTCGGCGGGCACTTTGTCCGGTACTACCTGTGCCAGGCAGCCGAAAACCACATCTGGCAGCATCTGACCGACAATATGGCGGGCATTAATAGCTGCAGGATAGGGCGCATTCAGTACTGATTTCCCCGGCGCCCTGATACGAAACGGTGCCAGAGAACCCGCGTTGTTGGGTACCCCGGGTGAAATCACACAGGCGAGACCGAAGCAGGTATAGGCCGTGGTGTAAGCCATTGGCACGTTGATACCATGCAGCGTCATATCTGAAGTACCGGCAAAATCAACGGTCACCGACTCGTTGTCTATGGTCAGCGCTGCAACCAGTTCCAGAGGCCCGTCAAAGCCGTCGATGTGCATACGGTTGTGGTACACACCGTTGGGCAGGGCCGCGATTTCCGCTTGAACGGCAGTGAGTGATCGGTCACAGATAAAGTCAGCCAGCGTGTCCAGATCATCTAGCCTGAATTCATCCATCATTTCCACCAGGCGGCTGCAGCCGACGTCATTGCAGGCCGCGAGGGAATAGACATCGCCTTCCGATTCCACCGGTTGGCGGGTATTGGACCGTACCATGGCCATCAGGGTCTCGTTGATCTTGCCCGCGTCAGCCAGTTTAAGCATGGGGATGTAGATGCCTTCCATGTGGACGTCGGTGCCATCGGGGCCAGTCCCTATCCCACCGATGTCCGTCAGATGGGAGGTGCATGAAAAAAGTGCAACCAGGTTGCCATTTCGAAAACACGGTGTGGTCAGAACAAAGTCGTTTAGATGGCCAGTGCCCATCCACGGATCATTCGTGATGTAAATATCACCTTCGACCATCGTTTCAAGTGGAAAATGATCAATAAAGTGATTTACCGACTCAGCCATAGAATTCACATGCCCGGGTGTGCCGGTGATGGCCTGTGCCAACATGCGGCCGCGGGCGTCGAATACCCCTGCCGATAGATCGCCGCATTCGCGAACGATCGGACTGAAAGCGGTACGCATCAGTGTTTGGGCTTGTTCTTCGACGACTGAAATCAATCGATTCCACATCACCTGCATTCGAATTGTGTCGAGGGTTCCGCTTTTGTTCATGGTTCTAATGTCCTGTGTCTCGTTTGACAACCAGGTGGCCACCGGCGCTGACATTGAGACTGAATCCATCGGGGACGAAAGTCGAAGTTTGTGATTCAACGACAATTGCCGGACCCGTCAGGGTTGATCCGGGTTGAAGAGTGTTCCTATTATAGATCTGCGCATGTGGGTTGCTGTTTGTTTCAGCGTCGAACATCTGGCGTTCCCCAACAGCAACAGCCCGGGTCGGGGTGTAGTCCGACTTTCCTGTAACGAGACTTTGTGTTGAGGTTGAGATCGTTAGCGCCCAGGTCAGCACCTCGATCTCTGCGTTGGGTAGTGTCCGTCTGAAAAGCGCAGCATATTGTTTATCAAAGTTCGACTTCAACACCGAGAGGGCCAGCTCGTCAAAAGTATCACCACTGATGGGTACGGAGATTTCATGGCCCTGACCGCGGTAACGCATGAATGCAGATCGCACTTCAGTCAGTGGACTGTCGCCTGCACCAGCTTGGACTACTGCCAGGGCTTCCTCTCGCATTTCATCGAAGATCCGGTCGATTCGCGTGCGATCCAAATTATCAAGGGACATATGAAGACTGCGTACAACTTCATACGAGATCGGTGCCTGGAGGAAACCGACGGCAGACCCGACACCGGCATTGTCCGGAATGATGAAGCAGTCTATACCCAGCTTGTCGACCAGTCTGGCGACATGCAGCGGCGCCGCACCGCCGAATGCGATTACAGAGTGTTCTGCCACATCGTGCCCTTTTTCTACGGTATGAACACGTACGGCGTTGGCCATGGTTTCGTCTACCATTTCATTGACCGCAAATGCCGACATCTGGGTAGTGAGTCCCTGTGATTCGCCGATATTTGTGTTCAAGGCTTTGGCAGCCGCGTCATAATCGAGAGAAAGTTTGCCGCCCGCAAACTGCTCAGTGTCGATTTTTCCGAGCACGATATCAGCGTCGGTAATCGTAGGTTGTGTGCCGCCCTGACCATAGGCTGCCGGTCCAGGATCTGCACCCGCGCTGTCTGGCCCAATCGTGACCCGTCCGGTACTGTCTATACGAGCAATAGAGCCACCACCAGCGCCGATCTCGACCATCTCAATAACGGGAATTCGAAGCGGTAAACCACTGCCTTTTCTGAAATGAGCCTGCCGGTCGACCTCAAATTCACGTGCTTTTCCTGGTTCGAAATCCTCGATCAGGCTGATCTTTGCGGTTGTGCCGCCCATATCAAAAGAGATCACTCGGTTCAGCCCCAGTTCCACAGCAAGATCACGGGCGAGAATTGCACCTCCTGCAGGACCCGATTCCACCAGCCTGATCGGCTGTTGTTTTGCGGTTTCCAGTGTGGTCAACCCACCGCTCGAAGTCATCAGCAGTACCGGACAGGTTAGGCCAATCGCCTGGAGGCCAATTTCAAGGCGAGACAGGTACCCTTCCATTGCAGGCCGTACATAAGCATTAGCCGCCGCGGTCGACAGCCGTTCATATTCACGAATCTCTGGGCAGACTTCCGATGACAGAGTGATCGGGATATCCGGCATTAGGCCACCCAGTGTACGTGCGACGGTTTGCTCATGCACAGGATTGGCATAGGCATGGAGAAATCCGATTGCAATACTTTCAACACCCGCTGTCATCAGGTGGGGTACTAATTCCGGTATGGTTGACTCGTCCAGTTCAAGAATCACTTGGCCATTGATGTCGATCCGTTCAGAAAGACACAATCTTCTGTCCCTGGGAATCAGCGGGGTAACTTTTTCTAGAAAAACGTTGTACTGGTCATAGCGAGTTTCGTAACCGATCTCGAGAACGTCCCTAAACCCTTCAGTCGTGATCAACGCTGTAACAGCACCCTTGCGCTCGAGGATCGCATTTGTGGCGAGCGTCGTGCCGTGGAGTACAAGATCAACTGAGGCGGGGTCAATACCTGCTGATGTGAAGACCTCTTTCGCACCGGCGATAACCGCCTCTTCCGGGGTAGAAGTCGTTGTCAGCACTTTGGCCGTGGTTTGGGTATTAGGCGTGTTAAGTACGATATCTGTAAACGTCCCACCAACGTCTACCGCAAGCCGAACATCAATCTTCTTTCGGGTCAAATCTGATAGTCCTCAATAAAATAATCGAACGGGTGAGTTATTGGCCTGTGTCAAGCCGGTACCTGTCATCCTCTGAGCTTTATGGCATTGGGCAGAAACATCACAATATCCGGAACCAATGCAATAAGCATTGCCATTATGAACATAATGATGAAAAACGGTAATGCCGCACGTGCAACTTGCCCAATCGTTTATTTATTATGGTATTTTAATGGAAAACCAAACGGATTTTATGTGGCGCGACTAACCGTTGAGGCCTTCCGGGATAGGGTGGTCAGTGGTTTTGAGTTTCAGCAGGAGGCGGTCGAACAGGCATTGCAGTTCTTCCAGGTCGTCCTGATCCAGACTGGGCCCTGGATCGCGGGACTTGGCCGAGGCCAATACCCCTTGCCGTCGCAATGTTTCTTTGCGTAAGGCGAGGCCCAGTCCGAACTGCTGTTCATGGCGAATCAGTGGCAGATAAATATCGTACAGGTCTTCGGCATCATCTGCCTGGTCCGCCATGAACATCTCGTACATTGATACCAGCAGTCTGGGGAAGGCAAATCCAGTCATGACGCCATCTGCACCCCGGCGCAGTTCCTGAGGCATGTAAAGGCCACCGTTGCCGGACAGGATGCTCACGCGCCGGACTCCTTGGGTTTCTGGTGCACGCCTCAAGCTGCTGAGTTTGCGGTGTCCGGGGCAGTCTTCGTGTTTGAACATTTTGATCGAGGGAAAGTCAGTAATGAGTCGGTTGATCACGCCGACCGACAGGTAGACGGTGGTGGTCGGTGGGTAGTCCTGCAAACACACTGGAATTTCAGGTCCCAGAGCATGGATAACCTGGGAGAAATACCGGTAGACCTGTTCGTCTGTTTTGAGCCCAGGGATGCCCGACACCATGACCCCGGCTGCACCCGCATCCATGGCTTCACGTGACAGCACTACAAGATTGTCGATCCCAGGGTTACTGACACCGACGATAACCGGTCGCCGTCCATTAACGCGCCGAAGTGCATGGTGCATAAACTGGCCTTGCTCCTCGGAACTGAGCTTGGGTGCTTCACCCATGACCCCCAGCAGTGTCAGGCCATGTACGCCCTGGTCCAGGTAGAAGTCGATCAGGCGGTCGAGACTGGTGTAGTCCAGTGCGCCATCGTCACTAAACGGTGTTGCACTGATGATGTACAGGCCACAGGCAGTCTCGTCGAGACGTGGGTTTGATCTTGTCATCGGCTAAATGGTCCTGCGATTCAATCGCGTTTCATGTTGAGATCCTGCCACGCGGATTCTTCTGGATCTGTATCTGTGAGCGGGCCTCCATAAATCTCGGTCTTGAACCATTCAATGAATTCCGGAGTTCGGTTGACCTTCCAGAACTTCCAGGTTGGTCGGCCCATCCGGGTTTTCATGAGCCCGGCTTTAAGGAGGTTCATACGCATATTGAGATGGGTAATGTCTACCAGACCATGTTTATACTGATCGTAGGTGTCAAAAATATCGACCAGGCAGGTATTGATCCACAGGGTAATGCGCCAGTACTCGTAGTCTTCGAGTTCATCCGTGGACCAATTTTTCGCCAGGAAGCGAGAGAACTCCTGGTCTTTGGCTGCGAGAAAGTATCGTTCGTAGAGTCGTGATGTCAGGCTGTGGCCAAACTGAGCTTTGGTGATTTTGGCATTCTGGCGGACCTGGATGGCAAGGTATACAACAGAGGAAATAACGCCGAGGGCGGCAACAAACTGCGCCAGTATGATCAGTGTCTGTAGAGCCATGTCGCTACTATAGGATTATCCCGTACGATATTGAAGACCAGGCGGTTGTTTGTGTGGTTTCTGCCGATGGAATAACAGGTACCAGCCGACTCGGTTGTCGGTATCTACTATGCCTCCGTTGTCACTTCGCAATGATAGTAGTATGAGGACTAGAAAATCTTGCAGACCTCATCGAACTCATGGCGTGGCAAGCGCTTAAACGTTCCGCTCACATCTCCGTAGCCAAGGTTACACAGGAAATTTGATCTAAATGTTGTGCCGGCAAAAAATTCCTCATCTACCAATGCATTATCAAATCCTGACATAGGCCCACAATCGAGACCGAGCGCTCGAGAAGCGATAATGAAGTAAGCCCCTTGCAGAGAGCCGTTTCGGAATGCGGCGATTTGCGACCCCGACGGATTGTCCTTGAACGCTTGTTGGGTAGCCGGACTTTGCGGGAAGGTCTTTTCGGCGTGCTTCCAGAAGTCGATGTCGTAACCGATGATTGCGGTTATCGGTGCTTTCATGGTTTTGTCGACATTATTCGGTTTTAGAGCTTTACGAAGCCTTTCTTTAGCGTCAGGCGATTTTAAAAAAATCAATCTGGCCGGGCAGTTGTTTGCACTGGTTGGTCCCATTTTCATGATCTCGTAGATTTCTTTAAGTGTCTCGACTGATACTTCTTGATTTGTCCAGGTATTAATCGTTCGCGCCTCTGTCAGCAACAGCCGAAGCGTTGCGGACTCGGCTGTTTGAATATCTTTTTTGAGTTGCCGAAGTGAAGTCTGCGCTGCAAGGTCTTGTTCATCAAAAGTCATGGTGTTAATTCTCTATATAGCTGCTGTGGTTAATTTGCGGTTGCTAGAACGAAATCTTCTTGGACTTTGTAGTACGGTGTAGGTAACCCAAATTGATCAGCCTCTGCATTATCGTGAGAGAGACTAAAGTCAACAATCAGGCTGTCTTTCACAGCCTGGACTGCATCTGACTCAAGGTAGGGGTCACCTTTTACAAACAGATGTGTCGTAAGTGAGATGTGCTGCTCTGCTGAAATCATAAAATGAAGATGGGCAGGCCGCCAAGCGTGGCGGCCAAGCGCTTTGAGCATTGTTCCCACTGGGCCATCTGTAGGTACGGGATAAGACGCTGGTTTTTCAGTACAGAAACCAAAACATCCGTTCTTGTCGGTATGAAAAACCGCGCGGAGATTCATATCGGGGAATCGCTCAGGCTCCTGAACGTCATACAGACCCTGGGCAGATGCTTGCCAGACATCTACTGTCGCACCCGCTATAGGTAATTTGTTCTGGCTCAGCACGCGACCCATCACAAGGGTCGGCTCACCCGTTTGACCTTTGGATATATTTGCACCAAACGGTAGATTTGGAGCGCCGTGAACATGAAAAGGGCCCAGTACCGTGCTCTCTGTTGTACCGGCTGGTCTTGGAACGGTTACTGTGTCTACCAGCATGGTGACACCAAGGGTATCGGACAGCAAAATAAACTCCTGTCGCCTGTCGTCACACCAGTGACCTACTTGCGTCAAGAAGTCGATTGCCTGTCGCCATTCTTCGTCAGTTGGCTCAACCTCCTTTACAACGCCGTGCAGGTGGGTGATTACCGAGGTCATTACTTCTTTGAGGCGGGGATCGTCACAGTTGTTGAGTCTCGATAGGGCATCTTCAGTAATTTTGTGGTTGTCCATGTTTGTGTCTCTGCGGCTTTGGGTCTGCTGCTATCAGTTAGGCGGATATATTGGTAATTTAGCTTATAGTATCTCTAACAGTAATTACGACACGCACATTCTTATTGTCAATGGTATCCAGTCACCCGACACCATCCTTGCGATTGGTAACAGGGCCGTCAATGGTGGTGGACTTTCTGACTAATCCCAGATTTGGGACCCAAACCGGTAAGTAGCGCCAGCTGGGTCAATTTGCTCACGGTCTGAGTTGAACAACCATGTACACACTACACCTGTCTGACTCGCTGATTAGCGCGCAGGAAGACGATATCGTCCGGGAGGTAACCGTCGGCGATCTGCTGCGTGAGGTTGCTGTGGAGCGCGCGTCGGCCACGGCTCTTCTCGAGGTCGACATGGAAGGTCAGACGGGCCGTAGCTGGACCTATAGCGAGCTACTATCGGACAGTGAACAACTGGCACTGGCGCTGACGAGCCGGTATTCGCAAGGTGAGCGGATCACCGTTTGGGCACCCAATGTTCCGGAGTGGCTGTTGATCGAGTATGCCTGTGCGCTGGCGGGGCTTGTTCTGGTCACCGCAAATCCCTCTTATCAAGACAAAGAGTTGCGGTATGTGCTTGAACAATCGGGGTCAGTTGCACTCTTCCTGGTGAAACATTATCGGGGCAACCCGATGCACGAGATTGCGCTGAAGGCTACTGAGGACCTGGCAGTGGTGCGCGAGATTGTCGATGTGGATGATCATGCCGCGCTTTTTCGAACGGGCGACAGGGCATCGGTGTTGCCGGACGTATATCCCAATGACCCTGCCCAGATTCAATACACCTCGGG
>Ga0208128_1000010_pt1 | contig 74526 bp, 66 predicted proteins | sample ETNtaG_35_FD_185758 | JGI IMG/M metagenome (GOLD analysis project Ga0208128, IMG submission 185758) | Marine microbial and viral communities from oxygen minimum zone, Eastern Pacific Ocean - ETNP201306PF51B (SPAdes) (version 2) | ecosystem: Environmental > Aquatic > Marine > Oceanic ... | reverse complement strand
CTTTGACGATGATGACGATGACGAAGAAGAAAATACCGCAGGAGACAAATAAATGATAAAAGAAAAGTCAGTGGGTGAGATAGTTGTTAGTGATGGACGTGTAGCAACAGTTTTCAATAAATTTGGATTGGATTTTTGTTGCAATGGTCACCAGACTCTTGAAGCAGCTTGTATGTCAAAAGACATCAATCTCCAAGAGGTTATAGATGATATTGAACAGTTAATGAAAAACGATAGCAATTCTGAAAAAACATTTAACGATATGTCTTTGGACAAACTAATTGAATATATTTATGACACCCATCATCAATATATTTACAAAAATATTCCCGCGATTTCTAAATTCATCAACAAGGTAGCAAATGTTCATGGCAAGAATCATCCAGAGACTGTTGAAATTGCAAGAATATTTGGTGAATTACAATTAGAACTTGAACAACATATGTTCAAAGAAGAACAAATTCTGTTTCCATATGTAAAAGGTATGGTTTTGGAAGATATATGCTATGGTTCTTTTGTAAATGGCCCTATATCTGTGATGATGGAAGAACATGATAATGCTGGAAGAATTCTTGAGGAATTAAGAAGGTTAAGTAATAACTACAAGCCACCAAAAGATGCTTGTAATACATTCAGGGCAGCATATGTCAATTTACAAGCCCTAGATGAAGATCTTCACATGCATATTCACTTGGAGAATAACATTCTTTTTCCTAAAGCAGCAGAACTAGAAAATAGCTTATTGGAAAAAGTCTGAAACATAAGGCGCTGTTAGTAGGATCTATAGTAGACCCACCAAAGAACAAAACAACCACAGTATTAAATTAAACAAAGGCGTCAGGGAGGTATGAAGAACCTGCGAATATTTCTGATGGCAGCCCTGTTTTTGGTTGTCTTTAGCTCTTTGGAGGGTGTGGAGGCAGACCAAGAACCTATTTGGAAAAACCTTACCACTGGAGAAGTTTACTCTATGTCTACATCCTCAGATGGGCGCTATATTGTAGTAGGTACCCATGCTTCAAAGGCGGATAGCAACAGTTGATGATGATGGAGTTGATGATGGAGGTCTGTGTGGGGATAGCGAAGAGGAGATTTTCCTACCTTCAGTATCTATGATTCCTGCTTTGATTTCGATAGGATTACTAGCAATATACCGTAGGAAGTAAGACAAGCCGGATGAGGAAGCCTGAGCCTAGAATATTATTGTCTCATCTCGACCAGGGCCAAGTGAAACTATACTTATCGGAATATTCAAACTTTCAGAGACAAAATCAAGGAAATTCTTCATTTCTTCTGGTATGATTCCGTTGGTAATATCTATATCCTCTGATGACCAACCTGTAAAACTCTTGTACACCGGAGTACATTTTCCAAGATATGACAGGAATGATGGAAAATGATTGATCTCTGTCCCATCTTCACCTTTGTATGCCACACAGACCTTGATCTCATCCATATCAGACAAAATATCCAGTTTCGTAATTACCAAAGAAGTGAAGCCACAAATTCGATTGGACAATTCCAGCATAACCAAGTCCAGCCAGCCACATCTTCTAGGACGACCTGTGGTTGTCCCGAATTCCTGTCCCTTCTCCCTGATCATTTCTCCAACTTCATCTTCTAATTCTGTTGGAAAAGGTCCTGAACCGACTCTTGTAAGATAGGCTTTGGTAACTCCGACAACATCTGAAATCTTGGACGGTGCAATTCCCGAACCTAAGGCTGCTCCGGCTGTTGTTGGACTAGATGAAGTAACAAAGGGATAAGTTCCATATTCGATATCTATGTGAACTCCCTGAGCACCCTCTAGAAGAACGCTATCTCCATTATCGATATGTTGATTCACCAACAATGAGGTATCGGTGATAAATCCACCTAATTCCCTTCTCCATGCCTTACAAGTTTCAAACAGACCATCAATTGTCAAATCATCTTTTATTCCATAATGGTTCAGTAACGCCTGATTGCGAGGTAAGGCCTTTTCCAATCTCTCAATAATCATATCATCATCCTCTAAGTCTCCCATTCTGAGTCCAATCCGCGATGCTTTGTCAGAATAACAAGGGCCAATTCCGTTTCCTGTTGTACCTATGAACGATTTACCTTTGGAATTCTCTTCAGCTCCATCCAGCATCTTGTGATAAGGCATTATTATGTGAGCACGATCTGAAATGAATAATTGCCCTCGCTCGTCGTCAAGGTTGGCTAACTCTTTGAGCAGAACATCAGGATTGACAACCACACCATTGCCAATTACATTGATAATATCCTTACGCAAAATACCAGAAGGAAGAAGATGCAGCTTGTGTTTCTTGCCATCTACTACAATTGTGTGGCCTGCATTGTTTCCTCCTTGGGATCTGGCAACCACCTTTGATTTGTCAGCCAGAAAATCAGTTATCTTTCCTTTGCCTTCGTCACCCCACTGGGCACCGATTATGGAAGTGACCGTCACGATAGAGTCCCACCAGATTTTACTACCAGTGAATAAAGTGCAGGTAACAGGAACATAGCTGAGATCATTGAAGCTATCAGAAGAATCACAATAATGAAAACAAACCACCATAGAGCTGAGATATTGATGAAGAACGCTGCCGTAAGGCCAACCAACGTCACAGCTGTAGCCTCGGCTAGGGTTTGTGCTGTTTTCGCGGTTGCATTATAGATGCTAGGCATGTTTATTCCACCCTCAATTACTCTCTGAGTAATGTGGATTGAAAAATCAATCCCCACACCTATAACAATTGAACCGATCATCACCGTTACCAGGCTCAGAGCTTGCCCCAGTACAACAAATGTCAAGGGCTCTAGTGCTACCACCCAAACAACCGGAAGGGTGGTCAAAAGTCCTATTTTGATATTCCTAAAAGTCATTGACAATACAACTAAAACGAGGATGATACAAATTGCCAATGTTGTTATCTGTGACTTAATTAACTGTGCATTAACACTTGTTCCTATCGCTGCGACGCCAGTCAACTTAGATATCTTAACGTCACCAAATGATCCATCACCTCTTATTTCATTGACAGCGGTAACAGAGACCTCCATAGAAACAATATCTCTCAGAGGCATATCGACGTATATCAAGGTCTTGGAATACTGGCATTCAACTCCTGAAACCTCATCAGGAGAGCAATCCATTATCATGCTCAGGGCTTCAGGAGTTATACTATCATAGAATACATTAAGCAAGAATTTCTGCAAGTCTCTGCCGAATATTGGGTTTTCTTGAATCTGGTCCTGATGAAGAATCGCCCAGAATGTTCTTTCAAAAGGATCTTGTCCAGTATTATCAATTATGAAGTCAAGAGTAGATGATTGGTTGGTTGAAATCTTAACAGCCTTCATAACTTCGGTCAAGGATATTGCTGTTACGTCTTCAATATCATTTAAACCGTCTCTGTTGCCATCCTCTCCCCCAGCTACCACCATATCTATTTCATCTAATTGATCCACAGCATCGTCGGCAATCTCGTCATAATCGTTCCGAAAATCACCTCTGGCAATCATCATTCCGAAAGCTCCTGCATTAAACTCTTGGGAATATTTGACAATCCCCTCTAATGTTGGTTCGTCATCAGGAACCATTTCAAGATAATCAATATTTGTCTCGAGAGCAGGTATCAGACCTATTGACACTAAGCATACTGCTAATAGAACGGCCAGCACCGGTTTGTTGTGCTCAGTGACCGTGCGTGCCAATCCATGCCACTCTCCTTCTGTTTTTCTGTAATCATACTCTGTCAGAACGGCTAACGCTGGAGCCATGATGAATGTGCTTAAGAGACATACAAAGATTCCCAAGGTAAGACTAAGTCCCACCGTGAATACTGGACCTAGATTGGTATACATCAGACTACCAAATCCAATCATTGTAGTCAAGGCTGAAAGGGCAATCGCTCTTCCAGTTGTCGAAAGGGCTTTCATCATTCTTATCTGGGCATTGGGGCCGGTTTCCTCTGTAAAACGATTGGAAAGATGTAGACCATAGGCCACGCCTAAAGCCATCAGGATAGGCCCTAGAGCAATTATGGTAGGAGTCGCCTCCATCCTAGTCCAGCCAATAATTCCATAAGTTATGAATATAGAATATAGTGTAGGAACACCAGCTATCAGAACAGCCCTAATTTTTTTCTGAATCAAGAATATAGCAATTGCACATAGCACCACCCCTATAGGAAAGATGTTCCAGAACTCAGAGAATGAGCGATCAGTAATAGCCTGAGTAACTGGTACTGGCCCGGTCAGCATCATATGACTAAAAGTCTGCCCTTCTGGCCGATTACCATTCTCTTCGTGAAGGCCCAAACCTCTGGTCTTCATTGTGTCATCTATCTCTTTAATAATCTCAGGTGGAGGAACATCACTGGTTATTCCAAACAATATGACTGCCGTATCCCAAATACCATCATCGTTTGTATCTCTCAATACTTTTTCTACCACAGCGGGTGGTAGATCCTGAACAATATCATCTATATCGGATTGGCTTGGAATTTCATAGTGATTCAAAGTGTCTGAATCTTTTGCCAATTCAGCTGCTTGTTTTACCAATTCTGCTGTGCTTGATGACCCTCCATCCGTAGTGGCTGAGGCCCAAGCTGCCGAATTGTCAATCAATGCGTCATAGACTCTACTATTGGTGCTATGCAGTTCCTTAATCAAAGTAGATATACTGAAAGACCAGACAACATCATCCTCTAGACCGCCGTCCGAGGGAACTATGCCTGGCCCTCCTTTCTCCGTCTGCCCGTACTCATCAACGGTTCTCTCAATATAATCCAGTTCTAGCAGGACTTGTCGATTCGTTATGTTAGTAGGACTAGAAGGATCACGCTCATTATCTGTTTCAACATAGATAACAATAATGTCTGTCGACCAGTCTTCTCTGACTTCTAACAATAAAGCTTCTTCATCGGAGCCTTGGGGTAGATAGACCTCCATTGCCCCGTTTATGTTGGTCATTCCAATCCCGATAAGCATGAACAGTGTGATAGCTGTCATCACTCCTAAAGTAACTGGAGGGTAATCTGTGGTCAGCCTAACAAAACTCCTTACCATGGGACTTATCTCTACCTCAGGACGCTCTTCTGGAGCTTTCACTCCTTTGGACTTTGGTACACTATGTAATTTCTTTGGGGACTTAGTTGATTTCTTTTTGGCAGGGGCCGGCTTACGACCCAGCTTCTGTTTGGCCTCCTCCCAACTATCTGATATCTTCTTACCACCTATTTCACCCCTCAATAATTCCTGTTGCTCTTTGGCTCTCTTGTCAAAGAAACGGTCGATACGACCTCTTATGCTTGAATCTTCATCATCTGAGGACACGCTTTCGTATTGTTATTAAAGGGGTGATAATAAATGAGTTCCGACTCTAAAACATCTAACTTTATAATACTCCATCACAGTCCGACGTAGCTATGAAGAGTAGATTATGGGTTTTTCTGTTTCTCACTGCAGCTATAGCAGTTATGCTTTCGACCAGTCAGGAAGCTACTGGTGAGGCCGACCCTTTCGTTGATGAAGTCCTTTACTCCAGTAGTAGCGTCGAGGAAAACACTATAATCCTAAGTGGAAGGGATAATGCCACATACTATCGATATCTGATTATCGATGACTATGATGATTCACCGGAAAACTGGTCGCAGCCAGGATTCAACGACTCAGGATGGGTCATTGCAGCGGCACCTTTTGGAGATAGGGAATATAATAATGTAGATCCAAACACTGATTGGGACACTACGGGAAGTTCACCATACGATGATGATATCATACTTATCAGACACAAATTCCAGTTATCTGGAGTAGTAAACTCCGCTGAGATTAACGTGGCTTTTGCAAATTACTGTACACCGTTCCTTAATGGGAATCTCATATACAGTGAACGTGGGGGAAATTCACATGGAATGGAATACTGGAACGATGATGGTACTGAAACCATACCTTCGACAATGTTCAATGATGGAGAAAATGTGCTTGCGGTTTACGGCCGTGATTATGTTTATGGGTCAGGTAACCAGAATCGGCAGTGGCTTGACCTACAGATGACAGCCCAGGTCTTCAAAGCCACAAATGATTCAATTATTCTTGGAGATACAGTATTGGTTGCAATAAATGGTGGAAACCATGGTAACACCAGTGCTAACAATTTCACGATTAATGTTACAGCAAATAATACGCTAGTGGAAGCATTCTATTTCGAAACAGTGGCAGCAGATAGTTCTAGCAGCTTGTGGATGGCATGGACACCCGAACTTGTTGGTCTAAATCAGTTGGACGTCCAGATATCATGTGATTGCAATGATACTAATCTTTCCAACAATTTATTTACAATGAACCTGACCACATTAACCTATTCTTTGGAAGCTTCTTTTGACGATGGTATTATAGTTGTAAACGGATCCAGGATGGTTGACTTCTCTATCGAAGTTCAGAACACGGGAGATCTGGTTGACAACGTTAGTTTAACACCTTCAGAATCGATGTTTGGTAATTGGAATATCGAATTTACTCCAAACGATTTTCTTCTTTTGCCAGGTCAGACCAAAAGTGTGACTATAACCGTATTAATTCCTGATTCATATAGTGATGGATTTTACAACCTTTCCTTCAATATTGAGAGCCAGTATGACAATGTCGTAACCAAGAGTTTACTCGAAAGAGGAAGTACCAATGATGTCGCTTGGAGATGGATAAACTCAACCGGATCCGAAGAGTTGTACAGTGACACCAACTGGACAAAACTAGGTTTCAATGACACTACATGGAGCGATGGTAGTACACCTTTTGGAGACACTGATCTAAGTGGAATCGACTACAAAACTTTCTGGGCTGGAGAAAATTATGCCTATTTTAGACACATTGTAGATATTCCAGATATGGGTCTTTACGAAGGGGGATTCATGAGTATTAATGTAGCTACGAATAATTATGGTGACCATTATATCAATGGAATCTATGTTTTTGGCGATATGGATGAAGGCAGTGGACACGGGGCCGAATACTGGAATGAGGAATTTCAAGTATACATAAACTATCTGAATCAAGGACCCAATGTGATTGCAAGTGTAGTCTCTAATCCTACGAATACACAATGGTTTGATCAGGAGATTATGATGACTTTTCCTCAGTCGAATTTATGGGGTTACAATACGGTCACTTATGACGTTCCAATTTACCTTGATTCGACCGCACCGACATCTAGAGTCAACGAGGAAGGATTCTATAGAAATAATTTAACCTTTGAGGTCAAGTGGCGGAGTCTCACAAATTCTGAAGACTTGGAAGGATACTATATCTATTATCTGGTCAAGGAAGGAAGTACACTGGGAGATTGGACTCTACTAGGGTTCTTCACGAACAACTCGATAAACTTCACGGGAGAAAACGGATTGACCTATAGATTCAAGTCGATTTCTCTGGACACGCTAGGAAATCTGGAGAAAAAGGGAACCTATGACACTGAAATGAGGGTTGATATGGAAAATCCCAAATCCACACTATGGTTGGCTGAAGGTGACTTGGAATTCACCAATCTGGATGGAGTGACTCTTAAGTGGAAGCCTGGCGACAATTCAAGTGATATTCTAGAATATTTTATTGAGTATCGTACTGTAGGTGATGAATCATGGGAGAATCTTGGTTCTTTCACAGCTATTGGAGAATATTGGTTCTCTCCTGAAATAGATGGTCAGTACGAAATCCGTTCCAGAACCGTAGATTTTGCAGGAAATTCAGAGGACAAGGATTCCGGTGACCTTATCATAACCTTTGACCGTGTAAAACCGTCTCTGACTTTAGCAGCTATTGATAGTTTGACTGGGGGCGGAGATTTAATTCTAGCCATTGAATACACTAGTGAAAATCTATCTCAGATTAAATTGGAATACGCCAGATTGCCTGAAGGTACTGAAGACGTCCTAGTGTGGGACTCTATAGATGAAGAATGGGATAATGGGACTCTGGAAATAAGGAACCTCGTGGATGGATATACCTATTATTTCCGTACTAATCCTGTGGATCTGGCCAGTAATGAGAATCCCAAGCATCCGCTTGAATTTACATTATTGTGGAATTCAAATATGACTACTATCGAATTGCCAGCCGTTCCACTGAAACCTGTGATGATTGGCAAAATTCGTAACATGGAACTTACTGTCGATGAAGACCTTAATGGAGTGTATGAGAGAACACTAGAGGAATTTACAGGAACTGACCTTAGCGCTATGAAGGCGAACCAATACTGGGTAGATTACGATAATGCAAGAGTCATCTTTGGCGATGGCACGGATGGATACCTTCCTCCCACTAATTCATCGATATCCATAGTTTATCACGCTTATGATCTAATCACGACAATTGATACAACGCCCGCTCAATCCGTTGAAATCATCGAATATTTAGTAGAGGATAGAAACAACGTGACCATAACCTGGGAAAAACCTCAGGATGCCACAAGTTTCATAATCGAGAACCGGAAGAATTTTACTACTCCCTGGATAGCTATAGATACTACTGAAAGTCTTGAATATCATGTTACCAATTTAAGTAGTGGATATCACTATTACAGAATAATTTCTGTTGACAGAATGGGTTATACCAACAGTGAGATGGAAGGAGAAATGATGGAGATATTTATTGAAGCTGAAATTATACCCAGTACAGTCGATAGTGGTAGTGAAAAAATAGCACCGGAATTGTATCTGGCAGCGGTTGTTCTACTAGCTGTTGCTACCTCCTCAGCATTCTACATGCTCAGGGGAAGAGAACAAGACTTGCAACCTGAGGGATCAGTGTTGGTACCTGTAGAGGTCGAAAGCCCAAGTGAACAAATTTCAGAAGACGTAGATGAAAGAAAAAATGTCTTTAGTGTAAAGGCTGGAAGCGAATTTTCCAAGCAAGTCATATTCATATGCGAGATAGGGTGTCAAAGTGAATTTTCTGGGGACGATGATGACGAGGAGATTATGTGTCCTCACTGTGGAATGATTGGAGACACGCCACTAACTGGCAAGTAAGCTTTAAGCGATAGGCTACTGACCATTCATGACCAGCTCAGAAGCACCCGGTTTTTACAAGAAAAAACCCTCTGAAAGATTAGAATATGTTAAAGACTTTGCCAAATTATCTAGTGAAGAGGCATCTGCAATAAGTGATTATGGTGCTCTGGGTCAGGAAACCGCAAATCGAATGATAGAGAATGTAGTTGGAACCTTCCCATTGCCTCTGGGAATTGCAGCCAATTTTATGGTAAATGGTAAGGACTATATGGTCCCCATGGCCCTTGAGGAACCATCTGTCGTAGCAGCAGCCACTCATATGGCCAAAGGGACTCGAGAAACTGGCGGGATTACTGCTGAATCAGACCAACCTGTTATGATTGGACAGATACAATTGGTAAATCTGGAGGACCCTTTTGCTGCCAAGGAAAAAATCCTATCTAAAAAAGATGAGATTGTCGATTTAGCAAACGAGCAGGATCCGATTCTGGTCAAATTTGGAGGTGGGTGTAAAGATATCGAGGTGAGGGTCCTGGACTCGAAGACCGGACCGATGGTAATAACTCATCTACTGGTGGATTGCAGGGATGCGATGGGAGCCAATGCGGTGAATACCATGGCTGAGGCCGTAGCTCCTAGACTGGAGACCATAACTGGAGGGAGAGTATACCTTAGAATTATATCGAATCTGGCAATTTATCGCAAAACCAGAGCAGACGCAGTCTGGCCCGCTGAATTCCTTGGGGGTGAAGAGGTTGTAGACGGAATAATCGAGGCTTTTGCTTTTGCCTGTGCGGACCCATTCAGAGTCGCCACGCACAACAAGGGAATAATGAATGGAATTGATCCGGTGGTTATAGCAACCGGAAATGATTGGCGGGCTATTGAGGCCGGGGCTCACACATATGGTCAGTGGAAGGAAGGACATTCCTCATTTACTGACTGGGAAAAGACTGAGGATGGAAATCTCAAGGGAAGTATAGAACTTCCAATGGCTGTTGGACTTGTTGGAGGAGCCACAGCAACCCACCCTACTGCAAAAGCATGTGTTAAGATTCTCAATCTGGAGATTCCAGGAGGTGCCGCCGTACTGTCACAGATTATCTGCTCAGTAGGACTTTGCCAGAATCTGGGAGCCCTTAGAGCATTGGCCTCAGAAGGAATTCAGAGAGGACATATGGGATTACACGCCAGGAATTTAGCAGTTCAGGCTGGAGCTGGCAAGGATGAGATTAATGAACTGGCTGAAATGTTGAAGAGGTCAGGTAAAGTACGGGCCGATATGGCTGAGAAATTCCTGAAGGAAATAAGAGAAAAGAAATGACGGTCTTATCAGATGAGGCCATCTTATCTGCAATCGATCTCGGGGAATTGGAGATTGAACCATTCAATGCTGACAATCTCACACCGAATGGATATGACCTGACCATAGATGAAATAGAGATTCCTCAAAAATCCAAGGTATCCAAAGGATCCCTGAATATTCCTGCAGGAGCCAGATTTGCGATCTCCACGAAGGAAAGGATTTCATGTGGTGCAAATCTATGTGCCCAACTATGGTTACGGACCAGTTGGGCCAGAAAAGGAATAGCCTGTAGCTTCGGAAAGATAGATTCTGGTTTCGATGGAACTTTGACACTACTCGGTTTCAATTCCAGCGACGAGGATGTTTCAATAAGTGTTGGGACAACATTTGCCCAAGTCGTATTCGAGATGCTATCCGGACCTGCAAGATCATTGTATTCTGAAAGAAGTGGGAACTATCAAAATCAGAAGGGCGTCACCTGGTCGAAATAATATAATCCACTAATTCAACAAAGCCCTGGGAGCCATCCCCATTTGTGACATAAACTGGGTGATTGTCTATTATATCCTTGTATTTCAGGACCGAACGGACGCCGATAGACAAGGGAAAATAACCGAACATAGGAGAATCATTCGGTGAATCGCCAATATACATGGCCGTGCTTGCATCCTCTCCCAGGCTTTCCAGAACCCTAAGGGACATTTCCTGTTTGTTATAATCGCCGAACCAAATATTTACGTGAATATTGGAAATTGAGGCCTTGGCTCCTCTTTCCTCGCAATAATCGGCAATCTCTATAGCTGTTTGAAGTGATATTTCTGATTCTTCGGCCGTATCAACTGCAATATCCCATTGTCTGAATGGCTGATCAGCGGCCAGCTTAATACCAGGGAACTTGATTGAAAGGTCAGCAAACAATGAATCCAAACGTTTCCGATATGAACTCTTATCAACCTGACTGTGAAAACTCAGCCTTTCAATCTTACCCCTCTTTTTGGAATAGGCCAATGCCCCATTCTCTCCAACAACGGAATCAACTGGCCACCATCGAGCCATGAGATCACACCAGCCAGCTGGTCTTCCAGTAACTGCTATTGTCTTGATCCCATTTTCCCTAACCCTCTCTAAAGAACGGTAAGTTTCAGATTCCAGATTATCCTCCGTGACAAAGGTACCGTCCAAATCAAACAATAAGGTTGTAACTTGACGTACGGCCTCTACTGGCATCCTTGATAATGGAAGCATTATCGATAGTGAAAACCTACTTTTATATACGCTTCGTCAACTTACGGAGTCCGAAACCGAGGTCAAGATGCCATCCCTATACGGAACCGTCAAAAGCAAAACTGGAGAGGTGTTCCAAGATAGTTTGGATTATTGTAAGGGTGCTCTTCAATCCGTATCCCGTTCTTTTGCGCTTACGATTCCATTAGTCGAGGAAAACATCCTGGCTCCAATAATGGTTGGCTATCTAGAGGCAAGGATTCTGGATACCTTTGAGGATGATATAGGTAGAAGGGAGATCAGTCTTCAAGAAAGAGTAAACTCGATGAATATAATGATGGAGATTCTGGAAAGCCCAGATAGTTCATCTGCTAGGGAAAAGGCCAAGCAACTAGCAGAATCTGCTGATGAAATGGTATTGAATCCTAACTATCGGGACCTGGTCAAGAACATGGAAAGAATCTTGACGGTTCACAGTAGCTTTGACAAAAGGACCAAAGAATGCATGCTTCGTTGGTTAAAGGAAATGAATTTTGGAATGCAGAAGTTTCTGAAACAGGAAGTTTATTCGTTTGAAGACCTGAATGAATATTGCTACTATGTGGCAGGCACACCATCCGGTTTCCTAACTGAATTGATAAGAACGCGATCCAAAGCTTTAGGAGAAGAAAACTCGCAAATTTTGAGGGATAATGAAAGAGACTTTGGCCTATTCTTACAAAAAGTAAACATTGTCCGAGATTTCAGAGAGGATATTCTCGATAATGAAAAAATATTCTGGCCAGGTTTCCTGTTTGAAAAATACAACTTGGTACCTGCGGACCTGCTGAAACCAGAGAACGAGGAGAAATGTATGGAACTATTGGACGCTATGATCGATAATGCCAGTCTGCATATTGAACCTGTTAAGGCTTACCTTAACGCTATACCTGAAGAATATGCCGGTTTCCGAGCGGGAGCAGCCGTCAACTTTGCAATGGGTGTAGCAACTTTGGAGTCAATGAGGAATAATACAGAAGTATTTTTCGGTGAGAAACCAGTCAAAATCTCACACGAAGCCAGAGACAACATACTGGCAGACCCCTTGGGTTTTGTCTCCGGTTGAACTTTAATATCCCAACTATAATTGGTTTGATATGTCCCGAATATACCTATTTGTTTTAGGAATATTGAGTTTGGGAATTATTTTCTCAGTAGGCAGTGAGGCTGCACCTTCCACGGGAACAGTTCAAGTTGCATTCATACTTTCAGAATTTGAGGATCAGGAATATCAGGATGGTCATGATCAAGACTATTTCGAGGACTTGGCATTCGGTGAAACCGATTCCATGTGGGAATATTTTGATGAGGTTTCCAGAAGTGTATTGAACATTGATGGTGATGTTTTCGGCCCCTATACCTTAGATGGTGATGCTGCGGACTATGGGCCTGAAAATCAAAATTTCGTCAGGGATAGTGTTGAAATTGCTGACGATGACATAGATTACAGAGACTATGATGCCGTGATGGTAATACATTCCGGACCAGGTGAGGAATCGAGTGGAAACAGTGATGATATCTGGTCTATTCACTGGACAACCAATATTGAAACAGAGGACAATGGGTACGAGATAAAGAGAATTACACAGGCTCCCGAATATCAAAACTCCAATGGTGAACGAAGCCCCCTAGGTGTTTGGGTTCATGAATTCGGTCATGAACTTGGACTTCCAGATTTGTACGATACTGATGGAAGTTCAGAGGGAATTGGACATTGGGGAGTGATGGCATCTGGCTCTTGGACTGACAATGGTGAAACCCCTGCTTACTTCAGTGCCTGGTGTAGATATTGGTTAGGTTGGATAAGCCCAATTCCAATGACTGATGATGTTAACAATCTAGTCTTGGAACCAATAGAGGACGGAGGAGATGTTTATCTGCTCTCAATACCCGGGAATTGGTCTGGCTCAGAGGAATATTTCTTGATAGAGAATCGTCAAAAGATGAAATATGACCAATATCTACCTGGAGAAGGACTACTAATTTGGCATATCGATGATAGAGAATCTAACAACAGGGACGAGGAACATAAGTTGGTGGATCTGGAAGAAGCTGATGGCAACGATGACCTTGATCATAATACAAATAGAGGTGATGATGGAGATCCCTACACTTCTGGCTCATTCACAAAGGATACCTACCCTAATTCGTTGGCTTATAACGGTACCGAATCGGGATGGAAAATTGAAAATATCGAGATGGATGGGAGCAATATCATTGTAGATATCAGCTTCTTGTCAAAACCACATGCGGTTGCTGACGCGGATGAAGCGGTGATAGCCGAAGGTTTCGAATTGCAATTTTACGGCGATGGGTCTTGGGATGAAGATGGCAATATTGTAAATTATACATGGGACTTTGGTGACGGAACCTTTTCCTATGATGAGAATCCAATTCACATATTTGCAACAAATGGAACCTATGATGTCATTCTTACCGTAAGGGACAACAATAATCTGGAGGACTCTGTCATATTGAATATTTTTGTTAACAAACCCCCCATTGCTGTGGTCGAAATATCCCAAACCGTGATTCTTCTGGGTGATGTAATCACATTTGATGCTTCTGATTCTTATGACATTGATGGAGAAGTAGAATTCTTCTACTGGAATTTCGATGATGGTTTCACGTCAAATCAGGCAACAACCGAACATGAATTCAGAAATTCCGGATTTTACAATGTTTCAGTAAAGATTATAGACGATCTAAATGACATTACTACTGTTTATTATCTGATAGAAGTGATAAACCGGCTGCCGATTGTGGAATTCTCTATTGAACCAGAGAATGGTGACACAAGAACAATCTTTGGTTTTACCGACCAATCCCATGATAACGACGGGGAGGTGGAAGCCTGGTTATGGGACTTTGGAGACTCAGACAGTACGGATTCCCAGAACCCAGAACACCGTTTTGCACTTCCCGGAATCTATACTGTAACTTTAACAGTATATGATGATCAGGGAGGATTTAACTCCACAAGCAAGACAATAACTGTAGATAATTCACCACCTGATCCAGATATAATCATTCCCGAGGGAATCAAGACTGGAAATAACCAATGGACCGTACCTGCAGATAGAACCATTATAATCGATGGAAGAGCGTCAAATGATACTGAAAATGACGAACTGTTTTTCTATTGGGAATATGAAGATGATAGTTTTCAAGGAAATATCTTTGAAATTTACCTGCAAATCGGCATACATGAAATTCAGTTGAATGTTATTGATGAAAGGGGAGGAGAAGAAACTGAGACATTTATTCTGAATGCCGAGAGTGTTCCAATTTTGTCGTTGCAATACTCAGAAGTCAATATTCTAACCAGCCAACCAATCACTCTCAATTGTACGACTGACTGGGGTGAGATAGAAATTTACACATGGCAGTTCTATGATGATATAGGTAGTGATTGGGGATTGAATACGACTGATAATTGGATGAATTTTTCTTCGGAAAGGGCGGGTGAGTACTTTATCAGCGTATCTGGAAAACATACTGAAACTGGTCTCTGGACGATTGTGTTTCCCCTGAACATAAACGTGTACGATCATCCCGAAGCTCAATTTGAATTTACAGATACCATCAATGAAGGTGACTGGATAACCTTTGACGGCAAGAATTCTAATGGATTGGAACTTGAATTTGAATGGATCCTAGATGGAACTCCACTTGCTGGAAACGGTGAGCTAATTACGACACTGGTTGACTATGGTGGAATACATACAGTAGGTCTCCAAATATCTCAAAACCCAGTTGGAGAAGATTATATTGAGAAAGAATTCTATGCAGATCACAAGCCTACTGAGATTCTAAGTACAAATCCCTCAATGCCAAGGGTTGGTGAAGACTTTGAAGTTTATCTGGGAGCTTACGATGTGGAAGGTGAAGCCACAATAGAATACATTGAGATAAGCGTATACGATATCGAAGGGGATGAGAGAGGGAAATTCCGGTATGAGGATCAAGGAGCAAATTTCAACATAATCTTTGAGGTTGAATACACAGGAGTGATTGTGCTGGAATATAAATTGATGGATCTTAAAAACAATTCCAGAGAGGGCTCTAGTACAGTTGATGTTCTAGGATGGGCAGATATATACGTTGAATCCTTGGAAATCAGCGGTAAAAAGGAAAAAGGAAAAACACAAACCGTAACTTTTGTTCTTAATAACTATAATGAGACTTACCAATCTGATATTTACAATGGTTATATTGCATCAGGTAGCGTTGAACTTCTAATTGATTCTGAAATTGTCAGTACCTGGACTTATGAAATTGAGCCAACGAAAAAACAGGAGTTCCATTTTCAGTGGAAGGCTACTTCTGGTCGACATGATTTTGAAGTTGTTGCATATGTTTCAGACGGAGAAAAAAGTACAGACAACAACAATTTGATAAAATCGATCAAAATTGAATCCGAAAGTAAGAGTGGATTGATACCCTACCCAAGTGTTGGTACCATTATTGCCACGATTGGAATAGTCTCTTACCTTAGTCGTCGGAAGGCTAATTAACTACAACTAGGATATTGAATCATGGTAGCCAACTCTCCACAGATGCGCCGAATACCTGATGAACAGTTTTTTGACTTGAGAAATTGGAGCGCGGATAAAGCTGAAGACTATGGCGAAAAGGCATCAATGCTTGTCCATACAATGATGTTAAGCAAGGCTGAACAAGTTAATCAGATAACAACTGAATTGCATGATGGTAATATAATTTTAATCGATTTTACACCGCTTACGTCAGACCAAGAAACGTTGCACAAAATATTAGCAGAATTAGAAAGAGCCGTAGCTGATGTAGACGGAGATTTAGTTGGTGTAAGCCAGAAATGGATTGTTATTACTCCTAAAAGTGTTAGAGTTTCACGAAAGAAACTAGCGCTTTAATTCATATAATCGATGAAAATTGCCGTAATTGGCGGTGGAATGATAGGCTCTTTCATTGCCGAGGAACTTTGCAATGATTTCGAAGTCATGGTCGTTGACAACAACAAATCTACTTTGAACCAGATTGAAAAGCGCAACCACCGTATTTCTGCAATCAATTTTGATGTAAAGAATGGAATAATTGAAGATATTATTGCAAACTATGATCTGGCAGTAAACTGTTTACCTGGTTTCATGGGATTTGAAATGTTGAAGAAAATAATTCAGTGTAAAGTATCCTGTGTAGATATATCATTTATGCCTGAAAATTGTCTGGAACTGTCGGAATTTGCGCTCGAAAATAATTGTCTAGTAATACCTGATGCAGGTGTTGCACCCGGTCTAAGTAATCTCATTATAGGTAATATAGTAGCAAACAATAAGATAGAAGAAATCCAAACGATGGTTGGCGGACTTCCGAAAAAAAAGAATCCTCCTTGGAATTATAAAGCTCCCTTTTCACCCATAGATGTGATTGAAGAATACACCAGACCGGCCAGAATAAGAATAAACGGGAAAACTGAAGTTAGAGAAGCCTTGTCAAAGAAACTGAGACTAGAGGTAGAGGGTATTGGCGAACTAGAAGCTTTCCTGACAGATGGATTACGGACACTCTTAGATTCGAAAGGTAGTTTATCGGAAGTCCCAAACCTGATGGAATTCACCATAAGATACCCTGGACATTGTGACCTTATAAGAAAAATGATCAGTGATGGCAAATTTTCGAATGCGAACGTAAAGGGAAAAAAGATAACCAGAAAAGAAGAAACATCTGGGGAATTATTCGAATCATGGAAACTTGAGGAAGGAGAAGAAGAATTTACTTTTATGCTAATTCTGGCAGTGCCAAGTGAAGGAAACGAGATTAGTTACACGATTTACGATGAATTTACAGAAGGAGCGACCAGTATGGCTCGAACGACTGGGTTAACTGCATGCGCCTTCTCCAGATTGGTTTTGGAAAATAAAATAAAGGAGAAAGGCGTGATTTGTCCTGAAACACTGGGTATGAATAATATATTCTATGACTATGTCCTAAATTATCTCAGGGACAGAGGAATTCTGATAGAATCTTGGTAAAGGATTAGAACCTTTTCCATCCAGTTGCTACCGCCATAAGAGTTAATGCAGCTCCAATACGAAAAACACTCTGATATTCGAAATGGAGTAGTAATTCACCAACTAGAATGCTACCAAAACCACTTCCTAGAAGACAAAATGAAGTCAATAAACCCATAGTTCTGGCCCTTAATTGATAGGGTACGGTATCAGCTACTATTGAACGTGCTCCCAAGAAGTAGGTCATGAATATGGGAAGCACAAATGCCAGTGTGACCAGATATATATTCTGAGTTACCGAATAAATGACCATAGACACAAAGACCAAAACGGATGCCGCTCGGATTGCCATCTCCCTAGAGTAAGCGTCAACTAACTTTCCAGCATAAGGTGCAACCAAGGCATGGACAATACCACTCAATAAGACAATAACCCCCATTCCGTAAGTTGATCCAGTTATCTCCGTAAGGTAAACTGGTGAAAAACTGAGGAAGAACATATAGCCCATGAATAAAATAAAGGTAGTGATGAAAAGGCGTGAAAGTTTCCAGAAATAGGGGGCAAAGTCCAAATCTTCATCTATTCTTAAAACTGAACGCTCAGTGGCTCCCATATATCCTACTACTGCAAATACACCTATGGATGCGGTCAGCAGGAACGAAAGAATCACAGAGGGATGTGCAGAACCATAATCACTTGATATCACCAAGAAACCACCAAGGAAAGCACCGGCACCCCAACCAAATCCTAACGCTGCCTCTAACTTTCCCATCAAAGTCGCTCTAGCACCTGGATTAAGCTCGGAAAATAATGTTGCAATCTGAACCATACCTCCCAAAAAGAAGGATTGGATAGTCCGGACTGTAACGAGTCCCATGGGTCCCAACCAGGGCAAAGGAATGTACAAAACTGCTGAAAGAATTGAACAAAGAACTACCACCGCCCTTCTATTTTTCCAACGGTCAGCAATAACACCCCAGAATGTAGAACCTGCGACCAGGGCAAAATTGGGTAATCCAACAACCAGACCCAGAGTCCTAAAATCTCCTAACGCCTCAGCTTGCAATCTGACTAGGGTAAAAGCCAAACCCTGAGTTATATTGTAAAACAATGCACCAAACAAAGCAAGGCGAATCTTATTCTGCACACGGCGGCAAAGAACGCACTATTTAGCAAGGTACTGCATCTTTTTGACTGGTCAGCTATAGACCTCAGAGTATCAATGCCGGAAGATATCGTTATCCTGAAGTTTGGAGGTTCAGTGATTACCGATAAGAAAAGTGAGATACCTAAAGTTAACCATAAGGCGCTTGACAGAATCTGCAATATTTTAAAGGATAAAGAAAGAAACCTGATTATAGTCCATGGAGCTGGATCCTATGGACATCCTATTGCCAAAAGATACGCTCTTGCTGAAGGATTAGACGGTAGTCAGGAACAAAAAAAAGCTATAAAGGAGACTAGGAAACAAGTTCATGAATTGAACCAACTCCTCTGTGGAAGACTTCAAGAATCTGGAATAAAGACCAAATCAGTCATTCCCTCACAATCAATGAAGACAAAGGGCTCAAGAGAAATAGAAAACTTTCCAATCAGTGAATTTGACAAGTCACTCAAAGAAGGAATAATACCTATAACTTTTGGTGATGTTACCGAAGATCTGATTCAAGGAATCAACATACTCAGTGGTGATGTGATAATGATGGAATTAGCCAGAATCTATGAACCCAGACTCACGATATTTGTAATGGACTATCCAGGAGTTATGAATGGAAAGCCTGAGGATGAAAAGTCGGAAATAATACCTTTAGTAGATTCAGAAACCAGAGAATCCATAAAGAAATATTGCGGAGAGGAGCGGATTACAGATGTGACTGGGGGGCTGGTTGGAAAGTTGGAGTGTGCTGCCAGGATTGCCGAACACAGCCAATGCTGGATTACTAATTTAGACCATCTGGAGGATTGCATTTGTGGTGATTTTCATGGCAGCAGGGTGATACCCTGAAAGAACCGGGTGATGGGGATCTGGGAAGACTGTTCCTAACTTTGATAGAAGATAGTACAACTATTGAGGAAGCTAGCAACAAAAGTGGTTTGTCTGTTGAAGATATCGCTTCATTAATCTCTGGTCCCGGAGCGGATTCTTTTTTTGAAAAAAAAGGAGAAGATGAACTTGAAATCTGTTGTAAATATAGTTGGGTTACCCAGAACATATCGCAGAAAGTCAAACTCAGGGAGGGGGAAATTGAAATTCTTACCAATCTCCTGGAAACAAAGTTTGCTGATCATGCGAAAGACTATTGGACTGAGAATGACTGTATCACCAGAGATTTAGAACACAGGACTATAGGAGAATGGATTGAAAATGAGATTTGTTTTCTGGCCGGATTTGCTCTATGGTTTAGAGAAAAGGAAAAAGACGGAGATATTGATTTGTCATCGTTAGTCTCCGAAGCCGTAGGTCAGAAAATGAGTGCAGATGCACAAATCGATTTTGACCGAAAACGAATAGAACTGCTGGCTGAGCTACCAAGTAATGCACTCTCAGTACTAAGGGATATGAATCCAGCAGGTAAAATCGCATACCGCAGTATGGATATGGCAATAATCAAAGGCCTGTCTGAAGGCGATGATGATTATGCAATGGATATGAGACAAAGAACACAGAAGAATCAAAAACCTTGGTGGAAATTCTGGTAGTTAGAGATATGACAAACCAGTCTGAATAAAGATTAAGGCAAAAACAACCAGGATTAATGCAAGAATCTTCAGAATTAAGAAGTAATTACGACTGGATAAGAAAGTTCTAGAGCGTCCAACCAGAATCGCTGTGAAAGTTTTACACAGAATGAATGTTAGGAAAAAAGAAACACAAAAGGCAGGAATACATCCTCTTCGAAAGCCTTAATCAAAAACGGTGAACCAATAAGTGTCCAGTACACATAGGGATTAGGATTTAGTAGATTAGTGATAATTCCCTTGTAGAATGGTGAATTACCTGAATTCCCCTCATCGATCTGCACTTCATCAATTATGAAGGTCTCATATGCCATATATAGTAGGAAAATCGCACCGGCGAAAGAAATAAACGCAAAGAACTGACCGTAGTTACTCAAACTGGACACAACTAGGGCACAGAGAAGAATTATTGGACCATCGGTCACTAATGGTGCCAGAGTAACCTTGAGGCCTGCCTTCCAATCCCTCTTCAATGTCTCAGTTATAACCAAAGTCTGAAGTGGTCCGGGTTTGAAGCCTTCAACAGCCCCAAGTAAAACACCAGCTATCACCCATGACTCAAACATCTAAAGTAGACTATTATTCTCTTGTAACTTGGGTATCTGGCTTGAAAAGTTCTCTTGTTTCCTCATCTCTCTCTTGGGGATTAGACCTTCTAGCCAGATCTCCGTTCATGTCTATAAAATAGAGATAGCCTTCTTCTCTCTTGATTTTACTTTTTGAGACCATAGTTTTCTGACCTCCCTGATGTTTCCATACGGTTCCATCGGACTCTACAAAATACAAAAAACCATCAAGTTTGGCTAAACCTAGTTTCTTCACAACTTCAGCCATTATGATTGGTCCACGTTAATCCTGCAAGGTGTTGGGAGTTTATGAGATGATTTTCTAAGAGCCTCTTTTGCCTGCACAAGAAATTCACCTGATGTGCGTAAAGTTATAAGTTTTTGACCGGGTTTGACTCTCGCAGCAGTACCGACGGTCTTACCGAAAGATTTACGCATTCCCATAGAAACCCTATCTGCACCTGCACCTTGTGCTATTTTGTTATGGCGCAGAACATGATGTGGATAAACTCTAATTTTTAGGTGATAACCCTCTCTTCCAGCATGTGTCTGAATGTATCGGTTAGCCGTAACTCTTGCAGACTCAAGAGCATTATGTCTGACCAGACACTCTTCCTGAGCAGATAAAGTAACTTCAACTGAAAAATTATCGGAGGGTGAGCCTACATCGAATTGGGTTATTCGACTAGCTGGAACTCCTCCAATATACTCTTTCCGAGTGTATGCCTTTTTCTTACCCCTGAACATGTGGGCCGGGTTTTTCTTGGCCATTTTATAACCTGCTTCTGGCGCCAGATTGTATTCTATTTAAATCTTTACGTAACGGCTTGACTTGCACCTTAGCATATTAAACCCCAATCTGTGTGCAATCACAAATGAACATTCATGAGTACCAAGCCAAAGAACTTTTCAGACAATATGGAGTAAAGACCCTGAATGGAATTCTTGCTTTAAACTCAAACGAAGCTGCGAATGCGTGTAAGGAATTAAGTGGTAAGATCTGGGTTGTCAAGGCCCAAATACATGCTGGTGGAAGAGGCAAAGGTGGGGGGATTGTTCTATGCCGTTCCGTTGACGAGGTTTACGAAGCTGCAAACAACATAATAGGTTCAAAATTAGTGACCCCTCAAACGACCTCCGAAGGTGTTAATGTCAGCAAAGTGTATGTGGAAGAGGGCTGTAATATAGCTAAAGAATTTTACCTTGGGATTGTACTTGATCGTGAAAAAGAATTGCCAGTCATAATGGCCTCGACCGAGGGTGGAATTGAGATTGAAGAAGTTGCCTCAAAGAATCCTGAAAAGATATTGAAGGTATATGTAGATCCAGTTACGGGACTTGGAGATTGGCAAGCTCGGAAGATTGCATTTGGACTGGGACTTGAGGGAAAACAAGTAAAGTCCTGCATGGGATTCATGAAGAATCTTTACAACCTATTTATTGACCTAGACTGTTCCATCGTAGAAATAAATCCATTGGTAGTAACCACTGCTGATGATATCGTTGCATTGGATGCAAAGATTAACTTTGACAGCTCAGCTCTGTTCAGGCATACTGATATCGAACAACTTCGTGACAGAGAAGAAGAAGAACCTCTAGAAATCAGGGCTACTGAAGTCGGTCTCAATTACATAAAACTTGATGGAGAAATAGGTTGTATGGTAAACGGAGCGGGACTTGCAATGGCCACAATGGATATAATCAAATTGCACGGTGGAGAGCCAGCTAATTTCCTAGATGTTGGAGGTGGAGCCGATTCAGAGCAGGTAGCTGAAGGATTTAGGATTATATTGTCAGATTCAAGTGTAAAAGCCATCTTTGTGAATATATTTGGGGGAATAATGAGATGTGACTTCATCGCCGAGGGAATAATAGCTGCAGCTAAAGAAATAAAACTTGATGTCCCCGTAATCGTACGTTTAGCCGGGACAAATGTAGGAATAGGTAAGAAGATGCTTGCAGAATCTGGATTAAATCTTATCACTGCCGATGATATGAATGACGGTGCAATTAAGGCAATTAAAGCCATGAGGAGGAAGAAATGAGCATCTGGCTAGATTCTAGTAGTAAAGTAGTTGTTCAAGGAATAACTGGAAAGAATGGTCAATTTCACTCTGAGCAAATGCTTGATTATGGTACTAGAATCATAGGAGGGGTTACCCCTGGCAAGGGTGGTCAAGAAACTCTGGGTCTACCAATATGGGATACCATGGATGAGGCAGTTGATGCAGGAGCAAATGTATCCTGTATATTCGTGCCTCCAGCCTTCGCAGCTGATGCCATCATGGAAGCTGCTGATTCAAAAGTTGATTTGATTGTTGCCATAACAGAAGGAATTCCAGCACTGGACATGGTCAAAGTAAAGAAATACATCGAACCTATAGATGTCCGTCTGATTGGTCCTAATTGTCCGGGAATAATTACTCCCGGTAAGAGTAAAGTTGGAATAATGCCAGGACACATCCATAGAAAAGGAGATGTAGGAATCATATCGCGATCAGGAACCTTGACCTATGAAGCTGTGAACCAAGTAACTGAAAAAGGACTTGGGCAGTCGACATGCGTAGGCATAGGTGGGGATCCAGTAAATGGAACCAATTTCATGGATTGCCTTGAAGCCTTCGAAAATGATGGAGATACAAAATCAATCATAATGATTGGAGAAATTGGAGGTACTGCAGAAGAAACCGCTTCACAGTACGCCAAGGATTATGTATCAAAACCAATAGTTGGATTTATAGCTGGAAGGACTGCACCTCCAGGAAAAAGAATGGGGCATGCCGGAGCAATCATCTCGGGTGGAAAAGGAACCGCAAAAGAAAAAATGAACGCCATGAAAAGGGCCGGAATACATGTTGCGGAGAATCCATCCAAACTAGGGAATACTCTGGAAGAAATTCTATAATAAGGCCATTTACCATAAATCATAAACTTTATATAGTAGTTTTTACGAAGTAAGACATGCATTGCCTTGGAAAAGTGTCTCATCTGGATTCAAGAAACCTAGCTATCTTGATAAGTAATAAAAAAGTGCCCAAGAACACCAAAGTTTTTGACGCTGAAAGTAAACTTGTTGGAAGAGTAGTCAATATATTTGGACCAGTGAATGAACCTTATCTTGCCATTGCCGCCCAAAAAGGAACCCGGATAACCAGGTTAGTGGGTAGGGAGGTCTACAGAAAATGAGTGTCAAATGCCCTGATTGTGATGGTGATAATATCAAGGATGAAGGTGACGGCATAATGTCGTGTAAGAATTGTGACCTAATCTTTGATGCCGGGCCTCAATGGATAAAATACAGCCCTGAGAACAAGTCCTCTAAGACGCCAGAATTTCAACCTGAACAAACTCTGACGTCAAAGACCATACTAAAGTGGCAAGAGAACACCAGATCTGGAAATCTAGCGAGTAAAAGTATACTTCTGGCCTCTGAAGAAATAGAAAGGATAGCAAATGAGATTAGGGTTACGAATTCCATAAAGGAATCTGCTCTGGAGATATTCTCGAGTTCTTCTAAAGCTGGAATAGTCAGAGGCAGGAGCAGCAGCAAAGTTGCTGCAGCGGCAGTCTATACCGCATGCCGAATGGCAAACGTTCCTAGAACACTGGATGAGATCTCAGAAAGGACACATCTGAATCGAAATGAATTAAGCCGTTTGCATAAATTAATCTCCAGGAAACTTAAATTGAAGATATATACTACTACTACTTCAAATTTCTTGCCTCGATTTGCCCATAAACTAGCTATATCTGGTGATGTGGAAAAGGAAGCTGAAAAAATAATTACGGCCGTCGAAAAAAGCAACTATAGACAAGGAATATCACCGGCAGCGCTGCTAGGTGCAGCTTTGTATATAGCCTGTAAGAATAATAAACTCAGAAGAAGCCAATTGGAAATAGCTAAGGCCGTTGGAACCTCAGAAGTAACATTAAGAAATCGGGCTAAGGAAATACTTTCTATAATCAATCCTGAATAAAATAGAAATAATCCTCCGGAAGTTCTAATTCTATAGCAAACATCGGATCGGTGTTTGGATCCGTACTGTCATGATAGGCCACTACTACTCCACCATCAGGTAGGATGGCTAAGGATGAGAAATCAAATCTTACGTCATTCCCTGCACCTGATGTTGCATCCAAATCTCCAAGTCCAATCATAGTTATGGAATCTGCTTCCATACTTTCCCTATAATCCCTTATATGGAACACCAAATCAGCATCGCTTGCAGTACCATTATTCTCAGTCTGGACCCTAACAGAGATAACAGCAAGATCTAGGTTCCCATCTGCCTGAAAGTCCCACTCAAAAGTATTATCTGAAACAGATAGAGATCCTGGCCATTTATGAGTGTAATTTGTCCAGTTATATCCACCATCATAGCTAATTTGGTGAGTTAGATTAAAAGTCCCATCACATCCCTTAGAACCGGGGCTTGCTTGATTACAGGATACGCTATGGAGGGCACCTGAACTATCTATGACTAAATTGCGAGAAGGCAAAAATTTTCCTCCGGGAAGTGTGTGTTTGTGCCACTCTAGGTTAGTATCAAGGAACAGGTTGCTACCATCACTGTACCAGCGTGGAAACAATAGACCTCCTGATGGAATCGGAGAAGCCCGCATCTCCCTGTGTGGTTGCATATAATCCCATTCTGGACCCAAATCCTCAAAATATAAATCAAACTCTAAATCTGCGGGTCCGCCAGCATTGCTATCTGGAATCTGTATAGGTCTATAATTCAGACCGTCTACACTAATCTGATAGCCTTGCTCGTTGTAGCTCCAAAAGTTTGAGACTACCATACTAGCCCATGGGCAATTAGATGAGCATTTGTTAGTAACATATTCAGCAGGCGGATTAATTGGACCTACAACTGGTACTTGCCAAGAACGATCATAGAACGGTTCTTTGTCAGCCGAATTCCAGCACCATTCCCATTCAATTTCGGTGGAACTTGTCTTCTTGCCTAAAATTGCATAAAATTGGTCGACTCCATCTACGCTAGGATATGGAAACCAAGTCATAGCTATAATATCTCCATTAGGAGCTTGGATAATTGATCCTTCACCAAGTCCAGGGGCAACAGTAGGGTCAAACTGACCTTCCTCACATCCTAAATCTGTATTGACTGCCGGAGGTACCCATTCACTCCAAGTCAGGCCTCTATCCGTACTATACCATGGCCATTCACCACCTAAGTTATAGATTATACCATCTTGATCGGTGGCCAAGTAGTGCTCGCAACAATTACCTCCATAATTATGCTCACTACTTCCTCCTATGTCCTCAGTCCCATATACGGCCCACAAACGTTCTGTAGCGATATCCATCGAAGCTGGATTAACAACGGAAAAATTACGGATTGGTTCTAATGAATATGGAAATTGAGATAATTCTTCCTCAGATACGACTAACCTAGTCACTTCCAAATCTGATTCGTCTATAATCGTACGTTTATCCTCGGGTTCGAGACAGCCCATAAAGGAAAGGCTCAAAAGCATAATCACTAAGCTAATACTTGCCTTCATTGTAGCCTAATATTTGGACGACCTAAAATAAGTTTGTTGACCCTGCTAACTTGTATAAATCGCCTCTTCTAGTGTCAGACAATGCCACCTATTGATGCAGATGCAACTAAAGAACGTGCCTGTACTATACCTGATGATAAAGGACTATTGCCAACAGCTAGAACCGACCTCTGGTGGATACAACCTCTGGCTGTATTCATGGGTCTTGGCACCGCAGTTGTTTACATGTCCTGGGCTGCCTTTCAAGGCACCAATTATTACTATGATGTAGAAGGAGCAAGTTACCTGTCGCCACTATATTCTCCAGAATTATTTGGTGAAACAGAGCACGCATGGTTCGGTGTGAAACCGACCTTCTGGCCAGAAGAAATACTTGGATTTGCGGTACCCTGGTCGCCAGCATTCCTGATTCTGTGGGCACCTGCTGGATTCAGAGTTACTTGTTACTATTACCGAGGAAGTTACTACAAGGCATTCTGGGCCGATCCACCGGCCTGTGCAGTAGGTGAACCAAGAAACAGTTATTGGGGTGAGAATTCCATGCCCTTGATATTACAGAATCTCCATAGATACATGCTATACTTTGCCATAATATTCATTTTCATCCTAAGTTATGATGCTTGGTTGTCCATGTGGTTCAATGGTAGACCTTTCGAAGGTGATTTCGGTATTGGAGTTGGTACTATCGTATTGTCACTAAACGCCATACTACTTGGAGGGTATACCTTCGGTTGCCATTCCCTAAGGCATCTGATAGGGGGTTATGCTGACAGGATAGTTAGGAAACCTAAAGTCCAACAGAAAGCATTTGACTGTGTTAGTTGCTTGAACAAACAGCACATGAAGTGGGCCTGGTTCTCTCTTTTCTGGGTCTGTTTTACTGATTTTTATGTCCGTTTATGCGCCAGCGGAATTATTGATGATTGGAGAATCATTTAATGGAAGACTTTGAAACTATAGAATGCGATGTACTGGTCGTTGGTGCAGGTGGAGCTGGATTAAGGGCTGCGATTGCAGCATCAGAATATGGCGCCAAGGTTGCATTGGTCTCCAAGTCCTTACTTGGAAAGGCCCATACTGTTATGGCTGAGGGTGGGGTGGCTGCAGCCCTAGGTAATGTAGACGAAAGGGACAATTGGAAAATCCACTTCAGGGATACTATTCGAGGAAGTAAAAATCTGGCCAATTGGGAGATGGCCAAGATTCATGCTGAAAAGGCTCCGGATAGAGTTCGGGAACTAGAAAGATGGGGGGCAGTCTTCGATCGGACCGAAGAGGGGAAAATCAGTCAACGAAATTTTGGAGGACATAGATATCCCAGATTAGCTCATGTAGGAGACCGTACAGGTCTGGAGATAATCAGGACCCTGCAAGATTACGCCGTCCACATGGAAAACATTGAAGTCTTTATGGAATGTACAGTCAGTGACATCCTGAAATCCGACAACAGAACTGTGGGAGCATTAGCCTATTACCGTTCCTCAGGAAAATTGGTTGTATTTGAAGCAGGGTCTGTAATTCTGGCAACAGGTGGAATTGGCAAAGCCTATAGAATAACATCAAATTCTTGGGAATACACTGGAGATGGACATGCACTAGCTTACTTGGCCGGAGCCGATCTAATCGACATGGAATTTGTTCAATTCCATCCAACTGGAATGGTATGGCCACCTAGTGTGAAAGGTACACTTGTTACAGAGGGAGTCAGGGGAGATGGTGGAATCCTTGTTAACAGTGAAGGCGAACGATTCATGTTCAACTACATACCAGATGTCTTCGCCGCTGAAACTGCTAAGTCTGAGGAGGAAGCTAATTCTTGGCTTAAGGGTGAGGAAGGTGCCATGAGGCCCCCTGAACTGCTTACCAGAGATGTTGTAGCAAGAGCCATCATGACTGAGGTAAAGGAGGGGCGAGGCTCACCTCATGGCGGGGCATTCCTAGATATTGCATCCAGACAATCACCTGACTATATCAGACGAAAATTGCCCTCGATGTATCACCAATTCAAAGAATTGGCTACTTTAGACATAACCAAAGAACCAATGGAAGTCGGTCCAACAACCCATTACATGATGGGTGGAATCAAAGTCGAGGCCAATACAGCTGCATCTACCATTCCTGGACTATATGCTGCTGGAGAAGCGGCAGCAGGAATGCATGGAGCTAACAGACTTGGGGGGAATTCTCTTTCCGATCTTCTGGTTTTTGGTAAAATCGCGGGACAATGTGCTGCTAACTATGCGCAGGAGAATTCCAAGGTTTCACCTCATGGAAAAGAAATTAAGAAAAGTATAGAGAATACATTGGAACCATTTGAAGATGGCGATGAGAATCCTTACCAAATTCATCAGGAGCTTCAAGAAATAATGGAATCTCATGCTGGCATTGTAAGAACTGGAGAAGAACTGGAGAAAGGGATACGCAAATTAGAGAAACTTGAAAAAAGACTTCCAGAAATGTACGCTAAGGGAGAAAGGAAATACAATCCTGGATGGCATCTCTGTCTCGATCTACACAATATGATTATAACCTCTCTAGCTCTTTCAAGAGCTGCGTTAGAGAGGACCGAGAGTAGGGGGGCCCATACACGTCTTGATTATCCAGATTACGATGATGAATTGGGTAAAGTGAACATGATTGTACGGCCTGGTCCAGGAGGGATGTCTGTGGTTAAATCTCCACTACTTAAGATGCCGACTGAACTCAATGACTATGTTCTAAAAGAGGTTGTATGAAAAGGAAAATAAGATTGCAAAGAGGGGAGCCTAACAACCTCAGACTAGATGAGTTTGAGATCAAAGTCGAAACCGGAATGGTTGTCTTGGACGCAATCCATCTTATCCAAGCTACCGAAGCTCCGGATCTAGCTATAAGATGGAATTGCAAAGCTGGAAAGTGTGGTTCCTGTTCTGCCGAAGTTAATGGAGAACCAAAATTGACTTGCATGACCAGATTGTCAGATTATCCTGAAGATCAGACTCTGACGGTCCAACCCATGAAAACATTCCCTCTGATCAAGGATCTGGTTACTGATGTTTCTTGGAATTATGAAGTTAACAGACAGATAACACCTTATCAGCACACCGAAGGAACTGGAGATCCGATAATGTTCCAGGCTGAGGTGGACAGAGTTCAAGAATTCAGAAAATGTATCGAGTGTTTTCTTTGCCAGGACGTATGCCATGTTCTGAGGTCCCATGATATGAAAGATGAATTTGCAGGTCCCCGCTTCATGATCAGGACCGCAGGTCTCGAGATGCATCCTCTGGATCAGGGAGAACGGTTAGAACATCTTCGAGATGATCACGGAATTGGGCTCTGCAACATAACAAAATGTTGTACTTACGCTTGCCCCGAACATATTGGAATAACCGATAATGCAATAATCCCGATGAAAGAAAGAGTGGTCGATGAATACTATGATCCCTTGAAATGGTTGTGGAACATGGTTACTGGCAAAAGTAACTAATCACAGGAATACCTACGAAAAATAGTTGCCGCTCAACCGACGGGTTGGGAGGTGGGAGGGGGTCCGCCGGGAGCAGCTATTTCCGAAATAACAGGGTTTTATTAAAATATTCGGGCAAATGTGTTTAAAACAGACTATATGAGAGAACATGGAGACTATCCGGGCACCTCGAGGAACAAAGATTAGTTGTAAAGGATGGTTGCAGGAAGCAGCCCTCAGGATGCTGATGAATAATCTTGACCCTGATGTTGCCGAAAAGCCTGAAGAATTGATAATTTATGGGGGCAGGGGCAAAGCCGCTAGAAATGAAGAATGTTATCATGCCATTGTTAAATCTCTCAAGGCTCTTGAAAACGATGAGACTCTATTAATCCAGAGTGGAAAACCAGTCGGTGTGTTCAAAACGCACAGTAATGCACCAAGGGTTCTTCTGGCAAATTCGAACCTAGTTGGGAATTGGGCCACCTGGGAGCATTTTGATGAACTCGAAAAGAAAGGATTAATGATGTTTGGCCAAATGACCGCTGGTTCATGGATATACATTGGCTCTCAGGGAATTTTACAAGGGACCTACGAAACATTTGCTGAAGCAGCTAGACAACACTTTGATGGAAACCTGAAAGGGAAATTAGTGGTGACTGGCGGATTAGGAGGAATGGGAGGTGCACAACCTCTGGCAACTACTATGAATGGAGGGACATTCCTTGCTGCTGAAATCGATCCAAAAAGAATAAAGAAAAGGCTTGAAACGGGATATTGCGATGAAATCTCTGACAATATCGATCAAGCCATAGATACGGCAGTGAAATGGAAGAATTCAAAAACAGGAAAATCGATTGCTGTTGTCGCTAACATAGTGGATTTACTAGAGCGGATGATTGAAAAGAATATAATTCCTGACCTATTGACCGACCAGACCTCCGCCCATGACCCCTTGATTGGTTATATTCCCCAAGAATTAAGTTTGGAGGAGGCGGGAAGGCTCCGTGAAGAAAATCCAGAAAAGTATCTCCAAAAAAGCTACAGCAGCATGGCCAAACATGTACGAGCTATGCTTGCATTGAAAGACAAAGGTGCCCACACTTTTGACTATGGTAACAATCTCAGGGCCAGAGCAAAGGAAGCTGGCGTCGAAAATGCGTTTGACTTTCCAGGTTTTGTACCTGCTTATGTGAGGCCTCTCTTCTGTGAAGGAAAAGGGCCTTTTCGATGGGCGGCACTATCGGGAGACCCCAAAGACATTGCGGAAACCGACAAGATTATTCTGGAACTGTTTCCAGAGGACAAGGGCCTTTCAAGATGGATCAATATGGCTCAAGAAAGAGTTCAATTCCAGGGCTTGCCCGCCAGAATCTGCTGGTTAGGGTATGGAGAACGGGCTCGTGCTGGCTTGGCCTTCAACGAATTAGTCAAAAGTGGAAAAGTAAAAGCCCCGATCGTCATTGGAAGGGACCACTTGGACGCAGGTTCAGTAGCCTCTCCCAATCGTGAAACTGAGGGAATGAAGGATGGAACTGATGCAGTAGCTGATTGGCCAATCCTGAATGCCCTGCTAAATACAGCAGCTGGGGCAAGTTGGGTAAGCTTCCATCATGGGGGTGGAGTAGGTATGGGATACTCCTTGCATGCAGGAATGGTCGTCGTAGCTGATGGAACGGATGAGGCGGCAGAAAGATTGGAAAGGGTACTGACTACGGATCCAGGGACTGGAATAATGCGTCATGTTGATGCAGGGTACAGAAAAGCAAGAAAAGTGGCCAAAGAACGTGATGTAAAAGTTGGAATTGTAGAAGGCCTATGAACCTGATTATAGCTTCGGAGGCAGATACAGCCTCAATAAACTTGAGAGACAGGCTGCTGGAAATGGCAGAATGGGAAGAGGATGGAGAATTTGATGGAGGAAAAATATGGAATCTTTCAAATGATTATGGAAGTTTTTGTCTAAATGGAACAAGACTCATAACCATAAAAAAATTGCATATCCATGCTGAGGGTATAGATCGTAAATGGGTTGAAGAGACTGGAATCAATGTCGAGAATATCGTTTTCTTATCTCGTCACAAGGCCGCAAGCGGAAGACCGAGTCTTACTGTCCATCCAATCGGAAATTGGGGTAAAGCCGACTATGGAGGTCAAGAAGAAAGAGTCTCTGGAACCTCACCTCAATGGATGACTGGATTATTACTTAGTATATACAAAAACAGATTACCAGGATACGATGTCTGCTTTGAGACTACACATCATGGACCTTTGATAGACAAGCCAACCATGTTCTTGGAAATAGGTTCCGGAGAGGATCAATGGGAATTGAGAGAACCTGCTAAAGCTTTGATAGTATCACTGTTGGAACTTGAACCTGCCGAAGGAGTGGCTGTAGTGGGTATTGGAGGAGGGCATTATACGCCTAGATTCACGGAAGCTGCGCTTTCACATGAGATGTGTTTGGGACACATGGTCGCAAATTATGGGCTTCCCTCATTAACACCAACTCTTCTTGATGATGCAATTAAAGCAAGTGATGCAGAGGGGTTGTATTTTCACAGGAAGGGAATGAAAAAAGCAGATTACAGAAAATGGAAGGAATACGCCGATGAGAAACGCATTAGGGTTTTTAGTCAAACGGATTGTAATAAACGTGATTTATAGACGAAAAAAACATCTGTTTTAAAAAGGAAAACACCCGATACACTTAATAAACGATTCTCTCGTCTAATTTTTTAGGTGTAAAAACCATGAGTGACGACTATATGGAAAATGGTGGTGACGAAGGTTCTGGAATGGATGCCCCGCCTGCCCCAGCGGCAGAAACGGGAGATTTCCTAGAAGATACCTTTGGAATCACAAAAGCTGGAAGCACGGTAGAGACCGAGATAAGGGCTGGAATTACAACGTTCCTGACAATGGCATACATTTTGTTTGTTAACCCTGACATGCTCTCTATCTCAGGGATTCCCTTTAATGACGCATTAGTTGCAACGGCTGTAGCAGCCTTTGTTGGATGTGTTGTTATGGGTCTATGGGCGAATAAACCATTCGCATTGGCTCCTGGAATGGGTCTCAATGCTTACTTTACTTTTGCAGTAGTTCTAGGTATGGGGATTGCTTGGGAAGTTGCTCTTGCGGCCGTTCTGGTTGAAGGTGTAATCTTCATGATACTATCCTTGCCTCAGGTAGGATGGAGAACAGAAATGATCAATGCAATACCAAAGGATCTGAAGATTGCTACAGGAGCTGGTATTGGAATGTTCTTAGCAATTATCGGATTCAGGGAAATGGGCTGGATTCAAGATGATTTTGCTACTTTAGTCAACTTAGCTACAACTGAAAGTTTCACCCATCAGTCTGGTGAATTATGGGCGCTGATCTGTCTTATAGCAATAGCAGTCATGATGGCAAGAGGAATTCAAGGAGCCATGATTTATGGAATATTAGGTACAACTATCATTGGTGGCTGGATAATGGGAGCTTCTGATCCATACAACGGTGTTGAAGCTGTTGCTGTTGGTTCAATGGATAACCTTGACACGAGTAGCTTGTTTGAAGTTGCTAAAATGCCTGAAGAATCCATGTTCGCTGCTTTCGGCGCACTTGGGGACTTGTCTGGAGATAATATGGGCGATTTTATCTTAGTGATGATTGCCTTCCTCTTTGTAGATATATTTGATACAGCAGGAACTCTATACTCTGTGGGAAGACAAGGTGGATTTGTTGATGAAAATGATGAATTACAAGACTCTGATGAAGCATTCATGTCTGATGCAGCTGCTACCATGGTTGGAGCTGCGATGGGAACTAGTACCACAACCACATACATTGAATCTGGAGCTGGTGTTGAAGAAGGTGGTAAAACCGGATTAGTTGCTGTAGTTGTAGGTGTATTGATGCTGTCAGGACTTTTATTTGCAGGCCTTTTCACACAGATACCTACATTTGCTGTAGCCCCAGCACTAGTAATTGTAGGCGCTATGATGATGAAACAGGCTGCGGACATCAACTGGAATGACAAAGAGTTGGCCATTCCTGCATTCATAACAATGGTATTGATGCCTTTCACCTATTCTATTGCAGACGGAATCGCATGGGGTCTGATCTCTTACGTAGCAATCAAGATAGGAATGGGCAAAATGGACAAATTGAACCCAGTTGTAAATGTGCTTGCGGTTCTAATGCTGATGTTCTACGTCGGACCTGGTGACCAATCGACCTTTGATTGGCTACTGTCTTTCATATTTTAGATAAAATATGAAACTCCCCCCTGAGTCTGAAAGGGCTCAGGGGAACACACCAAATACCTAGGTCATGGAATCCAAAGATAGTGTAGATAGTATCGCTGATAGGATAAGAGATGTGCCTGACTTCCCAAAAAAAGGCATATTGTTCAAGGATATTACGCCAGTCCTATCGGACATCGACACCCTGCGGGCATCGGTGAAGGAAATGGCGGCCCCGTTTATGGATCTCGAAATCGATGTTGTCGTCGGCATCGAATCGAGGGGATTCATATTTGGAGCCCCAATCGCAGATGTTTTGAATTGCAGTTTTGTTCCAGTCAGAAAACCAGGAAAGCTGCCTTGGAAAACGGAGAGCGTATCTTATGAGCTAGAATACGGAACTGATGCTTTAGAAATACATGAAGATGCTATTACAGAAGGGCAAAACGTCCTTATTGTGGATGATTTGCTTGCAACTGGGGGTACCGCTGAGGCTACATGCAAACTAGTATCAAAATTAGGTGGAAATATCAAGGGACTTAGTCTATTAATCGAACTTGAAGGATTAAATGGGAGAAAAAGACTAAATCAATATAACGTTCATTCCTTAGTGCAATACTAAGACATGAAATTACTACTTTCAGAATCTGAGATAAAAAAACGGGTAAAGGAATTAGCTGATACCATCTCCAAGGATTACAAAAATAAATCACCTATATTTATTGGAATTTTAAATGGATGTTATGTATTCATGGCCGATCTTCTTAGAGAGCTAAGCATAAGCACTGAAGTTGATTTTGTCAAGATCCGAAGTTATGAAGATGATTCATCAACAGGGACAATAAAATTTAGGAAGGATATTTCAGCAGATATAGATGACAGACATATAATCATTGTAGAAGATATTATTGATTCCGGTTTTACCATTAATTTTCTTGTCAACAGACTCAAAGAGGCTGGACCAAAATCCGTGTCTGTAGCCTCAATACTTTACAAAAAAACGGTAGCCAAATTGGATTTTGAGATAGACTATGTTGGTTTTGAGATACCTCCCGAATTTGTAGTAGGGTATGGATTGGATTATAATGAGAAGTATAGGAACCTGAAAGATGTTATGGTCATGGAACCTGAAGACATAGACTGAGAAGCAAATCATTTAATAGAGACCAAGCAGGCGAGATAGGGGCAAACGATGCGCATAGATGACGACCTAAAGCTAACCTTTCGTGATGTACTGATAAGACCGAAGAGAAGTACTCTGAAGTCAAGATCTGATGTGACACTCATTAGAGAATTTAAATTCAGGCACACTAAAATGGAATGGAAAGGAGTACCTGTTGTTGCCGCTAATATGGATACTACTGGAACTTTTGAAATGGCAAAGGCTCTTCAAAAGAATGAAATGCTTACATGTCTTCAGAAATTCTATTCAGTCAAAGAAATTAAATCCGCTCTAGAAAAAGGAATGGACCCTGATAACATCGCCATAACCTCAGGTTCCACCGATGAAAGTCTTGAACTATTAAAGAGAAAAATGAAGCTTGACAATGGACTAAAATTCATTTGTCTGGATGTTGCAAACGGTTATCGGGAAGACTTCTTGCAATTTGTCGGAAAGGTTCGCAAACAATTCAAGGATAAAATCATCATCGCTGGTAATATTGCTACTAGAGAAATGTCAGAAGCCCTTATCCTTGCTGGAGCTGACATAGTCAAGGTTGGAATTGGGCCCGGTTCTGTCTGTACCACAAGGAAAGTTGCAGGAGTAGGATATCCTCAGCTTTCAGCGATATCAGAGTGTGCAGATGCTGCCCACGGCCTTGGAGGGCATGTTATGTCCGATGGGGGATGTAATTCTCCAGGAGATGTTGCAAAGGCTTTCGCCGCAGGTGCAGATTTTGTGATGTTGGGAGGTATGTTTGCAGGTCACGATGAATCTGGTGGTGAACTAAAAACTAAGGAAAATGGAAAGCAATACAAATCTTTCTATGGAATGAGTTCAGCAAAAGCAATGAAAACTTATTTTGGTGAAGTTGCAAAACATAGGGCTCCAGAAGGAAAAGAAGTTGAGGTTCCATATAGAGGTCCTGTAGAAATCACAGTTCAATCTATTTTGGGAGGAATACGATCGGCTTGCTCCTACGTTGGTGCAAGAAGGATTAAAGACCTACCAAAATGTACTACATTTGTTAGAGTTACTATAACAACTAATGAAATATATACAATCCACGAGAATAACTGAGCAAATTTAATAAACTTATCTGTTATGACTTAAAATGGCAGATAGAGTCATTTTAGAAGCAGGCAAAACTTTCAGCGAATTTAGTCTGCTAACAAATTTTACTTCTAAAGATTGTACTCTGCAAAAAATAAGTCTGGGTAGTAGCCTAGGAGGCATGAAATTACGACTACCATTTATGAGTGCTGCAATGACTTCAGTCACTGGTTATGAAATGGCCTTATCATTAGGTAAAGAAGGAGGAATTGGTGTTCTTCCAGCAAGATTATCCATTAAAGAACAAGTAGAAATTATTGAAAAAATAAAAGGATATGAAATGGGGTTTGTGGAGGATCCTATTGCTGTTAGGGAAACTGCCACTATTGATGAAGTTGTTAGACTTGTTGAGAAGCATGGGCATTCAAAAGTTCCTATAGCAGACAGGAATAACGTATTTCTAGGATTATTCAGTTTTGATAAATATTTAGAAGCTAATGCAACACCTGGTGAATCTGTTACTACTATAATGATTGAACCTAAAGATTTACCATGCTCTAAGAATCCTAATATTAGTTTAGACGAAGCAAAAAGTGAATTAACCGAAAAGAATTATTTGGTAGTCTTAGATGAATTGGGAAGATTAGTAAAAATTGCATTTAGAAAAGATGTAGAAAACATAGCAGTGGGTGCTGCAATTTCGACACACAAAGGATGGAAGAATCGAGCTAAATCATGCATAGATGCTGGAGCAGATATGATTGTAGTAGATACCTCTGATGCTTTTAATGAATTTACAATGAAGGTTATCAAAGAATTCAAGGAAATGAATGATTCTATACCTATTTGTGTTGGTAATATCATAACTTATGACGGTGCTAAATATCTAATGGAAAATGGAGCAGATTTAGTGAAGATAGGAATGTCTTCTGGTTCGATTTGTACCACTCAACGCGAAAAAGCTACGGGAAGGGCTCCCATGACTGCGCTGCTAAATGCTGCAAGAGCTAGAACTGATTTTCAAAAAGATACTGGAAAATATGTTCCACTAGTAATTGATGGGGGAGTTTCAGCTGCAGGTGATATGATTATAGCACTAACAGTAGCAGATGTTGTAATGATGGGAGGATATTTCAATCATTTTTTTGAGGCTGAAGGAGAGAAATTAGACGAAAATATGCAAGTAACAAACCATGAACCAGATATCAAATATGTTGCAACTTGGGGTGAGGGATCTGCAAGAGCTAGAAATTTGGATAGATACGGTCATGTTGCAAGAAAAACTTTCTTTGCTGAAGGTGAGGAAGGAACTGTAGAGAATTGGGGAAGATTGAAACCAAAACTTAAACAGGATATAAGGAAAATTAAAGCTGCATTGAGTAATACCGGATGTATGAATCTTGAAGAATTCAGAAACAAGGCCGTTATTGAATTGATGTCAACTTATACACAACAGATAGTGGGTAATACTCACAATATGCAAGTTAAAGAATAATTACTGTTTGCAAATTCTAACTAATTCTGACTCTAAATCCTCAATACCTGTAGAATCCATAACCGAGACAGAAATAGAATTTGGGTAGTCCAACGAGAATTCGGGTTCTAAATCAGATTTACTATATACATCTAACCAATTATATTTAGAATAACGAGTTTTCAATTCATCATGCAGGGCTTTCTGTATCTCAATAGAATAACCTGAAGTTCCAGACAAATCAGTAAGGAAAACTATTATTGGCTCCAAATGATCGAGTGCTGCTATACCCTGCTTTTCCATATCATTGCGATCTGAATCTGGCCTATCTAATAATCCGGGAGTATCCATAACCTGAATTACATCATACTTGGCCTTTATGTGCCCTAAAGAAACACCTTTTGTAGTAAAAGGATAACTTTTAACTTCTGGTTTTCCAGAAGAAACGGCTCTAATCAGGCTGGATTTGCCAACATTTGGAGCTCCTGCAAATACTGCCAATGGCTTTTCAGTGTCTACATTAGGAAGGTTACGGAATATAGAACGAGCTGAAATCAGAAAATTGAGGTTTTTCTCTACTTGCCTTACAACATTTGTCATTTTAGCATAAGCTTCACTCATAATCTTCATTGTATTATCAGCACTTTTTCTGGCTCGAGCCTTAGGAACATACTTTGTTGCAATCATCAAAACTTCTTTACGAGCCCAATCAACCCCTCCCAAAGCCTTTCTCAGTTTATCCACACCTACTGTCAAATCTATAATTGATCTATCAAAAGAATGGATGTTATCAAATGAAGGAAAGGCTTTAACATAAGAATGCAACGGATTTGCAATATTATCAGCAACCGAATGTATCTTCCTTACTGCTGTTAATCTTGCCCGGTAATCTGCATTTCTGACGCTTTCTTCAACCTTTGAGGCTCTTCTCAGGGCTCTATCTACAAGTTCTTCTGCTGTAGCAATTGTAGGTATATCCTGAAGATTCACAGATTATCTATGATGGCATCACCAAATTCACTACATTTTAGCAATTTAGCACCATCCATTAGCCTCTCAAAGTCATAAGTGACGGTCTTAGCCCCTATAGTCTTCTGCATTCCTTCTACAATAAGATCTGCAGCCTCTGTCCATCCCATATAGCGAAGCATCATCTCACCTGATAGAATCACTGACCCGGGATTGACCTTGTCCTGACCTGCATATTTGGGTGCAGTACCATGTGTTGCCTCAAACAATGCGTGTCCTGTATCATAATTTATGTTCGCACCGGGAGCGATGCCGATTCCACCAACCTGGGCTGCAAGGGCATCCGAAATATAATCCCCATTCAGATTCAGGGTAGCAATAACATCATACTCAGAAGGGCGGGTGAGGAGTTGCTGTAGCATTGCATCAGCAATCACATCCTTGATTATTATCTGATCTCCATTCTCAGGATTCTTGAAGCTGTGCCATGGACCGCCGTCAATAGGCTGAGCTCCAAATTCTTCACGTACAAGTTCGTATCCCCAATCTCGGAATCCACCCTCGGTGAACTTCATTATATTCCCCTTATGAACCAAAGTCACAGATTTCTTGGAATTTGAAATGGAATATCTAATGGCCGCACGAACAAGTCTCTTGGTACCCTCACTAGAAACGGGTTTGATACCTATCGCACTTGTATCTGGAAAACGGATCTTAGAAACACCCATCTCGTTTTTAAGAAATTCAATTACTTTCTTGACTTCATCACTGTTAGCTTTCCACTCGACACCTGCATAGATGTCTTCTGTATTCTCCCTGAATATTATCATATCCACTTTAGCCGGTTCCTTAACAGGACTTGGGACACCTTTGAACCAGCGAATCGGACGGACACATGCGAACAAATCCAAACGCTGCCTTAATGTAACATTAAGACTCCTAAAACCACCACCAACCGGGGTTGTCAATGGGCCCTTTATCGAAACCAAGTGCTCCCTGATGGAATTTAACGTCTCGTCAGGCAACCATTCACCTGTCTGTTTGAACGCCTCTTCCCCAGCCAGGATCTGTTTCCAGGAAATCTTTCTATCATTACCATAAGCCTTCCGGACGGCAGCATCCAACACCTTGATTGCTACTGGACTAACATCCTGACCTATGCCATCCCCTATAATTACTGGAATTATGGGATTATTGGGCACTTCCAGATTTCCTCCACGGCAAATAACTGAAGCCGGATTCATAATCGGGGCTAGACAGGCCTGTATAAATCGACCACGGATGTTATATAATAAACACGGTTTTGCATGTGATTCAATGGGCATTCTAAACGGTATTATTGTCAGAACTGCACCCTGGATGCCAAAGTTTATTATTGGAAGAATTGCCTCAGTTTATGTTGCTGGAGATAAATTAGAGGATGGTCTAAAGCTATCAAAATTGGTTAACTCCAAAGGTTTCTCAGCCACCTTAGACTTATTAGGTGAAGAAGTCCATAACAGAACCGAAACAAACAAAGTAAGGGACTCTTACTGCGAACTATTCGAAGGAATCGCGAATTTTGGAATAGATTGTAATGTATCGCTCAAACTCACTGCACTGGGTCTTAGAATCAATGAGGAACTTTGCTGGGATAATCTAAGCGTTGTTTTGGACAAGGCCCGAGAATACGATAATTTTGTGAGACTGGACATGGAGGATTCTAGTGTAACACAAGCGACAATCAACATGTGTATGAAAGCAAAAGACTACTACCCAAAATGTGGAACTGTGCTCCAAGCTTACATGAGAAGGACGGTGGATGATATTGGATCAATAGTACAGGAGGATCGCTCACACGATACTAATCTTAGACTATGTAAGGGAGCATACAAGGAGAGCTCAGAAATTGCATACCAAGGTTATCAGGAAGTTCGAGACAACTATCTAGACGCTGCCAGAGTAATGATTAAAAATGAAGTCTATACAGGATTTGCCACACACGATGAATGGCTGATAAATGAAATAGAAGCACTCGTCGAAGAGCTTGGATATTCCAAAGATAAATATGAGTTTCAAGCCTTGTCAGGAGTACCTATAGACAAAACTCTGGAGAGACTGAGAGACAAGGGACACAAAGTAAGATACTACATTCCATATGGTCCTGAATGGTATGCTTATTCCCTTCGAAGAATGAGAGAAAATCCAGATATATGGAAATACACTTTGAAGGCTTTCTTGTTCCGTTCCAAGCATAGAAATTAGAACGTCATCTTTTTGTAAAGCATCCAAGTAGCAAAGATATGGCGAGGAGAGTCAAGAGGAAAAAAGGCAACCCGAAAGCTGCCATTCCTACATATCGTGAAGAGGGGGTCAAAGCGGCTAGACCAGACACCAGACCAGCTCTCATCGCATTGTTTCTTGTTATTCTGTTGATTGGTAGTGCATTGTACTTCACATCGATGGTAGAAGAGACACCCGTTGTGGAATATGGAGTAGATGCCAAGCTCCTGACTAATAATCATAACACGGAACCGGGATATGACACTGACTTTGTATTAATAGTAGAGAATACGGGGTCCATAACCGATACGTTTGATATTGGTGTAAAATCCAATGATGGTGGATTTGTAATAACTATTGAAGAAGGATACGAATCAATAATCGTGGGTAAAGACAAAATGAAACCGATTATAATCAATGTGAAAACATCAGCTTCGGCCACTGGACTATTGTATGCTCATATGCAAATTATATCAAGAGGGGATGCTAGTCAGACAGCCAATATAAGATTGAATGTAAATACTGATTATAAATTTAGCAACCAGACATCTACTGGTAACTCAGTAAGCCTGCATTATGCTGGAATATTAGCCAGTAACGCTAGACTTTTTGATGCAAGTATGGAAAGTGTTTGGGATTCATATAAAATCTCAAAACATTATAGCCAATTGGGTGAACAACCCGTAACGGATGGTAATAGGCACATTGACACACTTAGTGCAAATAATATTGGTTGTCCTTCTCCCCCTGACCCAGTTCCAGAAGAATGTGAAGGAAATAGAGGATTGATAGTTGGTTTCGATACAAAAATAGTTGGCATGTATGAGGGGCAGTCCCTGACCGTTAGAATACCAGCTAAAGACGCATATGGGGAAACTGGAACAAATGCACTAGCTGGTGAAGATCTAATATTTCAAATTTTAGTGGTTAGTATAGATTGACAGACCTTTTAGACTAGACTGCAAAGCTTCCAAATTCACGGCAGAATACACAGGGTCCATTTCCTCCTGATGGTTCCCCACATGAAGGACATGAGGATAATTCAGAAGGAGCTGGAGAATTCTCTCTTATCTTCTCCATACCATTAAGAAGAGAATGACGGGTACCAGGTTGTTTATTCTCTAGTTCAAGCAGTATCTTACGGAAAAGGTTCCTTTGGGCTTTGCCTGCATATGGGCAATCTCCATCATGGAAATTCATACCTTTTAAGAATGCATAAAGATAAACTTCCTGTTCCGGTAAACGCCGAAGTGGTAACAGTCTGGGAACAAAACCTGATTGAACATGTCTGTGTGGTGCCATCCTGACAAGACGAGAAACATCACCTCTAGAATGGTTCATCAGAACTGTTTGAGAGAAATCATCAAGATTGTGTCCTAAAACCATACAATCTACATTCGCACTCTTGGCCATATTATTCAATGATCTACGTCTTAAGACACCACATGGTGAACAGGGGGAAGCAACGGGAGGGGCCTTCCGCAAAAGCTCATCCAATGTCATTCCTATCAAATCCTTGTAAGAAGAAATTCTTATTTCCACGTCTAGGTCAGAACATTGTTTCTTAGCATACTTCAATGATTCCGAACGATAATCCTCAATACCCTCATCTACACAAAGAGCGATAAGGTCAATCCCCCTATTCCTAGAGTACATATTCAAAATGTGTAGAGATACTGTTGAATCCTTTCCACCAGAAAGTCCAACTCCAATTCGGTTTATCTTCAACTCAGAACTAGAACTAAGGCGATTGATCTGATTACGCAATTCCCTATCGACATTCTTCTCAAAGGATCTGAAAAAACATTTTCTGCATAGTATTTCTCCAGAATAGCGACGACTTATCACAGGCTCAAGTTCGCACGATTTACAAGGCACACTCAAGTATACATAGTACTTTATATTGATTAGAGGCTACCAAAAGTATGACGCAAATTTGACACCATAAGATAATTTATTTATACCTAATAATAAAATTAATGGCACATTATATGTGTCAAAAAGCGTTAAGTTTATATACTGCTTTCTCTTGTTTGGGAATAACATGGCCCCCTTAGGACCTCTAACTACAAATCGATTAACTGTCCGTTTGGACCCTGAAAGGGCAGCTAGACTGGAATATTGGGCGACCGATGAGGACAATGCTGTAAAGATTAAATCTTATAATCAAATACTTCAAAATGCTCTAGATGAATATCTAGATCGTAACACTGCCTCTTCAACTGAAGGGGCAATACCCATAACCATACCTGGACTGGTCAGGGACAAACTTCATGATCTTAAGGGGAAGGGATTTGGAAGCATAGATCATCTCGTTTCTGAAGCTATCGAAAAGTATGCTATGGCTAAATTGAAAGATGAAAAAGAGTACCAGTTCCTCAGTAATGAGGTTGGAACCATGACCAATAGAAGAAAAATGATCTTTTCGGACTATGGGAGTGACTAGAACTCCATGATGGATCGTCTGGAGAGTTTTGACAGTAGTGACCTGATGGAATTTATTGCCCCTCCAAGAATAAAAATAGTAGGTGTAGGTGGTGCTGGTAACAATACCTTGAGCCGTTTGTACTCTCGCAAGATAAAGGGTGTAAAAACTTTTGCACTTAACACAGACGCCATGCACCTAGATAATTCTCAGGCTGATTTCAAAACAGTCCTAGGAGCAAAAATAACACAAGGAAGAGGAGCTGGAGGTGATCCGCATTTAGGAAGAAGATGTGCAGTGGAAGATGAAGAAATCCTGAGAACTATGGTAGATGGAGCTGATATGGTGTTCGTAATTGCCGGCATGGGTGGAGGGACAGGTACCGGAGCTGCTCCTGTAGTTGCGCAATATGCAAGGGATACCGAGGCCTTGGTAATTGGTGTTGCAGTCTTGCCTTTTAGCACTGAAGGAATCAATAGACGAAAATGTGCAGTCAGAGGATTACTGGAACTAAAAAACAACTGTCATTGTGTTATAGAGTTAGATAATGAAAAACTTAATGATGTTACAAAAGGTAAGTACCCTATGGGGCAAGCGTTCGCAGTTATGGATGATCTGATAACTGAAACCGTACAGTCCTTATCAGAAGTAGTGACCGAACCATCAACCATTAATGTGGACTTTGCCGATCTAAGAAAAATTATAGAAACCGGAGGCAATGCAAAAGTCCTCTATGGTGAATCCGAGAGTTCTGAACCTGGTGATGTCCTTGATGCGGTTCTGTGTAATCCCATCCTAAGTCCACTCATAGGCTCTGATTACAAGGGTGCAGAGGCTGTCTTGCTGCACATTGCCACAGGCAATGAACTTACGTTGAACAGTTGTTCTGAAGTTGTCTCAGCTCTAGAATACGAACTTTCCGATGATGTTAATCTGATCTGGGGACTGCGAACCGATGATTCCATGGGTTCCAGTGTGAAAGTAGTTATGCTAGTTGCCTCCATTCCTGAAAGTGAATCTGAATTAGAAGATATTGAAAAAAGTCTATCCTCTCTGGGCGATTCTGTTCAGATGATCAACTGATTGTTATCACACCTTCGCTGTAAGTCGCATTCAAGGCCATGGGAATGAGGCTTGCAGCACCACAACTATCACCAAGCAAGCTCAGGCTAAAGCAATAGCTGAACCAACGCGTGCTGAAGTACAAGGAGGGGCCAGAGGCCCCTTTGCGACTCAGGTTTTGTGAATCCGAGTGCTTACTCTTCTTCTCTCTGTCTGAGGGCAATACCTACAGCAGCCAATAAGCCACTCAAGGTCATGCTCATTAGCGACAATGAGAAAGATGGTACTGTGTTTACTTCCTTCACAGCGGTTATAGTGATTGGAACACGGTTATTGTTCTCGTTGGACTCAGCAACCGAATCTTCCGTATCTACAGCCAGATAGAAGGTGTATGCACCACTGTTAGCTTCTCCGGGACCTGCAGACATACCTAACTGCGCTGCAGTAGCCTTGAAGGAAACAAACTTCTTGTTGCCCTCTACGACGATCTCAGCGCCTTCAGCTGTAGTCCTGGTCTCATCTATAGCCCAACCACTACTGGTCCAGTAAATTGCCACTTGAACACCCAGAGGATTACTCTCAAAGTCCAATAGTCCAACCTTGAAGGTTCCAACTGTCTCAGTGCCAGAGTTCATTACTTCAAACATGAAACTGAAGTATGGATCCTCTTCTCCGGTCTTCTTTTCCCATCCGACACCAGATTCACCCCATCCTGTAGCATGGGAAATGTATCTTACATCACTTCCAATTGAAAGGTCTGGTTTGGCTATGATCATAGTTGCTTGACCATCTGAATCACCACTAGTGAAAGTGTTGTCATAGTCAGACCAAGAACGTGCATCGGCCTGAATACTATAGGTTCCAGGTGGAGCCCAAGCCGCAAAACCAACGGTAACATCTACTGAAACCGTACTTACCGAACCGGGAGCAACAAGGCTCGAAGCGGTTGGTTCACTGGGCTTGCCAGCAACACTGTCCCAATTGGACTTGGTTGGGTTGTTTATCCTCCAGCCTGTCGTGGAAGAGTATTCTGTCGTTCCACTGGGCCAGGTTATGAGACCACCCTCATTGATGTAGGCTGTTTGATCACCACCACTGGTGTCATCACGACCTCCACCCCATGAACCACTTATTGGCTTGATAGCCACAACACTGTTTTGACCCTGCTGAAGGATTGAATCCATTATAGCATTAGTTCCATCATCTAAAGTGACAAAGGAATTATCAGGGACTGTTACAACAAAGTCGACTACTGCAGCGTCCGAAGCGGCTCCATAATTGTTCACCTTAACCGTGTAAGTTCGAGTTACCGAATCACCAGTTGATGAAGATGGTTCACCATTCTGAGTAGTTGGTGATATCTCCTTGACATCTACTGAGTAGTCATCCAAACCAAAGACGGATGGATAATATGCGGTGAAAGTTCCACCATCACCAGCACCTGTGTTAGTTCCAGTCAGACGAATCTGCATGGAATTACGGACGTATTGGTCCTGTAGATTACCTGAACCATCACTCAACTGCTCTACGCTTCCCAAATCAGCAAAGAAAGTCTGCTTGGTTGCGTTATCGAAACTGCTGCTACCAGTCCAACGGTCTGGCAACTGGGTGTAGTTTGCTCCGGGTATGGAGTACAAAGTTGATTGCTGATCTGTATCTCTCCACTTTATATCATACCAGGCACCACTCGAACCAGCCCTAACCTGAGCTTTCACATGAGCAGCTGTTAGATCATACTCGGCTTCTACAACTAGGAAAGGTCTGCTGTTCCAGACATCGAAGGAATCTGATGTTAAGGACCCATCATTTTCTCCGTCCCAGACATAGGAACCTTCACTCCAGCCACTACCCGTTGTCCATTCATCACCAGTCAGAAGTGCGGCACCAAGTACAATTGTAACTGTCTTGATGTTATTGGCTGGGTTCTCATCATGAACCTGTTGTTCATCATCTCTCCAAGCCGTGACTCTCATCTGGTAAATTCCAGGCGAAAGGCCGGAACCCCAAGTCCAGTCACTACCGCCGGTAGTTGGATCAATGGTAAAGGTTTCACCCTTTTCAAGAGCAATTGGAAGTGTGAAGTAGTTGAAGGAATGGTCAGCAGGCCATACACGCAGACCATTGGAGTCTGTCATGACAGCTGTAACCGTCACACTCGTCTGAGGCTCTAAACCTATTCCCTTAACTGTAACCGACAAATCGTGCTCTCCACCAGAAGCTGCATAGCGATCAGTTGAGACATCTGTGATATCTAGGTTGTTACGATATTCATTACCAATGACTAACAGGTCATCTATCATAACTCCCTTGCCTCCGCCATTCGAAGTCACCACTCTGAAGTCAATCCAGGTCTGATAGCCCTCAAAAGCGTCCATACTTAGTTCTTCAACGACCCATTGCCCTTTATCAGAGCTGGACCATGCACAACCACAATCTCCTTCATAGGTCTTTATGACTGTCCATGTTCCAGAAGAAAGCTTCTGGTCACTGTCGAAATCAGTGGCTGCTCTTACCTCAAGTCTGTCTCCTGATGCCAAGTTCCATTTGATAGCAAATGATAGAATTGGTTTGAAAGCAGCTCTGAGGTCTACATTGACATCAGTCTGGAATCTGTCACCATTTCCGTCACGATCAAAGGTATCCTGGGTAATCAGACTATCGTCAGAACCACCACCTGTGCTCGGATTGGATTGACTATATCCACTTTCCTTAGCATATTGCCAGACATACTGCCCTGAATAGGCATCATTATCTATGTCTCGTTCCACCCAACTATTCTGGGTAGTAGACAGCCTGTCCACAGTAGTATAGGAATAAGGATCCCTATCACTATCTATGTCATCGAAGAAGAAAGTATCAAACACACGGAATGACACCGTCATGGAATTATTCCACGGGAAGTAGTCCTTACCAGCCGGCACTAACACCTCCACCGTAGCGTAATATGTATTGGCACCCATGCACTGGAATACCGCGAACAACTCTGTCTGGTCCTCATTACCTTCTCCAGGTGTAACATCACCATAGCGTGAGTCTCCAGCAAGGTTTGCAATCGTGGGCTCGGTCTCATCCAAGTTTCCAGACTCGTCCTCACCCTGCAAATTAGTTACAGAGAACTTGACGGGTAAATCTGTCCATGCTGCTTCACCAGCATTTATGACCGTAGCGTTGATCTCTCTCCATAGACTGTTACCGCCATTGTTCTTGACGATAAAGTCATTATCGACAGTAACATCACCAACGGCAACATCACGAGTTATCCTTTCTGTTCCACGGAAAACAATCTCATCTATCCACCAACCATTGAATGGTCGTTGGGTGTTTTCTGTGACCTGGTCATTATCAGCGTCTGCCATAACTCTCCAGTAAACTTGAGAAGTATCATCAGAACCAAACCAGTCAGCTGTGAGCGTATATCCTTGGTATTTGGCATTAGAACCACCCCAAAGATACCATGCACCCTCACCTGGACAGAATCCAGAGTAAGTAATCAAGTTGGTCCATGAGACCCCATCCTTGGAGATCTGCATAACAAACATGTCACCAGACTCCATACATCCACTGAAAAGCATACCAACTACAACCTCTTCCATAGCACTCAGGTCAAGAGGTGGGGAAACAAACCAGTCATCCTGATTGGGTTCCATTGTGAACTTTGGACATCCAGTATCTGATAGTGAATTACTACCCCAGGTACAGCTTCCATCGCTGTTGCTCTTGTACCAACCATTCTTGTTGGACATTCCCAATGAAGACTTACCTTCGTGATAGACCGTACCGACGGTCTTGTTCAGTGAACCTCCGTCCGCAAGACAAGTATCAGCATCTACTGCCCAGCCGCAGCCATCTGCGTCTGTATCATAACTAGATATTCGATGGAAGTTGATGTGATCGAGACTGTTTGCTCCATTAACATCACTGTCACCAAATGTGATTGATGGACCAATTTCGTCCTCAGGTTGCTCACCATTCTCAATCCACATACCTACACCTACATCTGCTTGGACATAGTTGTTGGCTGCCCCCTGGTCTCCAGTGTGCATAACTTCCACTGCTATTCTATCCATTCCCGCACTTGTGAAAATAACATGACGGGCTTTGTTCTCATCAACACCATCATATATACGCTGCAAGCGGTCATTCTCCTTGTTGAAAGTAAAGACTACACTGTCACCACTTTGAATTGAATCCGAGACGTGCATTGGATGACCTTCAGGGAAAGCCCTTGTGTCAAAGGTACTATCAAACAGAACCTGACCAAACTCGTTCTTCAACTTAAGGTGAACTGCAGTACTGGCCTGCGGTAGCATACCATAATTGGTAACCGTTATTCTAAGATCGACTGGAACCATAGATTCCACGGATCTCCAGTATTGGACATGGTTTGGTATATCTACTCCCCCAATTCCAATATCCACGTTCTGGGTCTGCTCCTTTGTTACTTCCATCCACGAAAGGACGGTTGCAAAGAAATCAGCCCTGTCCGATCTCTTGTCGAACACGCCAATCTCATCAGCAAACATGAATGCCTTGTGGGTCTGTGGACCTATATAGCCGTCTACTGGAAACTGAACTGCATGTTTGTCAAAACCATCAGCTGAACCCTTACGAGCGTCCATCCAGAAAGCACCAGTGGCTGTATTATCGTTAGCCTTGTTTCCACAGGGCCTGTCCAGATAGTGTACACCGCCGGTATCCGTTGAATATTCCTTACCCTCAAAAATAGAACCAGATACGCCCTTCATTGGGTTCGAAGTCCCACCTACAACAATGTATGAGGAATAGGTTGTATCCGAATGCATGTAATTGTTCTGGAAACTTCCACAACATGAATCAAACCAGTCACTCATCTGGGTCGAAACAAACATGTTTCTGTTGCTTGTACAGAAACTGTCTCCACCACCACAGTTCCCATCGAGATAGTTTTGTAAGACCGCCAGCTCAGAGCTGGACATAATCTGGGTATTCCATCCGGAATACCAGATAATCACTTCATAATCATCAACCATTGAAAGACCGGTGTCCCCACTTGGAAGCTCTTTGTTGGTCCCGCCCCATCTTCCGACGCGGTAAACATCGTATGAATAACCACCATCATTCAAGGCGGTCGCGATGTGGGATGCTTCAAGCCATGGTCCGGACATCCAATTCTCTCCGTCATCATCGACCAATAAGACCTTGGCGTCGCCAGAGTCTTGTTTAGCTGGTGCGAAAGCACCATCTGCCATAGTCGATGCTATGGGTATTTCCTGACCTGGGTAGGCCATATTTAGCTCACTTAAAGCCTCTACACCATTGTCGGAAACTAAAGCTTCACCAAGGGTAATACCCGAAGTGATCTCGCTCTCTTGCTCATCATTGGAGCCTGCTGATGCCAACAGTGAAAAACCACTGAAAGCCAACAGGGCTACAACAAAGATTGCTGTCATTTTCCCGTATAGGGAGTCTGACTTTGATACGTTTGCATTCATTTTTGCACACCTTCTCGTTTTGTCCTAATACCGTACTATCGAAATAGAAACAGTCTACCGTCATTGACAAGGCCTTAATAAAATAAATCCCGTTTTCCAATAACTCATATAAAAACTTACTGGTTTCCGCTTTGGACATTGGAAATCACTTTCTTTATATCAAAAACCATGAGAGAAGTAGATGGTGAGTATGGATGGACCTCCCGTGTTCTCGTACATTCAAACTCTGAACCAAAATTCTCCATGACATCCAGACTGCCATCTTTGGGGGCCATACAGTAGAGATGAATATAACCTCCAGACCTCACCAAAGGACTTAGGAGATTAACATAAGAAAGTGATTTGGTAGGGTTATTCATTATTATTCTATCGTATTTGTCCAGATCAGCTACTGTGTCCTCTATCCTGGAGCAAATGAAATCGTAATCTGATACAGGGATATGATTAAGATGAAAATTGTCATGTGCCCACTTCTCGGATTCTGGATTGGCGTCGACTGCCGTAACCCTGCACCCTCTTCTGGCCAGAGTCACTGAGAACGGTGCTGCTCCCGCAAAGGCATCCAATATTTTTTCACCGGAATCAACCAATTTGGAGATACGCTGCCTTTCCATAGCTAATCGTGGAGAGAAATAGACCTTAGATATATCCAATTTGAACGTCAGGCCGTTCTCCTTGTGAACTGAAACAAAACCAGGTTCACCACCAATCAACTCCAGTTTTCGAAGCCTATACTGACCTCCAACCCCCAAGTCCAGAGCGACCTTGGAGATATTCGGATTGCTATCCAGAAGGGCCTGAGCAATAGGATCCGAAGATTCACTTAGTTCATCAGGTAAACGTATAATCGCTATATCTCCGAATATATCAAAAGCCCTGGGTGCAAGCTTCCTGATCTCAGGGGACAATCTGTTTCTGTAATCTCTTGAAGAACGGTTAGTGACTAAACCTTGGCATTCAACTATCTCTCCTTCAACCGCAAAATTAAGCGGCCATAGCACAAAGCCCTCTTTTTTTATTGGCAAGAAATCGCTGTTCAAGGCATCAATGGATTCCAAGAATTCCTTGGATTCCTGAGCTTCACTATCTGGAACTTTCAGATGCTTGATCAATCTATTGATTCTCTATAAGATGCGGCATCCAGTAAACCATTGACTTCGCCTTCAGGTTCAATTAAAACCATCCAGCCGAATTCATAAGGTGATTCATTTACCAATTCCGGAGACTCCTCCAACTTTTCATTAATTGATACTATTTTTCCTGAGATAGGGGCATAGATGTCACTGGCAGCTTTAACGGATTCAGCGACCGCCATAATATCACCCCTGGTAAATTGGTCTCCAACTTCTGGTAATTCAACAAACACAACATCAGACAATGAATCCTGAGCATAATCTGTAATCCCAACTCTTGCTAGACCGTCTTTTTTCCCAAATTTGAGCCACTCATGCTCCTCGGTATAATTCAGGTTATCTGGAACTAAGCTCATAAGAATGGCAGCCGCACTACGTGACCATTTAAGTGATTACCGCGTACCTCTACGGTTACCCTTGAATTAATCGGAAGGTTAAGATAGGCCAACCCTATTCCTTTCCGGATTGTGGGGGACATGGAACCGCTCGTCAAACTGGATATCTCGTTACCATTGTAAAAGACTGGAAGACCGGGTCTCAAGACACCGCGCTCATCAAGCATTATTCCCTTCAATTTAGCGTAAGTTCTGTTTTTTTGGGAAATCAAGGCCGGCTTCCCAATAAACTCGTGATCCCAGTCTATAACCCATGAATAATTGGTTTCCAAAGTTGTTTGAGTTCCATCAAAATCTTGACCAGATAATAAATATCCTTTCTCTAGACGCAGTGTGTCTCTAGCGCCCAGACCTACCGGTTCGGCTCCCATGTCGACCAAGGACTCCCAATGTCCTTTCACCTCTTCAGATGGTCCGATTATTTCACATCCTTCCTCTCCAGTATAGCCGGTACCACTAACAATCGTATTTCTCTCTCTTGCCAATCGAAATGGCTTGACTGAGGTGTTAAGATGTTGACCTAACAACCTAGGTGCTTCCGGCCCCTGCAGAGCTATACAAAAGTAGTCATTAGATAAGTTCTTGATATGGACATCAAAGTCTCCAGAATTTTCAAGCAACCATGAGAGGATTGTGTCAATCGTTGCTGCATTGGGTATGACCATATATTCTTCTGACGTGAAGGTATAGGCTATAATATCATCAATTATTCTTCCATCATTGTCCAGAATATGGCAGTATCTACAATCACTATCTTTCTGACGTTTCATATCCCAAGTTGTAACGTATGAAAGAAATGCCACTGTGTCGGGTCCAGTGATAAATATCTGGCCCATGTGGGACACGTCAAAGATGCCGACACGTTCTCTCACTGCCTTATGCTCAGCAATGATTCCATTATACAGTATAGGCATTTCCCAACCAGCAAAATCAGCCATCTTGGCCCCGAGTTGCAAATGGTGCTTGAACAATGGTGTTTGGTTGTTACCCACTAGAACTTAAGATGGAGAGGTGTCCTAAAGCTCTCGGGCGGCAATCTTATATGGGAACTCATTTGAACGCCGTTGTGACTTCTTCTGAAGATGAACAATCGCCAGATATTCAGAAAAAATCGGCTGAAGAATCTGAAACTAAAGAAAAGGCTGAAGAAGTAAAACCCAAGGCTGAAGAAGTAAAACCCAATGCTAAAAAAGTAAAACCCAAAAAGAAACAGGGTAATGTGGGAGAAGTGACTCTGAGAGTCAGTCTACCATACAAACCAAAAGGAGAAATGTTCGCTGTAGCAGAGACCTTTCAAGGTGGGTCAAGACTCCAGGTTATTTGTGAAGATGGAATACGCCGAATGGGCCGAATTCCTGGAAAACTGAGAAGAAGAATGTGGGTAAGGGAGAACGATCTGTTAATCGTGGTACCCTGGTCTTTCCAAGACAGCAAAGCTGATGTTAAATTTCGATATACTCCAACCCAAACTGCCAATTTAAAACGCCGGGGTAAGATACCTGAGATACTAGATATTTACTGATAATGCAAAATAAGATTCAAGACATCGATTGGGCTCTAAGCAAACTAAAGAAATCGAATAGGGGCAAGGAATGGCAAAAAACAGTAGACGATGTCTTTGATGAAACTACCTTAAGAAACATCCAGCAGTTATTCAACCGTGGTGTTTTTGGTACAATCGAGAATATGATTGCTACGGGGAAAGAGGCTAACCTATTCCGGGCAAAAACCTTTGATGGCAGGAACAGAGCCGTAAAGATATATCGTTTGAACACTGCCACCTTTCGTAAACTCAACCCGTATATTGAAGGAGATCCCCGATTCAGAAACATCGGCAATAGCCCTCGCGATAGGGTGTTCACATGGGCTCAGAAAGAATACAAGAACCTGTATGCTATGAAAGCCGCCGGTGCGGAAGTACCGCAACCCTTTCATGTTTACAAGAACATAGTTGTAATGCAATATATGGGGTGGCGATATCGGCCTTATCCTCCTGTAAGGGAATTGCCGCCACAAGACCCAATGGATTTTCTGGATCAATTGATTGAATCCATCAAGGCCTACCGTTCCAAAAATTTAAGTCATGGTGATCTGAGTGAATATAACATACTGAATGTCAGAGAAAAACCATATATTATTGATGTCGGACAGGCTGTTCCAAAAGGACATCCAATGTATGACGAATTACATAAAAGGGACATGAAAAACATGTATCGTTATTGGAAAAAACAGATTAGGGAATTAGAAAAAGAGGTATTTGATTAATGAAGTTTATCAGAGTTCCTCTTTCCAGAATGGGAGCCGTAATCGGACCCAAGGGTAAGACAAAAAGAAAACTGGAAGAACTCAGCGGTTGTGTTCTGAATATTGATTCGGGAGAAGGCGTGGTTGAGATATCTTCGCCGAATGAAAATGATGCATTGAAAAGCCTACAGGTAATAAATGCCGCCAGAGCCATTGGTAGAGGTTTCAATCCTGAGAAAGCCTTTCAACTTCTGGAAATGGATTATTATCTAGAAGTTGTCGATATCAGGGATTATGTTGGAAGGTCAAAAAAGAGACTGGGTACTGTAAGAGGGAGATTAATTGGTAAAGAAGGGAAAACACGGCATATAATCGAGGATATGACGGGATGTGATCTGGCAATTCAAGGACACACCGTATCTATAATATCCGATCTGGATGGATTAGAGTCTGCCAAAATAGCTGTATCCATGGTTCTGGGTGGTTCTGAACACGGTTCGGTTTACAAATATCTAGAAGGTTTCAGAAGGCGAAAAAGATGACTGGGTGAACCCCTATTTGATAAAGGTTACTGCTTAGTTTTATATAATTGCCATGTCTGCGGAAGCTACAATTTGTGCAGATTTTGGGTTCTGCAAGTTTTGTAAAGGTGAAAAATTATGACAAAAAATGATTTGATGAATCGGCCTATCAACACAACTTCCGACTTTACTGGAATGGGATGTCAAAAATGAAGATAACTTTCTTGGGTGTCGGAGAAGGATTTGACGAGGACTATACACATACCTGTATGCTGGTTGAGGCAGCTGGAAGAAGAATGCTGGTAGATTGTGGAGGCACAGCTCCACCTTCCGTTTGGCATAAGTCTCAGAGACCAGATTATTTGGATGGAATCTTCATATCTCATTTCCATGCAGATCACGTTTTCGGTCTACCTGCATTGATGAAGAGGATGGAAGAGGATGGAAGAACCAGACCTTTCTACCTTTTTGGACCTGTCGGTACTCAAAGAAGTGTAGAGAGACTAATGGAGGTGGCTTACCAAGGAATGGTAGCTAAACTACCTTTTACCCTGAGATTCAGGGAATTACAACGATCACACCGATGGGATGATTGGAATCTGAGAGTTGTCAACACTAGGCATTCTGTGCAGAACCTAGGTCTAAGATTGGAGGCTGGAAGCCCTACCAAGGTGTTCTGTTATTCTGGTGACGGTATGTTTACGCCAACAGCATCTAAACTTTACACTAACGCAGATTTGTTAGTCCATGATGCCTATACAATGGATGGTACTGTCAGGAACTTCAAAAAAGAGGTTATAACCATTGGAACGAAGACTCATTGTTCAATGCAGCAATTAGAGAGGCTGGATGACATGGCCAGACCAAAGAAAATGGCCCTGATTCATGTAAACCGAAATTTACGGAAAGACAAAAACGATGTATTGAAAAAATACAAACAGAGAAGATGGATAATGCCAGAACCTGGTGACGTAATCAATCTTTAGATGCATCGTCTGGTACAAATAGTTCGGTTTGAATCTGCACGTAAACTGACCAAAGTACCAAAAGAACACCCCTGTAGCAATTTGTACGGGCTGGCATTCAAATTGGAGATTCATGTTGAAGGGAATATTGATCCTAAAACAGGATTTGTGGTGGATTTTTCTGAAATTGAGGACAACTTTGAGTCTCTAAAGAAGAAACTGGACCACAATTATCTGAATGACCTTGAAGGTCTGGAAAATCCTACCAGTGAAGTACTGGTCGAATGGATCTGGGAGAATCTAAAACCCAAAGTGGGGAATCTCGTCAAATTGGTACTTTGGGAAAATGAAGTCTCAAGAGTAGAATACAGCGGAAACTAGTTTCTTCGCTTGAACACGACAGATACTAAAACCATCATCAACAGTGTAACAAGAGGATTTAGTGAGGTCAACAACGGACTTTCCTCATCAAATGAATCGCTCTCAAGAACAACTGTCACCTGACGTGATATAGAATCCGATGCGCCTTGAGGGTCAACTGCCGTAAGTGTGATGATATGAAGACCATCGCTAAGGAATACTTCCGTAAAGAAATTGGGTGTCGTGTAGAGCTCACCATCCAGACTACTGGACCAAGTAAACATCAGTTCGTCATTGTCTGGGTCTGTTGATCCCTGTGAAGAGAGTTGTACTGGTTTATCACTACTATATTCCGTTCCTGTCTGAGGTGATAACATTACAGCCACAGGGTTACCATTATCGACCTTCTCATTAACTGTAATCGTCACCATATCTCCTGAGGATGACCTAACACCGTCATCATCCTCAACATTCAAAATAACATCATATTCTCCAGCTTCTTCAAAATAATACTCAACCCAGGAATCTGTAATCCAATCCGTTTCTCTGCCATCACCAAACTCAAAATGATACTTGACAACCACAGAATCATCCGATGACCCGTTTCCTGAGAAAATAATCTTTTCATTGTCATAAACCTCATAATAATTGGCCTCGAGATCAGCTGTAGGTCTCCTATTGGCTCCATCGTTTGTGACCTCGACCTCAACTGAATAAACTACTGAAAAATTGAAACCGTCAAACGAACGGGCCTCCAGTGTATAGCGCCCATTCAGATCCAAACTGGTATTCCAGGCCCAAGCCCAGTTCTGATAACCATTTGCCCTATCCCAAGCATTAGGTACGACACGGACCTCGACGTGATCCACAATATTGTTATCACTGGAAGTTCCTTTGACGACCACCAATCCAGAAACAATCTCATTCTGGTAAGGCTCAGTTATGAAAACCAGAGGTGGTTGAGAATCAACGAAATCATCGACAACGACTGTTGTCTGAAGCTCCTGATTCGAAAGATCCTCATCTTGAGGCGTCACTCCCCGGATACTGGCTTTCAGAATATGGGTGCCCCCCTCAGCTATCCACTCTACTTGCACATTGGTTGCCTCATCCGACTCCAGAACCATGTAATCCTCGACCGATTGGAAAATTATGTCATCACTCGAGAAATCGACACTGTATTGGCGTGCAGGTCCTGGTCCTTGATTGACTATCCGAGCAGTCACCGTAACTTCCTGACCCTCCAAAATTGAATCGGGAACCACCAGCTCCTCAATTACCAAATCGGGGAGATCTGTAAAGGATGCAACCATGATGTTCTGACCTGTGCCCTGCATATCGTTCAGGGTATAGGTGACTGCAACGGGTATGACATCATTGAAAGTGGGAGCCTGAATATCAAATTCCAGAACCGGAAAACTGGTCGCAACAGCGCCGGAATCCAACTGCCCAGTAAAATTGAAGGTCGCCTCGATAACCCACTGCCCCTCTACTTCAGAAACTGGTTTGAGATCCGCTTCACCCGTCACCCCAGATGCTGCTCCTGCATCGACTGAGAATGTGGCTGGCTCTGGCCACTCACTAGAATATCTCACGACCATTTTAATGACATCCGGAAGGTCAGTTCCCGATACAAAATTATTGATTGTACCTCCATCCTTACCGCGTGTGGTGTACTCGGTCTTGGTATACTCCATACCAACATTGAAAGTCTCATTGGTCTGGGTTTGTATTCCCGTGGGACCTTCCAGAGTTGTACTATCCAAATCCTGTGATCTGGAAACTGCCCCGACTAATTCCACAGTACCCCAACCATAACAGTTGTTGGGTGTGTAAAATTCTCCACAATCTAGGTCCAAGGGTATTCTATGATCGCTGGTCTCTCTAAGAATCTGCTTAACATAATCTGAAGCCGAATCGGGTGCAATAGCTGAATTAGCCTGAAGCATCAAGGCTGCAACTCCTGCAACATGGGGTGTTGCCATTGAAGTTCCTGAGTACGACACGTAATCATCACCAGAATTGGCTCTGGCCGACATGATTGCTCCGCCCGGTGCCATCACATCTGGTTTCAACCTGCCATCTCCCGTTGGCCCCCTCGAAGAATATATCTCTCGATTATGTTCATCATTGACCGAACCAATGGTTATCGCCTTTTCGCTGTCACCAGGATAAGAGACTGAACCAGGATGGGCTGCAATTCCCAAATTTCCATTCCCTATGGCCACTACCGTAACGATACCTGACTCAACCGCAATATCAAGGGCTTGAGAAATTGAAGAAGCGCCGTTATTGGTAGCACCGGGTATGACAACCGGCCCACCTAACGATAGGGACATCACTCCTATAGAGAATCTATCTTTGTTAGCTATGGTCCAGTCCACAGCCCTCAACAGGTCCTGCTCATCACCTGAACCGCCGTCAAGGGCTATAACGCCCGCCAGATTCGCCTGAGGTGCGACACCGGAGTAAGTTCCACTTGCCCCACCAGTCCCAGCTGCTATTCCTGCACAATGAGTACCATGACTTCCTGAATCATGAGGTTGCTCGTCCGGATATTCCTTGTCAGTATTAGCGTTGTAAAAAGCGAGCATACCGTCTGAGTCGACTGCAATCTTGAGGTCATCCGTATTCGGATTGTCATCTAGGTCGTCCAAAGATTCATGATCAAAATCAACGCCTGTGTCCAAAATTGCAATAGTTGTACCCTCACCTTTGATTCCAAAATCATTCCATATGGTGTCTGTACCTATCGAATCAACACTGTTATCCAGGGCAGGATAAAACAAAACATCAGCTTCCAGCCATACTAACCCTGGCAAGAATGTCACATCTGGAACCTTGGCGATAGGCAGGAGGAATCCAAAGGTATCAAAACGTGGAAAACTGGAAGTTATTTCTCCTCCTAAATTCTCAACAAAATAATGGTGATGCTGATCCAGATTCCGAACTTGGGCAATAAGACTAATTTTATCACTTGGAGCTGGTGCCAATCCTAATTCTTCTGACAAATGAGGTTCTTCATAGACCATTTGGAGTCGAGGGTCAACCAAGTGAATAGTCTCGCCCGGTAGTGGTGTCAAACTATCTGCTGGCTGAGCAAAGGGACTCAGGACCATCAAGAGAAAAATCAGGGAAACCAGATAACGTGTGATTGTGGTCAACAGGGTTCTTACAGAATGACCAATAAAAGAATATGGCGCCCAGACCGGGATTCGAACCCGGGTTTGGAGCTCCGCAAGCTTCCGTGATTCCAAACTACACTATCCGGGCGCAGAAGCGCACTGACGGCCTTTCTTAAAGTCTGACATAACAACCACTTTCCTTATATCTATGGCTTTTTGCGAAGCATGGCTCAGGTTGTCATCATAATGGGTTCCGCAACAGATAGGCCAACGGCAAACAAAGCTGAAAAGATATTGGACAAATTTGGAATCGACTATGAGACTTTCGTTGCTTCAGCCCATAGGACACCTGACCGGGTAGTCGAAATCATCAGGAGCTCGGATGCGGAGATTTTCATAGCTCTGGCAGGTCTTTCAGCAGCGCTACCTGGCGTGGTTGCAGCCCACACCCTCAAACCAGTCATAGGCATACCCTGTGCCTCCAGCAGTTCTCCGGGAAATCTGGATTCCCTGTTATCCGTTGTACAGATGCCTCCTGGGGTGCCTGTCGCGGCTGTGGGAATTGGAAGGGGAGAAAACGCGGCTCTACTGGCTGCCAGAATACTTGGAATTACAGACAATGATATCAATGATTCCCTGGAATCCTATAGAAAAGAACTAGAGCAGAAAACGTTAGATTCTAACTAATCCTCAAAGGCATTGACACCGATCATCGGTACAAAGGCCACACCTGGACGACGAGAAACCGATATGCCATCCGCTGTACGCTCTACGGTCAACAGTTCTTGAGCAACACGACCACCTACCGGAATCACCATCAGACCTCCCACTTCGAGCTGGTCAATCAAGGGGGGAGGCACACGGGGTGCACCACAAGTGACCATTATCTTCTGATAAGGGGAATTCTCGACAAAACCTCTGGAACCGTCACCATTGACGACCTGGACGTTACCAAAATCCTCCAGATTCTCACAAGCCAGTTCGTAAAGATAGGTAATCCTCTCTATGGTTGTTACTCTGGACACCATCCTTGAGGCCACTGCAGCGTGGTAACCACATCCGCTGCCTATTTCCAGAAGATTGTCTGTTTTCCTGAGTTTCAATTCCTCAAGCATCATCGCGACCATATGAGGGGCCGATATCGTCTGTCCCTGTCCAATTGTCAGGGGGGTGTCATCGTAAGCCAGATACTTGTCAGAGGTTTTGACAAAATTTCGGCGATCAACCTCTTCCATGGCAGTTCGGACTCCGGCTGTCCTGAGATAATTCCCACGTTCAAGATAGTCCAGTAATCTTTTCCTAGCTTGCAGATCGTCACCCAAGCTATTCCTCTCGTTTCTGAATACGATGTCGAATAATAGAACCACAATCCAAACAGGTAATCACCTTCCAGCCTTTAGGAGAAAGACGATGCTTGGAATTCCCAGAATTAAGGAAGGAATTACACTTTCGGCAGATCTTGATGCGCTGGGACTTACTCAATCTCTGATTGTAGCGCTTGCCTATCAACCTAGCAAGCTCGACCAGTCTCTTGGATTCCTCAGGATTATCATTCTTGGAACTTTCCTCGGCTAAAGTAAACAGACGTTCGATACGCTCTCGGGCAAGTTTCTCATGGCCTTGTGTACGACGGCCTGCTCGCTTTGACACAAAGCGCTATAAGTCCTGCTTTTTTTAACACCCACCTCCAAGTGACTAGTAAGAATGATAAGCGAACACTTCACGTGGGACACGCCATGGGAATTGTATTTTCACATCCTGATTTTCATACCTATTCTCCAGAGGCTTATCTTCCTGGGAGAACCGGCTCTGAAAGCAATCCAGATTCATGGCCACCACCTGAAATGGCTTTTCGAGAGGCTCAAGGAGATACCCAGAGGATACTCGATTGCTGCAAAGTTCACAATCGGACTTTTGGTTCCAGCTACCATAGCTCTACTGAGATTTTTCATTTTTGAGCCTGAGAGTGGGACGGTTGAGGTATTTGGGAAAACCCTGACGCCGCCGGATTGGGGTCAGACACCAGATTGGCAAATCGTTGCAATAGTCCTGTTTTTCATATTCCATACCTATTTTGACTGGCGTAGAGTATGGGACACGCGTAATCTTGCAGTGAAGATAATCAGTGTTGATGTGGAAAAATACAGACCCATGGTCGATCGAATGTTACAGATGGGAGATTGGCTAAAAGGTTCCAAAGGTCGAGGTGAAGATGCGATGCCACATGAAAGAATGGTCAGATTTGTAGGATACCTTGCTGGAAAGGTTGTTGATACAACCAATACGGTCGTCGATAAAGTGATGGAAATGCCAGAGAACTATGCTGGCCGGTGGATGGTCGTTAATGTTGCATTTGGAATGGCCTTCCACTTACTACCAATAGTCTTCATGTTCATACTGACTACAACCTATGATTGGAATCTATAATCCTTCAAATATCTTGTCGATCTGATTCTCTAACTGTTCAATTGTTCCACTATTATCAAGGCTGAAATCGGCCTTCTTCATGGTTAATAATAATTGCTGCTTACTAGGGTCATCACTCTCCTCCAGAGCTTCCTGGTGAAGGAATTGTTCCCAAGTGCCACTATCTCCGATACGACCTCTTGTTTTCAAACGCTGGAATCTAATCTCGGGATCAGCATCTACCGCGATAAGATAGAATTCATGATTGGGATATTTCCTGTTTAACGAATCAGCCTCGGAAGGATTACGGATCGAATCGACGATGTGATTGGCATTGGTACTGACATTCTCGATCATCAGGTCTGCAAGAATACCTGAGCCTCCAGATGACCTCAATTCATTGCCTACCCTAATCAGCTCATCCCGGCTTTCCTCTACACCTCTTTTCTTCAATTCATCCCGTAACGTATTGGACAGTGAATGATATTCAAAAGAACGCTCTTTCAATAAGTTCGCAACGGTTCCTTTCCCCGCTGCATTACGACCTGTCAGACCAATTATATAGAATGCCAAAAAAACCTCAGAAATCCGAACCTTCACGATACTCGCCAAAGACTCCTCGGAGAACATCGCACATCTCGCCCAATGTAGCCTTGGCCTTGGCCGCTTCAATGAAATGCGGCATCAGATTGTCATCGCCTTCTGCAGCTTTTTCAATGGCCCTGATAGAAGCTTCGAACTTACCTTTGTCACGACTGGCACGCAGTTTCTTGAGTCTAGCACACTGTCTGTCAAAACCCTCGGGATCCATCTCCAGAATTGGTATTTCTACAGATTCATCCGAGGTGTATTCATTGACACCCACCACCACTCTTTCTTTATTGTCAATTTCCTTTTGGTACTTGTAGGATGCTGCTGCGATCTCCTTCTGGAAGAATCCCTTTTCAATAGCCGGGACAACACCTCCCAAAGAATCTATGCGGTCAAAATAGTCTCTGGCCTGACGTTCCATATCATCCGTCAGCCATTCCAGATAGTAACTTCCACCAAGAGGGTCAACTACATTGGCCACGCCTGATTCATGGGCAATCACCTGCTGTGTGCGCAATGCTATCTGAACTGCCTTTTCTGAGGGCAAGGCCAGCGCCTCATCCATAGAATCAGTGTGGAGTGACTGAGTTCCACCCATAACTCCAGCCATTGCCTGAATTGCAACTCTAACTATATTGATCTCAGGTTGCTGGGCCGTAAGACTACAACCTGCGGTCTGAGTGTGAAATCTGAGGGTCCAGCTTCTGGGATCCTTGGCACCATACTTGTACCTCATATCCTTTGCCCAGATCCTGCGTGCTGCACGATACTTTGCAATTTCTTCAAAGAAATCATTATGGGCATTGAAAAAGAAACTGAAACGTGGAGCGAACTCATCAACATTCAGACCCCGCTCGATGGCCCAATCCGCATAAGCATAACCATCCGCTAGAGTAAAGGCCAATTCCTGAACAGCTGTAGAACCAGCTTCCCTTATGTGATATCCGGAGATAGATATCGTATTCCATCGAGGCATATTCTTAGTCCCATACTCAACCGTATCCGTGACCAGACGCATTGATGGGTGAGGAGGGAAGATGTACTCCTTCTGCGCGATATACTCTTTCAGGATGTCATTCTGTATAGTACCACCCAACTTGGACTTGGGTACTCCCTGATTCTCGGCATTGGCTATGTACATCGCCCAGACCATCGCTGCCGGAGAATTGATGGTCATAGACGTGGTGACCTTGTCCAGAGGTATATCATTGAACAGGATTGACATATCTTCCAGACTGCTGACCCCGACACCACATTCACCAAATTCTCCTGCTGCAAAGGACGAATCACTGTCATATCCATAAAGCGTCGGTAGATCAAAAGCGGTACTGAGTCCAGTCTGGCCCTGTTTCAACAAATACTTGAAACGCTCATTGGTCTCCCCTGCAGAACCAAATCCAGCGAACATACGCATGGTCCACAGACGTCCACGGTACATTGTCGAATGAATGCCCCTGGTATACGGGAATTCACCAGGATAAGAAATGTCCTGGGGAAAATCAATATGGGCCGTGTCTAGCGGAGTGTATAATCTATCGACCTTCTGGCTGGAGGTAGTGATGAATTCTTCTCTACGTTCAGGGTGTTTAGCCAGAGCGGGTTCCAGAATTTCCTTCTTCCACTTCTCGTACGCTTTTTGATGATCCGAATCCATATGGACCTCGGATTTCCCTAGTTTTCCAGCATCGGTACCGTCTATCGGCATTATTTTCCGAATATCGTGCCTAAATAAGGATTTACCATAACCGTGAATTATATATTCTAACCAGTTCTAGATGAATGGTCAGGAGATGGAGGGCGGCCGACGGCCTTGAGCTGAGGAAAGTCCCCTCTCCATGAGCAAAGCAGCCGTAAGGGGCCCGAGAGGGTCGGCAATGAAGCAGAAACGACACAGCCCCATCATGTGGAATGATCGTCTTGGACGTGACGTCGATGGAGGATTTGATGAAACGAACATCCCTGCTGGAGCAATTCCAAGTAACCGCGACGACCTGCTCGGGAGCGGTAGGTAGGAAGCATAGCTGAATGCCGCTAGCCGGAATTTCCGGGTAACAGAAAGGGGCTTACTCCCATCACCTGACAATATTCTTAACTATTGGTTTTACCGAACATAACTATATAAACTAACCTCACTCCGCGGCAAATATAATGGCCGCAGATCATTCTGATGAACCGAAATGTACGCAAAAAGGGACTGGATGGGTTTCGTTTGAAGCTAGTCAAAACCCTAGAAAAAGAAAATTAGTAAAGAAGATTATCAGAAAGAATTAAAGGCTATCCTGGAACAGATAAAAGTTCCAAACAAAATTCCTAGTGAATCAAAGATCATATCGATTGAGGACATATGCCTTCCTGGCACAAAACTTTGGTGGAATTCATCCAGGATTGCAAAAGATATACCAATCAGAAGCGAACCATAGAAAGGATGAAAAGTTAGTAATTCATCAGAGGTAATTGATCTAAACAACAAAAAACCCAAGATTGAATATTCAGCAAAGTGGAAAAAGTAATCTAGGTTATCTGGACCCGAGGTGATGGATTTAGGAAGATCCTCCTGCGAAACATGGCTCAAGAGGGTTATCAAAAACATATAGCCTATTGTGAGTATTGTGTACGGTTTCACTACAATTTACCTTCTTTCATCAATTTCAAATCGTCTAAATCATTAGAATCAAAATTGTTAGGAGGCTCACCATCAATTTGATTGGCAATATCCTGACTCTCAATCGCCCAATACATGACCGAGTCCTCGTTGTTGGAATGGTTGGGATGATCGGGGTCCTCATGGTCGTGGGGTGATTCATATCCATTATTCACTAGGGCAACTAAATGACCATATTCATGCACTATTACTGATTTCTCAATATCTTCTGCAGATATAAGAAAAAAGGCTGCGTCCTCGATCTGCTCCTTGAAGAGTACAAAGGATGATCCTGTATAGGCCAGACCCAACGTTTGGTCATTGTCCTCATATTCACCATTGAGATACAAAATATGAATGATGAAGGTATTGCCACTCTTGTGTCTCTCCCGCTGTTCCTTTTCAATCACTAGTATCTCCTCTAATGAATAACTGCTATCTGTGCTTCCAAAACCATTTTGACTGACAGATACCGACGTCTTGTCCGTGGTCTCCTGAATCCTCTGCTTCAACAAATCCACGGCCTCTGAGTCAGGAGCAAACTCGGTGACATAATTAATCTCAATATGCAATCGGGAGTAATCCGTAGAACGCAGGATCTCATACCTACATTCACCCGTCACATTCTCACAGGATATGAGTTCTTCCTTCAGATTCTCTAGACAGCCTGGCATGAGAACAAGAACGGCAGCCAGGATGACTTTGAGACCCTTCATATCTCGACATTAACCAGATAGATTAAAAAGTTCGTAACTATTCAGTAAATAGGTCCCAGAACCAATCGTGGATCTGGATAATCAAGCAAAGCCTGAGCTCTATCCTCAGGTGCTACAACCCCAGGAAGATCGTGTGTTTCAGGTTCCAGTAGAGAGAGTTGGAAATGTAAATGCGGTTCCCAGCCACCATTTTCATAACGAGCACCGAACCAGGCAATTACTTCTCCTTTATTCACAGTTTGTCCAATAGATTTATCTTTGACAGATGTGGAATCAAGATGTCCATACAATGCCCAAACCGTGGTTCCAGAAATATTGTGCTTGGTAATTATGACGTGTCCATAGTCGCCTGGTTCGGAATTGTAGCCAAAATGGGAAATCTCACCGTCGGTGAATGCCATACATGGCGTTCCTACAGGACCTCCGATGTCAACACCCATATGGATGTTACGAACACCTCCGAAAATAGCAGTATTGTACATATTTGGACGAACTTCGTTGTATTTACCAATGTATTTTTCACCATCCTTGAGTGCCCATAAACCACCACTAAGATCAAGAACTGTGCATTTTTTTGGCAAATTTACTACAGGATGAAAATCATCAATGTTCCAGTCAATCATGGATATAGTTCCCACCTTCATTCAAGATGGACGTCCCCCGAGTACAAATTAACCAATTTACCGTCACTCAACACTTCCAGTGACCCATCAGAATTTATTGATTTAGCAATCCCCGTAGCCTCGCCCCAAGAGATATCCCTTCCTAAAAGGCAATCATAGTCTCTAAATCTGGAAATTATATCCTGTTTGGATTTTTGCAGATTCTCCCTGAAAATCATGAAGAAAGACTTCAAGAAACGATATTCATCGAGGTCATAGCCAATACTGACCAGATTTGTTGAATTCGGAAAGGAAGGACTGTTGTTCAGGTTTATTCCTATTCCGACTACAGCATGTTTGCTATCACCTTCACAAAGAATGCCGCCCACCTTCTTGCCATCCAGTATTATATCATTGGGCCATTTCAATCTCAATCTATTATCCAGCCCAACCAGAGTCTGGATTACACTAATGCCAGCAATGAGAGGCAATAGAGAATGGCTAGGTGAAATAATCGAGAGATATAGGCCACCAGGAGGGGATTCCCAGACACGATCACCACGGCCCTTTCCCCCGGTTTGTTGGAGAGCTAGAATACAATCATTACCTCCCATCGAATTGCTGGATAACCAGGTGTTGGTCGAACTTACTCTGTCAACTATATGAATCACAGAAAGGCCCCAAGATCCATTTGCTTGATTTGCTCATTTTCAAGAGTGTCCTCTATCGCACCAAAGGCCAGTTCAAGCCTTTGCTTAACAAATGTTCGTGAACCATATTTTTCTGATATGTCTGTTGCTATCTTCTTGTACTTGGATACTGAAGCCGGAGAAATATTAAGTTGCAGTTTACCTCCACAAGAACAAGTGTCACTCAAAGGAGGACGTCGATACTTTTTAGGACACTTCTTGCACCTGACACCTTGTGTTGAGAAGGATCTAAGGTTACCTATAATATCCCTAATGAAATGTTTTTCAATTGTCTGTTCAGCAACGTATGCTGCGTCAGAGGCTCGGGTTCTACTTGCTAGTTCAAGAGATGCCAAAGCCTTCTCACTCATAGAACCAAGTATGACGTAACGAGATTCTACAGGGCCCTTGTTTATGCTAGATGATTCATGAGTGAACCCATAATTCTCATACTGGTCTGGACTTTCAAGTCGCTGGGAAACTGTGTCTAGGAGACTAATAACGGTGTTTGGTTCAGACCTTTTTTCGGCAAGGGTATAGAATTCCGAAGAATACTCAGTATTCAATTCAATATTGTGGGCCTCACTGTCTATCTCAGTAGGATCAATGCGCGTCGATAGAACACGAGGGATATCCATCGTCCCACCCCTGGTGCCGGGAACAAAACTACTGGAATAATTGAGAAGTCCATCCACTAGAAGCATAATCGAATCTTCATCTCCATCGCAATTACGTCTTTTTGCAGCATGAAGAAAGGGATGCCCGTACTGAGCCTTAGCAGATGTGAAACCGATGAGGCGGGTAAGTACTCCTGCTGATGTATGTGGACTTAGGCAAATCAGCAAATTACCAATCAATTCCTCTGGTCTGGAGTTTGGTTCAAGACCGTAAAACGGTTCCATACCATACAATTTGGATAGTTCCTCATCCACAAAATTGGAAACCTTGACTAACCAATTGCCTGACCTTTCAGAAACTATCAGATCCTGTACCTTTATCTCCAGAAGCTGGTCATCTGATTCTAGGGGTTGACCCTTTATGTCCTTAAGATAGCCCAATTGCTTAGCCTTGTCAACCGTTAGACCGATTTCCTTAGGATAAAAATGAGTTATCGGTAGATCAATCATATCATAACGCAAAGTCCCGTCCTTGTAGACCCTAAGATCATATTTTGCTCGGAGTATCCCTTTCTCCAGACATTCCGGGACTTTCTGGTCTGACATGAGGCCTTTGACACCCTTTATCTTGGGTAGAATCCCCGTTCGTGTATTATTCATCGCCTTGGTTATTAATTCTGATACATCAACCGAACGTCTGCGGGCTTGGTCTTTCACCATAGTCTGTGTTTTACAGCAGTGAATCGATACTGTCTCCTTCCGACATTCCTTGCAATATCGTAGTTGTGTCTCCACCTCAATTATACCAGGTCTGCCGCGGGAAAAGCCACGTTTACTGCTTGACTTGAGTGCCGTATTTACTAATCTTTGGGAACCGCCAGCCTCACCCAAAGGGAATAGAACGTTTGGCGGAGGCTTCATACGGCGTTCCTTAGCCTTTTCAGGCCGCCCCATACTAGCACCAATCCGGGTTGGAGCTCTATTTTTTATGATGACACCTGATAAATGGGAGATTAGAGCAACTGAATCCTCAGTATCAAGCACATCCATACTAGACTCTAGTGAATTATTTTTCACTTCCAGACCCAGAGTATGAAAAAGGGGTTCTACTCCATCCTCTAGAACAATTGAATTGCCACTAATCCTGAAAAATATACCTAGTCTCAGAAATATTTCCTTGTAGACCAAGGGAAAGGAATTATCCTTTACCTTTTCACCATTCCGGATTAATTGATTTCGGAGGTCGTTGATCTCTTTTGTATCCAAATCTCCCCAGTAGTATGTATACTTGGGATGCAACGGGACTTGATGGCGTTTGCTAAACTCCAGAAGGGATGCAAAATCGAATTCACCATCGTAGGTATCAATCTGTGAATCATTTATGATTGCATCCCACCAGTCAGTACACCAACCTGAAGGTTCCAATGGATGATTATTCTCTATGAATTCACCAACGGGGACAAGAAGTTCACCAAGGTCTATTATTCTATCTATCTTGTCTACTATTATTCTGGCCTCTTCGTAGTCGTCCAGCCTAGTAAAAGTTCCATCTTTGAGAAGAACGGATGGGCCCTCTATGGAATCACAAGGTGTACCAGCAGTGGCCTTGCCCGGAAGTTGAATTTTTATTTGAGTACCTATAGCTGCAAAGGAATCAAGAGCCACCATAGTGGAAGGATGAATTGACATGGACGCCAAACCTGCCAAACGTGTCCGTCCATATCTTAGACGAAAACCTCCAGGCTCATCCGGAAAAGCAAAAATTGGGCGGCCTGCTAGGACATCCTTAAGATATTTATGTTCCTTAACATTACCTGAAGTTGTTTCACGTTTCTTCTCCGTATAGGTTCGCAAGAAATCCCACCCACTTATCCCCAGGCTATCTACATGCTTGAGTACTTTAGCTGCCTTGAGACATAGACCCTCAGCCAGAACCAGACAAGCTCCTCCTCGAAGAGAGTTGGTCTCGACACGGGGAAGATCACGATTTCCAGCAACTTCTATTCGTTCAGTGCTCTCTCCTGTTACACAAATAGGACATGATTTGGCTATTGTATCTATCTCATTCGAACTGGGAACATATTGTAGATTGACTGCCCTCTTGTAGAGCGGTATCTCTTCCTTGTATCTTTCAATCTCGGCTGGTGTTGGTATATACGAATCAAGACCTAGTTCACGCCTGACTACATCTGCAATCAGAACCGATAACGCCTGAGCAGTGCCTCCTGCTGCCCGAATGGGGCCTGCGTAGTAAATGGCCGCGCACCTAGTATTATTTTGATTGATCATGGTACTGACCCTGACCACTCCCTCAGTAGGGGCCACAAGCACCCCTTCGGTAAGGATTGATAGTGATGTCCTGACCGCTTGTTCAAGGGCCTCTTCAATACCTTCACTTCGGAGTTCACCGGCTAGTTCCTTAGCTATAATCAAAGCCGTGGATTCCCTATCATTATTCTCGGAAACTGCACGAATACGCGGGGCAATGCCTGGAGGGCCAACTTGGGCCTCGACCCTTTCAGCAAGGTCCTTGGCCCGTGGTATTTCAGGCTCGATAGCCGGATCAAATCCCGCTTTCCTGGCCTTCGAAACCAGATTGTAACAGTCATCTGCTCTCTTTTCTAAATCACCAAAATAGGATTTCATTTCATCTGAAGCGACAAGGACCACGAACCAGTATTGAGTGCCTATTATTATTCTATTTCCCAGTCCTAAGAACCATAGCTATCAATGAATATCGAGCGATAGGCAGACGCACTAGCCCGTATACCTGCAATCAATATCCCGTATGAGACAACGGCAAAGATTAGTCCCGCAAACAGACCCATACTATGATTCCAGAGCATTACAGTAGCAGGAAGAATTAAAAGGACAGAAGAAAACAGAGCTGAATTGCCCATCAGCATGAATTGTACCAGAATATCTGGATTTCCTCTATCACTTTCATCAAAATTAGCAAATGCACTTCCTGACCAGATTCCTAGGCCTGTATTACATAAAATCAGAATTATCAGACATTCTCCAAAGAATAGTGTAACTTTGAGAGGGAACTGGGCCAGAATACAAATGGGAAGCCAGATAGCCAACAGACCAGGTAATGCCATCATCAACAAGGCTACTGCTTTGCCTTTCATTATCAGAACTGATTCAACAGGATTCGATTTCATAATCCATAGACGTTTTCCTTCAACACCCAGAATTGTAGAACCCAGCATAGTGCATTGAAGTAAAGCACCCAAGTACATACTTATGGCCAGCATCCCGGGATAGTATAGCTTGGGAGGAAGATCCCCAACAGGTTCAGTTGGGAGGCCAACTTTGTACCACCAGAAAATCAAAAGCGCAGCTATTGAAAATGTAGAAAATGCGGAACTTAGAACGTCTCGTTCCCTGATAGAAGACATCACTTCTTTAGAACAAATAGAAGAAACACGAACACCAAATACGGGTTCAAGCCATTTGAATTGAAGAATTCTAAAAGGATTCTTGTGAGAGGAAGAATTGGTCTTGTGTGACTCAAGAGCCTCGACAAAAATCTGATCCATATTATAAAAATAAATTATCAATACCAATAAACTGGCTGAGGATATTCCTATCGCCATATTCGGGGCCATATGTGATCCGTTTGCTATGAACATCAGGATTATCAAAAGAGGAGATAGTGCAATCAAAAACTTGACTTTACGTGAGAATGGATGAAGTGATCCTACAATAGAAAACAAGAAGCCGCAAATCGGCGATAATACGGCAAACAGGAAAAATAGGATCAAGAAATCTGTGGTCAAGGGGATATTGGTATTAGTCACGTAATTACCTATTACAAACACAACTAGTAATGAAACCGAAAGAATAAAATTGGGAACAACAATAGACCACAACATACCATTCATTATCAGTCTGGCATGAACTGGTTGGACTAGATGCATATCCATTATCTTAGACTTTATTATTCTACGATATGTATGGCCTGCGGACCTTAGTGTAAAGAGAGCAAAGAATATCACCAATATTGTACCATATCCTTCATTAGAACCCTCTGGAAACAACTCTGGATTGTCGATAACAAATTTAACAAGACGTATACAGGCAAACGAGAATATCATACCAAGCAAGACTATCAACATGGTGGCTGCGAATCTCTTCTTTATGGATTCTACATTGCGCCTTATCGAAGATTTGAATTCAGCTTCAAATATAGCATAAGAGACGCTCATCTGTGTGCCGGGTTGGTACCCAAAGACTCCAATGTCCTATTCTTCTTGGTAGATTTCTTGTACAAACTATAACATTCTGAGCAAAGATTGACTTTACGGCTTGAGCCCGGAAGATCTAAGACTCCTGATTTCTCGGCCCTCTTTCTTGGCAAGGAACGTTTAGGTGTTTTGCCACAATCTCTCTGGCTGCAAACATCTTTATCTCCAGTTGACAGCGAAATCTCTCTGTGTTTCATTATAACAATATGGAACTTGTCATACTTAAAACATTATTGACACTATTTTTCCATGGATAGACCCACGGAATGTGATATCAGTTCACCACATTTGGCACAATAATTTACGGTGTTATCAGGAATTCTGTAACTGCATGAAGTGCATTTTCTCTCTACCTTCTGGGATGGTTCATTGCCTCCTTTTCTAAGATTAATAATATATCCGATAGCCAACAAAACCAAAATCACCGTCTGGCTATAACAGACCAATTCTTCAAATTCCACGGATGTGTAAAGGATGTGGACTTTAACAGTGTTGCGATGACTACTGTAATGTTATATCTGGCATAAGAGGGCGAGCTGCAAAACCTTTCAGTGCAAAATTACTACCTTCCCCAACTCGACATACAAACAAATCACGATGGTGCCGTATCAATCCAAATTCGTCCAACGATGAAACTCCACCACATATTTCCATTGCCATAGTCAGATGGTCAGATGCTCTGCGAGAACACTCTATCTTGACCTTGGCGGCCGATTCTCTATCTAATGTATCATTATCATATCTATTGGTCAAATCAATCAACCATGTCAAACCCTGCTCCAAGGTTATGTCCATATCGATGATTACATCCTGGACTCTCTGGAAAGTTCCAATCGGAACCCCGAATTGTTCCCTTTCCTGAGAATATGTTCTGCATTTGTCCAGAGCAAATGCAAGAGATGCCAAGGACATTCCTGCTATGAACAGACGACCTCCGTTCAAACTCTGGGCCATCACCTTGAAACCCTCATTTTCCTTACCAAGAATTGCATCACCAGATACTCTAACATCATCAAATGCAATTGAACCTGTAGAAGACTGACTCCATAGATCCTTGCCGGCCATTTCCTGATAAGAAACATTTGGATCATCCATGGGAACTATGAAACAGGTCGTCCTGTGACCTGGTTTCGATTTGGGATCTGTCATAGCGTGTACGACGACATGACTGGACCATTTGGCATTGGTTGACCAGCATTTTTCTCCTTTGATTATCCAGTCTTTTCCCTTTTTCTTGGCAGTAACCTGTGGATTGGTAGCGTCGGAACCTCGTCCAGGTTCAGATAAACCAAATACGAACATGCGCTTTCCACTTGCCAGATCTGGCAGATGGTCCTGCTTTTGCTTGTCCGTTCCAAATAATTGCAAGGGTTTGGCTCCCAAAGACGTGGCCGCACCTGGAGTAATCGCCAAAGACTGGGAATGATACCCAAGTGCTAGACCTGTCAGAATCAAATCAAGCTGGTTACCTCCTTGTCCCCCATAATCCTCAGATACGGTAACACCAAAGAGACCCATTTGCCCCATTTCCTGAATTATATCATCAGGAATCAACTGGTGATTTCGCTCCCAGTCAAGATAATTAGGTTCTATTCTTTCTTCCGCAAAGTCACATACTGCCTTGTAGAAAGTCATTGAATCCGATGATATCAATCTTTCCAGATAATGGTCTAAACGACGTTCCATGGACTTGTCACAAAGATATCTGTTAAAGTGGTTATCGTGACCTTCCTATTGCTCCACGTGGCGGTTCTGGCTCATAATCTGCCTGCAATTCAGGTGGCCATTCTCGTGGCTTATCATCTACACCTTGAAGAATAACATAACCTATTGCCATCACAAAAAATAGGAATGCAATAGCTACAGGCCTTGTAAATCCTAATTCATCCACAATTATTGCCCAAGACAACGGGCCAATAATAGTAGCAAAACGACCGACCATGCTATACAATCCATAGAATTGGCCAATATAACGTGGTGGAGTCAAGACTAACATATATGGTCTATCAGCACACCACATTCCTCCTAACGCTATACCAGCTAGGAACGGAGCAATCCATATCATCCATGTAGGTAAACCCAACCAAACTGTAGAAATTAACAATGAAAATGTAGCAAACCAGACCCATAGTACCAGATTCAATGTGATTTTAGGACCTATAATATCTACCAAATATCCCCAAAGAAAAGCACTTACAATAGATGAGAAAACACCAATCATAGTGTAAATTGCTATTTGCGTATCAGTCATACCAAATTCTTTGGAGACGTAAATTGCTGCAAATGTAATGGATGTGTTTGCAGCATCTGTGTAAAACACACGTCCTACTAGAAATCGAGAGAGACCAGGAAACTCACCAAGCATAGATAATGTCTTTTTCAATTGACTAAAAGTTCCATTCACCGCTTCAAAAATTGACCCGTCACGGAATAATGGTGTTGTTTTTGTATTGAAAGATGATACAAGACAGATAAATGCTGAAATCAGCAGTATATACTGAATCAAACCGTTAATAAGCCAAGAATTAAGGCCAAATAAAAGTGCCATCAAAATCATCAAACTAGGCCAGAAATTATCTTGTGGTGTCTCCTTAACAAAAATAAAACAAGGAATTGCAAATATCAGAAATAACATAGCTGTTGCCTGAAAAACTGCTTGATATGGGAAACCCAGATATGTAGTTAGAAATAATGCTGATAGGATCCCTATAAGTGAACCTACATACCCTATTCCTATACCTATACCACCAATCCGGCCACGATTACCAGGAGTAGAAATTGTAGCTAATGTAGAATCATAAAAAATTAGACCTGCCTGGTAAAAATAATTAGCAATCACAAAGAAAATAAGAGAAACTGTAAGTATTGTACTCTTACTCCAACCATCCTTTTCATATCCTAATAAAGCTGTAAAAGCAACACAAACGAGAGTAGTAAGAAACAAGAATGGCATACGACGTCTGGCTTGATCTGAAAGTGCACCAATTAATGGAGCTGTAATAAAAACTAAAGCCATAGATGCCGCATTAGCGTAACCATAATCGGAATCTGATCCACCTACACTATCGCTAACAACCCAGAGACTGAAATAAAATGAAACAATTAAAACAGAAAATATCGTATTTCCAAGGTCATAAAAGGCCCAAGAAAAAATACTAAACATTGAAGCTTTTGTTGTTATAGGTTCTTTTGGTTTTTTCCTTTCCTCGTTGAAATCCTTGACTTTTTCTTTTAATTCTCTTGTCTTAGACAGAATTCTCTTGACCGGACTCATGTCTATTCTTGACTATAGTCTAATTCTGACAAGTTCTTTTT
>Ga0208128_1000009_pt1 | contig 80116 bp, 71 predicted proteins | sample ETNtaG_35_FD_185758 | JGI IMG/M metagenome (GOLD analysis project Ga0208128, IMG submission 185758) | Marine microbial and viral communities from oxygen minimum zone, Eastern Pacific Ocean - ETNP201306PF51B (SPAdes) (version 2) | ecosystem: Environmental > Aquatic > Marine > Oceanic ... | reverse complement strand
TGTCGCTCTGGCGCATGATGGTCAACCGGGTTGCGCCGCTCAGGACGTGGACGATCTCATCACCGTTACGGTGCCGTTCCCAGCGACTGACCCCGGAGAATCCGCCGGCAAATATGCCGCCGTCTCTGTAGTGCGCGAGCGTCGCAAAAGCCGCTTCTAGTTCTTCAGGTGGCGTGTCGACATGCCGGCCTTCTAGAAATGTACGGGTGTCCATTTCCTTCTGAATGTCGATTACCTGTGGCATCAGTCTGTCCTCACGATCAGAAATATTCGGGTTTAAGCCTGGGTCAGCCCGGCGTGCGCCGGAACCGGATGATGGCAATGCCACTCAGGATGATACAGACCGCACCCACCAGCGCCAGCAGATCCGGCACATCGCCCCACAGGCCATAACCGTACAGTACGGCAAACAGTATCGCGGAGTACTTGAGTGTGGACAAGACAGCCGCTTCGGCGTACCTGAATGCCATCACGATGATCACCTGAGATACAGCAAAGAGCACACCAGCTCCGGCAAGAACCCCCCACATCGATGGCAGCATGGGCTGCCAGTTAAATGGTGCAAGGACAGCGGCGATCAGTATCGTCATGAGATTAGCCAGCGCGAGTATGGCGATGGCGTTTTCAGTGGCAGCGATGCGGCGGGTGACGATGTCCCTGACGCCGACCAGCAGCGCGACGAACAGCGGCAGCGTAACCGCCCAGTGCATGCCGAATCCTGGCTTGACCACCAGGCAAGCACCGAAAAACCCCAGCGCAACTGCCAGCCACTGTGGCCACCAGGTTCGTTCGCGGATTAGTACAGGCGCCAGAATAATCACCCACAGTGGACTGGTATAGGCCAGGATAATGGCGTCTGCGAGCGGCAGATAGCGCATGGAGATCGGAAAGACCAGCACGCTGACAACCAGCAGTCCCGCACACAGTGTGACCCCACGGCCATTGTTAATCCTTAAATTCTGCCAGCCGCCCAGCAGTGGCAGGCAGACCAGAACCGTCAGCATCGAGAACACTGAGCGGATCAGCATGACCTGACCCAGGGCGTGGCTGTTGATTGCGATTTTGATCAGTGCGTCGTTAGCGGTGAGCAGGCCCGCCCCCGCGACCAGGAGAACCGTGCCCATCAGGGGCGTCTGATGGCCAGCCTGAAACAATGGCGTTGTGTGCGGGCTACCTATCACAGTCGTAATTGCACAGGGGTCAAGCGCGCTGCCTTCAGCCGTGGCCGTATTGCTTCATGATGGCCAGCAACTGGTCATGATCCAGGGCGCGGCAGATGTGTCCGGCTGGCCGCAGGGTGGTCATGTCTTCGGCTGCCAGCAGCGCATTGATGACTGCTTCCTCCACGGATTCGACGGCGGCGAGATAGATGGGATCGCATTGCTCGTCGTTGACCCAGTCGAAGGACAGGAACGCCTGGTCGATCCGGGACAGCGGCATCGGGTTGGCCACACTGAAGGCGAGGAAAATATCACCGGAACCATTGCCGCCCGGTGTACCGCCCCGGCCAATGCCGATCGCTGCCCGTCGTGCAAGTCGGTTGAGTTGGTGCGGCATCATCGGTATATCGGTGGCCAGGATCACAATGATGGACCCCTGTTCATGGCGGGGCAGGAGTCGATCGTCAGTCAGGTGGCGCCCGACCGGCACACCCAGGATCGTGAGCCAGGGGCGGATGCCGTGGTTCGCCTGTACCAGGGCCGCGACTGTGAACTCCTGTCCATCGATGTTGATTCGCCGTGACGAGGTACCGGTACCGCCCTTGAATTCGTAACAGATCATGCCGGTACCGCCGCCGACGTTGCCCTCGGCCACAGGCCCTGGCTTGGCACTGCGCATTGCGGCCAGCGCGTGGCTTTCTGTGAGATGCTGCCCGTTGATGTCGTTCAAAACACCATCGTAGGTCTCAGCCACCACCGGCATGGCCCACAGATGTTCCTCACCCCAGTTCTCCCGGTAAGTCTCGATAATCCAACGCACCGCCGCATGGTGAACGATGCCGACACTGTGGGTGTTGGTGATACACACCGGTCCAATAAGATAACCTCCGTCATGGATCCAGTGGGTGCCGGTCATCTCCCCGTTGCCATTCAACGCGTAAGCACCGGCCCAGACCGGGTGTGGCTCGGGATCATGGCCTTTAGGCAGAATCGCGGTGACCCCGGTCCGTACCGGGCCCTTGCCAGGCTGCAGGGTGCCTTCGCCCTCAATCACGGTGCTGTAGCCGACCGCAACGCCCGTGACATCCGTGATGGCATTGTCGCTACCGGGGTTGCCGGGAAAATCGAGCCCCAGCGTTCTTCCTCTGGATCGGGTCATGTCTGTAGGTTTCCTTGCGCTGTTTAGGTGTCCAGCCCAGTTTATACTGGGCCTGATTTAAACATTTTAGAAACGATTCGCCACGGTTTTTATGATTTTTCTGATTCGGTTCGATGCGAGTTTGACCGGAGATAGATCGTTACAAAAAATTTGTTACATTACGCCCTAAGATGAGTTACATCGTTCACGTCACAGCGGTCGTGGAGGGCGATCTCGAGCAGATCGAGGCGCTTATCAACGAGTACCGCTACAACTGCCTTCAGAATCAGCCTGGCATGGAAAGTTTTTATGTGTGTCGGCCACTGGATCAGCCCAATGTGTTCCTTTACACCCAGGTCTTCAAGGATGTCGATGCGCACAAAGCGCATATAGACGGTGATGACCCGAAGACTTTTTTCGCTAAGATGGAAGCTGAAGACTTCCAGTTCCAGGGTCGCTGGATGGCCGGCCTGGAGATCAATTCAGTTCCTAAGGGTCAGCTGCTGAACTGAGCCTGGCTCAGCTGCATAGCCCCAAGTCTTCTCCCCGAGTACCTGTCTTACAGGGACCGGGTACCTTCGCACTGATTGACAGTGCCTCAGCCTGTTGCAGTTTGCTGGTCTTTTTCAATCAGTCGTTTAACGCCATCGATTGCTGTGCGTATGGCTCGATCTCCGTGGAACAGTTTTTCCCCTTCCTGATCGGTCGGCAGACCTTCGTTTTCGGCCACCATGGTCATGACGCCACCGGCACGTTTGCTGTGCAGGCTTGCCAGAATAAACAGGGCGGATGCTTCCATCTCCGAGCAGATCGCCCCACCGGCCCGCCATGCCTGCCAGCGCTGCGTCAATTGTGACGACAGTGGTTGTCGGTCGGGTTCTACTTCACCGTAAAACGAGTCTTTGGAATGGGTAACGCCAACACGGAAAGGAAACCCCAGTTCCAGTGCACCCTGCTGCAGGGCGAGAACGATCTCCGGGTCAGCCAGCGCAGGAAACTCGATTGGTAGATATTGGCGCGTGGTACCCTCATCGCGAATCGCACCCGTGACAATGGCGATATCGCCGGTTTGTGTACCGGGCTGTATGCCGCCGGAGGTGCCGACCCGAATAAACGTATCGGCACCGATCTTGATCAGTTCCTCGACTGCGATCGCCGTCGAGGGACAGCCGATCCCGGTGGAGGTGACGGAGACCTTTTCACCGTTTAAATAGCCGGAAAAGGTGGTGTATTCCCGGTTCTGAGCGATGAACTGTGGCTCGTCGAAATACTCAGCGATCCGGGCACAGCGCGCCGGGTCACCCGGCAGCAGCACATAGCGGCCGACATCGCCTTCATTTAATTGGAGATGGTATTGCAACGTCATCTGCTTGGTCCGTTGTTTACCCCAGTGTTTTATATCCAGCTGCGCGGTACGCAGCATTGCTGTGGACCATCAGTATAGTGAAAACCGTGTTCAGAGAGGTCAAAAGCCGGCGGCATGGTGCACTGGGTGTGTTGTTCAGTGCCTATCATTGTGCCGTCTTCGCGCCTGAGGTATGCAGCAGAGGAGCGAGTGCGTCGATTGCATGCTCCAGCACAATCTGTATTTTTTCAAAATCTGAATTTTTTTCCCGACTGGTTTCATCCATGTAAAGCCGTCGGTTGATTTCCAGTTGTACGGAATGCCGATCATGTACGGGATCACTGTAGGCGCGAACCAGTTCAACGCCCTTGTAGGGATCGTTGATCGTAACCTGATAACCCTGGGCAGTCAGGAACTCGTACAGCGTTTGGGTCAGTAAAGGGTCACAACTGGTCCCGTCGCGATCACCAATGACGAAATCGGGCCGTCTCGTGCCCTTGGGTTGTGTCGACATAGCCGAAGCCTGGTTCGACATCGAGTGACAATTGATGTGGAAAACTCGGCCGAACGTTCGATAAGTTTGGTCCAGGCACTCACGTAGTGCGGCATGGTAGGGCTGGTAATAGCCAGCCAGTCGTTGCAGTACTGTTGCGGCCGCGAGCGGTTGTGGATACATGGGCTCACCATCTGGCGGTACCCGCATCCAGATCAGGCCGATACCGAGATCACTTTTGACGGTTGGCTCCAGCTGAAATGGCAGGTGGTCAGCTTCCGCTGCCCCCAGGCTTGCGGGCAGGAAATCGTTTTGTGCCCGGTTTGGGTCGATGTAGCTGCGGGGAAACAGAGCGTCGAGCATCACCGCGCCCCGATCGAGGGCACCTTTAAATAGGTCGTGCACGTGACTGTCCTCGGCTGAACGCAGCCTGGAGGGGTCAGCCTGGTGAGCAAAGTCCTCGGGGTAATCGGTTCCGCTGTGCGGTGAGTCCAGGACCAGTGGCAGCGCCTGGGATACTGTCCCCCGTACCCGAATTACGCCTGCGGTATGTTGATCCAATTCGGCCTCCCGATGAAAACTTATAAAAGGATTCGCTGTCCCGACCGTGCATCGGGACTTCGTATTAGAACAATATTACAAGACGATGCGCCATATTCTGCTGCCGAAAATGTCTACCTATTCCGATATCCCCAACGCCACCAGGGTTGCGTCCGCACCCGATCACTGAAAAGATCGGGTGCTCTCCGGAACTGAACAACTGGGGTATCACGTGAATTATGGACACCTCGGCCTTTCCTTTCGATAACACCTTTGCCCAGCTTCCGGAGCGATTTTATGCCCGTTTGGCCCCAACGCCAGTATCGAGCCCGCGCCTTGTCCGCCTGAACGACGCTCTGGCGCAGCAGCTGAGCCTGGACCCGACACATCTGACAGGCGCAGGCGGCGTCGAGGTGTTTGCCGGCAACTGTGTACCCGACCGTGCTGATCCTCTCGCCATGGCGTATGCCGGCTTTCAGTTCGGTAGCTGGGTGCCCCAGCTGGGAGACGGCCGAGCCATATTGCTGGGGGAACTGATCGACTGTGACGGGCAGCGGCGTGATGTTCAGCTCAAGGGTGCCGGGCGTACGCCGTTCTCCAGGATGGGTGACGGCAGGGCGGGGCTGGGTCCGGTATTGCGGGAGTACATTGTGAGCGAAGCGATGGCTGCACTGGGCATTCCGACCACACGCTCACTGGCGGCGGTACTGACCGGCGAACAGGTAATCCGGGAGAACAGCTTGCCCGGTGCTGTGCTGACCCGGGTTGCCAGTAGTCATATTCGGGTCGGCACCTTCCAGTACTTTGCTGCTCGCCGCGATACTGAGGCGCTGGCACTGCTCGCGGATTATGTGATCCACCGGCACTACCCGAACCTGACCTTGGTGGATGAACCTTATCTGGCATTACTGAGTGCAGTGATCGAGCGACAGGCGGCCCTGGTGGCGCAATGGCAGCTGATCGGGTTTATCCACGGCGTGATGAATACCGACAACATGTCTATTGCCGGGGAGACCATCGATTACGGCCCCTGTGCATTCATGGATACATATCATCCTGAGACGGTCTACAGTTCCATTGATCACATGGGCCGTTATGCCTATCAGAACCAGCCGCCGATCGCGCACTGGAACCTGGCAGGTCTTGCCCAGGCGCTTTTGCCCCTGCTGAGCGAGAACGAAGATGAAGCGGTGGAGAAAGCCACTGCAGCCATCAACACCTTCACGGAGTGTTTCAAGGCATCCTACACGGCTGGCCTGGGGCGTAAGCTGGGTTTGTTCACAGTCGATCCGGGCGATGAAGCACTCGGCAGTGACCTGCTAGAACGCATGGCACGAAACAAAGCTGACTTCACTCTTACCTTCCGGTATTTGAGTGCGTTATCGCAGACTCAAACTGATGCCGACGAACACGTGCGTGCGTTGTTCGAAGATCCGGCCGAGTTCGACCAATGGGTAGCCGACTGGCGAGAGCGTTTAAAGCAAAACGGTATCGCCGACAACGAACGCCAGGATCAGATGCGCAAGGCCAACCCCATCTATATTCCGCGAAATCATCTGGTCGAGGCTGCGATTCGTGCCGCAGAAGATAGCGACGATCGGGCACCTTTTAATCATCTGGTGACCGTGCTGGCATCGCCCTATCAGCAGCAACCTGATGGTGCCGCCTATGCTGAACCTCCGCGGCCGGAACAGGTGGTGCATCAGACATTTTGCGGAACCTGAACAGTCAAATCCTGAATTATAATAAGGGTTCTGTGAAATTCGATTGACCTTTAATATTGGAGAGATTCTATGAATCTAGCGCTTGTTTTTCGCATATCTGGTGTGCTTCTCATTCTGAATGGTATTTCGATGTTCTTCACACCTGGGATGGCGGTCGGCATGTACGGCTGGGAAGAGAGTGGGCCGCTGATAGTCGTCATCCGAGCACTGGGCATCTCATTTCTTGCTACCGGTATATTGGCACTGATGCTGCCTGTTTGGATCGAGAACAAACTCGCTTCCGCTGGCATGCTGTGGGGCGTCATCAACCTCGCCTGGGTCGCTCACATTGGATATGATTTATATGCCGCAAATATTTCTGGTGGAGCTGCCATTGCTAATCTGATATTGACTGCAATACTTGCAATACTGTTCTTCGTAATGAGTTCTCGCCATTCGAACTAAGATCGTACAACAGGACATAACTGATTTTAAGAAGACCCCGCGATTGCGGGGTCTTTGCTTTTTGGAAGTAAGTTCTATCTTGCTTTGTTCGAAGTGCGTGGCCGATTCGGAGCTATAGCAGTCAGGGCCATGCAGCAGCTGGGCTTAAAACTTGCCCAATTCAGTCCCTCGGCATTAAGGTAGCCATTCTGATTAATTTAGGGCTTACCGGGCGTTATGCTAACTACGAGTGAAATCGAGAGTTATCGCGAAGATGGGCTTGTAATACCGCGTAACTTTCGATTATCTGAGACTGAACTCGAGTGTCTGCGCGGTGCGGTTGATAGTGTCATTAGTACTAACCCCGACACGCCGACAGATTTTCTATTTAATGTGCATCTGGACCAGGCGCCGCCGTTGCGACTCGTTGGCCACAGCGCCTTTAGCACGTTGGCCACAGATGACAAAATCCTGGACATGGTCGAACAGTTGATCGGGCCCGATATTATTAATTGGGCGACCCATCTTTTCTGCAAGCAGGCGACGACGGGACGGGCGGTACCGTGGCATCAGGATGGGCAATACTGGCCGATCCGGCCGCTACGAACGTGTACAGCGTGGGTTGCGATCGACCGGACGACGCGAGCTAATGGTGCGCTGCGTTACATACCCGGCTCGCACAAAGCAGGTATCTACTCACACCGCACGGACAACAGTCCGGACCTGACCCTGCATCAGGTCATTGACGACCCGAGATTTGAAGAAGACAAAGCCCGTTATGCGGAACTTGAGCCTGGGCAGATCTCATTGCACGATGTACATCTTCTGCATGGCTCGGCGGCAAACCAGTCAGGGGATCGCCGGGCAGGCTTTGCAATACGTTATATGCCATCGACTTCAGTACTGCGGCGCGATCTGGATATGAGCCCGATCAGTAAACTCGACTGGACCCAGATACCGCTCTTGCTGGTTAGAGGCCAGAACCGGCACGCGGATAACGATCTTGAAATCGGACACCGGTCCGGTTCGGTTGGATAAGCGCCAGCAGTCAGTGCCCACGGCAGTATTACCAGATTATGACAAAGCGAACCATAAGGATCGGTGGAGCCAGCGGGTTCTGGGGAGAAGCCGCAATGGCCACGCCCCAACTGCTTGCAGCCGGTGGATTGGATTACATCGTTTACGATTACCTTGCCGAGATCACGATGTCGATCATGGCGCGAGCCCGCGCACGAGATCAGAACCGCGGTTTTGCCACGGACTTTGTCGACGCGGTGCTGAAACCACATTTGGTCGACATAGCTGCCCAGGGTGTGAAGCTGATATCCAACGCCGGTGGGGTCAATCCCCAGGCCTGTGCTGCTGCAGCCGTGCAACTTATCGAGGATGCAGGTCTTGACCTGACCGTAGCCGTTGTCAGCGGTGATGATCTGATGGTCCATAAGGCGGCCTTCGCCCAGCGGGGATTTGCGGAGATGTTTTCCGACCAGGATTTCCCGGATCCTGCGGGCATCGCGAGTATCAATGCCTATCTGGGTGCATTTCCCATCGCCCGGGCCTTGGCTCTGGGCGCGGACATCGTAATTACAGGGCGCTGTGTCGACAGTGCCGTGACGCTGGGTGCGTGTATCGATGCGTTCGGCTGGAAACCCGATGAGTTCGATCGTCTGGCTGGGGGGTCGCTCGCCGGCCATATACTCGAATGCGGTCCGCAGGCCACCGGTGGTAACTTTACCGACTGGCATGAAGTAGCGGATTCACTGGTCGACATCGGTTATCCCATTGCAGAAGTGTCCGCCGACGGGTCCTTCGTGTGTACCAAACCGGAGAACACGGGCGGCCAGGTCACAGTCGCCACTGTGGCCGAGCAGGCACTCTACGAGATCGGCGATCCTCAGGCTTATGTACTGCCGGACGTGGTCTGTGACTTTTCCGGCATTCAGATTGAACAGCAGGGACCCAACCGGGTTCTGGTGCAAGGTTCTGTAGGGTACGCAGCACCGGCCGCCTATAAAGTGTGTGCCACATACGCGGATGGATTCCGAGGGGGTCAGTTGCTGACCTTCAATGGTTTTGATGCCCGGTCAAAAGCCGGCGTATTCGCCGACGCGGCCATCGCCCGGGCAAAAAAGCAGATCATGTCCCAGCAGCTGGATGATTTTACGGAAACCAGTATTGAGATACTCGGCGGTGTGCCCGAGGACTTTCTTGGCAGTGACGTGGCTGATTACCAGGAGGTGGCCCTCAAGATTGCTGCCCGCCACCAGTCGGCGGCCGGGATTGGTGTTCTTTTGAAAGAGATAACGGGTCTGGGTCTCGCAACGCCGCCTGGCTTGTGCGTTTTTGCCGGTGGACGGCCAAAGCCCTCACCCGTAATTCGCCTGTTCTCTTTTTTGCTTTCTAAAGAGGAAGTCAGCGTGCGCATCCACCGGGGCGGGGAAACCATTGACCATACGGTTGCGCCGGTTCTGACTTCAGAGCCTGCCGTGCCGGTACCGCATACGTTGCCGCCGAGCCCTAAAGCACAAAGCGCATTGACCCCGGTACCTCTGATCCAGCTGGCTTATGGGCGCAGCGGTGATAAGGGTGATAAGGCCAATATCGGTATTATCGCCCGCCAGTCCGAATACCTGCCCTATATCTGGGCCGCGTTGACACCCGAGGTGGTGGCCAGCTGTTTTTCGCGCTTTCTCGACGGGCGGGTAGAGCGCTTTCTTTTGCCCGGGATACACGCCATCAATTTCGTACTGCATGATGTACTCGGTGGTGGCGGTATTGCCAGTCTGAGAAATGACGCCCAAGGCAAAGGTTACGCCCAGATCCTGCTGGCCCAGTCTATCGATCTGCCAGCACCACTTGCGGAGCGAATCTCATGACCCAATACCGATCCCGTATTGATCCCAGCAGCGACAGATTTGTTGCCAACCGCGAAGAAATGCTTACCTTGGTGGATAAGCTGCGCAGCCTGGAGAGACGCGCGCACGATCTGTCGGAGCGCCGCCGGCCGCGATTTGAGGAACGCGGTCAGCTTACGCCGCGTGAACGATTGTCGGGCCTGCTGGATCCGGGCCTACCGTTTCTTGAGCTCTACAATATGGCCAACTATCTGGTCGATGACCAAGATCCGGACAGCAGTATTCCCGGGGCCAGCATGATCTGTGGTATCGGCTTCGTCAGCGGTGTGCGCTGTATGGTGTTTGTTGACGACAGCGGCATCAATGCCGGCGCTTCGACCACCACGTCTATAAGTAAAGCACTCGGTGTTTTGCGTGTGGCACAGGAACAGCGATTGCCCCTGATTCACCTGGTGGAAAGTGCAGGCGCCAATCTGATGCAGTACACCGTCGAACTTTGGGCCAATGGTGGCGGTATGTTCCACGGCCTGGCACGCCTCAGTGCCGCGGGCATACCGACCATTGTGGTGTTGCACGGTCCATCAACGGCCGGCGGCGCTTACCAGCCGGGTATGAGTGATTATGTTATCGGCGTAAAGAAAAACGGGATGGCAGCACTGGCCGGCGCCGCCTTGGTGAAGGCCGCGACCGGTGAAGTTGCCGAAGACGCACAACTCGGCGGATCGGAGATGCACGCATCGGTCTCTGGGCTGGTGGAATATCTGGCTGAAGACGACAGCCATGGCCTCGAGATCGCGCGCGACCTGATCGGCCGGTTGGACTGGAACAGTGCCTGCCCGCGTCCTGAACCAAGAACGTTCCAGGAACCTGCATTCAGTCCAGATGAGATTGCCGGCGTTGTGCCGGTGGACTACCAGAAACCCTATGATGTCCGCGAAGTTGTGGCGCGCATCGCCGATGGTTCTGATTTTGTCGACTTCAAGCCCCGTTACGGCGTATCGACGGTGTGTATCCAGGCTGAGATTTTTGGTCAGCCCTGCGCACTGATCGGTAATAACGGTCCCATCGACCCCAATGGTGCGACCAAGGCCGCACAGTTCTTTCAGTTATGCGATCAATCCAACCTACCGATCATTTTTCTTAATAACACGACCGGTTACATGGTGGGCATAGAGTATGAGCATGCCGGCATGATCAAACACGGATCGAAGATGATCCAGGCGGTCTCGAACGTGAAAGTGCCGAAGATATCACTCTATATTGGCGCCAGTTTTGGTGCAGGAAATTACGGTATGTGTGGCTATGCTTATGAACCTGATTTTCTATTTACCTGGCCCAATGCCACCACGGGTGTCATGGGCGGCGAACAAGCGGCACTGACCATGGAGCATGTGATGATCAATTCTGCCCGGCGCCGCGGCAAAGAGATCGACAGTGCAGCGCTTGAGGCACAGAAACACGCCATCATTGAACACTATGATCGGCAGTCCGATGCGTTCTACACATCAGGTCGTTTGCTTGACCACGGCATGATCGATCCGCGGGATACCCGGAAAGTTCTGGGCTTTGCGCTCCAAACCTGCTGGGAGTCACGTAATCGAACACTGCGTCCCAACAGCTTTGGTATTGCACGACTATAAGACGATGTCTGATCTGCTGCCCACCAAGACCATCAAATCGGATGTCCAGCAGGCCTGGCTCACGATCTGGCTGAACCGGCCGGAAGCCCGCAACGCGCTGGATGAACAGATGACCACCGAGTTACGTAATGCCCTGGAGGCGGTCCGAGATGACCGATCTATTCGAGGCATCACGCTGCGCGGATGCGGTGGGGTTTTCTGTGCCGGTGGAGATCTAAAGGCTTTTCAGTCAGATTTTCAGGGTGGTGCGGAGTCACACGAACTGGTGGCGGCTGCGAGTCGAAGAGCAGGCGAACTTTTCCGGTTAGTGAATGAAATGCCGCAGGTGGTAGTGATTCTGGTCGAAGGTGCAGCTATCGCTGGCGGGCTGGGTCTGGCTTGTGCGGGCGACCTGGTTGTGGTGACCCACGAGTCGCGGTTTGCATTAACAGAGACCACGCTCGGTATAGCACCGGCCCAGATCGCACCATTTGTCGTTCAGCGGGTGGGCTTGCCGGTGGCCCGGCGCCTTATGCTGACTGCGGCACGTTTCGACGGGGAGCAAGCGCAGAGAATCGGATTGGCAGATCAGGTGGTAGACGATGTGGATGCCCTGGATGAGGCAGAACAGAAAATCAGAACCCAGGTGATGCGCTGTGCACCGGGTGCGAACGCAATAACCAAGGAGCTTGTTCTTGCGACGGCCAGACTCGAACCCCAGGCCATGCTGGATCTGGCGGCAGAGCGCTTTGCCGAGGGCATGTTGAGTAGCGAAGGCAGAGAGGGGATCTCGGCATTTGTTGAAAAAAGAAAACCCAGCTGGTCGGACTGACGATTGGTGCGGCGGTGAATACTTTTAACAGCATACTGATCGCCAATCGGGGGGAGATCGCCGTACGGGTGATGCAAACGGCGTCTGCACTGGGATACCGGAGCATCGCGGTTTATTCGGAGGCGGATGCGCTCTCGCCGCATGTGCGTCAGGCAGATGAAGCGGTCTGCATCGGTCCGCCACCGGTCGCACAGTCCTATCTCGATATTGAGCGAATACTGGCGGCAGCGCGGGAAACCAATGCCGGTGCGATTCATCCGGGTTACGGGTTTCTGTCTGAAAATTCTGAATTCGCGGCAGCCTGCGAGGCGGCAGGCATCGTGTATATAGGTCCCAGCGCTGCTGCGGTAGAACTGATGGGGAACAAGGCGCGCGCCAAAGCCCATATGGCGTCGGCCGGTGTTCCTTGCGTGCCGGGTTACGCAGGGGAGGACCCGTCCGACGATGCGTTTATTGAAGCGGCCAGCCGGATCGGCTATCCGGTGATGATCAAGGCTGCAGCAGGTGGCGGTGGGCGGGGCATGCGCCAGGTCGACGACCCGGCGGGGCTGACGAAAGCATTGGCCCGGGCCCGCTCAGAGGCCCAGCACGCATTTGGTCTGGATGAGGTCATCCTGGAAAAAGCTCTGCAGGGGCCGCGCCACGTTGAAGTACAGATCATGGCGGATGAACAGGGCCACGTGATTCATCTTGGTGAGCGTGACTGTTCAGTTCAGCGGCGCCACCAGAAAGTCATTGAGGAGGCACCGTGTCCTGCGATGACCGACAAGTTGCGTTCCACAATGGGGGAGACCGCGGTCACGGCGGCCAAGAGTATTGGTTACCGCGGTGCAGGTACCGTCGAGTTCCTGCTCGACGAAGGTGATAACTTCTTCTTCTTGGAGATGAACACCCGGCTGCAGGTCGAACATCCGGTCACCGAGATGATTACCGGGCTCGATCTGGTGGCGATGCAGATTGATATTGCACAAGGTCTACCGCTGACACTGACCCAGGCGGATGTTCAGTTCAGCGGCCACGCGATCGAAGCCCGACTGTACGCTGAAGATGTGGGCCGTGGTTTTTTACCCTGTACCGGTACAGTGGCGCTGTGGCAGCCCAGTACGGCCGAGCATGTTCGCATCGATGCAGGCATCGACAACGGCCTTCATATTGGTCCTCACTATGATCCGATGCTGGCCAAGTTCATAGCCTGGGGTGAAGACCGGGAGAGTGCGCGGTGCAGGCTGGCCGATGCACTGAAAATGACCGTGCTGTTCGGGCTGACGACAAATCGGTCGTTTCTCGTCGATGCGCTGAATCAGCAGGCTTTTGCCGTGGGTTGTGTGACCACAGCATTTATCGAACAGGCTTTCGGACCAGAGGACCTGTCGCCGGCGGTACCCAGCGTCGAATGCGCAGCTGTGGCAGCGGTCATACAGTATCGATGGCAGCGGGATGCGGCCCGGCAGCGGGCTCTGTCGGTACCTGCCGATCTGCTGGACTGGTCCAGCACCGGTTCGCTGGTATCGCGCTACCGCTATGTGGTCGCGGGGAACACACTCGACCTGAACGTGAGGGCCGGGGGTGAAGATTATCGGGTGCGATGTGAGGGTACAGAAATAACCGTTCGCATGGTAGCTGACAGTAACAACAATGCCCGCATTGAGGTTGACGGGTGCACTGTTGATGTCGTTTATGAATCGCAGAGTGGAACTCGCACGTACCTCTTCATGGACGGTGAGGCCTGGTGTTTTGACAACCAGATGGTAGCGGCGGCACTGCCAGAGACCCTAGGCGGCGACGGCCGCGTGCTGGCGCCGATGCATGGCCGGGTCACGGAGATTATGGTCGAAGCAGGTGATGTTGTCCGGAAGGGCCAGCGCCTCGCGAGTCTTGAGGCGATGAAGATGGAGCACGAGATCGATGCGCCGGTAGACGGTACAGTCGATCAGGTCGTGTGCACACTCCAGGTTCAGGTGGCCATCGATGACGTGCTATTCGAGATCATTTAAGACATGAGATTAAGTGAACGGCCCGGAATTAAAAGGGGAATACGATGAAATCCGTTGTCTGCGAAATGCTGGGTATCGAGTTTCCGTTACTGGCCTTTAGCCATTGCCGGGACGTGGTCGCTGCCGTATCCCGCGCAGGAGGTATGGGCGTGTTCGGTGCGGTCCGTTATTCACCCGAGCAGCTGCGCGAAGAACTTACCTGGATCGACGCGCATTGCGGGGGCAAGCCCTATGGTGTTGATCTGATTGTGCCCAATCGGTTTGAGGGAAAAGGTGAAGAACGCGACACAGTCGATCTGGTCAAGACTCTTCCCCGGAGTCATCGTGAATTCATTTCCGGTGTCCTCCAGGAACATGATATTGACGGTGATGCGCTGGATAAAGAGGAGAATGGCCGGCTGAATTTTGCCCGTAATCTGGAAGAGGCGGGTGCCGCCGACATGCTGGATGTCGCTTTTTCTTTTCCGATCCGTCTCATAGCAAACGCTCTGGGTACGCCACCCCGGGTGATGATTGATCAAGCCAAGTCCCGCGATGTTCCGGTTGCGGCGCTGGTTGGTACCCGGGTCCATGCGGTTGCCCAGATCGCGGCCGGTGTAGATATTCTGGTCGCTGTGGGGGGTGAGGCCGGTGGCCACTGCGGTGATATCTCGACCATGGTGCTGATTCCCGAAGTGGTTTCCGTCGCGGAGGATACACCGGTGCTTGCGGCCGGCGGGATTGTCACGGGCCGACAGATGGCGGCTGCGATGGCCATGGGAGCGGCCGGTGCCTGGTGTGGTTCGGTGTGGCTGACGACGCTGGAGGCCGAGCCGTCACCGGTGATCAAGGGAAAACTGTTGTCCGCGACGTCCAGCGATACCGTACGCAGTCGCTCCCGGACCGGCAAACCTTCACGCCAGCTGCGTTCACCCTGGACCGATGCCTGGGAGCAGGGCGGTCAGGTACCTTTGCCGATGCCGTTGCAGTCACTGCTGGTGGAACCCGCACTGCTGCGGATCGACAAACTCGCCCAGAGCGGCCATGCTGGTGCGCGGGATCTGGCAACGTACTGGGTCGGTCAGGGAGTTGGATTAATGAATCAGGAACAAACAGCGGCAGCGGTGGTGCAGGAATTCAAGGCGGATTTTCTCGATGCCTGTGAGCGTTTAACTTCCAGCCTGGATGCTATGGCCTAGAGGGTCTGCCAATGTTTCAGCAACCACACGATTTTAGGGATGAAAGCGAAGCGCTCTTCCGGTTAATCAGTGAACTGAGCGATGACCAACTCTGTCGTCAGACGCAGTTCAAGCACTGGACCATCAACGACATTATCACGCACTTGCACATGTGGAACTGGGCGGCGGATTTATCGCTGACCGATGAATCGGCGCTGCTTGAATTTATCGACCGGGTTAAATCCGCGATTCCCCAGATTGGCATGCGGCAGTTTGAAACCCACTGGATCAACGGTCTTGCCGGCCGGGTGCTGGTCAGCAGGTGGCGCGAGTATTACACCGACATGGCAACGCGCTGGGTTGATGCTGACCCGAGAGCTCGCCTGAAATGGGCTGGACCTGACATGAGTGTGTTGTCGAGTATTACCGCCCGGCTCATGGAAACCTGGGCGCACGGGCAGGCTGTTTACGATCTGCTTGGCATCAAGCGGGTGGATACAGATCGTATCCAAAATATTGCGGTGTTGGGGGTGAATACATTCAAGTGGACTTTTCTTAATCGCAGCTGGACGGTTCCCGACCAGGTGCCCGGCGTTGAGTTAGTGGCACCCTCCGGCGAGTGCTGGAGCTGGAATGAATCCAATCGGGATGATCGGGTCAGCGGGTCGGCCACCGAGTTCTGCCAAGTGGTCACCCAGACCCGAAATATCGCAGATACCCAACTGAAAGTTTCAGGTCCGATCGCCGAATGCTGGATGGCCAACGCCCAGTGTTTTGCAGGACCGCCCGAGACGCCGCCGGTTGCCGGGACACGTACTTCCATCACCTAGTACTGGCATGGATCCCATTCTCCTTAACACTCAGTTGATCTTCAACGGTATTGCTGTTGGTTGCATCTACGGGCTGGTGGCGCTGGGGTTCGTACTCATCTACAAGGCGACCGAAGTCGTCAATTTCGCACAGGGCGAACTGTTGATGCTGGGTGCATTCTTTGCCTATACCTACATTGGGATTCTCGGGATGCCCTATTGGTTGGGTGCGTTACTCGCGGTTGCCTCGATGGCAGTTTTTGGGGGACTTCTAGACAGTTTGGTGATGAGGCCGGTCGTCGGTCAGCCGACATTCGCCTACGTGATGCTGACGATCGGGCTTGGGATCATCATCCGTGCCGTTGCCACGATGGTTCCGGGCTGGGGGGTGGAGACCTATTCAATCGATACACCGTACGCCAATGCTGTAATCAAGATGGCCGGCCTGGTGATCAGTGTGGATTATCTTGTCATCGTAATCGTAACCTGCGTGTTGGTGGCAGTGTTGTACGGGTTCTTTTCCTTTACCCGGATTGGCGTTGCCATGCAGGCCTCTTCTCAAAATCAGCTGGCTGCCTACTACATGGGAGTTCCGGTGAAGAGAGTATTTTCGATGATCTGGGGGATCAGCGCTTCGGTGGCGGCGATCGCCGGCATCCTGCTGGCACCAGTCGATCTGATTGATACTTCGATGGGATTTATCGGCCTGAAGGCGTTCCCGGCAGCCGTGCTGGGCGGATTCGGCAGCATTCCCGGCGCCCTGGTGGGTGGTGTCATCATCGGGGTCATCGAATCGTTGTCGGGGTTTTACCTGCCACCCGGGTTCAAGGACATCGCGGCCTTTATTGTGCTGCTGGTGGTCTTGATCGTACGGCCGGAAGGGCTGTTTGGCGTATCCACCAAGAAGCGGGTCTAGGGGTTAGCTGTCATGCGCTTCATATTCAAGACCACCTACCAGCAAGACATTCGTATGTACCGGCACGGCGGTGACATCTTCTGGTACGGCCTGCTGATGCTGGCGCTGCTGGTAGCACCTGCCGTGCTTGACGTTTACTACATCGGGGAGTTGACGTTGATGGCAATCTTTGCCATTGCCGGGGTTGGACTGATGTTGCTGACGGGCTATACGGGTCAGATCTCACTGGGACACGCCGCCTTTTTCGGGGTTGGTGCCTATACCGAGGCAGTGCTGATTGAGGCCGGCTGGCCGTTCCTACTCTCGTTTCCAACCGCGGGCCTGCTCGCTGGTGCGGTCGGCGTTGCTATAGGACTACCGGCGCTCAGGCTGACCGGCTTGTATCTCGCGATTGCCACACTTGCCTTCGCATTTATTGTTGAGGAGGTGCTGGCCCGTTGGGAATCGGTCACCCACGGTTATGAGGGGATGCCGGTAGGCGATATCTCGCTGCTGGGCATGGAAATCGACATGGAATGGAAGCTCTATTATGTCGCCATTGCCGTGCTCATCCTGGTGATGCTAGCTGCGTTCAACATTCTCCGCTCGCCGACAGGTCGTGCACTTGTGGCCATCCGCGATTCGGAACCGGCAGCTCAGTCGATGGGCGTCAACTTAGCCAAGTACAAGACCCTGGCCTTTGCGATCTCGGCCGCGTTCACCGGACTGGCAGGAGCCCTTTATGCCCACAAGCTGCTCTATATCAGCCCCGATGCGTTTACCATTTTCATGTCGATTGAACTGCTGCTGATGGTCGTGATCGGCGGTCTCGGCTCACTGCACGGGGTCGTATTCGGTGCCGCGTTCATCATCCTGTTGCCTCAAGCCATCGCAATTTTTCGTGACGAACTGCCATCGATGATCGCTGAACAACCTGGCCTGGAAGCGGCTTTCTTTGGTTTGATCCTGGTGGTGGTGATCCTCTTCGAACCCCTTGGAATTTACGGCCGCTGGCTGAAGGTCAAGCATTACTTTGCGGTCTTTCCACTTTACCGAAAGGCGACGTTCAAGCGCCAGAAATCCTACACGAGAATGACGCAGCACTGAAATGGGACTCGTCGAAGCCAACAACCTTGTGATCCAGTTCGGTGGTATACGTGCCGTGGACGATGTCAGTTTCAACATTGATCAGGGTGAGATCTATACCATCATCGGGCCCAACGGCGCCGGCAAGACGACTATTTTTAACTTGATCAGCCGAATCTACGACCCCGCTGCTGGAACGATCACATTCGATGGCCAGGACATTACACAAGAGATGCCTCATCGCATTGCCCAATTGGGTATAGCGCGGACTTTTCAGAATATTGAGCTCTTCGAAAATGCTACGGTGCTTGATAACCTGTTGCTTGGGTGTCACAGGCATTGCAGGACACAGTTCTGGCAGGAAATCGTATTTCTTCCCGTAGTGCGACGTCAGGAACTCGAACACCGTGAAAAGGTCGAGGAGGTCATCGACTTTCTTGGCCTGCAGCACTACCGCGACCAGTTTGTTCGCAGCCTGCCCTATGGAGTCAGGAAAGTAGTGGAACTGGCCCGAGCGTTGGCAACAGAGCCTAAACTGCTGATGCTAGACGAACCGAGCTCAGGCCTTAACGTGGAGGAGACCCAGGACATGGCGTTCTGGATAAGGGATATCCGCCAGCAACTCGGGATCACACTGCTCATGGTAGAACATGACATGAAACTCGTTGCCGACGTGTCTGACCGGGTACTGGCATTGAACGACGGCAGGGTGATTGCCGAGGGGTCGCCGTCTTCCGTCCAGGACAATGCCGACGTGGTTAAGGCTTACCTGGGAGAATAGTGAGAAATGACATCACCATTGCTCAGGGTCCGTAACATCGAAACCTATTACGGTCCGATCACGGCCATTCGTGGCATTAGCCTGGACGTCGAGGAAAACCATATCGTGGCGGTCCTTGGCGCCAACGGTGCAGGCAAAACAACCATACTGCGAACCATATCCGGGATCATGGATCCACAGAAAGGAAGCGTAACATTCGACGGTCAGGCCATCCAGAAACGCGAGCCTGCCGACATCGTGTCGCGTGGGATCTCTCACGTGCCGGAAGGGCGTGAGATCTTTCCTCTACTGACGGTAAAAGAGAACCTCATGATGGGGTGTTTTCTGCGTCGCGATCGGGCAAATATTGCACGGGACCTGGAACTTGTGTACGACTATTTTCCTGTGATCGAGCAGCGGGCCTCCCAGCAGGCCGGCCAGCTGTCCGGCGGTGAACAGCAGATGCTCGCGATCAGCCGGGCGCTGATGCAACAACCCCGACTGCTGTTGCTGGACGAGCCGTCGCTGGGACTCTCGCCAAGACTGGTCAAGGAGATCTTCGATATTGTTCGCCGACTCAACGAAGAACGCCGCATAACGATCCTGATTGTTGAGCAGAATGCCAACATGGCACTGCGGGTCGCGCACTATGGTTACGTGCTGGAAGTGGGTCGGATTGTGATGGAAGATACGTCCGAGAGATTGCGTGGAAACAAGGACATCAGGGAGTTCTACCTCGGCATCCGGGAAGAGGGGGTACGGGGTACTCGGCGCTGGAAGCGAAAGAAGGTGTGGCGCTAATGTGTTGTCGAAAGATGGACGTTACGGCATGAACCAGATACCGACTGGGCGAGTAGATGTATGTGATCCAGGTCTAGGCCTGACCATCCAGACAGATTCCGATATTGGTGACACGCTCAGCAGCCTGTTCTGGAGTCGGGTACAGCAGTGGTCCGATGAGATCATCATTCGCGACAAACATCTGGGTATCTGGCAGGCATTAACCTGGCACGATCTCGGCCAGCGGGCAATGGAAGTGGGGCTGGCGCTGGATGCCTGCGGCTTCAAACAAGGTGATATTGCCTGCATTTTGTCAAACACAAATAAAGAATGGCTCTTTGCGGATCTTGGCACTCTGTGTATCGGTGGCGTTTCCACCGGTATTTATCCGACGGATGCCCCGGCCCAGGTGGAATATCTGATCAACAATTGTCAGGCCAGACTGATCTTTGTCGAGGACGAGGAACAGCTTGACAAGGTGCTGCTTGTCAGGCCGAACTGCCCGTCCATTCAGAGGATCGTCATATTTGATATGGAGGGATTGCAGAACTTCAGCGACCCCATGGCCATAAGCCTCGACGACTTCATGGCCCAGGGCCGGAGGCTTGCCCGGAATGACAGCTCGCGCTGGGAACAGATGCTGCAGAAGTCCCACCCCGACGATCTCGCCATCCTGATTTACACGTCGGGCACGACCGGTCCGCCCAAAGGTGCCATGATCAGTCACCGCAGTGTGGTCTTTCAGTGTGTCAATGGCTGTGCACTACTGGACCAGAAGCAGGGTGACGAGCGGCTCGCTTTTTTGCCGCTGTGCCATGTGGCGGAGCGCGTTATCGGCGCGTATTACTCCCTCTACACGGGGACGGTGATCAATTTTTGCGAGGGACCCGATACCGTGGCTGAGAACGTGCGTGAAGTGCAGCCAACAGTTTTCGGCGGTGTGCCTCGGGTATGGGAAAAATTCTATTCAGGAATACAGATCGCACTTGCTGATAGCACTACGTTCCAGAAATGGGTCTATACCATGGCGCTGAATGCGGGTTATCGTGTGGTGGACCTGGAACTCGCCCACCAACGTGTACCCTGGATTTGCCGAATTCAGTACCAATTGGCCTTACTGCTGGTGCTGAAAAATGTACGCAAGCTGATGGGGCTGGATCGTTGCCGTTGGATGCTGACCGGGGCAGCACCGGTTTCACCGCAGCTCGTTCGCTGGTACCTGGCACTGGGCCTTCAGATGCTGGAGATCTACGGCCAGACCGAAAATGTCGGCATGGCGACCGTGACCTACCCTGGAGAGGTAAAGCTTGGTACCGTGGGCAAGCCAGTGCCCTACGGTGAACTGAAAATCTCGAGCGACGGCGAGATTCTGCTGCGTGGTGACCATGTATTCATGGGTTACTACAACATGCCGGAGAAAACAGCGAAAACTATTGTTGACGGTTGGCTGTACACCGGCGATGTCGGCCATATCGACGAGGAGGGTTATGTCTCGATCACCGATCGCATGAAAGACATTATCATCACGGCCGGTGGTAAAAACGTCACACCATCAGAGATCGAGAACGAGCTCAAGTTTTCGCCCTATGTGTCGGATGCCGTGATCATTGGTGATGGGCGCAAATATCTCACCTGCCTGGTCATGGTCGACCATGACAACGTGGCAAAGTTTGCCCAGGACCGGGACGTGTCGTTTACCAACTTTGCCAGTCTGTGTCATGCTAAAGAAGTCATTGAGTTGATCCAGGGTGAGATCAACCGGGTGAATGAGATATTCGCCCGGGTTGAGCAGATCAAGGATTTTCGACTCATTGACGTGCTACTGACACCCGAAGATGACGAGCTGACGCCGACCATGAAGCTGAAGCGGTCATTTGTCAGCGACAAGTACAGGGATGTTGTGGAGGAGATGTATAACTGAGAAAAACTGCAACTTATGAGTACTCGCCGTTGACTCTAAAGTTGGTCTGGCCGAGACTATTGAAACGCCGGTCGATGGCGATTACAGGAAAGGAGAGTGATATGAAAACGATACAGATAATTGTAAAGATCCTGGGCGCGCTTGCCGTCAGTCTGGGAATAAATATTGCGGCGCACGCAGGTACTCAGGGCGTCAGTGACGCTGAGATCGTACTTGGTAGTCATCAGCCACTGAGCGGCCCACTCGCCGGCTGGGGTGTACCGACGACAAATGGTATGCGCATGCGGGTTGAGGAAATAAACAGTGCCGGCGGTATCCATGGCCGTAAGATCAAGCTGATTGTCGAAGACACGGCCTATTCACCAACCAAGGCGGCGCAGGCTGGTTCCAAGCTGATTGATAAGGACAAGATATTTGCCATGGTCGCTGCATTGGGCACACCTACGAACATGGTCACGATCCCCATGCTGCAGAAGCGAGGGTTGCACAACCTGTTTCCAATGTCAGCTGCACGGTCGATGTACGAGCCTATTGACCCGTTAAAGTTTTCTATGTTCGCGTCTTATTATCAAGGGAGTAGGTCGACGATAAAGTACTTCGTTGAGCAAAAGGGCAAGAAAAGCATCGGCATCCTTTACCAGGATGACGATTTCGGAAAAGATATTTTAGCTGGGGTTGCTGATCAGCTTGAGGCGATGGGTATGAAACTCACAGCCGAAACCACCTACAAGCGCGGTGCCAAGGATTTTTCCTCACAAATTGCGAAGCTGCAGGCGGCCAACGTCGATCTGGTTTTTCTTGGAACCGTCATCCGCGAGACCATTGGCGCGGTGGTCACTGCGCGGAAAATGGGCTGGAACGTCGATATGGTGGTCAGCGGCGCTGGGTACACACCGCATGTTGCATTCCTTGCCAAGGGCGCAACTCACGGACTTTATGCCAATTTCCAGGTACCTATCCCTTATCCGGACACCGCTTCTCCAGAACTCAAGGCGTGGATGGGGACATATAAAGGGAAATATGATTCTGATGCCAATATCCAGGCTGCTTACGGCTATCGAGCCATGAGTCTATTCGCGCTCGCCGCAGAGAAGGCCGGTCGCGACCTCAACTCTGCCAGCCTGACTGCAGCGATCGAGTCTATTTCCGGGTATACCGATATGTTCGGAGGGCCGGCGCTCGGTTTCTCCAGCACCCGCCATAACGCGACCGATCAGGGTGGGTTAGCCCAGATTGACGGGACGCGTTGGGTGACGCTGATCGATATCCTGGAATAGGTCACGGCGGGTAGATCGTTAGGGATAAATCACAAAAACGATCTGCTGTTCGAACGGGTGTAGCTGGCTCAGCGCAAGTGATGCTTGCGCAGATATGGCTGCGCCCGTTTTTTATCAGCAGTAGATTGGAGGACAATAGTTAAGGCGCGTCTCTCTGAGGCTCGCAGTGGAGGATGGTGTGGGCCCATTGAAAGGATTGAAGGTTGTCGAGATGGCGGGAATCGGACCCGGCCCATTTTGTGCCATGCTACTCGCCGATATGGGTGCGGACGTTGTTCGGGTAGACCGAAGAATTCCTACGGTGGACGTCGATAAAAAATACCATATCCTTAATCGCGGGCGCCGCTCGATTTCACTTGATCTAAAAGATCCAGACGATCTTGAAACCGTACTCAGGTTGATCGAGAAAGCCGACGCACTGATTGAAGGTTTTCGACCTGGTGTTATGGAACGACTGGGTCTGGGTCCCGAGGTCTGTTTTACACGCAATCCGGCGATTGTCTACGGTCGTATGACAGGCTGGGGTCAGGCAGGACCGCTGTCTCACGCCGCTGGACACGATATCAACTACATCGCGTTAACCGGAGCGCTGCACGCCATAGGAAACGTTGACCAAGGTCCGGTGCTGCCGCTCAATCTTGTCGGTGATTTTGGTGGCGGTGCTATGTATCTTGCTTTCGGGCTGATGTGCGGTCTGCACGAGGTGCAATCCTCCGGACAGGGCCAGGTCGTTGACGTGGCCATGACCGATGGCGCTGCCCATTTGATGGCTATGATGTACAGCCTGAAACACAATCAGATGTGGTCGGAATTCCGCGGTTCCAATCTGCTTGACGGCGGCGCACACTTCTATGGGACATTCGAGTGCGCGGACAGCGAGTGGGTGGCCATCGGTTCAATCGAACCACAGTTTTATGCGTTGCTACTGGAAAAAGCCGGTGTGGACGATGATCGCTTCAAACAGCAGATGGATGCTGCGAACTGGCCAACGCTCAAAAACGCACTGGCACAGATATTCCGTAGCAAAACACGGGATCAGTGGTGCACCCTCATGGAAGGTTCGGATGTATGTTTTGCGCCAGTCCTGTCCATGACCGAGGCGCCTGGTCACCCCCACAACATGGCGCGGCAGACGTTCGTTGAATACGACGGTGTGGTGCAGCCTGCGCCGGCACCGCGGTTCAGTCGAACCGAACCGGAACTCAGCCGCAGCCCACCCGCCCCGGGTGAGCATACCGCGGAGATCCTTAAGGACTGGGAGATTGACCTGTCCTGAACAGCTCACCGCACACTACCAATAGAATTTACTGACTCTTATAAACTGATGGAGATAGACAATGGGCGATTTTTCCGATAAACGAGTGGTGATCTCCGGTGCCAGCCGCGGCATCGGGCTGGCTATTGCCAAACGACTTGCGGCCGATGGTGCGAGCATTGCTATTCTGGCCAAGACCGCAGAGCCTCACCCCAAGCTGCCGGGTACCGTGTATACCGCCGCAGAGGAGATTGTCCAAGCAGGCGGCAGGGCACTACCACTGATTACGGACATTCGAAGTGACGATCAGGTACAGGCAGCCGTTGCCGAAACTGTGCAGGCATTTGGCGGCATTGATATTTGTATCAACAACGCCAGTGCAATCTCATTAACGCCGACCGCACAGACTGAAATGCGCAGGTTCGATCTGATGTTTGGCGTCAATGTGCGCGGAACATTTATGCTGTCACGCGAATGCCTGCCTCACCTTCTGGAAGCGGATAACCCCCACATACTGAATATGTCTCCGCCACTTGATATGCAGCAGAAGTGGTTCGCACCCAACGTAGCCTACACCATGTCGAAGTTCGGGATGAGTCAGTGTGTGCTGGGCATGGCCGGGGAACTGGCCGACAAAGGCGTCGCTGTAAATGCCCTGTGGCCGCACTCGGTGATCGCCACGGCGGCGATCAGCAATGTTCTCGCCGGTGAGGCCGCAATGGCCTACTGTCGATCGCCACAGATCATGGCGGATGCCGCTGCGGCGATATTGGCAAAAGATTCGCGTGAATTCAGCGGTAACTTCTGTATTGATGATGTGTTGCTGGCCCAGGAAGGTGTTACCGACTTCAGTGTTTACCGTATGGATCCGGAGAAGCCGCTGTGGAGTGATTTTTTTGTACCGGAAGACACACCGGAAATCGAGCCACTGCTGGCAGTTGGCAATCCTGCGCCGTAGTTTCAAACTAACCCGATCCAATTCTGCAATTGATACATCGAGGTACTTGACCGTGTTCGATCTCCGTCCCGTTCTTGACCAGTTGTCGGGTCCAGGTAATTTCGAAATCTTAGTGCCAGAGTATTTCAACTTTGGTGTTGATGTCATCGATGCCCGCGCTGCTGAAGGCGACAAGACGGCATATATCTGGGTAGACCGGTCGGGTGGCGTGGTCGAGCATCATTCGTTTTCGGATCTCAGCCAGGCATCAAACCGATTTGCCAACGTGCTGCATCAGGTCGGTGCACGCAAGGGTGACTGTGCAGTCGTGATCATGCCCCGCATACCGGCCTGGTACGAGGTGGTCATTGGTTGTATCAAGGCAGGTGTTGTGGCGATGCCGGGCACCAACCTGCTGACCGCAAAGGACATCGAGTACCGGATAAACAAGTCAAACGCCACAGTGGTCGTGGTATCTATGGAACACGTCTCTAAGATTGAGACGATTAAGGACCGCTGTCCGACACTGGCGCACCTGATCCTGGTTGGGGGTGAACAGGACCACTGGATCAGTTACGACAAAGCGTGCGCTGAAGCAGGTGTCCAGGCCGACCCGGGTGCTGTGGTGCATTCTCGAAGTGATGAAATGATGATGGCTTATTTCACGTCCGGCACCACGTCGCTACCTAAGATGGTGCCGCGCGATCATGGCTATGCGCTGGGCCATGTGGTGACCGGCAAATACTGGATGGACCTGACGGAAAACGACGTTCACTGGACACTGTCCGATACCGGCTGGGCCAAGGCCGCCTGGGGTATGCTGTTCCCGCAATGGTTGTTTGGAACTGCAGTGGTGCTTTATGACGGTGATGCGAAATTCGATGCCGATATCCACCTGCGGCTTATCGGGCAACTCGGTGTCACCACGTTTTGTGCACCGCCCACGGTCTACCGGCTGTTCGCGCAAATGGACATATCCGGTTACGACCTCAGTTCGCTGCGCCATTCCCTGAGTGCCGGCGAACCGTTGAACCCGGAAGCGATCAGAATGTGGAAAGATATCACCGGCACCATGGTGCATGATGGGTATGGACAGACTGAAACCGTCAATATCGTTGCCAATGTTCCGGGTATAGAAATCCGACCCGGCTCCATGGGAAAACCGGTTCCGGGCATGGATGTACAGATTGTCGATGATGACGGCAAGATCTGTGATGACGGTGACATAGGACACATCGCCTTGCGGGTCGGCGATGTTCAGCCGTTGGGCCTTTTCGACGGTTACTATGAAGGCGAAAATAATCTCAACCGGGATTCGTTCCAACATGGCTGGTATTACACCGGCGACACCGCGACCCGCGATGCTGACGGCTACATCTGGTTTGTCGGGCGCTCTGATGACATCATCAGTTCTGCCGGCTACCGGATTAGCCCGTTCGAGGTCGAAAGTGTTTTGCTGGAACACCCCGCGGTGGTCGAGTCTGCGGTTGTTGCCAAACCTGATGACTTGCGTGGTGAAATTGTTGAGGCACATATTGTGCTAGCTGAAGGATATGAGCCCAACGACGCCCTTAAAACGCTGATTCAGGACTATGTCAAAGAGACGACCGCGCCATACAAATACCCCAGGGAGATCGTCTTTCGCGAGAGCCTGCCTAAGACCATCTCGGGAAAAATAAGGCGCGTTGAGCTACGGGAAGAATCTTGAACGGTTTCGTTCGCAAATGCTAACCACAGTTTCAGTAAAAAGGAGAATAGACCGATGGCACGGTATCTGAAAAAGGGCAAAGGCGCCGCCGAGGTCGCTGAGGGTGATGCAAAAGTCAGAGCCACGGTTGAAAGCATTCTGGCAGACATAGAATTGCGCGGTGACGATGCGGTTCGGGAACTGTCGGAAAAATTTGATTCCTGGAGTCCGCCCTCTTTTCGCCTGAGTGCAGAAGAAATTCAGACTGCAATAGACCAAGTACCAGCACAGGACCTTGTGGATATTCAATTTGCCCAGGCCCAGGTCCGCAATTTCGCGCAGAAACAGAAAGCGTGCTTGAACGATCTTGAAATCGAAACCCTGCCGGGTGTTGTACTGGGACACCGCAATATTCCAGTGAACAGCATCGGCTGTTACGTGCCTGGTGGCAAGTATCCGATGGTCGCCTCCGCACACATGAGCATCGTGACGGCCAAGGTGGCTGGCGTAAAACACATTACAGCGACTGCACCGCCACATGAGGGTGGTCCACACCCTGCGATTGTCGCCGCCATGCACTATGGCGGTGCCGATGAGATCCTGGTACTCGGCGGTATACAGGCCGTTGCAGCGATGGCGCTGGGTACCCAGAGCATCTCTGCGGTCGACATGCTGGTCGGCCCGGGTAACATGTTTGTCGCCGAGGCCAAGCGGCAACTCTACGGCCGCGTCGGGATCGATCTGTTTGCCGGGCCAACCGAAACTCTGGTGATTGCGGATGATTCCGTCGATGCAGAGCTGTGTGCGATCGATCTGCTGGGCCAAGCCGAACATGGGCCAACATCTCCGGCCGTTCTACTAACCGATTCTGAAACACTTGCCAAAGACACCATGGATGAGGTCGCGCGTCAGCTCGAGATCCTCCCCACCGCTGAAATTGCTGCGGAGTCTTGGGCCAGTTACGGTCAGGTGATTGTGTGTGACACGGTCGATGAAATGATTACTGAAGCCAATAACCTGGCGTTTGAACATGTACAAGTTATGACCCGGGATCCGGATTATTTTCTGGAGCACCTGACCAACTATGGTGCTCTCTTTCTGGGCCCGAGAACAAACGTATCCTACGGCGATAAAGTAATCGGTACCAACCACACATTGCCAACCAAAGGGGCGGCACGCTACACCGGCGGGTTGTGGATCGGAAAATTTATGAAAACCTGTACCTATCAGCGGGTGCTTACGGATGAGGCATCGACCATGATCGGTGAGTGCTGTTCACGACTGTGTGCAATCGAAGGCTTTGCCGGTCATGGTGAGCAGGCCAATGCACGAGTGCGGCGCTACGGTGATCGCGATGTGCCGTGGTATTCAGCGGTAGGGCGCTGAGCGCTGATTATGGATCTGCCACGTACACCCTCGTTCAGACTCGATGGTCGTAAAGCCCTGGTGACCGGTGCTGGGCGGGGTATCGGTTTGGCTGCTGCGTCAGCACTTGCTGATGCAGGTGCTGACGTGTGTCTTTTGGCAAGAACGGAAACAGAGGTTTCCGCGGTTGCTGAAGCACTTCGTGCACGGGGCGATGCTGCGACTGCGTTTGCCATAGATGTGACTGATACGGCAGCGATGACACAGCTGATTTCACAGCAGGGGCCCTTCCAGGTACTGGTCAATAATGCCGGTACCAACCGACCTGCACCCTGCATCGATCACACCGAGACCGATTACGACGATGTGATGGCACTGAATGTCAAATCAGTTTACTTTACTACTCGTGCTGTGGCACGGGGACTCGTGGCGGCAGACCTCGAGGGTTCGATCATCAATATTTCATCAACGATGGGACATGTGGGTGGGCCGGGCCGAACCGTTTATTGCGCCAGCAAGCACGCGGTGGAAGGTTTCACCAAGGCGCTGGCCTGGGAACTGGGCGAGTCCGGAATACGGGTCAACACGTTGTGCCCGACATTTATTGAGACGCCAATGACAGAACCCATGCTCGAAGACAAAACATTCAAGGATCGCGTGTTGTCTCAGATTGTGCTGGGCCGACTGGGTCAGGTCGAAGACGTGATGGGTGCAGTGGTTTATCTAGCGTCGGATGCGTCGCGCCTGGTCACCGGTTCTGCACTGATGGTTGACGGTGGCTGGACTGCTGCCTGAAGAATATGAATTCTATTGATTGGGGGGACTGACATGACTCAGGAACGGGTGGCATACATCAACGGTGACTATCTGCCGGAAAGTGAAGTCAAGGTCTCATTTCGGGACCGCGGCTTTGTATTAGGAGATGCCGTATTTGATACCGCACGGACATTTGAGGGAAAGATATTTCGACTTGATGATCATATCGATCGTCTATACCGATCATTAAAGGCAGTAGACATGGATCCCGGGGTCTTGCCCGAGGAAATGGCTCAGATCAGCCAGAGCGTGGTTGAAAAAAACCGGCCACTACTCGGGGAAGATGACGATTACTGGGTGTTCCAGCGGGTGACTCGCGGTGCAAAATCAATTGCTGGTGACTCACAAACAGACAGCGGGGCAACGGTAATTGTTGAATGTACGCCCTTGCCTTTAAAAGCCCGTGCGCCGATGTTTCGAGATGGAATAGATGTTCTGACACCAGTCATTCGACGGATACCGCCGGAGTGTTTGAGTCCCAATATCAAGAACGTCAACTATATGAATCTGGTCCTGGCAGAAGAAGAAGTTAAGGGGAAAGCTGAACATCCGTGGGCCGTCTTGTTGGACACGAGGGGGTTTCTGTGTGAGGGTATCGGCAGCAATATTTTCCTGATGCGTGATGGTACGCTGTTCACCCCACGACCTCAGTTTGTTCTGGAAGGGGTGAGTCGGCAGATCGTGATCGACCTGGCAGGTGACCTCGGCATTCCGGTATCCGAGGAAGATCTGACTACGTTTCAAGCGGAAACGGCTGATGAGGCCTTTATGACTTCGACCAGCCTGTGTCTGTGCCCGGCACGCAGTTACAACGGTAAGATGCTGGGTGATGGTCAAGTTCCCGGGCCAGTTACTACCCAGCTGACAGCGGCATTTTCTGAACTGGTGGGCTACGATTTTGTGGGCCAGTACCTGCGGACATTGAAAACCGCGTGATACTGTGAATAGTCATGATTTCGGTTAGTATTGATTTTGTTCGCTCGGCGCGGCCACGCGAGTGAATAGAATTAACGCCTATAAGGAGGCAAAAGACATGAAGAAATTTCTAGTAATGCTGACTCTGGGCCTGATGGGAATCGGTGCTCAAGCGATGGCGGCAGATTGTCCAATCAAGGTCGGTGGACTGGCGCCGTTGTCTGCGCCAGGTTCGGTAACGGGTGGTGAGGCAATGCGCGCGGCCATGTTGATTGCAGAACGCGATGTCAATGCGGCTGGCGGTGTACTGGGTTGTGACATAAAAGTTGTCATAGCAGATACCGAAGGGTTGCCCGAGAAGGCAAGAGCCTTGATGGAAAAGCTGATCACACAAGACGGCGTGGTTGCGGTCGGTGGTGGGTATCACAGTTCCGTCGGTGTTGCTGGCAAGGATGTGGCGAATGACCGCGGTATTCCAGTGGTTTTTGCTGAAACCTGGAATGACACCATCACCGGTGATAAGCAGAAGTACATTTTTCGAATCGCACCGCTCAGTTCCTGGGCATCGGGTGTGATCTGGAAGTTCGCAGCCCAGGCGCCTGGCGTTAAGAAGGTCGCAATCGTTACGGAAAATACCGACTACGGAATTCCGGCCGCGGCGGAATGTGAAAAAGGGCTGAAATCAAAAGGTATCGACAGTGTGACTTTCGGTGTAGACATTGGTACCCAGGATTTTGCTGGAATTGTCGAACGGGTCAAGGCTGGAAACCCCGACTATGTGATCGTTCTGCTCACGGGTGAAGCGGGTTATAACTATACGCAACAGGCAGCTGATGCTGGTATAGGCCCCATGGATATGATGTTTCACGCCAACCAAGCCGGACTTGAGAGCAAGGCCTGGTGGGAGAACGTGCCTGATGGGAATATGGCATTTATGGCTCGGATCGGTGTGCCAGAGACCATGTATAACGAGCGAGCACTCAAGATGGCCAATGACTACAAGGCACAGACTGGTAAATCCGGTGTGGAAAGTTATGCCCTGGAAGCTTATGACTCCATCGGTGTGATCGCCCAGGCGATTAATGAAGCGGGTTCTACCAACGGTGATGCAATTGTGACTGCGTTGGAAAATATCAGCCACGATGGCACGCTGGGTCGTATTTACTTCCCCTACGGGTCGAAGAAAGATCCTAGCGCAGACGGCAAAGGTGATGAGTGGTGGCACCAGTGGCCAGATCCCGCGATTACTATGGTCCAGTACCAAAAAGAGGGTGAACCATCGAACACTATGACGATCGTATTCCCGGAAGTGTATAAGACAGGTGATCCGATCTACATCGGTAATTAATTCGAATATTTGGTCAGAATAAGCAGCGGGGTAGGCGCGAGCCTTGCCCCGCTGTCTTTTTTGCAATGCTTAGCATGAATCATTTCCTTACAGCAGGGTCACCCCTGATCAGTTGATGCAGTACTCGAGTATTTTCTGGTTTACTATTCTCTGGTTGATATTCTGGGGTGTCGTTGGCGGGGTGATTACTCGCCGTGTATACCTACGTAAGGATCTAGATACTTCCAATGCCACGCTGGGTGGTTCACTGATCGGCGCCGCGTTTGGCCCTATAGGATTGGTGCCATTGTGGAGGAAGTCTCCAGATATAAGCCGGGCTGCGATCGTCCTGTCGTCATTAGTAGTGGTGGGCATTATCGTCGTGGCGTTTGCCCTGGCAGATCCCGAAAACATTTGTGTCTCCAACGGCTCTTTCGTGGCATCTCAGATCACCAATGGGTTGATTATCGGCATCATCTACGGTCTGATGGCCTTGGGGCTGACGTTAATCTTTTCAATACTTGGAATTGTCAGCTTTGCCCACGGCACTTTCTACATGATTGGTGGCATGCTGGTCTACCACATCGTTGTGGTGTGGTTCCCGGGTACTCATCCATTAATTGGTGTGGTCGGCGCGTGCGCATTGACATTTATTCTTGGGGCGACTTTTGAACGGCTGTTTCTTACACCGATGTACGACGGCCGAGTAGATCGGCCCATAGAATATGGAATTCTTATCACCTTCGGTTTTTCGTTTACGCTGGTCTATCTAGTTCAAGCGCTGGCGGGAGCGAACCCCGTAAAGGTTAGAAGATTTTTTGATTTCCCCAGGATTCGGTTACCCGAGGCATCTGATCCTTGGCTCATCAAGACCAGCCGGGGCAATATGGAGTTGTTCGATACGGTCTCGATATCAAATCCACGATTTGTTGCAGCTGTGTTGTCGATTATGGTGCTCATATCGCTGCTGTATTTTCTCCACAAGACATGGACAGGTAAGGGACTGCGAGCGGTCAGCCAGGATCGTGATGCTGCGGCAATCGCAGGCATCAATCCAAACCGGATGAACATGCTGGCGTTTGCACTAGGCGGAACGATCGCGGCGCTTTCTGGTGCCGTGCTGGTCCAGGCTTTTTCGTGGCTCCCGATCGTTGGTCAAATTCCGGAGATGCGATCTTTTGTTATCGTTGTGTTGGGTGGGCTGGGTTCGCTGCCTGGGGCCTTTGTCGGCGGAATAACCGTTGGTCTGGTCGAGGCTGCGGGAACAGGGTGCGTACCCAATCCGCAGAAGGCTTCCAGTTATATCCCTGCCTACGGGATGATTATTTTGGTCTTAATGTTGTTGCTTAGACCCATGGGCCTATTCGGCAGGAAATTCGCCAGCGGGGCGCACGGTAAGTTTTGAAAAAACAGTACGTACCTCATGCCCTTGGATTGGCCATCATTGGGTTTTTCGTTTTGTTCCCGTTTGTTTATACGGCGGGCAACTACGACTACATCATGCACATCTGCATCGTCGGATTCTTTTACGCGATTCTGGCATCGAGTTGGTCCATGCTTGCAGGGTCTGCCGGCCAGTTTTCATTCGGCCACATGGCCTTCATGGGGTTGGGTGCTTATACAACGGCGCTGTTCTGTCACTATCTTTTTATCTCACCTGAGCCCACTGGTATCTGTACTGAATTTGCCCTGGGTAGCAATTACCTCGTCATCAAAAATCCGATAGGGGTGACATCAACAACGCTTGCTCAGGATTGCCTGGCGCAGGCAATGGAAAAATGGGACGGCGCAGTAGCGGTAACTCGCATGCCGGTATGGCTGGGTATTATCCTGGGTACGCTCGTCGGCGGTATATTTGGCCTGCTCATCGGGTTGTTGGTACTGCGCCTGCGGGCCGCCTACCTGGCACTTTTCACTCTGGGTTTTTCCGAGATACTACGCGCGACCATCAGTGCCGAGATTCAGATCACCCGTGGCCAGGCGGGTATCGAACTGCCCAGTCTGTTTGAAAATGGGATCACCATCGCCGGGCATGTCTTCAGTAAAACCGACAAGATCCCGCCTTATTTTGTAATGTTCTTTCTGCTGCTGGGCTGCCTGGCTATTCTTTACTGGCTGTCGCGCTCGCGTTTTGGTCTGTTTGTACGCGCGCTGCGCGAAGACCAGGATGCAGCAGCCGCGCTAGGGGTCAACATTACGCGTTACAAGATTATGGTGTTTGTCATTACCTCGATGATGGCGGCGCTTGCTGGGGCCGTTCAGGCGCACTACGTCACAATCATCACACCGAACAACCTGATGATCCTGCAGATGAGTCTGGTCGTTGCGATGGCGGTTATTGCCGGTGTTGAGAACTTTATCGCTGCTGCAATAGGTGCGATCCTGATCGAGTTTACTCTGGAAATGCTGCGCATCAGTTTTACTATTGGTGATGTGGTCATTGACATGACCCTGTGGCGCTTGGTGTTCTTTGGTCTTGTGCTGATGCTGACGCTACGCTTTGCCCGCAATGGCTTATTGCCGCCGCTCATCAACTATTTCACGCGTGCGCATGTCGCTGCCGAGACGGTTGCGAAGCTTACCGGCAGTGAGCTTGATAATGGAGCGCCGGCTACATCGGGAGAGCATTCATGATCGAGCTTTCAGTATCTCGGCTGAACAAGCGTTTCGGCGGCAACCATGTGTTGAAGGATGTGTCCTTCGAGGTTAAGGGCGCTGAGATGATCGGATTGATAGGCCCCAACGGCGCTGGCAAGACCACGCTGACAAATGTCCTGGACGGGGCAATAAAGCCCAACAGCGGCACGGTATACCTGAATGGCAAACGCATCGACCAGTTGCCCCCGTTTGAAGTTGCCAAATCGGGTTTGGGCCGTACTTTTCAGGTCACGCGTTCCTTCATGCGCATGACTGTGCTGGAAAATCTGTATGTGCCCGCGCTGGCACTGGGCAAAAGTCATATTGGAAATGAGCTCAAGGAACAGGCACTGGAAGTGCTTGAGTCCCTCACTCTAGAGCACTTGCGCAATGAATATGCACGGGCACTGTCCGGTGGCCAGCAGAAACTGCTGGAGCTGGGTCGGCTACTGATGCTGGATCCCGATATTATTATTCTTGACGAGCCCTTTGCCGGCGTGCACCCCAAGATGATGGAAGTTATTTACGAGTACATCCGCCGGGTCAACGGGCAGGGTAAGGCGATGATCATCATCAGCCACCAGATGGATTCGATATTCGCCCTGTGCAAGCGCCTGCTGGTGCTGAATTATGGCGACCTGATTGCAGATGATACCCCCGATGCAGTAAAAAATGATTCGGTGGTTATCGAGGCTTATCTGGGTACGACTGAGGATCGTTCTGGAACCGGCCAGCACGATGCTGCAGGTGAAGCGCAATGAGTGATGCCACCGAAGACATCGTTCTTGAGTTGCGCAGTCTGTACGTCGGTTACTACAAGGATCTGAATATTCTGCAGGATCTTAACGTCAAGGCGCGCAAGAATCAGATAACAGCTATCCTCGGGGCTAACGGAGTTGGTAAGTCAACGGCGCTGAAGGCTGTGTTCGGGTTTTTGCGTCCGAACGAGGGTCAGGTGCTTTTGGAAGGCGAGGACATCATTGATGTGCCCACACACCAGCGAATCCTCAAAGGCCTGGCCTACATCCCGCAGCAACCGGGCATCTTCAAAGACATGTCGGTCGAAGAGAACCTGGAGCTGGGCGGGTGGACCTTCAAACGTGATAAAAAGCAGATCGCCGAAAAAATGGAAGCGAACTACGAGCGTTTTCCGGTACTGAAGGACAAGCGAAAACAGATCACAGGAGAGCTGTCCGGCGGACAGCAGCGCATGGTTGAGATCAGTCGTACCCTGATGGCAGAACCTAAAATGCTGCTGGTTGACGAACCCACTGCCGGGTTATCAAAAATGCTCTCAGAAGAGGTTTATGAAATGCTTACCGTCCTCACCGAACAGGAAGGTCTAACCATTCTACTGGTGGATCAGGAAATCCGTCACGCGTTGCATATATCCGACTATGTTTATGTGCTTGAACTGGGTCGTAACAAGTTCGAGGGCCCCGCGTCCGACTTCGATGATCTAGAAAAAGCTTTTTGGGTCGCCTGATACAGTTTGTAGCAAAGATCAATCTACCAGCGCCTGGCAGACATCGACGCGTCTATCGACAACCCGGATCCCACAACTGCTGAAGTAGATGACTAGTTGCGGGTCTCCAGATCGACGTCGGATTCAAAATCCCGACTGACGGTTTCGCTGCCGTCAGCCCAGTTGGCGTATTCACTCTGGAAGGTCGCGCGAATTTCATCCACTGGCGGTTCGACATAGTGACCTCGATCATTCAGATACTCCATGTGCTGATTGCCTTGGAGATCGAAAGGGTGATAGATCGAATCCTCCACCCCGTTGAAGTCGAGCGGTTTGAGTTTGAATTTTTCACACAGCTCAATGTTGAATGCCGGCGTTGTTTTGACCCATTTGCCGGCAACGTAGATCGAGGTATAACCATGCCAGTAGAAAACATCGTTTTGCATATGCTGTCTCAGCTTTTCGGTGGACAGATGATTTCTGACGTCGGCATAACCGAGGCTCGCGGGGAAACCGACAGACCGGTAGGCAGCGGCCAGCAGGACAGCCTTGGACACACACCAGCCGTGCCCGGTTTCCAGGGTACGTGTGGCACAAAGGCCCTGGGTTGAAAGGTTCATCCGGTAGGGGTCGTATCGGATTTGGTCGCGTACAGCATAGAACAAACGCCGGATCTGCTCGATCGGATCAGTTTCCGATCCAATTGCCCGGCGTGAGAACGCGATCACGGCATCATCCTCACTCTGCACCGTGGGGCCGGGCTGGAGGTATCGTGAAATGTCTGCTGACATGGTTTTCATAAACGGGGTTGAGCCGGAGGAGGCAAGTATAGGGTGAACGGGTTCTCGATAGCGGCTCACCGAGTGTGGTTTCGCGGTTTGAACAAGTAAAAAGAGCTCAGTCCTACCACCGCACTTAGCAGGTTGGCGAGTACAAAGGCCATAAAAACGCCGGGCAGTCCGAAGTAGCGGGACAATAGCCAGGTCAACGGGATCAGCAGGGCAATCAGGCGTACCAGTGTCAGGCTTGCACCTAGAAAAGGTCTGCCCGTTGCCATGTGGATACTTGAAATCAAGAAGACAAGGGCAAACCCGGCCCAGGACCATGGTACGATCTTGAGAAAGGTTGTTGCTGTTTCCTGCACAAGGCCACCGCTGATGAAAATGCCGGCCAGTGGTGCTGCCGACAGGTATACCGGTATGGCCACAACCAGCGAGATAACAACACCAGTCGAGAGCGTGAATTTCCGGGCGGTCAGGAGACGCTCGCTATTTCCGGCGCCGTAGTTTTGAGCCATAACCGGAAAGCTGCCGACTGCAAGCGCGAAAACCCCCAGCAGTGCGCACACTTCGATCCGCATGGCGGTCGTCAGACCGGCAACCGCCGCATCACCGAACCCTGCCACCACTGCCGTGACCAGCCCCGTGGCCAGTGGTGTGATCGCATTGGTGGTCGCACTGGGTAGCCCAATCTGGCCGATATGCCGGAGCGATTCAGCCAGGCCTTGCCAGGTGGGTCTGGACCAGGATATCAGGCGTTCGCGGTAGTGCAGAATCCCAAGAGCAATGAACACCGAGACGACTCGGGCAAGTAATGTGGCCCATGCAGCGCCCTTAAGCCCCAGTGCCGGTACGGGTCCAGCACCGAAGATCAGCAACGGGTCAAGGCCAGCATTGAGTACCGCTACGATCACCATGATAATGGCCGGCCAGCGGGTGTCGCCGGCACCGCGGAGCATGCCGTTTGCGACCATCGGTATGACCAGCACCAGCGCACTAGGATAAAAAACGCTCATGAAGCTCTTGACCTGCGCTAGCGTGGAGCCTGTCGCACCGATGGCACTGAAAATCAGGTCCATGGTCAGCAGGCCGATGGTCGCGACAGCTGCCATCAGTAGAATAGAAACGATCAGGCTGTCGCGGGCGAAATTCCGGGCACCGTCGGTGTTACCCGCGCCGATCCGTTGGGCCATCACGGCAGCACCGGCCGTCGACAGACCCAGGCTGATACTGAAAATAACGTGCACCGCTGGAAAACAAAATCCCAGTGCCGCCAGTTCCAGCGTGCCCAGGCGTGCAACCCAGAATGCATCAGCAAGATCGACCGCGAAAATGGCAAGCAGGCCGATGATCATTGGCCCGGTCAAACGAAGAACGTGGCGGCTGAGACTACCTTGTGTTAGATCGCGAGATGAGGGTGGATTGCGTAGTGTTGCTGTTGCCAATAGCTCGCCGTGCTTTTCCGATGCTGTTTACCGACGGGCTGTCGATAATTCGTTTGGTACTGTAGTTAGAACGATGTTTCCGGAAAGTCTATGATGCTGCCGGAACCAGCCATGATGGATGAAAACAGTGCACCGGTCTGCGGCAGGATCTTGTCCATGAAATACTTTGCGGTGGCTACTTTGGCCGCGTAGAAATCTGCTTCATCATCAGTCTGGTGATCGAGGCCGATTTTTGCCATGCGGGCCCAGAGGTAGGCAAAAGCAACCAGACCAAACAGTTTGAGGTAGTCGGTCGAGGCTGCACCGGCTTCGTCCGGGTTTTTCAGACCGCTCTGTGCGATCTGTCCAGTTGCGATCTGCAATCGACCGAAGGCCTTGGCAAGCGGCAGTACAAACGGGTGCAGTTCTGGCTGGGTGGTGTTGTCATCTATCCAGGCCTGTACGGGGTGAAAAAACCGGCGCAGGTAGCGGCCCATATGGGCGGGCAATTTCCGTCCGACAAGATCCAGTGCCTGGATACCGTTGGCCCCTTCATAGATTTGGGCAATGCGGGCATCTCGGGCGTACTGTTCGACGCCAGTATCGCGAATATAACCGTGACCACCGTAGACCTGGATGCATAGGTTGGCGATCTCGAAGCCACCGTCGGAGAAGTAGACTTTGACGATGGGTGTCAGTAGTTGAACCAGGTCATCAGAAGCCTGGCGGGCGTCAGCATCGGTTGCCCGGTCGCGCAAGTCGATGTGTCGGGCGATCCACGCCGCCATGGCTCGTGCGCCTTCTGTAAACGCACGCATAGTCAGCAGCATCCGCCGCACATCCGGGTGTACGATAATCGGATCTGCGGGTTTGTCTTCATGCTGGGTACCGCTGATCGACCGGCCCTGCAACCGCTCACGGGCATATTCGACGGCTGACTGACGCGCAATTTCAGCAAGCCCCAGGCCTTGCATGCCAACGCCGAGTCGAGCATCGTTCATCATCGTAAACATTGCTCGCATGCCCTTATGGGGTTCGCCAACGAGCCAGCCTTTGGCATCATCAAAGTTCATCACACAAGTTGCGGAAGCCTTGATACCCATCTTATTTTCGATTGATGCGCAAGTGACTGTATTGCGTTGACCAGGCTCTCCATTTTCATCGGGAAGAAACTTCGGTACCAAAAATAGACTGATACCTTTAATCCCCGCCGGTGCATCGGGAAGTCTGGCCAACACCAGGTGAATGATATTGGATGAGAGATCGTGTTCACCGGCACTAATGAAGATCTTCGTGCCTCTCAGGGCATAGTTGCCATCGTCGTCATGTTCTGCCCGTGTACGAATCAGGCCAAGATCCGTGCCGCACTGCGGTTCGGTCAGGCACATGGTACCGGTCCACTCGCCGCTTGCCAGACGGGGCAGATAAAGCGCTTTCAATTTGTTACAGCCAAAGGTATTCAGGGCACGGTAGGCGCCTCGGGTGAGTCCGGCGTACATACCGAATGCCATATTGGAAGAACACATCATTTCTTCAACCAGTACATTGAGTGTACCGGGCATACCCTGACCGCCGTGGTCGGGAGAACAAGCCAATCCGTTCCAGCCACCCTCGATGTATTTCGCATAGGCTTCCTTGAAACCAGCAGGGGTCGTAACTTCACCGTTATCCCATTGACAACCTTCCTCATCACCGGTTCTATTCAGTGGGAACAGTTCGTTTTGGCACAGTTTGGCCGCTTCTTCTAGAACAGCATCAACCAGATCAGGTGTTGCATCTTCACAACCCGGCAACGCAGTGATTTCGCTGGAGTCAAAGAGTTCGTTGTAAATAAAGCGCATGTCGCGCAAGGGTGCGGTATAGCTGGCCATGTTTTGGTTTCCCGAGAAGCTTTGCTTTGGCGTTGATTCAGTTGCGAAGTGGTTTGCCTGTTTCCAGCATGTGCTCAATGCGGTCCAGGGTAGACGATGTTTTGAGCAGTTCGACAATGGTGCGCCGTTCAAGCGACAGCAGATGATCTTCGGTGATCGTTTCGGTCATATCGGTTTTGCCGCCGGAGAGCACCCAGGCCAGTGCCTTGCCGACGACGACATCGTGATCGGTCGCTTTGCCGGCTCGATGGAAGTCATTGAGCACCAGGGTCATCGCTGTTGCGGCGGTGGGCCCGGGCAGCGCGTATTCGGCGGGTTGCGGCGGTATATAGTTGTCGGCGAGCTGCAGAGCCTTTGCTTTGGCTTCAGCCAGCAACCGGTCCCGGTTCATGGTGATGCCGTCCCCGTCGCGCAAATATAGAAGATCTCGAGCCTCGTCGGCAGATCGTGCGACAGCGGCCGTACCGACGGTTTCAAATACGCGGGTCACAGCTGGCATCGGTCCCTGAGGACCTTTGGGGTTGTGATGCCAGCGAGCCAGCATTTCCTTGCAGCCGCCCCAGGCCGGGACCAGACCGACGCCAACCTCGACCAGGCCCATGTAGGTCTCCGCGTGCGCTTGTACAGCATCACAATGGAGCAGAATTTCCAGACCGCCAGCGAGTGCCATACCGGATGGTGCTCCGACCACGGGGAAGGGAGCGTACTTGAGTGCTTGGTAGGCATCCTGGCCGGCCTTAATCGATTTCGTGATCTCGGGCCAGCCCGCAATATTGGCTGCAAACAGGGCGAGGCCGATATTGGCACCGACCGAAAAGTTGGCTGCCTCGCTGTGGATAATCAGCGCCTTGTAATTCTCCCCGGGGACTACCTTCAATGCTTTTTCGACCATGGCCATGATGCCCGGGTCGATGCTGTTCATTTTGGTATGAAACTCGAGGCAGACAACCCCATCCCCGATATCCCACAGACTAGCAGAACCGTTGCCGGCGATACGCGAGGTTGCGCGTTTGATATCCTGCAGCAGGAGCACGCCATCTGGTCTGGCGATGTTGTGATAGGTGTCATCGGTTCCAAAATACTGCAGCACACCCTGTTCTGTCCGATAGAACGTACCGTCTCCGACCTGGTCCAGCAGTTGTGGTACGGCCATACTGGATTCGCGCAGCTGTGCGGCGAACCAGGCCGGGCCGAGCTGGTCGATCATTTCGAATGGCCCCCATTTCCAGGCATAGCCATTTCGCATGGCCTCATCGACCGCATACACATCATCAGCTATCTCGGGTACCAGTGAAGCGGCGTAGCTCAATGTGTGGGCGAGTACACGCCAGGCGTACCGGCCACCTTTGTCCGGATGTTCTACCAGAGCGCGTAGGCCCTTGCGACCGGTGCCTATACTGTCAAGGTCTGCTTTGCGTGCTGTCCGATATTCACCTGTGTCGAGGTCCAGAGACTCTTTGATTCTTTTTCCGTTGGCACGGTTAAGGCGGTAAAAACCCCCTTTACCTTTGCGGCCGGTATAACCCTCACGGATCATACGCGCTATCAGTTCGGACTCCTGGTGCAGATCTCTGAACATATCCTGTTCGGGCAGAGAAGACAGCATCGAGGCCGATACATGCGGCTGCAGATCAATCCCCACCAGATCCATCAGGCCGAACACACCTGTTTTAGGTATCCCCATGGGCCGGCCGACAATGGCGTCTGCTTCTTCAACTGATAACTGATCCTCAATCGCGAATCGGATCGCACTTGTGGTCCAGAGGATACCGATGCGATTGGCGATGAATCCAGGTGTGTCCTTACACTGAACAACACTCTTGCCCAGTGCCCGGTCGCCAAAGACCTGAAGCGATGTGATCGCATCCGCCCGGGTGTGCGCGCCGGCCACCACTTCCAGTAGCCGCAGATACCGCGGTGGGTTAAAAAAATGGGTGATCGCAAAATCACGGGCAAAACCTTCAGGTAATCCGTTCACCAGTCTCGCCAGTGGGATCGTGGACGTGTTCGATGTGACGATCGAGCCGTGCTTGCGAGCGGAGTCTACCCGTCTGTAGAGATCCTGCTTGATTTCTAGATCCTCTATAACTGCTTCGATCACCAGGTCGCATTCCGCCAGCAAGCTCAGATCATCATCGAGATTGCCTGTCTGAATACGGCGGCTATTTCGCTTGTGCATCAGCGGGGCCGGGTCGGCCTTAAGCATATTGTTCACAGCTGTTTCGGCCAACACACTGCGGTTGGACGCACCATCGGGGACCACGTCGAGCAGAATAACCGCTATGCCGGCGTTAGCGACATGGGCTGCGATACCGGCGCCCATGACGCCGGCTCCGATCACAGCGACCTTGTCTATATTCGTCATACGCCGACAGTTTCCATCACAGTCGCGATCCCCTGGCCACCACCGATGCACTGAGTTGACAGTGCGTAGCGGCCATCTTCGCGCTTGAGAATCTGCGCGGCTTTGCCCGTGATCCGCGCACCGGTTGCACCAAGTGGGTGACCGATGGCAATAGCACCGCCGTCGATGTTGACTTTGTCGATATTGAGGCCCAGATCACGGACAGACGCGATCGACTGAGTGGCGAAGGCTTCGTTGATCTCCACGACATCGATGGCGTCTGCGCTCAATTCGGCGCGGGCCAGCGCTTTGCGTGAGGCAAATATTGGACCGAGCCCCATCGTTTCAGGTTTACAACCCGAGACTGCGATGCTTTTGATTCGGGCGATGGGCTCCAGTCCGTTTTTCTGGGCGTAGGCCTCTGAGCACACCAGCGTTGCCGCTGCACCATCAGTCAGTGGTGAGGAAGTCCCAGCCGTCACGCTGCCATTCTCGTCGAAAGCCAGCTTCAGGCCCGCCAGATCTTCGGCTGAGGTGCCCGGTCGCAGGCAGCCATCAGTATCGACGGTTAGCCCATTCATCTGGATCGGTACGATCTCCTGTTCCAGTTTGCCCAGTGATTGGGCGTCTGCAGCTTTCTGCTGACTCAGAACAGCAAACTGCTCCTGTTCCTCGCGACCGATGTTGTATTCTTTGCCGACGTTTTCGGCTGTTTCACCCATCGAAATATAAGCCGCCGGGTTGGATTCCAGCAGTGCCGGATTGGGCATCGGATTGAATCCACCCATGGTGACGCGACTCATGGACTCGACGCCCGCACAGACGAAGACCTCACCAGCGTTCATCTGAATCGCACCGGCTGCATTGTGAATGGACTGCATGGAAGAACCACAGAACCGGTTGATTGTGGTACCGGCGACGCTGATAGGCAGGCCTGCCATCAGCACTACCAGGCGGGCCATGTTGAATCCCTGTTCGCCTTCGGGAAATGCGCACCCGAGAATCAGATCTTCGATGTCGTCGACATTGACACCGGTTCGGTCTATTAAGCCGCGAACAACCTGTGCCGCCAGATCGTCCGGTCGGACCTTAGCCAGCAGGCCCTTGTGGGCAAAGTGGAACGGTGAGCGGGCATAGCCGGCAATGACAACGTTTTTCATTGGATCGTCTCCTGTTGATAGTCGCTGGATAACGCAGTGCAGGTCATAGTTGATGAATCGGTTTTCCTGTGCTGTACCTCATGGGATCAGTTTGTACCGGTTCGGGTTTGACGGTGAGTCCGGTCCAGAGCATCGAGCGCCTGTAGCCGGATGTCGTTGAGCTCGGTGACCAGCGCAGCAAGATCAGATTTCTGACGCGCGAGCGCTTTTAGTCGCTGGTTGACTTTTTCTAGCAACATCGAGAGTTGTTCGCTTTGGCTGGGATCGGCATCATACAGATGCAAGTACTCCCTGATCTCTGCCAGACTGAAACCCAGTCGTTTGCCACGTAAGATTATCTGTAGGCGGCCACGATCGCGATAGTTATAAACCCTTGTCGTGCCGGCTCGGCGAGGGGACACCAGTCCCTTGGATTCGTAAAAACGGATGGCCCGTGGTGTGATGCCAAGTAGATTTGCCAATTCCGTAACACTATAGATGCTATCGGTATCACGTTCGGTGAGCACGTTTTCCATCACCTGCTGGCCTACGCTTGCTGGGCCTGTTCTTCAGCTACAAGTTCCTTCTTGGATAGTTTCCCGATGATCGTTTTAGGTAGTTCGTCTCTGAACTCGATATGTGAGGGCATCTCGATCTTGGAGAGCTTGTCCTCCAGAAACTGTTTCAGGTCTGTTTCGTTGAGTGACTCGTTGGGCTTGAGCTTAACGAAGGCTTTGGGACTCTCGCCGCGGTATTCGTCCTTGATGCCAATAACAGTGACCTCCGAAACCGCAGAGTGCAGGTAGATTGCTTCCTCAACCATGCGCGGGTATACGTTATAGCCACTGCAAAGTATCAGGTCCTTGAGTCGGTCGACCAGAAAGAAGTGACCTTGGTCATCCATGTAGCCGACGTCGCCGGTTCGTAGCCAGCCATCGCGAAGGGTGTCCGTGGTCTCTTGTGCTTGATTGAGATAGCCCTTCATGATCTGGGGGCCTTTAATCCAGACTTCACCGCGTTCTCCGACGGGCATGAGATCATGTGGGGCTTCGAGGTCGTGTATGGTGATATCGGTTCCTGGCACCGGCAGGCCGATCGAGTTCTCCTTATTGGTGCCTGTCATTGCGTTACAGGTGGCAACGGGCGAAGATTCGCTCAAACCATAACCTTCTACGAGTCTACAGCCAGTGATCTGTTCAAACTGGCGCTTGACTTCCAGCGGTAGAGGTGCACCACCGGACATGCAGTAGCGGATCGATGACAGGTCATACTTGGCCAGGTCCGGGGCCTGGTTGATGGCCGTGTATATGGTCGGTACAGCTGGGAACAGTGTCGCCTTTTTAGCGCTCAGGGTCTTCAGGGTCTGATCCAGTTCGTAGCGCGGTAACAGAATCATCTCGGTGCCCGATGCTACTGCGAAGTTCATGACGGCGGTCATTGCAAACACGTGAAAAAGCGGCAGCACACCGACTATTTTTTCTTCTCCGGGCCTAAGCCCCGGGAACCATGAGAGCATCTGTGAGATGTTGGCAGACAGATTGGCCTGTGTCAGCATCGCTCCCTTGGAGCGCCCGGTGGTGCCGCCGGTGTATTGCAGTACAGCGATGTCCTGTTCGATATCGATTTCGACCTCTTCGGGTTGTCCGTCGTTGTTGATCAGATCTTCAAACCGCATGGTCGTTTCATCGTCAGTGACTGCCGCGATTTCTTTGCGTTTGACCATACCGAACAAAAGCCCCTTCAGTGGCGGCAGGATGGGAGACATCCGGCAGACGACGATCTGTTGCAGGCTTTCGGTCTGGTTGAGCATTGCAGCGACTTTGGGATAAAGCACCTTAAGGTCCATCGTGACCATAATCTCTGTTTCACTGTCGGAGATCTGGAATGCGAGCTCACGTTCAACATACAGCGGGTTGTAGTTGACTACGGTGGCACCAGCACGCAGTGCGCCAAAATAGCAAATGACCGAGTACGGGGTATTGGGCAGGCACAGGCCGACCCGGCTCCCTTTTGTGACGCCCATGTCCTGAAAGCCCTTGGCAGCCTGTCTAATATGTGCTGCCAGCTGCGCGTAGGTGGTTTTCCGACCGAGAAAGTCAATTGCTGGCCGGTCAGCGAACCGGATTTCTGCATCATCGATGTACTCATTGAGAGCCCGACGGGTCAGCGGTGTGGACCAGTCAATCCCTTCGGGGTAATGGTGCAGCCACGGTTGTGGGTGGACATCACTTGTTGTCATGGGTTCTTCCTTGGAATGTATTGTCTTTTACGTATACGGAATTGAGTTTACGTTTACGTCATACTCTGAGCAAGCGATCAGAAGGGTACCCCAGCCGGCGGCCATGTTCTGGTTGGGTGGTCTTACCGGCTAATGGCTGGGTCTGACGGTGTTCGGCAGGACACGTCGTATATTGTCCGATAGCAGTCTAAGACCGGCTTGCCGTGGAAAGCTGGTCCGGTAGACCAGCCGTACCTGACGAAAGGCCTGGGGGATCTGCAGTTCACGCAGTATGACTCCACTGACTGCCAGGCGACCGGCGTGTACTGACAGCGCCGGGACCAGGGTTACGCCGATTCCCATGCCAACGAGCTGTACCAGGGTTTCAAGGCTCGATGCTTTAAGTCCTGCCATGGGCCCGGTTTCCGGACGTTCGCTGAGTCGGCAGGCTGCCATGACCTGTTCTGACAGGCAGTGTTCTTGTGACAGCAACAGCACGTCAAGCTCTGCAAGATCCTCCAGTCGGATGTCGTCTTGGGTGTAGAGAGCGTGATCGCGTGGGTGTGCCAGCCAGAATGGCTCCTCGAACAGGTTGATCGCCTCGAGGTCGTGGCGGTCCGGGGGTGTTGCGAGCAAGGCGGCATCCAGCCGGTGTTCGCGCAACGCCTGAAGCAGCAGATCAGTCGTGGATTCTGTGATTTCTAGGAGAAGTTCCGGGTGCCGGTCGCGCAGCTCGATCATGAGCAGAGGCAGCAGATAGGGGCTTAAAGTATGAATTGCGCCAATGCGAAGTGGACCGGTCAAAGGACCTTTATGCCCTGTGGCCAGCGCATTAATAGCGTCGACTTGCTCAAGAATTTGACGCGCGTGGCCGGTGATCTGCAGCCCGATGGGTGTGACCCGAACCGAGCGGTTGGTGCGTTCAAACAGTGCCACACCCAGTTCCTGCTCGAGCTTTTGGATTTGTCCAGACAGTGTCGGCTGACTGACAAAACAGCGTTCTGCCGCCTGGCCGAAATGGAGGGTGTCGCCAAGCGCAATCAGGTAGCGTAGATCCCGTAAATTCATGCCTTAGTAATAGGAATTACCAATTAGTTTGATATGAATAAACGATTATACATATCAGAACATTTGACCTACAGTAGTTCCTGTAGAGGGCCGCGCGGGCGGAATTCTCTACTTGAAATCCTATGAAATCGAAATGGAGGACACCATGTCACTCAAAGACACGCAGACGGAACAGAATCTGAAGGATGCCTTTGCCGGTGAATCGCAGGCAAATCGGCGCTATCTGTATTTCGCCGCGAAAGCGGATGTGGAAGGGTACAACGATGTTTCGGCCGTTTTTCGTTCAACCGCCGAAGGCGAGACCGGTCACGCACACGGACACTTGGAATATCTTGAACAGACCGGCGACCCGGCGACGGGGCTGCCTATAGGCAGCACTTCGGACAATCTCAGGGCAGCCGTGGCCGGTGAGACGCATGAGTACACCGATATGTATCCCGGTATGTCCAAGACGGCCCGCGATGAGGGCTTTGATGAAATTGCGGACTGGTTTGAAACCCTGGCCAAAGCTGAACGCTCTCACGCCAACCGGTTTCAGAAGGCGCTGGACTCACTGGGCGACTGAGCAGTCAGCGGGAGACGGTTTGGCATGCTGTCTCCCGTAGTACAGCCGCTCTGTTTCTAATGAACCGGTCAGCCCCTCGAGAAGGCAGTCTTGAGACACCGACCAGACATCCCATAGACTGGCGGAACCCGGCTTTTTACAGCCAGGACGATCTTTTTACGGAACTCGAACGGGTTTTCAATCACTGCCACGGCTGCCGTCGCTGTGTTTCTTTATGTGATAGCTTCCCAACGTTATTTGACCTGGTCGATGAATCCTCAACCCTGGAGATTGATGGTGTAGATCAGGCTGACTATTGGAAAGTGGTTGACCAGTGCTATCTGTGCGACCTGTGTTATATGACCAAATGCCCCTATGTGCCGCCGCACGAGTGGGGTATCGATTTTCCACATCTTATGCTGCGGGCAAAGGCCACCCGTTTTCGGAAAAAAGGTACCAGGCTGCGGGATCGCGTTCTCACCAGTACGGATAGCGTCGGGAAAGCAGCCGGTTTGCCGGGTATTTCGGTCATTGTGAACACGGCCAACCGATCCCGAGCGATTCGAAAAATGATGCAAACCATGGGCGGAATACACGCGGATGCCCGCGTTCCACCCTACGAATCGGATTCGTTGAGAAAACGGTTGGGGAAGAGAAGCCTGACCGACGAATCTCAGGTGGCGGCAGCCGGGCCGACCAGCGGTAAGGTCGCGCTATTCGCCACCTGCTACGGCAACTATAACGAACCGGACCTGGGCGATGACCTGGTCGCAGTTCTCGAGCACAATTCGGTCACTGTGACAATTGCTGAGAAGGAGTGGTGTTGTGGAATGCCCAAGCTTGAACTGGGTGACCTAGCATCTGTGCAGCGCGCCAAAGACAGGAACATCCCAACGCTGGCGCGGTTGGTAGACGATGGCTGGGACCTTGTTGCGGTGGTGCCGACCTGTGTGCTGATGTTCAAGCAGGAGTTGCCACTGATGTTCCCGGATGATCCGGACGTCAGCCGGGTTGCGAAGGCCTTTTACGATCCTTTCGAGTACCTGATGCTCCGTCATGCAGCTGGACAGCTGAATACAGCATTTTCTGAAAGCCTGGGCAATGTGCTGTATCAGGCCTCCTGTCACCAGCGAGTCCAGAACATCGGCCCCAAAACCCGTGATGTATTGAGTCTGATACCTGACACTGTAGTGACAGTTGTGGAGCGCTGTTCCGGACATGATGGAACCTATGGCGTTAAGACAGAGACCTTCGATAAAGCTATGAAAATTGGCAGACCTGTGATGAATCGAATTCAGCAACTGCAACCGGACTACTACGGCAGTGATTGCCCGGTTGCAGGTCAGCACCTCGCGAACGGTGTCGATGACGGGAGTCAGGCTGTCCACCCCATAGCGCTGTTACGCAGGGCTTACGGTATATAGCCAGGTCCGGATCGTGGACAAACTGACACGTGCGAGTCTGATGACTCTGGAACAATACGCGAATGGCCGTGAGGATTTTCGCACGCGGGTAATGGCGCACAAGAATAAGCGACGAGTGGCCATCGGTCCCAACGTAACTCTTTATTTTGAAGACGCTCTGACTATGCAGTACCAGATCCAGGAGATGCTGCGGCTGGAACGTATCTTTGAGGCAGAGAAAATCCAGGAAGAACTCGATGCCTATAACCCTTTGATTCCTGACGGTAGTAACCTTAAGGCAACTATGATGATCGAATTTCCCGACATCGAGGAACGTCGTGCAGAATTGCAGCGGTTGATCGGGATCGAAACAGCCCTGTGGCTTGCGGTCGGGGATCTGAGTCGTGTTACACCAATCGCGAACGAGGATCTCGATCGGGAGACCGCTGACAAAACCTCAGCGGTACATTTTGTGCGGTTCGAACTCACTGAGCAGATGATCAGCGCCCTTCGAGCCAGTGAAAAACTACTCATCGGGATTGATCATCCGGCGTACGGGTACGCTATGCAGGTTTCGACTAGCACGCAAGCGGCACTTGTTCGCGATCTGCGAGGTTGAGTTTTGATGGGCTGTCCACCGGGATTTGAATCCGAACCCCTACGATGCTGGAGAGGCAGTGTCAGGGCCTACATGTTATGTTTAGGCACATTGTTTCGGACTACAGTGAACCGCTTGAACTGATGTCTTTAATGCATGACACACAATATTGAACCTTTAGTTTGTATTGCTGCCAGCCTGATGGAAGTGGCCAATGGCCGCTATGCCGCACACGGTACTGGCCAGACGGTTGTGCGGTCAGTCTCACGATTTGCAAACTGTGAGCCTTTACTGTTACCCGGAGTCAAGGATTACTATGACTGCGCCCGCCTTGCCGACCGTCTCGATGGCCTGGTTTTGCCAGGTGGTCGTGCCAATGTCGAGCCACACCATTTTTCAGGAGATCCTTTTCCCGACGATGAGCCGATAGATCCAGGTCGGGACGACACGGTATTACTGTTGGTTAGAAGTTGCATCGACAAAGGCGTGCCGATTTTCGGTATGTGTCGGGGGATTCAGGAGATGAACGTTGCAATGGGGGGGTCTCTGCACTACCGGGTCCATCTGGTCGAGGGGAAAGACGACCACCGAATGCCGCGGAACGAGGACATTACGATTGAGGAAATATTCAAGCTGCGTCACCGGGTGACGTTGAGTGGCAGTCTGGCCCGAATCGCCGGTGAATCGGATATTCGAGTCAATTCATTGCATGGACAGGGGATCGATCGCCTGGCTGATATGTTCGCGGTAGAAGCCGTATCGGAAGATGGCTTGATTGAGGGGATACGTCTAAAAGACGATGCTACTTTCACCGTGGGTGTACAGTGGCATGCCGAATGGGAGCCGAGCAGTCATACACTGTCACGGCGATTGTTTGAAGCCTTTGGTGATGCGGCACGTGCCCGGGCGCGTGAACGTTAATCTCGTGGAAATCGACTACCGTCCTGAGCCGCAGCGTTGGAGTTGCAGGTGAGATCACAGCAGGAACAGTTGTACGCGGCGTACCATGATCCTGCGCTTTATGAGCGGGAAAACGATGTCCTGTTCGCCCGTAGCTGGGTTAATACCGGCAGTGCCAGTCGGATGGCCAGTCCAGGCGATGCGATTCCCGTGACTGTGGCCGGTCTGCCGCTGATTCTGCTACGAGATGAAAATGGATGTATTCGGGGTTTTCATAATGTCTGTCGTCATCGTGGTGCGCGAGTGCTGCGGGTGCCATGCCAGGGCGAAAAGCTATTGCACTGCGCGTATCACGGCTGGGCTTATGGAATGGACGGGGGGTTGCGCGGCACCCCACACTGGAAGACCGGCGACCGCAGCGCACCGGCTGATTTTGACCCACAACACTATGGACTGGAACCTGTACGCGTTGCGGTCTGGTTGGACCAGGTATTCGTAAACATTGACGGGAAAGCTCCTAAGTTCGAACAATTTGTAGCCCCGCTGACTTCGCGCTGGCAAAGCTATGATTTATCCCGTTTCAGTTTAGGCCAGCAACGCACTCTGACAGCCGATGCCAACTGGAAGTTTGTTATCGAGAATTACCTGGATACATATCATCTGCCCATGGTCCACCCGCAGCTCGGCGATGTTGTTGCCGCTCGGCGTTTTACAGACGTTAATATCGATGACACGGTATTCGGCATCTGCTACACCACCGGCGCAGCAGACAAGCCAAAATCATCGGGTCAGCACTTGCGTCAATTTGATCGGTTATCCGATGCCCAACAGGTCTCCCAGGATATCCTTGCGTTGTACCCGAATACCCTGATCGAACTACAGCCGCGCCACATGATGATGGTTGCGATAGAACCTGATGGCCCGGCTCGCTGTACCGAGCATCTAAATTTTTATTTTATTGATGAAGATGCAACCGATCCGAAACTGGCCGATGAGCGCCACCGCACAGCCGAGGCCTGGTGCGAGATCATGAATCAGGATATTGAAGTGCTTGAGGACCTACAGGCTGCCGCCCATTCACCAACAGCATCCCGTGCCTCAGACATGTCGCCGGTATGGGAGCAGGGTACGGCAGCATTCCGGTCAAGGGTCGCCAGAGCGCTGCTCGATCAAGAATGAACCGCGTTCTCCTCACAGGAGGAAGTGGGCGGCTGGGCCGTTATGTGCACACGGCGCTTGTGGCCCAGGGTTTTGATGTGCGCAATTTCGACAAGGTGGGCTGCGGGAGCGATGTTGATCAGGTCCAGGCGGATATCCTTGATCGCGAGAGTCTGCAATCTGCGATGGTCGACCGAGATATGGTGATTCATCTCGCAGCGCTTGACGCAGCAGTGTCAGCGACGGAGCAAGCGTTTTTTGAGATCAACGTTCAAGGGACATGGAATGTGCTGGAAGCGGCCGAAAAGGCCAATGTTCAGCGTGTGGTGCTGTGTTCCAGCGTTGCTGCACTGGGAATCGGTGACGATATCCTACCGGACTATCTGCCGATTGATGAAAATCATCCTTGCCGTCCACGGCAGGCTTACGGTTTGAGCAAACAGGTGGCTGAGACTGTAGGGCAATGTTTTGCCCGTCGGGGTCATGTCGAGGTGGTGTGCCTGAGGCCAGCTTTCGTCGTTTTTCCGGATCTGGTGATTGCTACCGCCCAGACGCTGGCAAGACAGGACGGTATCGAGTGGTCTCGTGATCTGCCTCAGCACAGCAATGCATTGAACGAACCGTTGACGGCAACTCGTTCGTTTATCGCGCCGGATGACGCTGCCGACGGTTTTGTTGCCGCAGTAAGGGCCGACCTGTCGGCATCCTGGCGGTTGTACTTTGCTGTCGCACCGTGGTCCATGAGTCCCCTGCCCACGCTGGAGCGGGCACAGGCGATGGGCATTCCGGTCAGTGCCGTGCAGGACCCAGATCGTTATCGTGTTGACCCCAATGCATCGATGTTCAGTACCGCACAAGCCGAACGAGAACTCGGCTGGCGTGCCCGGACCCAGTTTGAAGCACTATTGCAGCAGGCGTTGTGCGACGCATAGACAGTATTACCTGCTATCTGTGATCTCTCAAAACTTTCAAACATAGAGAAACTCAGATTTGCTTATACTTATCCGGTCATTATTTAAACATAGGAGGGGTCATCAGGCGCCCGGATTTGGATCGCTATCAGCACCAAACTATCAAACATACTCCTGCCATCATGGATGAAACACATGTATTACGATTCAATTGAAAATAAACATGGCCTTAAGCACGACCCGTTTAAGGCACTGATTGCCCCCCGACCAATCGGTTGGATCTCCTCTGTCAGTGCGGACGGAATTTGTAATCTTGCGCCGTACAGCTTCTTCAATGCGGTCAGTGACCGGCCTCCTTATGTGATGTTTTCTTCTGCTGACATCAAGGACAGCATACGCAACATCGAGCAGACCGGCGAATTCACCTGCTCGATGGCGACATGGGACACACGGCAAGGCATGAATATCTCTTCAGCATCTGTGCCGGCTGATACTGATGAATTTCCTTTGTCGGGCCTGACACCGGCTGTTTCAAACTTTGTAAAACCCCCTCGGGTCAAGGAAAGCCCGGCGGCGTTTGAGTGTCGGCACTGGAAAACCGTGCCATTGCCTGATGTGGTGCCTGGCACTGAGAAGGGTCATTTTGTTGTGATCGGGCATGTTGTCGGTATCTACATCGACGACCAGTTTATTGATGATGGTATGGTCAATACGGGTGCGATGCAGCCCATTTCGCGCATGGGATACATGGAGTATTCAGTGGTGCGACCGGAGACCGTATTTGCTATCAATCGACCGACTATGAATTCTGATGGCACTCTCGCTGGTATTGATCCCGGTGAGTGGGACGGGGTGTATCGCTGAAGCCTGACGGGAACGATATCGGATGGCGGGCGCCGGAGTTTTCTCTCCAGTTTCCAGATGATCGGACAGCTTTCGTCTGCAATAAAAGAATGGTGTGCTCGGTGACAATTCTAGATCACCCTAACAGGGTGATTTGAATACCGTGTTGTTTTCAGCACTGAAATCCCGTCGTTATCGGCGTTACTGGTTTGGTTCTATGGGTACGGTGGGTGCCAGCCAGTTGATGATAATGGCACAGGGATGGTTAATATTTGAACTTAGCGGATCGCCGATGGATCTCGGCATACTTGGTGCGGCAGTGTCTGGACCGGCGATTGTCGTGCTTTTGTTTGGTGGCATTTTGGCGGATCGTTTTGATCGACGATACTTGTTGATGACCACATCGCTCATAACTGCAGCACTGTTACTGGTTCAGGCGCTCCTCGACTATTCTGGTGTCGTCGAGGTTTGGCATGTACTTGTTCTGGGTTGTGTGATCGGGATTGTGACGGGGTTTGAATGGCCCGTTCGACAGGCATTTTTTGCCAAATTGATTACGCGAGATCAGATGATGAGCGCGGTATCTTTGAATTCTATTCTTTGGCAGGGTAGTCGGATGATTCTGCCAGCGTTAGCTGGGGTGTTGATCGCAGCATCAGGGACTGCCTTGGTATTTGTACTAGGTGCACTTGGATTCGTAGTTATGTTTTTAACGCTCGTTGGTATGCAGGTTGAACGTCAGGTTGCCGCGACTGGTAGCACCGTCAAACAGTTTGCCGAAGGTATTCGCTTTATTTTCAATCATCGAACATTCGCAGTATTAATACCGTTGACATGGATCTGGATGTTTTTCGGATTTTCATTCAATCAATTGATGCCTGCGTTTGCAGATAGTTTGGGCACTCATGAAATAGGATTTGGCGCGTTGATGTCTGCCGTTGGGCTGGGCTCAGCTGTGGGTACTGTGCTCGTATCATCTATCCAGCAGCACCGGCACCTTGGCTTTGCGATGCTGGCCGGGTTATTGTTTGGGAGTGTAGCGCTGGTAGGATTTGGGATCGCAGTAGTCTACGGCACGACCAGCTTCGCCTTCGAGGCTGCCGTGGTTTTCGCATTTCTTGTCGGCGTTTTTGGCTCAGTCTATTTGATTACGTCGATGACAGTGTTGCAGATACAGGTGCCTGACGCATTAAGAGGTCGTGTGATGGGAATTCACATTATTAGTTTCTATTTGATGCCGTTGGGTGGCTTGTTTTTGGGTGTAATTGCGTCTACATATGACGATTCTCTGGCTGTAATCGTTGGCGCTTTTGTAGTGTTGGTCATAACTGTTGTCATTATGATCAGCCAGCGCGATATCCGTCGGATTGATGGCCGGGATCTTTCGGAGTCCGGCTCAAATAGTCATAAATTAACCGATTCTGCGCGGGCTTAATGACTGACAGGTTCGAAGTTGCGGTGATCGGAGCCGGTGCGGCAGGACTGGCGGCAGCAAAAGTATTGGCGGCTCAACGTATACCCTTTGTTTTGCTTGAAGCATCTCATCGCATTGGGGGGCGAGCGCACACCGAGTATCCACCGGATGGGGCGGCATTTGATCTTGGTTGCCACTGGATGCATTCAGCCAGCATAAATCCTTTTGTCTCAATTGCTGATGAGTATTCGGTTCGTTATGAGAAGCGTGATGACTATGGGCCAGACGAGGGCTATTTCAGAGGTGGCCAGTGGTTGTCTGAACCGGCGCTTGAGTCTTTGGAGAAAGAATCCGAGGCGGCTGAACTGGCTTTAGCCAAGGCCTGGGCCGAAGGACTGGACAGGTCTGTCGCTGACGTGACTGACCGCGACGGCGAGTGGACATCTGTTCTCGACTACTATTCGGCGCTGAACACTTCTTCTGATTCGGATAAGGTTTCTATCGGTGATGTAGTGAGTTACGAAGATACCCACGAAAACTGGCCTGTCGTAGACGGTTACGGCCAACTGGTCGAACGCTGGGGTTCTGATGTACCTGTTTCGCTAAATTCTGAGGTCAGGGCCATTCATTGGGGCGATAAAGAAGTACGCCTTGATACCGCACGCGGTGAGGTACGGGCCAAGCGGGTCATTATCACCGTGTCAACAGGTATTTTGGCATCTGGTGTGCTTCGATTTTTTCCCGAACTGCCCCAAAGCAAGCAGAGTGCTATTGCTGCACTGCCATTGGGCAACTACAACCATGTCAGGTTCTGGATCAATCACCGGCTATTCCCGGCGGATGTGCCCGAACGGGTGTTGGTCGAGGTCGATAACAACTCCCCGATTTTGCTCAACCTACGGCCCCATGGATTTGATTGCGTCATAGGGCTTGTGGCGGGTCGTTATGCAGACTGGTTGGAACGATCGGGGCCGGTGGCTTCGGCAGCCGTGGTTAAAGAGGCACTGAGCAATGTTTTTGGTCATGACATTGTCCGCCATATCAGGGGTGATCAACAGTCCGCATGGCGCGGAAACCCATTCGTGCGTGGTGCGTATTCAAGCGCCGTGCCTGGAGCGTTCCATCAGCGTGCTGTACTTGCTGAAACAATCGCGGATCGCTTGTTTTTTGCCGGTGAGGCGACATCGCTTGACCATTTCTGTACCTGTCACGGTGCTATGATGAGTGGCGAACTGGCCGTTGGCAAAGTGCTGGAAGCGATAGCATCAGCACAAGGATAGGACGGGAATTTGGTGTTTATAAACGGGTGAAAAATTCTCTACAGGTCTGCGCAAAAGCTTCAGAACGCCGGGTCCGCCGGGTTTTCGACAGTGTGACCAGCACCACCCGCAATGGCATGGCTTTTTCACGGATCGGCAGACAGCGGACACGAGCGCCATCGTAAGTTAGTTCGGAGGCAGGTTGTAGATTGAGCACGCTGTAACCATGACCCCGTGCAACAAGACCACGAACCAGTTCGAACGATGCAGACCGCTGCTCAATTCGCGGATCGATTCCAAGATGCTGGAACAGTTGTTGGAAATAGTCACGGCTGTGTGGGAGGTCCAGAAGGATCATTGATTCGTCCTGGAGCGCTTTAAGCGAAACGGATTTCCCCTCAGCCAGCGGGTGGTCAGGCGGCAGCAGAACGTGGGGCTTTATAACGGTCAGGTCTTCGCTCTGAAGTTCAGCATCCAACTCGAGGGCGTAAAGCAGCGCCACTTCAATGTCACCCGACTTAAGGAGTTGTTGGAGTCGGTCCAGCGTACCCTCAATAAAACGAATCTGCAGTTCCGGGTAGCTTTCATTTAGGTCGCTCATCAGTCGTGGAACAAAAAACGGTGCAAGCGTCACAAAGCAACCAACGGCAAGTTCGCCGCTGATCGAATCACGGAGTTCCCGCACGTCCTCCTCGATTTCCTGAGCATGGGTGAGCAGTGATCTTGCACGGACAAGAAAATCGGCACCTGCGGGTGTCAGTGAAACTCCCCGTGCATGGTGGCGAATCAGCAGCGACAGGCCGAGTGATTTTTCGAGCTGTGCAATGGAGGTCGACAGGGCAGGTTGTGAGATGAACAAGTGACTGGCAGCTGCTGATATGCTGCTGTGTTCGGACACACTGATCAGATGGTGGAGTTGTTTGAGTGTATATTGCATAAAAATAATAGATACAATAAATAATATAATTGTATTTTACAATATAGACCAACCACGCATGATCCTGTGCTGGCCCGCCGAAAAGTCATTGAATCGGCTAAAACTCAGTCAGGAACTTTTAAATGATCAGAACTGCTGCTGAATACCTAGACTCCATACGGGACGGTCGTCAAGTCTGGATCAATGGTGAAAAAGTCGACGATGTGCCGACGCATCCTATGTTTAAACCCTTGGTCGATATTCGGGCGCGTATTTACGAGATGCAGCACGATGCTGCAACTCGGGACACTATGACCTATGAGGAGGGTGGAGAGTGCTTTTCAGTAGGTCTTAAACTGCCGTATTCACAGGAGGACTGGTACCAAAAGCGTGTGGCCACCGACGCTGTGATGGATGATGTCGGTGGCATCGTGACCCGTGTGGGCGATGAAACCGTTGGCGAGATGTGGTCACTCTTTGATGGACAGGACGTATTGAACGAGGTGGATCCACAATTCTCACAAAATATTCGCGATCACATCGATCGAGTGATCAGGATCGATCCTTTTCATGTATCGGCCAACACCGATCCCAAGGGCGACCGATCCAAGGCGCCCCAGGACCAGGACCCAGACATGCTGCTGCACGTGGTTCGTGAGACAGATCAGGGTATTGTTGTTCGCGGGGCAAAGTACGAAACCGCGGCGCCTTATGCGAACCAGGCATTCACTAAGCCAACCATCGCCAACTGGGGTGACAGCGAATTGTCTGATTATGCAGTTGGATTTATCTGTGATCTCGGATCCCCGGGTATCAAGATGATTTGCCGTACCGGTTTTACCGGGCGTGCATCAGCTGAGGATTATCCGCTCGCCAACAAGTTCGATGAAGTCGATGCGCTGGTGGTATTCGATAATGTCCTGGTGCCCTGGGAGAACGTGCTGTTCTACCGTCACACGAAAGCCGCCACCTTCATTCGGTCAACCGTGCACCGTTACAGCGCCTTTGCATTCGTACAGCGCAATCTGCGGATGGCAGATCTGATGATCGGTGCTGCACTGTTTAACGTACGCCAGACTGGTCTGGACAAGCAGCCGGCTGTACAGGAGAAACTGTCCCAACTTGCGGTCTACCGCGAGGGAATCAACGCACACCTAACCGCTGCTATCGCGACCGCTGAAAGGAGCCCTGCCGGTTTGCTGATGCCCAACCAGTCGTTGCTCCTCACAGGACGGGTTCATGCGTGCACGAATCTGCCGGCGATGATGCACGTGGCGCGGGAACTGTGTGGTGGCCAGATCTGTGTGACCCCGGATGTTGCAAGCTTCAGGCATCCGGAAACCGGCAAATGGATGGAGAAATTTTATACAATCAATGACGAGTGGCCCGCTGAAGATCGACGTAAACTTCTGGCATTTGCCCGCGATTTGCTGAATTCGGACTATGCAGGCCATCGTCTGACTTTCCAGCTCTTTGCGCAGTCACCACCGTTTGCACATCTGGCAGCGGTGTACAGAAATTTCGACTGGGGCGAATCACTGGGCTTTGCCCATCGGGCGGCTGGTTTGTCGGAAGAATTGTTAGAGAGTATCGACCGGACTGCAGGCGACACCAGCGCTAAACAGCTGTTTGGTGCCAGGGCTGCCGGTAAATCAGCAGGCTGAAAAAATGGAGAACCGATGATGACACACACGCGCGTGCGCAAGTTCAATACCCAAGACACTTACCCCGAACAGAACCTGGATAATGATTTGTGCCAGGCAGTTATCGCGACAGGGACTACGGTCTTTCTGCGGGGACAGGTAGCCCAGGATCTGGAGACCCGTGAATCTCTTTTCACCGACGATCCCGGTGCGCAGGCTAGAAAAGCAATGGAAAACGTTTCCCTGTTGCTTGGAGAAGCGGGCAGCAGTCTTGAACAGGTGTGCCGTGTCGTGGTCTACCTGACCGACATCCGGTATCGAGAATCCGTCTATCAGGAGATGGGCAAATGGTTTAAGGGTGTACACCCGTGTTCAACTGGGCTGGTCGTCTCAGCACTGGCCCGGCCTGAGTGGGTAGTGGAGATCGAGGTGACTGCGGTAATACCCGACAGCAACGCCAGCTGATTTTCGATAGTCGAAATACTACCGAGGCAAGCCATGACTTTTTCAATCACGGGTGTCTGCGATGACAGTGGAATGACTGGCATCGCGATCACAACTTCGAGCATCTGTGTCGGCAGTCGCTGTCCCTGGGTGCGGGCAGGTGCAGGTGCTGTGTCTACCCAGAATATCACCGACCCTACAATCGGCAATGAGGTGCTTGATCTGATGGCGAGCGGGCGGAGTGCATCGGATGCACTGAATTCGGTAATGGACCAGCGTCCATACGCCGAGTATCGTCAGGTAGCGGTTGTAGATCTATCGGGCCGTACTGCCCACTTCAGTGGACAAGAGGTGTTGGGTATCCATGCCGTGAGCGAAGGGCAGCACTGTGTTGGTGCCGGTAACCTGCTGTCGGATGTTGGGGTCGCGCAGGCAATGTGCACTGTTTTTGAGAAATCAATCGGAATACATCTTGCTGAACGTTTATTGTTGGCACTGGAGGCAGGTGTTGCAGTCGGTGGTGAGAAGGGTCCGACTCATTCGGCGGCCTTGCTGGTCGCCCACGAACAGCCCTGGCCACTGGTCGATCTGCGCGTAGACTGGGCCGAACAACCCGTGGAAGAACTGCGCCGGTGCTGGGAGCGATACGAACCCGAGATGATGGCCTACCTGACCCGAGCCCTCAATCCGGGTGCAGCACCCACTTATGGGGTGCCCGGCGATGAATGATATTGGACCGATCAGAAACTGCTTACCGAAGGTGACGGTAGATACGGTCAGTAGCGAACTGTTTCGCGACGCGATGAGCTGTGTGGCGTCTGCGGTATCTGTCGTTACCACCGATGGTGCATCCGGCTGTGCCGGGATGACCGTGAGTAGCATGTGTTCAGTCTCGGATGATCCTCCGTCTGTTTTGGTCTGCCTGAATAGAGTTTCCCCCGTCAGTGAGATTGTCCGGACCAACGGCACAATGTGTGTCAACGTTCTACGCGATAATCAGGACTACGTGTCGGTAGCGTTTGCGGGTGACTACCTGGATGCCAATGTTGATCTTTTTGTGTCAGGTGACTGGGACCGTATGGCGACCGGAGCACCGGCTTTCACAGAAGCCCTGGTAAACCTGGATTGCCTGATCGAAGGGGAAATGTTGTACGGGACCCACCACGTTCTGATCGGCAGAATCCAGAATGTACGGATTAACGTACGGGGTGATCCTTTGATTTATTCGGCCCGCCAGTACCGGGCGTTGTTACCGTCTGACCGAGCCAAGCCTGATGGTGTCGGATGACCTGCTGAGGTTGTTGACGGATCTGGTTGCATTTGACACCACCAGCCGCCGTTCGAACCTCGAGCTGATCGACTATGTTCAGCATTACCTCCGCAGGTACGGCGTCGACAGTGAGCTGATTTTCGACGAGACACGCAGTAAGGCGAATCTCTACGCAACGATTGGTACAACTGATTCACCGGGTGTCATGCTCTCCGGTCATACCGATGTGGTGCCTGTCGATGGGCAGGACTGGCACACGGACCCATTTTCACTGGTCAGTCGCGATGGGTGTTTTTATGCTCGTGGCAGTGCTGACATGAAAGGGTTTATTGCCTGTGTTCTGGCACAGGTACCCCAGATGACTCGTCGCTCACTCAGGACATCGGCCCACATTGCTTTGTCTTACGATGAGGAGGTCGGCTGTATCGGCGTACGGCGTCTGATCGAACTGATGGCGACTCTGCCGGTGCGGCCAATGATGGGTGTGATTGGTGAACCGACCGGAATGCAGGTGGTTCGCGCACACAAGGGAAAACAGGCTTTCAGGGTCACGGTGCGCGGCCGCAGCAGTCATTCCGCTTACCCGACCGAAGGCGTTAATGCGGTAGACACTGCTTCTGAGTTGGTCGCCTATATACGGCAGTTGCAGCAGAATATTCGGGTACATGGGCCATTTGATGATGCTTACACCGTACCGAACACCACATTGCATGTGGGTACGATCCACGGTGGAACAGCCCTAAACATCGTGCCAGAGAAATGTGTATTGGAGTTTGAAATTCGTCATCTCCCAGAGCAGGACGTCGATAGGCTCGTCGCTGACATCCGTGGGCACATCGCGACGGTGCTGGAGCCGCCCATGCAGGCCGTCTACCCTGATACGGGTATCGAGATCGAGGTCCTGACCAGCTACCCGGGGCTCTCAATCCAAACAGATGCAGCGGTGGTGGGCTTGGTTCAGTCGCTGTTGGACGATACAGAGGGTACACAGAAAATCAGCTTCGGCTCCGAGGCGGGTCTTTTTGCCGGTGAGCTCGGTATACCTGCGGTGGTCTGCGGTCCCGGGAGTATTCAGCAGGCACACAGAGCCGATGAATATGTCTCGGAAGAACAGTTAGACAGGTGTATGCGTTTTATTTCGAAGCTGACTGATTTGCTCGTCGATGGCATCGCCTTTTCATAAAAGCACACAATGGCCTGTGCAATTGTGTTGACGAGATTGGTGTAAACGTGGTTAAAGTGACTTACGACTTTAGGAGAAGGGGTTAGAAAAAACCCAACGATAAAATCTATAACGTTATTCGGAGAACATCCAATGGCAACACAGTTTGAATACGATACCGAGAGTTTGTGGCAAAAAGATCGCGATCACTACATTCATCCCTGGACTGATTTTTCAACCTTCAAGGAAGAAGGGTCGATGGTGATGGCCAACTCTGAAGGTGCCTATGTCTCGGATTCGGACGGTAAGCGATATATCGACGGTATCGGGGGCTTGTGGTGTAACAACATTGGTTATGCCAACGAAGAGATGGCCGAGGCAATCGCCGATCAGATCAGGCAGATTCACTATTACTCAGTATTTGGTCACCTGACGACGCCGCCCGCCGCAGAATTGGCGGCCAAGCTAGCCAAATTGACACCGGGACAGCTCGATCACGTCTTTTTTGGCACAGGCGGATCCATGTCGAACGACACGGCGATCCGGATTATCCATTATTACTTCAATCGCTTAGGCAAGAAAAACAAGAAAAAGATCATTTCCAGAATAGATGGCTACCACGGCAGCACGTACCTCGCCATGTCGATGACAGGCGTGGAATTCGATCATCAGGGGTTTGACCTTGCTCCCGATCTGGTCCACCACATTCCAGCGCCCAATCCCTATAGAAGGCCACAAGGAATGTCAGTCGAGGAGTTCTGTAACGAGAAAGTGGCAGATCTTGAAAACAAGATTCTGGAACTGGGTCCCGAAAATGTGGCCTGCTTTATTGCTGAACCTATTATGGGTGCCGGCGGCGTCATCGTACCGCCACCGGGATACCATCGGCGGACACGTGAAGTCTGTGACCGCTACGAAGTGTTGTATATCTCCGATGAAGTGGTTACTGGATTCGGTCGACTGGGTCAGTTCTTTGCCTCTGAAGCGGTTTTTGATTTTGTACCCGACATTATTACCTGTGCCAAGGGTATTTCTTCAGGTTACGTGCCGCTGTCTGCAACGATTCTTTCAAAAGAAATCTATGATGTGATCAGCGTGCCGCAGGCTGACGGTGCGTTGTTTACCCATGGGTTCACCTATTCCGGTCATTCGGTCAGCTGTGCCGCTGGCCTTAAGAATATTGAGATCATGGAGCGCGACGATATATGTGGCTATGTTCGAGAAGTCGGACCTTATTTTGAGGAACAACTCAACACCTTGCGGGAATATCCCATCGTGGGTGATGTGCGGGGCAGTCACTTCATGATGTGTATTGAGAACGTCGCAAATCCAGAAACCAAGGAATTGTTACCAGAACAAGCCAATATTGGAAAACGAATTGCAGATCACTGCCAGGAGCGTGGTGTGATCGTACGGCCTATCGCTCACCTCAATGTGATGTCGCCACCCCTGGTGTTGACGATACGCCAGATCGACACCATGGTCGAAGTGCTGCACGAAAGTATCCGTGCAACCATGGATGATCTTAACCGGGAAGGCCTGTGGTCAGGTTGATCGGGTGGTCAGTGCCAATCGGCAAGCTGGCTCTGGATGGTGACTGGGTCATGGAGGGTGAGTGATTTGAAAAATAGAATCCGCGAAACCTGGGCTGAAAACAGGCCTGTCGTCAACGGCTGGCTTTCTATTCCCAGCACGGTGACCGCCGAGATCAATGCCAGGGCGGGCTTCGACTCGCTGACGGTCGATCTTCAGCATGGACTCAATGATTATCAGTCCGCGCTTAATCTGTTACAGATCATATCGATTGGAAAATCGGCACCCCTCGTGCGGGTGCCCTGGCTGGAGCCGGGGATCGTCGGCAAGCTGCTCGATGCAGGTGCGGTAGGGTTGATCTGCCCGATGATTAATTCAGCTGAAGACGCAGCAAGACTTGTACGTTATGCGCTTTATGCGCCGGCTGGTGAAAGGAGTTTTGGGCCGACCCGGGCCATCATGGCGCACGGTCCAGATTATGCCCGCGTTGCTAATGAGCAGATCGTGACGTTGGCCATGGTCGAAACCAAACAGGCGCTTGACGAGTTGGATGGGATTGTGACCACCTCGGGGCTGACAGGAGTCTATATCGGGCCAAGCGATCTCAGCTTGTCGATGGGATACACCCCGAAACTTGACCCTGAAGAGCCGGCGGTCGTGTCTGCGATTCAGCGGATTCTTGAGACTGCCAAAACGGCCGGCATACGGGCAGGAATCCACTGTCTCTCGCCGGCCTATGCCAGGGAGATGATATCGATGGGATTTGATCTTGTGACTGTCGGCAGCGACATCAGGATCCTAACCAGTGCGACGGTTGCGGCACTGGAAGCAGTACGCAGCTGACACCAGCTTGTGGCTGGTTGGCTGCGAACTCTAGGGTATTCGGATTCAGTCCTTTCCCTAGATCTATTCAGTCAGCCCGGCTGGGGCCGACAGTTTATCAATCTGACTCCGTTCGGTAATCGGGTTTTCCGCGAAGCAAAAAGCGTTGGACTTTGCCGCTGGGTGTTTTGGGCAGCTCGCTGATGAATTCGATCTGTCTCGGGTACGCATGTGCGGAGAGTGTGGACTGTACGAATGAACGCAAGGTGTCGGCCAGTTCAGGTGAGGGATCGTATCCTGCCTTAAGAACCACAAACGCCTTCACAATTTCGCCCCGAAGCTCATCGGCAATGCCGACCACAGCAGCCTCAGCCACGGCTTCATGCGCGAGTAGCGCGCTTTCAGGTTCAAACGGGCCGATCCGGTAACCGGCACTGGTAATAATGTCGTCGGCCCGGCCACTGAAAGAGATATAGCCGTCCGCGTCCCGACTCGCTGAGTCACCTGTCAGATAGTATCGGCCGTTGCCGATAAAGCGTTCGGCGGTGCGCTGAGGGTCGTTAAAGTAACCACGGTACCAGAACAACACAGAGGCCTGTGTGTCGACCGCTAATTGGCCTTCTTCCCCGGCCTCTAGCTCGTCGCCGTCCGAATTTAGGATAACAATTCTGAATCCTGGCATCGCGTGCCCCATTGAGCCAGGGCAAATAGGTCGCTGTAGCTCTGGAAAATGATGATTGCAGACCATCATACCGCCCTCGGTCTGGCCATAATGGTCGTGAATGGGTACACCGAGTTGGTCACGGCCCCAGCGGACCACATCGGGATTGAGTGGTTCTCCGGCACAAGAGGCCAGTCTCAGTGAAGAGGTATCGGATGGTATGACCTGATCTCCCGCTGCCCGCATCATCCGGAAGACAGTGGGTGCAGTAGTCACATTGGTTACACCATAAGTCTCAAGTATTCGATAGGTTGCACTGACGTCAAAGGGTGCATTGAAGAAGATCGTGGTGTTGCCCAGTAGCAGGGGCCCGACGAGGGCGTAAAACAGACCATAGGCCCAGCCGGGATCAGCCATGTTCCAATATACATCGTCATCCCGTACATCCAGGCCGAACCGCATGTAGGCGACAAATGAGGCCAGTGCTTTAACGGGAATCTCTACCCCTTTGGGGCTGCCGGTGGTGCCGGATGTATAAATCAGAATGAACAGATCGTCGCCGCAGGTTAAAACCGGGTCCATTACTGGATCTGCCTGGGCCAGTGCATCCAGGTACGTCACATCGCCATCCTGTGTACCGCCGCTGTCATCGGTAACGGTAACAACTTGAGGGAACCCGGGCCCAGCGTTTGCCGATGAGACCTTATGTCGATTGGCGGCATCGGTCACTAGTACACGCGCTCGACTGTTTTCGACTCGCGACGCAATGGCTTGCGGACCGAATGCCGTGAACAAGGGGACATGCGCTGCACCAAGACGCCACAAGCCCAATGTGGTGACCAGTAGCTCGGGTGATTTGGGCAGTAATGTCGCAACGCGATCCCCCTTGGTTACCCCCAGCGCTTTGAAGGCACCGGCCGACCGTGACGACAGGTCACGCAGTTGTGCAAATGTATAACGGGCACTGTTGCCCAACGCGTCTTCATAGAGCAAGGCTATAGTTTCAGGGTCTTCGGCGTGCTCGTCGCACAGGCTACCCGCAACGCTGACAGCCTCAGCATCGAAGGTTTTCAGCCAGCCCTGTAACTGCCGTTCAACTGGATTGTCTGGATCTTCTGGCATGTTGTGGTGGGTTCATTCTGTGTACTCGGGTTGTAACCGAACAGACTGCGCCAAGCAACATTGTGGCACCACTTAAGAGAGACGGTCAAACTCTTGACTGCGCCAGGGGGTTCTTCTGAGTAACTGGATTTTGGCGATACCGGATTCGGCTGCTGACCCGGTTGGTTGTGTGATTACGCTTATACTGTTGTGGTCGTTATCGCTCTGAGGAGGATCAGGAATGCATATCATCATCGCGCAGATGAGTCATGAAACCAACACCTATTCGCCGGTGATTAGTGATTTGGCCCGGTTTTCACCTGGTGGCAACGGTACACCTATCGCCGGCGACGCGGCACGGGAGATGTTTCGTGGCACGGCCAGCTGCATGGGTGGATATCTAATGGTTGCTGAAGCTGCAGGTGCTCAAATTACTATACCGGTTGTTGCTGGCGCGCCACCATCGGGGGCGGTTGAAGATCAGGCTTATGAATACATCGCTGAAAAAATCGTACATGCAGTAGCGCAAGGATGCGATGCACTTTTTCTGGATCTTCACGGTGCCATGGTGACCTGCTCGCATGAGGATGGTGAGGGTGAACTGTTACGTCGTATAAGAGACGTTAATCCCGATGTGCCGATTGCGGTAGCACTGGACATGCACGCCAACCTCTATGATGACATCGTCAGGCTATCAACCATCGTCGCGGGCTATCACACCTATCCCCATATCGATATGTATGAAACTGCCGAGTTAGCAGGGAAAATTCTGCTCGAGCACATCGTTAATGGCGTCAAACCCACCATGGCATGGGGTAATAATCCAATGCTTCCGCACATTATGAGACAGGGTACGGATGACCAGCCAAACCGAGCACTGCAGGCGCGAGCCCAGGAAATGGAGCGTGACGGGGCTTTGGCAGTCAGTGTGTTCACGGGTTTCCCGCATGCCGATATCACTCAGGCGGGATTTTCAGTGGTCGTCGCAACGGACAATGACCCTGAACTCGCGCACCAACTACGTGATGAATTGCTGGATGAGGCATGGGCGCAGCGCAAACATTTTGTTTACCAGCTTGAGCCTCTCGAACAGTCCGTGGTCAAGGCCCGTTTGCTGGGTGAAAGCCAAAGCGACGAAGGGCCGGTGCTGATACTCGATCACTATGACAATACTGCGTCGGGGGGCACTATGGATACCACCAATGTGCTGGCTGAGGTGCTTGCCCAGGGACTGGAGGATCTAGCTTTCTGCGGAATTTACGATCCTGATGCTGTGAAGGTGATGCGGGATGCAGGTGTGGGAAATGAGGTTAGTCTGTCACTGGGAGGGAAGCTCGCAATGCCAGTTCTGCAGCGTCACAGCCATCCCCTTAACCTGACCGGTCGAGTCAGGCTGATCAGTGAAGGGCGCTTTCCGACCACTATAGCGATGGGCAGAGGCCTGATCACCGATATGGGTGTTACAGCAGTGTTGACAGTGGGCACGGTGGATATCATGGTTGTTTCCCGACATTTTGAACCAGTTGATCCCGGATGTTTTCGTGCGGTCGGTATCGAACCCACCGAGCGGCGGTTCCTGATGCTGAAAAGCCGTATTCATTACCGTGTCGGTTTCCGTGATCTGGCTCGCGAGGTTGTGGAATGCGCCGGGCTCGGCGTGTGTACTTCGGATTATTCAGAGATCACATTTAACAACGTGCGCCGGCCGATTTATCCGCTGGATAACGTTGCGACAAGACAATCACTTTGATCCGGGGCGGGAGTTCAAGTGGCTAGGCCCACGAGTTATACTGGTAGTACGTTGATTGTGCTGCTGTAGTTGATCGAACAAATCGATGGAGATCAAGATCCATGGCTGACGCTGATACCACTGAAGCGAAGAATTACGCTACCAGCGTGCCGATGCAAAATGTGCCCTTTTTCCTTAAAGGGTCCAACAATCTTGACTGGGGGATGAAAAATCGCCTGTCCCAGATTTTTGATCCGACCTCTGGTCGCACCGTCATGTTGGCCTTCGACCATGGGTACTTCCTTGGCCCGACCAGCGGTCTGGAACGGATAGACCTCAATATTGTTCCACTGATCGAATACGCCGACACATTGATGCTGACCCGCGGAATTCTGCGTACAACGATCCCGCCGACCTACACCAGGGGTATCGTGTTACGTGCCAGTGGTGGGCCAAGCATTTTGAAAGAACTCTCGGACGAGGAGATAGCTGTCAGTATTGATGAAGCAGTCCGACTTAATGTGGCAGCCATGGCAGTTCAAGTTTTTATAGGCGGTGAGCATGAGACCCGCTCGGTCCACAACATGACGCGGCTTGTCGATATGGGAAATCGTCATGGTATTGCAACTCTCGCTGTGACTGCAGTCGGTAAGGAGATGGTCCGGGATGCGCAGTACATGCGCCTGGCGACCCGGATGTGTGCGGAACTCGGGGCAACGTATGTCAAGACGTACTACGTTGACGAAGACTTCGACACGGTTACCGCGTCGTGTCCAGTGCCGATCGTCATCGCTGGCGGCAAGAAACTTCCCGAGCCCGAGGCGTTACAACTCGCTTACAATGCAGTACAACAGGGCGCAGCCGGCGTCGATATGGGTCGGAACATTTTCCAGTCAGAAGCGCCTGCTGCGATGATCCAGGCGGTTCGGGCTGTCGTCCACGAGAATCTCTCTCCAACGGACGCTTATGATCTCTATCTGGCGCTTAAAGAGAGTGACAAACAGTCGGTCGAGAACTGAACCGAAACACCACGCGAGTACAGTGATTCCTTCGCTTTTCGAAGCTATCTGTATTACCTTACCCACGATCAATCTCGGTATGCTTACTACCGATGTGGGAATGCAGTCACGGTGAAAAATCGCTGGTCCGATACTGACGCGAGCGAATTCGTCGAGCGATACAGGGCAATTCGCGGCGAAGAATTTGCACTCCGCGCATACACGAGCCGACTGATTGGTGCAGAACCCTCTCTCGTGCTTCATGGTGGTGGGAATACATCTATTAAGGGGACTGTCCAGAACCTCTTTGGTGAGCATGTACCCGCTCTTTTCATAAAAGCGTCCGGACACGACCTGGCATCCATGACGCCCCAAGACTACGTAGCAGTTGACCTGGCCTACTTGAAGCGTCTTTGTGGGATTGACGATCTTTCCGATGAGGAGATGGTGAGCGAACTTCGCACACACCTGTTCGATCACCGTGCACCGACCCCATCGATTGAGACGCCTGTCCACGCATTCCTTCCTGGCCGTGTGGTTGACCACACTCACGCTGATGCGATTCTTGCACTTACGAACCAGCCCCAGGGAGAGCAGCACGTCCGTGCGGCTCTAGGGGACGATATTATTGTCCTGCCGTATATCCGGCCGGGATTTCAACTGGCCAAGCAGGTTGCTTCTGCGATCGTTGCTGCACCGCAGGCGCAGGCGATGGTGTGGATGCATCACGGTATCATCGTCTGTGGAGAGTCTCCACGTGAGAGCTACGAACGCATGATCGATCTCGTTTCTCGCGCCGAGGCTTACCTGAAAAAATCTGCCACTCTGAGTCTGCCGCGTGTACGAGAGACTTCCATGGAGGTGGCCTGCCGGCGCTTGTCTACAGTTGCGCCTTTGATACGTGGGCGACTGGCACGCACGACCGGTGACCCGGATCGCCCCTACCGAAGAATGGTACTCCGCCCGCTGCTGACCCCGGACATTCTGGCTTTCCTCGATACTGAAGGAGCTCGCAACCTCGCGCTCTCGCCACCGCTTACGAGCGATCACCTGATTCGGACGAAGATTCTACCCGCATGGGTGGACGAACCAGCTTATGACGATGAGACATTGCTCGCGAATCAGATCGACGCCTCACTTAAACGTTACGCCGAAGACTACCAGAGCTACTTAGAGCGCCATGCGCATCGCATGCCTGCCGGAATGACACCATTCGAGCCCTATCCGAACGTCGTGGTTTTCCCTGGGATGGGTGTGCTTTGCGCAGGTAAAGACGCCGGTCCGGCCGTAATCGCCCACGATATCATGACCCAGACGCTGGCCGCCAAGGGTCTGATCGCTGCCATGGGGTCCCGCTATCAGGCCCCCGCAGAGGAGCACCTGTTCGATATGGAATACCGGCCGCTGCAACACGCGAAACTTGCCCGCGAAAACAGGCCGACACTTGCCGGCAGGATTGCACTGGTGACGGGTGCGGCAGGTGCGATCGGTTCGGGCATTTCTGCCCGACTTCTTTCGGAGGGTGCACATGTGGTGGTCACCGACTTGCCTGGTGATTCACTCGACCGATTCGCAGAATCTTTGACTCAGCAGTTCCCCGACCGGGTTTTTCCACTTGGACTCGATGTGGCTGACCCCGGGTCGGTGGCTACCGGATTCGAACAGGTGAACCGAGCATGGGGAGGGGTGGATATTGTAGTGATCAATGCAGGATTGGCTCACGTTTCTCCACTAGAGACGATTAATCTCGAGAAGTTTCGAGACCTAGAGCGGGTTAATACAGACGGTACTCTGCTTCTCTTGCGAGAGGCGGCGACAAACATGAATCTTCAGGGAACCGGGGGAGACATCGTCCTGGTATCGACAAAAAACGTGTTTGCACCTGGGGCTGGATTTGGGGCTTACAGTGCCACTAAGGCAGCTGCACACCAGCTCGCTCGGGTCGCCAGTCAGGAGTTCGCAAGTCATGACATTCGCGTGAATATGGTCGCACCCGATGCGGTTTTTTCACATGGGGAACGAGCCTCCGGGCTTTGGGCGGAGGTTGGGCCGGATCGTATGCGATCACGGGGGCTCGACCCAGCAGGGCTCGAAGCGTATTACCGTGATCGGAATCTCCTAAAGGCTCAAGTTACTGCGGAGCACGTCGGCAGTGCTGTGCTTTTTTTTCTGACACGTGCCACCCCGACCACTGGTGTAACGCTACCTGTGGATGGTGGTCTACCCGAAGCCACACCCCGCTAGTCTCCCTTTGTTATCGAACTGACCGAGTGGTCTTTGTGACGTAATGGGGCCCCGACTTCTGGTCAATTCACAAAGATAGCGCAGATCAAAGCGGGGCAGGGCTCTGGTCGTAATTCTCCATTGACTCGATCGCTTTTCGGCCGCCGAGTTCGCTGATTCTGGCGGTCTGGTCAGAGAATGCGAGTTCGTTCACCTGTCCGGCGTTAACCAATGTGCATAAAGCCTGGTGGCACGCCTGGACTTCCTGCCGATAAGCAGTTTCTGTACCAAGATCAGTGCTTTCGTACGGATCTTTTTCAAGGTCAAACAGCTGAGGTCGGTAGCCTGGGTAGTAGACATACTTGAATTGGTTTTTGCGAATCATGAACATGCCCGTAATCGAGCCCCCGTCGTGATACTCTGACAGCACGAGGCGGTCTGGTGACTCACCAGCCACAAGGTCGAGCAGTGAACATCCTGGAAGATCAAGGTCGTTAGACGACAGTCCAAGACCTGTGGCTTGGAGGATGGTTGGATGAATGTCCACCAGCGAGGCTTGAGTGGAGATCACCTCACCTTTGGATACACCGGGTCCAGACAGGATAAGCGGTATACCAGCTGATTCTTCGTACATCACACATTTGGTCCACATTCCGTGGTTACCGGCCAATTCGCCGTGATCGCTGGTGTAAATGATCAGCGTGTCATCATACTGACCACTGTCGTGCAAAGCTTCGATGAGTGCCCCGACATGGCTGTCAAGGAACGAACAGAGTCCGAGGTAGCTTGCTTTAGCAACCTGGCGAGATTCGGCATCAAAAAAATCATCATAGTTGAGGTAATCGCGCATTGCCTCGAGGACAGGGTGGTCGCTGAGTTCTGATGATGAATTCAGACGGGGTGGTTCGATTTCCGATAGTGGATAGAGATCGAAATAGCGTTGAGGTACGACCAGCGGATAGTGCGGACTGACAAAGGACGCACACAGCACCCAAGGTTTTTGTGATGTTTTGGGAGCTTCGCTTCGAAGCCACTGACATGCGGCTTGGGAGACGTTCATGTCGTACAGATTATAGTCACACAATCCGGGGCCGATTTCTTCAGCAAAATGGGCCGCGCCCCCCCAACTCGAGCCATCACGCCCCAGCAGACCCCGTGCCCAGCCGATACCATCCTTTACATGCAGTGGCATGATCTCAGTATCAAATCCGTTGGCGTCCCGTGTGCTTCTATAGTGAAGTTTTCCAACGGACACCACCCGGTGTCCGGCTTCAATCAGACGGTGGCCCCAGCCGGTAATTTGCCCGTGATAAGGCTGCGCATTAGACCAGCAGCGGTTCTGGTGAACATAGGTACCGGTTGCGATACAGGCTCTCGCCGGTACGCAGATCGGCGAGGGTGTGTAGGCGTGGCGGAACACAGTTCCGCGGTTGGCAAGAGAGTCAATATTGGGGGTATGAACGTGGTCTGCGCCGTAGCAGCCTAGGGCCTCACGGGCATGCTCATCAGAAACGATGAGAAGGACATTCTGTCCAGTCATGTTGTCTGGGTTGATTCGGATTTCAGCTTAGGATTCGTCTGACCAGGTGGCAATCGCCTGGGTTGCAACATCGGCACCCCATTCCTGCAAAAAGTGGCCACCCTCAGCGACTTCAAAAGGTTCCGGGCAGTTGCGGATATTCTTACGTAAATAGTGCATGGTCCGGGGTGTAAGTACAGGGTCGCGCATGCCGATTGCCATGAATGTTTTACCCATCCACTCATCCTTTAACCAGGCTCTTGCCTGTCGGGAGAGTGCTGCACCTTCGTCGTCGGGCTGTTCCGGTACCAGCTCGGGGAAAGCACGTGCCCCTGCTTTGTATTCGCTATCCGGAAACGGCGCATCGTAGGCTGCGATTTCATCGGCTTCCAGATGTGGACAGGCTCGCGAGAGTAGTTTTCCAGCAGACAGATCAGGGTTGTCGCGGCACCACTGGCGCCAAGCCAGAAATCCATCACCCAGTGGTACGTCCCCGGTTCCAAGAGCTGTATTCATGACCAGCAGGCGAGAAAATCGATGGGGCGCCTCCATCGGCAAAGTCAGCCCGAGTATGCCGCCCCAGTCCTGACAGACCAGAGTCAGTTGTGTCAGGTCGAGATGTGTCAGGAAAGCCAGCAGCATATTCCGGTGAAAATTAAAGGTGTAAACACCTTGATCAGCAGGTTTATCCGACCGTCCAAAACCGAAGAAATCGGGTGCGACTACTCGGGCGCCGCTTTCAAGAAAGGTTGGGATCATGTGACGGTAAAGGTAGAGCCAGGTAGGCTGACCGTGGAGACACAGATAGGTCTGTTCGGCATCTTTGGGACCAAGGTCAATATAATGACAGCGAAGACTTTCGTATCCGATCAGATCTTCGACATAGTGAGGTTCGAATTCATAGGCCGGAAGGTTCTGAAAGCGTTCTTCCGGTGTGCGTAAAACGCGGGCCATGGCGAATCTCCAGGTAAATAATTTTGTGCTGAGGCGCGAAGTAGGTGAGTTGCCTACAATAGCACCCTTGTCTTTATAAGTGTGAGCCCGAGGTCTGATAAGATCAATATGGTGCCGGCCAAACATCAACAGAATAACCACTTGGAAATTCGATCCAGCTTTATGGGCGTTCCGTTTTCCAGCAATTCCTCAGAGAGTCGGGCAGCAGTGTTGGGAGTGCCATTTGACTGTGGTACCCATCCAACCCGAATTGGCGCAAGACTTGGCCCAGCGGCTATTCGGGAACAATCCGCACTGGTTCGGCCTTACCAGCCGCCGGAGTGGGATTTTGATCCACTGACGCAACTCAACGTAGTCGACTGCGGCGATGTGAGTTGCACGTCCGGCGTGATCACCCCATCCTTGGACAATATCGAGCAAGCGGTCGCCAAAATAGTGTCGACAGGCGCAGTGCCTGTGACTATGGGGGGCGATGGTTTGGTCACACTGCCTCAGCTTCGGGCGCTGCACCAGCGGTATTCTGATCTGGTTGTGCTTCATATCGATGCCCATACCGACACTTATCCCGGCGACGGTGAATATGAGCATCAGCGGTATAACACGGCCACGACTTTCACTCGGGCCGCCGAGGAAGGACTGATCGATACCCAGCGGTCTTTTCATATTGGCGCTCGTGGTACTGTGACGGTCCCGGGTGTTTTTGAGCATACTCGCGAGAAGGGCTATCAGTTGATTGATGGGGCAACGCTCTACCAACGTGGGTATGCATCGGTTCTGGGCGATGTCCACGAAATTCTGGGTGATAAGCCGGTATATCTTTGTTTTGACATGGATTTTTTCGATCCATCCTGTGCGCCTGGTGTGTGTACACCAACCTTCGGCGGTGCGACTGCTCGGGAAGGACTGCAGCTGCTCGCTGGGCTTCAAGGGTTGAAACTGGTTGCAATCGATGTCAACACGGTAAGTCCGCCGCACGATGTTGGGGGTATGACCGCGTTCCTCGCAGCAACCGTGATGATCCAGTGCCTAGCGCTTTTGTGCGACAACGCTACAGACTTCTGACGGGTCGTTAGTCAGACAGAATCACGCTGTTTACGCCAGTATTGTAAGAGCTCTGGGTAGTGTCTCTACCGTGACCGGTGCTGATTCGGTTGATTCCCCGTCAATCTCGAATCCGTGATTATCGCAGAGGGGTTCGATGCTAACGGTTTGTCCGCGGCAGTAGTGCACGTAGCTGGCCGAAAGATGATTTCCCAGGTAGAGCCGGCACAGTCTCAGTGGGAGCAGCCAACGCGACATGGGTTCCACGACAACGACTTCGCATAGACCGTTATCTAGTCTGGCCCGGGGCGAGATATGCATGCCCTGGCCAAAGTGACTCCCTTTCGTGACGGCTAGAAGATACAGCGGACCCTCAAACCAGGGTGAGTCGTCAACAATCACGCGGCAGTTGACAGCTTCAAAATCGATGAACGCCTTTAGGGTCGTCCTCAGATAAGCACCAGGCTTCTTGATCTCCGGGCCCGCCAGATGGCGACTGACCCAACCAGATACGCCTGCAGAGAAAGTATTGATAGCGTAGCGCACATCATCTGCGTTCTTTGTGATGCGAAGCACATCGACTTTTCTGGGTTCGGCGCTGCAGATCTGTTGAAAAGCTCTGATCGGATCGCCTGGCAGCCGCAGCAGCCTGGCGTAGTCCGACCCAGTGCCTGCCGGAATCAACCCCAGCGCGATCCGTTCTACCTGTTGATGTTTCAGTATCTGGTTGGCAGCCAAGTGCAGGCTGCCGTCCCCACCAATTACAATCAGACGTTGGATATTGTTGAACAAAGCGTCGGTAATTTCCTGTCTGGCTTTGTTCAGATCTTGACAGTCAATCCGTTGTGACTGAGCCAACGCAGGGTGTGCCCGAAGCAATTTTGCCCAGGCCTGGGAACCACGACCTTTTCCAGCGCGTGGATTGACCAGAATGAGAGTGTTTTTAAATTCTACGCTCGAGTGGTCCAAGCGAATAGCTTACCAAGGCAAGGCAGAGCCGTCCCAGGAAAAGAAGCGGCCGCTGTCTTCGATAGTTGCGTTGCTGATTAGCTGACGCAGTCCGGCTGCACTCGTCTTCGTTGAAATATCGGCGCTTGAGCCACCCATGTCTGTGCGTACCCAGCCCGGGTGCACCGACAGTACGGTAATGCCACGAGAGCGAAGATCATGGGCCAGGTTGACGGTCACCATATTTAGCGCAGCTTTACTGCTGCGGTAGATGTAGTGCCCACCAGTCGTATATCGCTCGATGCTGCCCATGGCACTCGAGACGTTGACCATCAGGCGTTGCTCACTGTTTCCGACTTGGTTTGCCAGTGCAGTGCTGACCCGGTAGGGACCCAAGGTGTTGACCTCAAGCACCCGTGTCCATTGTGCATAGTCAATGTCACCGAAGGATTGTCGCTCGCCACCGTAAATACCGGCATTATTGATCAAGAGATCGATCGACTGTTCTGACAGCGCAAGCGCTAGTTTCTCAACCGAATCTGGATTGCCGACGTCAAGTTGATGAATGCTCAGCGCGGAGTTTGACGCCAGGCCCGCCAGTTGGGTTGCTAATTCAGGTCGGCGGCAGCAGCCGTACACCTGCCAGTCATCGGCCAGATACTGCGATACAAGCTCCAGTCCAATGCCACGGTTGGCACCGGTAACGACAACAGAGGGTCGTTTGTTTGTCATGCTCTACCAGGGCACTGCTTCGCCGTTGTAGCGCAAAAAAGTACCCGTCTGTTCAGGACCGAGCGTATCGATGATGGCGCACATCGCGTTCACGCTTTCGTGTGGGGAGAGATCCGCATCGGGCCCCGACATGTCTGTGGCAACAAAGCCCGGGGTGAAACAAACAACGGTGATACCTCGTTGTTTAAGGTCCTCTGCTAATCCTTTGCTGATCAGATTTAATGCCGCCTTACTGGTGTTGTACGGATAGTCACCAATACCGCTTTCAAGGGTAAGACTACCGTTGCCACTAGAGATATTAACGATAAGTTTGCGATCTCCTGCTGTGACCTGATCCACAAAAGCCTCGCACATAGCCATCGTACCAAACAGATGGACTTGAAATTCTTCCATCCACTGTGTCTCATCACAGCGGTCGTAGTGTTCGTCTTTTCCGAGCCAGAAACCTGCGTTATTGATCAGCAGGTCTATCGGTTCCTCCGCAAGCTCAGCGGCAACGGAAAGAATCTGATCATGCTTGGTAACATCGAGTTCGTGGCAGGTAATCTGTTCGTGTTGGAGCTGTTTGATAGCAGAACGTTGGTGCAGATTGCGGACCCCGGCGTGCACTGTCCAGCCAGCGGATGCGTACTGGCGGGCAAATTCACGGCCAAGGCCTCGACTCGCACCGGTAATGAGTACGCTGGACAACGATCATCTCCGTTAGGTGTCGTTAGGATTAATCAGGTGATGACAGGCATGTCAGCGGGAGCACGATGGGTAAGCCAGTCAGCGCCGTCAGCGGTAATCACGATATTTTCTTCATGAACGAGCTGACGACCGGGCGCAAACGCCATCCCCGGTTCCAGTGTAATCACTGCGCCCGGTTTTAGCTCAGTGTGGTCAGTTTGTTTGACCGATGGCCATTCGGTCAGTTGCATACCAAGGCCATGTCCCATGCGACCAACGTCATTACCCAGAGCCCCTCCTGCTTCCAAGACCGCCCACATAGCAGCCCAGACCTGTGCCATCGTAGCGCCGGGTCTTGCCGTGGCAAAACCGACATCCGTCGCACGGTAAACCGCTTCATGGGCACGGCGGGTATCGTCAGCAATATGGCCAAAAGCAAAATTTCGGTCGAAATCGCAAAAGTAGCCATCAAAGGTGGTGCCGGTGTCGATGATCAGAACGTCTCCGTCTTCGAGAATACGATCCGTAGGGCCCATGATTATGTTGTCGTATCCGCCCTGACCAGAGCCGGCGATCAGATACGGTGTGCTGTCGGCGCCCCGTTCCAGCAGGTTCATCCGCATCCGCCGGCTGATCTCGCGCTCTGACTCGCCGAGTGTGGAAATTGTCGCCAGTGCTTCGAATTCGTCCGAAGTGATCTCACAGGCAAATCGAATTTTTTCAATTTCAAGATCTGACTTGACAAAGCGCAGCCCGAGCATCAACTGCGCACAATCGACCAATTCGAGTGATACGTTGTCCCCCAGCACCCGGGTGTCGCGAGCTGGCATTCGGAGCACACTTTCCTGGCCAAGCGGGAGACCGAGTCGGCCGAAACGGTTTGGTAGGGCGTTTACGGTTGCAGCCAGCAGCGAGATACCGTCGTCTTCGGGTGTAGGCGATGGCCAAGTCTTGATTTCATCTATCCAGGTAGCAACCATGCCGGCTTCCCCTATCGTTGGGATCACGGCAATCGGTTGTCCGTCGGCAGGGACAATCAGAAACCAAGGTCGGGTAGGGCTTTCGAAAAACTGTGTTTGAAAACCCGTGAAATAACGGATCTCGGGTTCGGTGGTTACAAGCAGTGCGTCCAGTTGAACATCGCGCATTGCCTGTTGAGCACGGCTTGTGCGGGTTTCAAATTCACTGGTTGGAAACCCGCGGGCTGGCATGGGGTGATTCGACATAGTCTTCGCCGCTAAAGAAGGTCGTCGGCAGCCGAACCCACCAACTGGCGGTAAACGGTGGGATCGGTCGCACCTTCTGTCCCAAATACCAGCACGGTGCTCTGTTCATTCAGAGCAAGTGTCTGGCACAGGTCTGCATCGGCACGGGCTGCGATGCAGCCAGCAAGTCCTGCGACAGCAGCTTCGCCGGCCACAATTCTTGGGTCATCACCCCTGCCTTGCGCAAGTTGTTTCATCAGTGGGCCTACGGCATCGTCTTCGATCGTGAGAAAATGGTCAGCGCCCGATTCGAGTATGTCCCAACCCAGCAACGACACTTCCCCACAGGAGAGGCCGCCCATAACGCTCTCCCGTGTGACCGAAATATTGACCACCGCTCCGGCGACGGCGCTCTGAAACAGACAGTCTGCCGGCACCGGCTCAACTACAACAAATCGCGGTCGCTGGGATTCGTATCGGTGCCACAGGTCGGTGCAGACAGCCCCGGCCAGTCCACCACATCCACCCTGAACAAACACATGAGTCGGCGTCGTCGCCGGCAACTGGTCCATCGCTTCGGTGCTCATGACGGTATATCCGGCCATGACTGCTCGTGGGATTTCAGTGTAGCCGGGCCATGCCGTGTCGGAGACAAGCAGCCAGCCGTTTGCCGCTGCATCTTGCGCCGCTTGGCGTGCGGATTCCCCGTAATCCCCCGGCACACGCACCACCTCGGCACCGAACGCCTCGACTGCGCTCTGGCGGCCGGGGCTTACTTCTGCGTGCATGTAGATTACGCATTTGCAGCCGACGTTTCCGGCGCCCCAGGCGACCGATCGTCCGTGGTTGCCGTCGGTTGCGGTGGCGACAGTGATCTCGCCAGCGGCTTCACTGAGTTGACCTGTCATCAAAGCTTTAATATCAGTCGCTGTACTGCCCCGCACAGAAATTTCTTGGGCTACAGAGTGCAATACTGCGTAAGCGCCACCCAGTGCTTTGAAGCTGCCCAACCCAAACCGGGTTGATTCATCTTTGTAGAGAAGTTGCCCGATGCCGATTTCATGTGCCAGGGCAGGGAGGGAGTGCAATGGCGTAGGCGCGTAGTTCGACCATGATGTGATGGCTGCTCGTGCGCGTGAGCAGGTTTGGTCATCCAGGGCTGAATCCACCCTTGCCGGCCGGGCTTGTCCCCGCAGAGCGTTAGGGTTGCAGTATTGTGCAGCTATTTCAGCCCTGAGCGTTTTAGCGAGTAACCTTTTTTGCGTCATCGAACAACCTTAAGGGTTTACTAGTGCTTTTGGGAATAGTCGATCTAGAACAGTGGTAAACCAGCTACCAATCAACGGATCGTATCGTGGTGCCAGCTTTTGTTGTTCCGTCTTACTCTGAGTGCCAGGTCGATCCCAGGGGGCCCAATCTGCTTCATGCCAGCGCTTAAGAAGTATGGCGGAAGTCACCTCGGGATGGAACTGTAGTGCACAGGCATTGTCACCGTAACAGAACGCCTGATTTGGAAAAAGTTCTCCACGGGCAAGTAGCGTTGCCCCGTCGGGGACTTCGAACCCCCGGCTATGGTTCTGTAAGACGTTAAAGTCCTGCGGCACGAATGGCTTTTCCGAATCGTTGGGCTGGATGGTGTAGTAACCGAATTCCTGCAGGCCGTCCTCTCGCGGTCCGACCCCCGCACCCAGGACATGGGCCAGGAGTTGACCACCCAGGCACAACCCAAGCACCGGTACATCAGCTTTGAGACACTGTTCTACCCATTGGGACTCGCTGTACAGATAAGGTGATTGTTCGATCTGATCAATTTGGGCACCGCCACCCGTAATAACCACGCCAGCAATTTCTGGATCTATATCCGGCAAGAGCTCCCCTTTGAACGGTTGGAACCAGGCGATTGCAAACCCCTGGTCGGCGAGATATCTAGAGGCCCTGTCATCCCGAGGTTCGGATTCATGTTCTATAAAGATAATGCGCTGACCCATTTGCCGATTGATTCTGAATCAGGTGCCGTGCGCGGGTAATTGGTACAAGGAGCCATATCCGTCGATCGGTTCACTTACTCCCGCGAGTCTCAAGGCGTGCCAGATCAACGCATGGTTAGACGAGGTCACCGGCTTGCCGAGTTGAGACTCGATATCGTCTACCCTGTCAGTGAGCCTTAGACTTGTGCAGGAGAGAAAAACGGTCTCGACCTCGGTGTGGCTGCCGACGCTCATGATGGCATCTCGAATGCTGTCAGTACTGATGCGAGCTGCTCGATTGTCATCAGTCTGGTTGAACGACCCGAACACCGGAACTTGGAGACCGTTATCAATAAAGTATTGTCGGACGGTTCGGTTGATATTCTCACTGTACGGGGTAACTACGCCGATACGGCGGCTTTGAAAAGCACGGAAAGCAGCAAAGGCCGCGGTAACTGGGGTTGTCGGTTGTGCCTCTGGCCGTCCTTTCTTGATAAGTTCAAAGACGCGATCTTCGCCGAGTACTATCGATGCGGATGTACAGCCATAGGCCAGTACATCAAGCTCGACACCGGGGAGAATGACTGCCGCCTGATCAGCGATATCAGTTTCCATAGCACGCAGAGAGTCTGTCGTAATCTCGGGAGAGTTGGGGATACGTGTCTGGTAGATGGCGACGCCGGGCATGGTGACGACCTGACGGAATTCATATTCCACTGTATGGTCAGACGCCAGAACAACAAGCCCTATACGTGCTCGACTGGCGATGCCTTCATCAAGCATGCAGGGCATCGAAAGGATATTGGCACGGTCGTTCAAGATATATCGCTCAGTCGCTATTCCTGCTCTGATAGGTAATTCAGTCCACGGCTGCTATCACTGCTATTTCAACCGTAAAATCTGGTGACGCCAGTTTGGCTTCAACACAGGCACGCGCCGGTGTATTGCCGGGACTGACCCAAGCATCCCAGACCGCATTCATCTCGTTGAAGGTCGACATGTCACTGATCCAGATGGTGGCTGAAATCAGTTTTGACTTGTCTGTTCCCGCTTCGGTTAACAGTGCATCGAGCTGGTCCAGGATCGTGTGGGTCTGGTCAGTGACCGAAGCGCCTGCTGCAGATCGTGCAACCTGGCCTGCGGTATAGACTGTGTTGCCGTGTACCACCGTCTGACTCATTCGTTCGCCGGTCTCAATTCTCCGGATACTCATGGGTGATTTCTCCTGGTTGGAATGTAAGCTGCCCTAAATTGGGGTCGCACGTATTCTAGCGCTGACTGGCAGTTGGAGGTTCAGTAAATAACGGTTAATCTTTACACTCCAGTACAGCGCTAACCTTCATCTGTCTACGTTTCGGAACTAACCCATGAAAAATCTGTGGAAGTGGATGTCGGTACCGAACGAATCGACTCATCATGATTTATGTCAAACCAGTTGATCAATAAAACCGACCCAAATGGCTTCCGGCATTTTGAACAGCTTTTGGCGCCGGT